>WNFU01009882.1_pt1 | contig 11627 bp, 8 predicted proteins | sample 5400121 | NCBI WGS metagenome assembly WNFU01 (sample SAMN13153360, study PRJNA577476) | soil metagenome | isolation source: 100 cm soil or saprolite under grassland replicate 1 | place: USA:California | collected 2016-06-15 | reverse complement strand
GGCGACGGCATTCAGCGCGTCGATGTCGTCTTGGGGGCTGCGGCCGGTGTCCACTCCGTGCTTGAGCGCGTCCTTTTCCATCTCGGCGATGCCGGGACCGTCGTGGCGGGCGACCGACTTGCCGAGCGGGTCGGTGAGGATCTGGTCCGGAGGCGCTCCCGAATGGGCCTTGACGACGCCCGCGATGGTCTTGTCGTCGAGCTCGGGTTGCTGGCTGTCGTCGGGACCGTCGAGCGGATTCACCCGGTGGCCGAGCTGGTCGTGCGCACCCGCCGGCGCCTCGTCGATCGGGGTTCCCGGCCCCTTCCCCGGCTCCGCCGGTTCTGGGTCCCCGGTCGTGTACTTGGTGCCGGCATCCGGACTCGTCTTCTTCAGCCACTCCTTGTACTTGTCACCCGCTCCTTTGTTTTCGAGAGCACCGCCAGGCTTCGAGGCGTCGTCCTTCCACTTCTGGTCACCGGGCACGAACTTCTTGTCGTCGCCGGGCTTGGTCACCGGCGACGGCATTCAGCGCGTCGATGTCGTCTTGGGGGCTGCGGCCGGTGTCCACTCCGTGCTTGAGCGCGTCCTTTTCCATCTCGGCGATGCCGGGACCGTCGTGGCGGGCGACCGACTTGCCGAGCGGGTCGGTGAGGGCTGTCCCCCCGGGGACCTCCCCGGTCGTGTGCTTCGCCGTGTCCTCGAGGTCCTTGAGCGCGGTGTCGCGGAACACATCGAGACGGGTTGCCGCGTCCGGGATCTGGTGCGGCACGTCGGCCACGAGATCGACGTCGATGCGCTGCTCGTCGTCGCCCGTGTCGATGGTCGCCGTGGTCTCGTCGGGCTGCTCGCGCGCCTCGGCCTTCAGCTTGCTGAGCTCGTCGGAATCCTTCTTCGCCATCGTCGTGCCCCTTCCGGATTGGTCCGGCTCGATCCACGGTTGACGGTACGGATCGAAGTGCGGATGGGCACGGCGCCCGCCGAGCCTGGCGATCACTCCCCCGCCTCGTCGCCGACCGACGCGTAGATCCCCTCGTACGAGCGGGCCATGATCTCGCACGCGTCGCAGACCTCGCGGTCGATGACCGGATTCGCGGCCTTTGTCCGCCAGCGCTCGACGCCGCCGAGGGCGGCGACCCGGATCGCGTCGGCGCCCGCGCCCTTGTCGAGCGCGAGCTTCTCGGTCACACCGCCGGGGCCGACGATGCGTCGCACCTCGTCCTCCTCGTCGGCCGAGAGCTTCACCGCTCCGCTCACGACCATGTGCACGAGGCGAAGCTCGGCAAACTCGTGCGCGGAGGACTCGATCGCCTCGAGCTCGGCCTCGAGCCGGCCGGTCGCGTCGGGTGCGCCGCGTTCGAGCGACCGCGCGACCTCCCGGAGGGCCAGGAGCGCCGAGCGCGCCTTGAGGGCGCGGGAGCGCGGAAGGAAGTGCTCGTCGAGAAGGCGCTGGAGCGCGCGCAGACCGGATACCTCGACGAGCGCGCGCGAGACGTCGGACGCCGTGTGCGCCCGCCCGGTACGGAGCTCCTCGATGGCGAAGCGGACGCCGAACATCCCGAGGCGGTGGAGCACCTTGCGCCGCGCCTCGCTGGGGACGGCCGGTACCTCGGAGCGCGCGAACCGGTCGGCCGACAGCAGCAAGCCTTCGATCTCGGGGAAGGACAGCGCGGAGACCGCTCGCAGCGTCGCGGCTTCGTGCTCTTGCAGCGTCAATCCCGTCTCGGCCGCCAGTCCCGCGACGGCCACGGTTGTGAGGCAGAGCGCCTTCAGTCGCTTGTCGGCGCGATAGCGGACCGCGATCCGCGATGCCGACTCCAACGCGTCCAGGCGACACGCGCCCACCTCGTCGGCCCGCGACAGCACGGCGACCGTGTTCACCGGCGAAGCGTCGCCAAGGGAACGGTCCATGAACGCCTCGAGAAAGTCCGTGTCGCGCCGGTGGAGATGTCGCAAGAGGTAGATGACGGCATCGGCGTCGCTCGGCCGTTCGTCCTCGACGGCGAGGAACTCGCGGGTCCGCGCCGATGTGCTGTCGTCGAGTGATGCGAGGCCGGGCGTGTCGATCAGCGTCAGGCGCCGCAGCATCGACGACGGCCATGCGACGTCCAGGCGCGCGATGTCCTCCCTGGCGAATCCGTTCAAGTCGATCTGGAGCGCGCCGTCTTCGCGCGTATGAAGCAGGTCGTGAACAGACCGGTCGCGGTCGACGGCGCGGACTTCGTATCCGAGGCCCTCGTGATACCAGGTCACGATGCGCGTGCACTCTCCGGCGTCCGTCGGGGCGAGCCGTTCCGCGACCAGCGCGTTGAGGAGGGTCGACTTGCCCGCCTTGACTTGCCCCGCGATCGCCACCCGCAAGGGGCCCGCGAGTCGTTCGCGGATCGCGGCGACATCGGCCGCGGCCGACGTCCCCTGCGCCAGGTCGGCCGCGAGGTCACACGCCGCCGCTGTGCGCTCGCCGACACCGACCGGTGCGCTCACAGGCGGCGCTCCAACTCGTCTGCCTGCCGCCGCAAGTCGTCGAGCCGTCCCAGCCGCGCCCGAAGCTGATCACCGCGTGCGTCTCGTGTCGCATGGTCTTGCTGAGCATTCGCTTGCGCCTGTTGCACGACCTCCGTGTACGTGCGGAGGAGCTCGGTGACACGCGCCCCGAAGCTGTCGCGCAGCTCGCGGTGACTCGTCCTGATGAGCTCCGACAGCTCGTCGCCGACCTGGAACTGGACTTCGTCGAGGAACTCGCGGACTGCGACCCGAGCCTGTTGTCGACGCCCCGCCACGCGCTGGCGACGTTGCTGCACGAGCTGCCCACCGCCGAAGAGGATGCCGATCCCCGCGGCGACGGGCGTCGTGAAGATCAGTGCTGCGCCGGCGGCGGGGAGGAACCGGGAGAGCAAGCTGAACGTGATGAGCGCACCGGACCCCCCGCGGATCGCCGCCCAGCCCTGGCTCGCGCCCCGACCGACCTTCGTCCCCGTCAGGCGGTCGATCGGACGCGCGTTCCAAAGCGCCCGCACGTCGGTGCGCTCGCGACCGCGACCCACATCTGGGAGCTCGAGGTGCTCGTCTTGCAGAAGCGTCGAGATCTCGGTACGGAGCTCCTCGACCCGCGAGTCGACCAACGCGAACACGCCGGCAGTCGCCTCGGCCACACGTTCCTGGAGCCGGTCGCTGAGCTTCTCCCAGCCCTTCTGCTTCTTCAGCTGCTCGACGGACTCCTCCATCTCGCGGCTGACGCCGCGGAGCTCCTCGCGGAATCGGTGCCCGACCTTGTTCGAGAGATCGTTGATCGCGTCGTTCAACAGCACCGACCAGCGAGCACCGGGGCCGCGGAGGTGCTCCAGTCGTGCCTTGGCGTCCTCGAGCGACTCGACCGCCTGGCGGAGCGAGGCGTCATCCTGGTCGAGCAGCTCCAACTCCATGCGGTGCGCTTCGGAGAGCTGATCGAGTGGCCCGCGTGCGTCGTGCAGCGCGCGGGCAGCCGCGCGGCGGCGGTTGCGGTCGATGACATCCGTCGCCAGCGCGCCGAGCAGCCGAGGAAAGCCGCTCTCGCTGTTCATCGCCGCGTCGTGACGAGTGAGCGCGGCGTCGCGCAGCACCGACGAGATGGCGTACATCGGCGCGCGAACGCCTGCCGCGCTCAGGTGTTCGCCGTCGAGCTCGGCGATCCGGCGCCACTCCGGGTACAGGTCGATCTTGGTGAGGCAGAACAGCACGGCCGGACACACGTCGACGGCGCGGCACACGAAATCGACCTCCGGGCGAGTGAGCTCGGCGGAGGCGTCACTCACGAACAGAAGCGCGTCGGCATACGGGAGGAACGCCAGCGTCGCAACGGTCGAGGCCCCGCTGAGGGCGCCGGCGCCCGGCGTGTCCACCAGGGCCAACCCTTGACGCAGCACCGGATGCGGGATGCCGACGTCGATGCGATCGATGCGGCGGACGTTGTCGGGGTTTCCTTCCTCCGACACGTACTCGGCGATGGCGTCCAGAGGGATCTCGTCGACGGTCTTGTGGCCGCCGTCGCGCCGATGCGCTACCGCCTGGGCGGGATCGCGGTAGTAGACGACGCTGATGACCGACGTCGCGATGTCGTCGTCCACGGGACAGATGGATTCGCCGAGGACGGCGTTGATCAGCGAGCTCTTGCCCTGCTTGAAGTCACCGACCACGCACACGACGGCGGGCTCGTCGAAGATGGCGGCGCTCCCGCTGCGCAGCCGGCCTGCGAGATCGGGACGACGGAGTTCGTCGAGCAACTCGGCCGCGGTTGTGAGAGTTTCGGCTGCCTCGAGGGGCGCCGATTGTTGGTCGCCCGTTCGTGTGGTCATTCGTTGAACCTGCCCGCGCGATCGTGACAGGTCTGTTCGGCCGATGTCCACGAGCGCGATCTAAGGTGGGGCGACCAACTGCCCGGCAGGGGGCGCGCCCGTGACGTATTTCCTCGGTGTCGATCTCGGCACGACGTTCTCGGCCGCGGCGCTCGCCCGCGACGGCCGCCATGAGATCTTCGTGCTCGGCACGCGAGCACCGTCCATCCCGTCCGTCGTCGTGATGCGAGAGCACGGGGAGGTGCTCGTCGGCGAGGCGGCGGAGCGACGGTCGCTGTCTGAGCCCTCCCGGACCGGTCGCGAGTTCAAGCGCCGCTTGGGTGATCCCACGCCGCTGCTGCTGGGAGGCACGCCGTATGGGGCGGAGGCGCTCATGTCATACCTGCTGCGCGCCATCGTCGAACAGGTCGTCGAGCGCGAAGGCGAGCCCCCAGTCGCGATCGTGCTCGGCCACCCCGCCAACTACGGCCCGTACAAGAAGGAGTTGCTGGTCGAGACGGCTCGGCAGGCCGACGTCGGTCAGGTCAACTTCGTGAGCGAACCGGAAGCCGCCGCCGTGTACTACGCCTCACGGGAGCGGATGGAGCCGGGTCAGGTCGTGGCCGTGTACGACTTCGGCGGCGGCACCTTCGATGCTGCGGTGCTGCGCAAGACCGAGGACGGATTCGCGCTCGTGGGCACGCCTGAAGGAATGGAACGGCTCGGCGGGATCGACTTCGACCAGGCGGTCTTCGCGCATGTGACGGGCGCGCTGGGGGGATTGGTCGAGGAGCAGGATCTCACCGAAGCCAGCGCGATGAGGGCGATGGCGCGTCTGCGCGACGACTGCCGCGCCGCCAAAGAGGCGTTGTCCACCGACACCGACGCGACTATCCCGGTCCTGCTCCCCAACGTGCAAACCGATGTGCGCATCACCCGCGACGAGTTCGAGGAGATGATCCGCCCTCGCGTCGCCGAGACGATCGCAGCGCTGAAGCGCGCCGTCCGCAGCGCCGGGATCTCGACCGACGATCTGGCCCGGATCCTGCTCGTGGGCGGGTCGTCGCGCATCCCGCTCGTCAGCCAGATGGTGCGCGACGCGACCGGGCGGCCGGTGACCCTCGACGCCGATCCCAAGTTCGCCATTCCTCTCGGCGCCGCGCTGGCCGGGGAGCAGCACGCCGCCACCGCGGTCCCGGAGACGCCGATCGCCCACGCCGAGCCACCACCTCCGGTCGCACCGGAGCCACCCGCCCCGGTGCCCGAGCCACCACCTGCGACATCCGCGCCTCCTCCGCCGAGCGCGCCGGTGACGCCATCGACGGCCGCGACCGCGACACCCTCCCCCAGCGCACCCTCAGCCCCAACGTCCGGAGGAGCAGCAGCGCCGCCGCCGAGCGGCCCATGGACGACCGTGCCGCAAGAGCCGAGGCGGCGGCGCTCTCGGTTCCCGTTCCTGCTCGCCGGCGGCATCGTCCTCGCCGTCGTCTTCGCGGTGGCGCTGATCTCCGTGTTGGTTCTCGGGGGAGGCGGAGGCGGAGGCGGAGGAGAGAAGAAACCTTCGGGTCACGCCTTGACGGCAAGCGAGGAGACGCTCCGCACCCACGTGCCGTCGGAATTCCGGAAGACATGCAAGAGCAACAAGAAAGACCCGTTTGGAGGGCAGGTCGCCGCGCTGCAATGCACTCCCAACACCCAGAACGCCGACTATGTCGAATACGTCCAGCTGGACAGTGCTGGCTCGCTCGACACCGCCTATCAAGGCGTGCTCGATTCAAGCCATGTCGCACGGGATTCTGGCAGTGACTGCACTTTGACGGGGAGCGAGGGCGCACTCACTCAGCAAACAGGGAACGGCGCCGAAGTAGGCCGCTATCTGTGTTACGTCGACAAGGGCACGGCGTTCGAGTGGTGGACCGTGAACGACCTCATGATCCTGTCGTTCGCCGTCGACTCGTCTGGCAACCTCAGGGCGCTGGATGCATGGTGGCAACAGAATGCCGGTCCCTACTAGCTCGGCGATCGCGCGCGAACCGTGCACGGTTGACGCCCATTCGCCCAGCCATCGAACGCTTGACCTCGACTCCCCGGTCAGACTCTCCGAGGGGCGGGAACGCTCTTCTCGTGAGCGGTCTCGGTTCCGAGGACCGCTGCCAGCTCACCCCGCCTTGAGATACCGAGCTTGGCGTACGCCGATCGCAGGTGGGCGTGCACGGTCCTCACGGACACGAAGAGTTGGTCTGCTATCTGCTGATCCGGTTGGCCCCGCGCGGCAAGCATCGCGACTTCACGCTCGCGCACCGTCAGATCGTCGTCGTGATCCGCGGCCGCCAATGCCGGGGTGCAAACGCCGCCGCAGCGGTCCATCCAGGCACGGGCTCGGTTCGCCGACGCCGTCGCGCTCGCCTGCTTGCCCGCCCTTCGATGCGCGGCCGCGGCGCCGGCAGCGGCTTCAGCGGCGTAGAGATAGCAGCCAATCTCAGCGAAGGCGCCAGCGGCTGCATCGAGCGCAGCCCCATCGCTGCACACCAGACCCTGCGCGTGTGCTGCCATCGCGCGCACCAGCACCCCATCGACGCTTCCAGCTAGGTCGCGCAGCCGGTCAGCCGCTTGCACGGCCTCACCGAACCGCGCCAGGTCATGGAGTGCGAACGCCTCCACTGTCCGGTGCTCTCGGCACGCCGCGTCCCTCGCCCCATCAGCGATGTGTCGTACGGCAGTCGACCGCTCCCCTCGAGCCATGCAAAGCCACGCTCGCGCACGCGTGAGTTCCAGATCCCAGCCTTTGGCGAACAACACATCCGAGTGCTCCGTGCCCTCCAGAGCGTGGTCGGCGAGGTCGAGTTCTCCGAGCAGAGCGGCGGCCATGGCCAAGCGAACGAGCACGCCTCGGAGTGAGCTGTCGTCCTGCTCACGCAGCACGAGCTCCCCTTCCTTGAGCCGCGCCAAGGCGCTTCGCGCATCTCCGCGAAATAGCGCGATCGAGCCCAAGAGGCGGCACCACAGCCCGCGCCGGTGATCGGCATGTTCGAGCGCACGCGCGTAGCCCGTGGAGGCCACGGATTCAGCCTCGTCGAGGCGACCGGCCGGCCATAGCGCGTCAGCCAAACAGGTGCGCAGCATCGTCGCGGAGGCGCCACCTTTTCGAGCGTCGGCACTCGCGATCGCTTCGCTGGCCGCTTGGATCGCAAGGTCGAAGTGCCCCGCCTCGATCGATGCGGTGACGGCTGCCAGCGTGGCAGTCGCTCGGAGGCGGTTCGACAATCCGGGATCTCGCAGGACGGCGGTCGCGTGCTCGATCCTCTGTCCGGTTGTGCCCGCGGAGATGGCCCGCATGAGGGCGCGAACGGTTTCGAGGTCGTGCCGCGCCGTGGGTTCTTCCATTCGCTGTGCCGCTCGTCGCACGGCGTCGTCGGCGTCTCCGGCACGGCCGAGTCCGCCGAGGAGCAGGTGGGCGATGCCCGCCGCGAGCGTCGCCCGCTGCACGTCGGAAGCGGCAAGATCTTCAGCGGACTTCCACGTCTGCACCGCTTCTTCGAAGCGGCCCTGACCGACGAGCGACTTTCCGAGCAGGTAGGTGGCCTCGAAATCCGGACCAGCGCTCATTGCCAGGCGCACCAGCCGTTCGGCGAGGTTGACCTCGCCGACCGCCCACGCGTGACGGGCGCCTTCGACCAGCACGTCCGGGTCCGATCGGTCCCCGCTCTCGGCCCGCCAGGTCGCCACACGCAAGGTGTTCTCCGGTCCGAGCTCGGGGTGCGCTTGGAAGGCGTCAGCCAGTCGACGACGTATCTCACTCGACTGCAACGTCGGCATGTCGGCCCGCACAACCTCACCGAACAGGGGATGCGCAAGCCCGACCTGCGTACCACCGACTTCATTGCGAGAGCGGACGATCCCCCGGCGCTCGAGGCGAGTGACGACGTGGAGAGGAAACAGCTCTGGAAGGCAAGCAACCGGCACCGGTTCGCCCACCGCGAGAACCTCGAGAGCCTCACGCTCGCGATCGTCGAGGGCCCCGACACGTGCAGCAACGAGGTCACGGAGCCGCTGGCTCGGCTCGAGCGGACCGTCCCAATGCCAGAGATCGTTATCGCAGCGCAGTGTCCCTTGCTCGAAGCCTTGCGCCACCAGCTCGCGCAGGAAGAGCACGTTGCCCTCGGTCCACCGTTCGAGCGCGTGCAACGCAGAGCCGTCCACGGCGCCTCCGAGAACGGAGGTCAGCAGCTCGCCCATTTCCGTGCGCGACAGCGGTTGCAGCTCGACACGAACCGCGAGGTCCTCCTTCCAGAGGGCGAGAATCGGATCCGGGACCGGCTGACCGCTTCGTACCGTCACCACAGCCGACGCGAGTCGCCTCGTGACGAGCTGATGGACGAGCATCGCGGAGACGCCGTCGAGGAGATGCGCATCGTCGACGCCGAGCACGAACCGACCGTCGGCACGCCGACTGAGGTACTCGATCACTGCTCGCAGCGTCGCGTCGCGACCCCCGCCGACCGCGTCCGGGGAAACGAGATGGGCCAACGCACCGAACGGGATCGGGCGGGCGGCGTGTGTCGCCACGGCCCACTCCGTGCTCCACCGCTCGCCGTTGGCTGAATCGATCAGCTCATGGGCAAGTCGCGTCTTGCCGACGCCTGCTGCACCGGCGATGACGACGCTGCCGCCCTTGGCGATGAGCTCGCGCGCATATGCGATCTCGTCGGACCGACCGACCAGCGGCCACCGATCGAGGGCCGTGGGCCCTGCGGCCGAAGCGAACCTGCCCATAAGCGACTCCCACTGCCACGGTAGCCGTCTGCGACCGCGGCCACCCCCAGTCAGAAATAGGCAACGCGCTACCGAGGTGGACGCGCACGTCGATCCCTATCGTCGACGTGTGGACCGCGCCGAGGCCCTGCAAGCCCTCCCGGGCAAATACGCAATGGCTCTGCGCCTCCGAGACGAGGGCGTCGAACCAGACGCGGTGGCGCGGGCGCTCGACGTCGAGCCCGAGGCCGTCGGCCCGTTGCTGACCCTCGCCGAGGCGAAGCTCGCCGGCGTCATGGAAACGCGGTGAAGGCCGGCTCGAACCAAATGCGCGAAAAGAGGAAGTCGTGAACATCCGTATGCGCAACCGGCTTGTGGTAGCGCTCGTAGGTGCTGCGCTCGTCGCGCTGGCGGCATGCCAACCCGTCAAGCCACCCGCTTCCTCCTCCTGAACGAACGAGAAAGGTGAACCAATGCGGAATTTCCTCGCAGCAAGGTGGCGTCGTTACGCGCTGGCTTTCGTTGTCGTCGGCGCGAGCTTCGGTGTGATGGGGGCTCAATGCCAACCGACGAAGCCGCCACCGTCGGGCCCGTGTATTAACGGCGTCGACGAGCGGGCGTGCTTGACGATAGATCCGACCGAGGACACCTTCACCAGCAATGGCGAGTCCAAGACCTTCACCGTGAAAAACCTCGGCCCCGACCAAACGCTTCCCCTGAATGTGTCTGTGCCCAGCATCGGCTTCCTCGCCCAAAACGACACCTGTACAAACAAGGGGCTCGCGCAGGGCGACCTTTGTGCGGTAGCGGTACAGGCCACTGATATCGACAGTGCGAGAGGGAAGGTTGGCCACATTCTGGTGGGCAGCGGCAATACCCAGGTGGACCAGGAATTTGGGCAACGCGGTGTCTCAGCGCACCTGCTTGCCAGCTGATCGGCTCAGGAACGCAGTCGTGCTGTCGGAACCCCGAACCCGGGAGGCTCAGACAGCACGAAAAATAGGTAACGCGCTACCGATGCGCTCTCGCAGGCCGATCCCTACCGTCCACGGTGGATCGCCTCGCGGCTTCGCGACGAAGGGGTCCCTGAGCGAGTGAAAGGTGGACCAAATGCGCAGGTTCTGGACCTCGGGGCGGCCTCGGCCAGTCGCTCTCGCTGTCTTGGTCTTGGCTTTCGTCGCCTTCGGCCCGTCGGCCGCGTCTGCGGCGCCGCCGCCGCCACCCGTTCTGAAGCACCCTCCGCCGATCACGCCCAACTTCGCCCTGCACCCGGACCACGGACCCGTCGGCACACAGGTGACGATCCAAGGGATTTGCGGAAAGCCTCCGTCCGAGCTCCTTTACGCCGTGGGGGTGAAGGGCGCCACGGGGTTCCAGAGCATCTGGCTGCCTCCGGGGGGCTATCCGAGCCCGACCCCAACGCCTCTCGGCACCTTCCAGGTCACCTTCACGTTCCCAGCCGCCGGCAACTTTGGGACGACCGACCCCCTTGGGCCAGGCACTTATTACGTCGCGGCTGCGTGCAATTTTTCCGGCAGCCCCACCATCTTTCTGGGGCTACAACCGTTCACGGTGACCCCGTCAGACTAAGAGGGTGACCGCGCCGGTTCATGCGAGTCGCCGCCCAACTGGTCGTAGGTGATCCTGCTGTCCCCGGCGTTCTTGTCACCGCCTCTCTGACGACAACGGGTCATGACCGCATAGCTCGAACGCGCCACAACCACTACCTCCACGCTGTCGGCGCGGGATTAGCGGTCCTTCACCGGCATCCGGCAGCCACCTTGCAGACACGCCAGCGGGGACTGCAGCGCGTCAGAACTGCCGATCGGAGCTTCGGAGACGCGCACCGAACGCTCACACCGAATGTCACCCAATGAGGGCAGGTGCCGCGCCAATGCACTGCAACGCTCACGTACTCAACGCCGCCGCCGTTCCGGCTCTGTCTCTGACGCCGGGTGCTGCGTGCCCTGCTGTGTGTGTTCCGTGCGCCCGTCGTGGTGCGTGGCCTGTTGGGTGCCGGTCCTCCGGCCCTGCGTCTCCGGGTGTACCAGGAGCTTGGAGCGGACGACGGGACTCGAGCCCGCGACCCTCACCTTGGCAAGGTCATGACGTATTCCGCTGGAGGCCGGTGGAACCGCTGGAGTCGACGTCAGGGGCACTCGTTTCCCGCTGGAGACCGGTGGAACCGCTGGAAGCCGCTCCAGAGGAGTAGCAATTGGAGTACCAGGCAGCGTCGGGCTGCCGTTTCACGCTTCGCCGAAAAGATGGCCGCGACGACACGCGTCGGCGCCGATCCGGCGCGAGGCGTGGCGCTCATCACGGAACGAGGGGGAAAGGATGAACGATAGGCACGACGTGATGGACACCACTGCAACGGGCCGCAGCCTCGCCGACGTGCGGGCCGGTCTACGGATGCCACTCGAAGAGGCAATGCTCACGCAGCGCGCCATTCGACGGCTGCTGCCAGACCCGGTCGACGACGACATTGTGCTGCGCTGCATCGAGCTGGCGCTCAGAGCGCCGACTGGTTCCAACGGTCAGAACTGGGAGTTCGTCGTTGTCAAGGACCGCTCGATCAAAGAGCGG
>WNFU01008725.1_pt1 | contig 11632 bp, 9 predicted proteins | sample 5400121 | NCBI WGS metagenome assembly WNFU01 (sample SAMN13153360, study PRJNA577476) | soil metagenome | isolation source: 100 cm soil or saprolite under grassland replicate 1 | place: USA:California | collected 2016-06-15 | reverse complement strand
AACGGAGACAGCTACCTCATCCAGCACACCGACCGACACGCATACTGCCACGTCTACATCCACACCATCCAATACACCCACCGACACAGCAACTGCGACAGCCACTCTATCTGCGACACCCACTAGCACTCAAGCCCCTACCACTTCTCTCACTTTCATCACGAACGCAGATGCGTATGTGAAACAGTCAACCCCCAGCACAAATTATGGCAACGCGACGACGTTACAAGTGGATGGCGCGAGCGATCCTGATCTTGAAAGTTTCATTCAGTTCACGGTAACAGGAATATCAGGCACTATCCAAAGCGCAAAACTGCGTGTGTTTGCCACAACAAATGGTTCGACCAATGGTCCCGCTGTGTATTCCACCGGTACCTCATGGACAGAGACCGGAATTACTTGGAACAATCGCCCAGCCCGCACGAGCGCCGCGGTGGATAACAAAGGTAGCATTCCCACAAATACTTGGGTCGAATACAATGTCACCTCCCTTGTGCAAGGAAACGGAACGCTGAGTTTTGTGCTTGCGGCAGATAGCACGGACGGCATAGTCTTCTCTTCCCGTCAGGGCAGCCAGCCCTCACAACTGGTTATCACATTTATCAGCAATATAACCATAACTCCCACATTCACTCCGACCCCGACTTCGACGTTATCAGCAGGCGATGTTGTCTTTGTGGGCGCGGGGGATATCTCTGCCTGCGATACTAACAATGATGAATTAACAGCTCAATTGCTGGATGCCATCCCCGGCACTGTATTTACTACCGGAGATAATGTCTATCCTGATGGAACATATACTCAGTACACCAATTGTTACGATCCTACCTGGGGAAGGCACAAAAGCCGAACCAAACCTATCCCCGGCAACCATGAGTACAATACAGCCAACGCCGCCGGATATTTCCAGTATTTCGATAACATTCCGGCGTATTATGCTTACAATCTGGGCAGCTGGCGCATTTACGCTTTGAATTCTGAGATCGATGTTTCAGCCAGCAGTCCTCAGGTCATATGGTTGCAAAATGATCTTGCTGTGAATCCAAGTCAGTGTGTTCTGGCTTACTGGCATACACCACGTTGGTCTTCGGGCGCTGGTCATGGAAGCAGCCCCGAAATCCAAACCTTGTGGCAAGTCCTTTATGAAGCAGATGCAGAATTGGTACTCACCGGTCACGAACATAACTATGAACGCTTTGCAGAGATGAACGCATCAGGGGCAGTCGTTTCACAAGGTCTGCGCGAGATTGTGGTTGGTACTGGAGGCAGAAGTCACTATAACTTTGGGACAATCCTACCAGCCAGCCAAGTGCGCAACTCATCCACGTATGGGGTCTTGAAATTGACTCTGCATGCTACCAGCTATGACTGGCAGTTTGTTCCTGTTGCAGGTTCAGGCTTCACCGACAGCGGCAGTACAGATTGTCATTAGCTGGTCGTTCATCTGTTTTCTTTCAAAAGAGGTCAACGCCGGGCGTATCGTCCGGCGTTGACCTTGTTACAGATAACAATGCTATACTTGCCCTGCTCAATCCGGAACAACAGGAAAAGAAAAACACAATGCTCAATGGATTTGAATTCATACTTGCAGGTCTCGCGGCTCTCGCCGCAGGCGCGGTCAACGCACTGGCGGGGGGAGGGACACTCATCACATTTCCGATGCTCACTTTTTTAGGAGTCCCGGCTGTTGCTGCAAATGTGACCAATACGGTCGCGCTCTGCCCCGGCTATTTCGGTGGGACTCTTGCACAATGGAAAGATCTGCAAGGTCAAAAGAACCGCTTGTGGCTCATCGTGCCTGCAAGCATCGTCGGTGGCGTGCTGGGTGGTTTTCTCCTTTTGCAAACAGGAGAAAAGCTTTTCAAGGAATTGGTGCCTTATTTGATCCTGCTTGCCTCAGGATTGCTCGCCATTCAAGATCCAGTTCGTAAGTGGTTGACGCGTCGGCTGGGTGAAGGGCATTCAGGCACCGGGCTTGAAAAACTGACGTGGGCACCCGTGGGGTTGGCATCGGTCTATGGCGGCTATTTCGGCGCTGGCTTGAGCGTGATCGTTCTATCCGCCTTGGGATTAACGCTTGAAGATTCGCTCACCCGACTCAACGCCTTGAAGCAGGCAGTCGCGTTCAGCGTCAATGTAGCTGCGGCGATTTTCTTCCTGTTTTCAGGACAAGTCGTTTGGTCTGCGGCCCTGGTGATGGCGGTAGGCGCGTTGATCGGTGGAACGTTGGGCGGCAAACTGGCCGGGCGCATCAAACCTTCCACACTGCGCTGGACGGTTGTGGGAATCGGTATTGTTATTTCGATCATTTATTTTGTGCGTGGCTAATACTATGGTTTTCTCAAGGTCGCTTGACAAATTCTCTTTTTGTACACGGAACACGCGGACAACACGGATTCTTCCATGAAAAGACGGAAAAAATCCGTCCAATCCGTGAAATCCGTGTACGAGGGATCTTCACTCCGGACCTTGAGAAGGCCATGGGCTAATATCCAATCCTGCTTGCTCAGTCAAATTGACTACGAATATAATCGTAGTGCATGCTTACAAAACTGGAGGAACCTGTGCGTAAAGTTCTTATGATTTTGATTCTTGTGATTGTTACTAATCTAGTATTATCGGCATGTGCATCCAAAAACAATGATGCCCCAGCGAAAACCGTGGAAGATTATCTAAATGCGCTTGTTGCAAAGGATTCAGATCGCCTCACGACACTCGCGTGTGGTGATTGGGAAGACGAGGCGCTGCTTGAGCTCGACTCGTTCCAGGCGGTTACAACCAAACTGGATGGCTTAGCCTGTGCACAAACAGATACTGACGGCGATACTGCTTTAGTGCTCTGCAAAGGCAAGATCATCGCCACCTATAACAATGAGGACCAGGAATTGGATCTTTCCGTGCGCACTTATCAAGTTGTCCAGGAAGGCGGCGATTGGCTGGTGTGTGGGACACGCTGAAAAGCTTTTAACCACAAAGGGCACAAAGGTCACGAAGGGAAATTCAAGGGTTCTGAATGGGTCTCATTCAAATCAGTGCTTCCATCCTGATCGCGTTGCTGATCGGCGCACTGACGCGGGGCACGTGGCGCACCACGCGAGCGTGTCTTCTGCTCGCGTTCAGCGTCCTTGCAGTCTATTGGTTTCAATCTCTTCTCCCATTACGTTCATTCGACTTCTGGCTGCCATCGCTTTCACTAGCTCTTGTCATTCTGACATGGCTGATTATCTCTCAACCTGGCGCCTGGCGGATACGTCAAAACATCATTGGGTTCCTGATCATCATTGGATCTGTCACTTTCATTGACCTTTCGCGCTACTTGCTTCCCGAGTCTGTTCTCACTGCTACAACTCCTCCACCGTTTTTTCAGTATTTTGTTTTTATTCTTATTGTTGGACTAATCATTTTAGCTGTCACTTGGGCTTCAAAGCGTTCTCCATTGACAATCACTGGCACCATCATTTTATTGATCCTGATTCTCATCGTTCTCAAGACCCCTGCGCTTTCCCTGCAAACGAGCATCTTCTTTCGAAGCCTCTCAAATCGTTCCGTTGAAAATGCTTCCTTCACAGATTTGCGCTGGCTTGGCTTTTCCTATATCGCCTTTCGTCTCATCCATGTCCTGCGTGACAAACAAATGAGGCGCCTTCCGAAACTTTCATTGCCTGAGTTCGCGACCTATGTCGTCTTCTTCCCTTCGCTTGCGGCAGGTCCCATCGACCGGGCTGAACGCTTCGCGCAGGACTTGCGAAACGATTTTGCACTTTCGCAAGATGAAATACTTCGTGCGGGTCAGCGCATTTTTCTCGGATTATTCAAGAAATTTGTAGTTGCCGATGCGCTGGCCTTGGTCGCGCTGAATGATACACTGGCAACCCAAGTCCGCACGGCTGGCTGGATGTGGATCGTCGTGTACGCGTATACCTTTCAGATTTATTTTGACTTCAGCGGTTATACGGACATTGCCATTGGGATCGCTCGTTTGGTTGGCATTAAACTCCCTGAAAACTTCGCCGCGCCCTACACCAAACCTAACCTAAGTCAATTTTGGAACAGCTGGCATATGACGTTGACTCAATGGTTCCGTTCTTATTTCTTCAATCCGTTCAACCGCTGGATGCGAGGCTTCAAGGACATCCCGACAGGTATGATGATCTTGATCGGACAAGTTGCAACCATGTCCTTGATCGGCTTATGGCATGGCATTACGCTTAACTTCATTCTCTGGGGACTCTGGCACGGGCTGGGACTCTTTCTGCAAAACCGCTGGAGTGACTTCGTCCGCAGGCGCTTTCCCGATTTGGGACAGAACACTCGTCTTCAACTGGTATTGCAAATCAGTGGTATATTGCTCACTTTTCATTTCATCGCGCTGGGCTGGGTTTTCTTTGCACTGAGTGAACCAGCCCTGTCGTGGTTGGTTTTTAGGAAGTTATTTGGAATGTAATTTCGCGCTGAGTGTTACACAATCGAAGCGGGCTGTTCCCTAGTTACGTCACCCTTCGACTGCGTGGCGCCCGGTTTCGATACGAACGGAATGCTTCGCAAACCGCTCTACTCAACTAACGGCGCCACTCCGCTCAAGGCGAAAGTAAATAGTTATGCAACAAAACAAACCTCGTATTCGGCTTTTTGCAGTTCTTCTCAAAGCAACTCTGCTTTTTGTGTTGTTCAATTTTGCATTTGTCTTCATCAACAAGATCCCTTTTGGAAAACTTTCTTTATATAATTCCATTTTTCCTGGACGCGAACGCTTTCCATTTGGCGAAACGCGCGAATCGTATAACCTGAGTCTCTTCGATCTGGATGCCATGTTTGCTTCACAAGTCCTGGCAGGGACACAAAAAACGCCTGACGAATATCGCGTTCTGCTCATCGGCGACTCATCCGTGTGGGGTACACTGCTCACGCCCGAGGAAACTTTGGCTGGACAGTTAAATGCAAATCCGTTCAATGCCTGTGGGCAAACCGTATATGCTTATAATTTAGGCTATCCGACCATTTCGCTGACAAAAGATTTGATGATCCTTGAACAGGCCAAACACTATCAACCTGATATGGTGATCTGGCTGACAACATTGGAAGCCTTTCCAAACGACAAGCAACTCACCTCACCCATTGTGGCTAATAATGCAGAGCGCGTCAGAGAACTCATTACGAAATACAAATTGCTCGCAGATCCAAACGATCAATCCCTGGTCAACGCTTCGACCTGGGAGCAGACGTTCGTGAGCCAGAGGCGGGCAATCGCCGATCTCCTGCGCCTGCAAATCTACGGCGCGTTGTGGGCCTCTACCGGCATTGACCAGATCTATCCCAAAAATTACGAGCACGCCCAAATCGATTTGGAAGCAGATGAAGATTTTCATGAGCTAACATCCCTTCATGAGGCGTTAGCCTTCGATGTGCTCGAGGCAGGCATGTCTTCTGCGCCGCTCATGCTGCTGGTCAACGAACCGATGCTGATTAGCCACGGCATCAACAGCGACATCCGCTATAATTTCTTCTATCCGCGCTGGGCGTACGATGAATATCGGCAAATGCTGGCGGAACGCGCTGTGAAGCACAAGTGGAATTATCTCGATCTATGGGATCTCGTGCCATCCGATCAATTTACAAACAGCGCGATCCATCTCACGCCGGCCGGCGAAACTTTATTAGCGAACAAAATCGCCAGTGCTGTTCAAACAAACTGTAAATAGGATTATGAAGAACAAGACCTTTCTTTTTTTATTGACGATGACTCTTCTGGCCGCCTGCTCGACAGGTCAGGCAATCCCCGTAAACCTCCCCGTGCAAGCGACAGAGGCTGCGCTTCAGACCCAGCCGACAGCTGATTCCGTTATAGATACAACTGATCTCCCCGCAACCGATCCCGTGGCGCCAACCGAAACGTTCACACCCAAACCTCCACTTGAAGCAGATGCCTGGATAGCAATGCCAGCCGTGCCAACCAAGATCAGTGACTCGATGCGATCCGTTTATGAGAAGGGGCTTGCTTTGGGCAATGACCCCAAACACTTCTCGATCATCGGCGATTGCCAGAACGTTTCTTCCTATTTTCTTTCCGTCTATGACAAGCCCGGCGAATTCAGTCTGGGCGGGGAATATACTTATCTGCAGCCAACCATTGATTACTACCAAGGTTCCTTCTCGCGCAAGAGCCTGGCAGTGAAAGGCGGGTTCAATGTCGCTGCGATCCTTTCGCCCCTGCGGGCGGACCCAAAATCCTGCAATCAGGGCGAATCCCCGCTCGATTGTGAGTTGCGGACATGGAGGCCATCGGTTGTCTTCGTTAGCATGGAAACGTGGTGGTCTGAAAAACCAGCGGAGGAATACGATAAATACATGCGGCGGGTGATCGAACGGATCCTCGAAGCAGGTGCCGTGCCGATCATCGCCACCAAAGCCGACAATCTCGAAGGCAATAACGCCATTAATGCCACCATTGCCCAGATCGCCTATGATTACGATATACCGCTTTGGAACTTCTGGGCAGCGGTTCAACCTTTACCCAATCATGGCCTCAGCTCGGATCACTTCCATTTGACGTTCGCGCGCAACTTCTTCGACGATCCCGTCCGCATGAGGAGTGCCTGGCCCTGGCGCAATCTCACCGCATTACAAACATTGGATGCCGTGCATCGAGGATTAACGCAACAACCCTAGTTTTCAATTCGTCATCAGCAGAATCAAAGGGGGCTTTTCATTGCAAAAACCTGTTTGCCTCTTGACAATTTAGAACAAGTGTTCTATTATTTAGACATCGCTAATCAGGTTTGCTTGTTATTGGCATATGCCACAGGAGAATCCCATGAACAGTCGGTTATCTTTAAAATCACTTCTACAGGGAACTGCTCACAAACGAGGGATGATTTTTGGTTTAATCATCCTTTTGGCTCTGCTAGCATTTGAAGTGTTCAACTATTCCAGCACCTTGTTCGCCTTGAGCGATATTCTTGGCGACTTGGCATTTGGTCCGCTTCGCTGGGCAACGATACTGGCGTTCGCCTTCTGTGGCATTGACTTTGCCGGTATCGCTCGCATTTTTACGCCTGAGCAGGGACGTGACGAACCGGCCGAAGTCTGGTACCTGTTTGCCGCATGGTTCCTGGCTGCCGCTTTCAACGCCAGCCTCACCTGGTGGGGCGTTTCTGTAGCGATCCTCCAGCATCCCGCGGCAGGCGGCGTTCTTCTCGGCGCGTCCACCATGACCAAAGTAGTGCCAGTCTTTGTGGCTGCTATGGTCCTTCTGATCCGTGTTTTACTGATCAATTCCTTCTCCATTGCCGGAGACCGTATTTTTTCCTTTTCCGATCAGCGGTCTGGTCGCTATCAGAACCAGCCCGTTTATCGGACCAATACCGAATCACTTCGCACTCCCAGTCAGTCATACCCGCGCCCGGCGCCCAAGCCTACCCCAGCCGCTGCTTCGCGGCCGCTCTATAACGAGCCCACGTATCATCCAGTTGGCATGAGTGCGCAGGAGCGTGGTGACAATTCCAATGTGCGGAGGTGAATCAGCCCTTAACAATTTCCAACTCTTGACCTCCTTAATCAGACAACATCCAACAAAACAAATACGCCACGTTCGTGGCGTATTTGCTTAAGTCGTCTTATCAAGGAATTAACTTGGTCATCAACGTGCTTTCCCCATGCGCAAGCACATAAAAACTGCGGGATTGATCATAGATGAAATCGGTCACGATATAGCCTGAAGAAAAGGCGGTTTCGAATAATTCACGCGAGAAGAAGCGCCAATCGCGTGCCAGCGAAAAATCCGCATCTTTCAATGCGCTGAAATCGGAAGGGATTTCAGCAAGCGCGAGATTCCCTTCCAGCGGAGAAAAATGCTCAGGGGGATGGGACAGATCAGATTCAGTTTGAAGCGAATAGAGTGGCTGGAGTTCGGCTTTTGAAAAATCATCCAGCTTCAACCTGCGGCGGGCGCGCTTGCTGAGGCGCCGCTCGACGCGGCGGGTGTTGACCCACCAATCCACCATGAAGCGATCGGAGGGCAGACCTGCGTTCAAACCATCACGCATGTCGCCATATTCGGAACGCCGATAAGTGTTACAGACCGCGCCAAGTTTTGCAATGTTAAGATATGCATTACGACTGAGCAATGGATCGTACGTCCAGGTAATGTGATCGAGACCCTGATGGCGCACCATTTGCCATTGGGCTCGTTTCAGCGCGAAGCCTATGCCTGAGTCACGTTGATCAGGGTGAATGCCCATCATATGCGAACAATGCTTTGGGCGCGGACCATCCGGGGTGAACTCAATGCCGGGAAAACCAAACACAAAGCCAACCAGCTGATTTTCTACAAAGGCACCCGCCAGAAGTCCACCGTTATGGACAGCGGTGATCAACATGTGTGCGGGGACTACATCCGTTTCACTGCCGGGCCAGACGAGGCGTTGCAGGGCCTCAACGGCGGTCATATCTTCAGGGGCTTCTAATATTTTTATAACGGGAGCAGTCATAATCAACGTGTGATTCGCAGCGTCCTTTGTATTTTTTCGGTGACGTCTAAATACCAGGGTTTGCGCGCAAGATAATCGAGACGATAGCCAAAGCGGGCAGGCATCAACCCAAAAATACGCGGCATGTTATCCACCGGGCAGGTACGATTGACCGCCACATAATCCAGCCAATACGTGGAGATGTTGAAGTTCGGAATGAACGTATCGAGCATGACAAGCAGGGCGCGCATCCAGGGAGGCGGCAGTTGGATGAAAAGCCGGCGGCTGTGCGTCACCTCCATGAGCTTCTCAAGCACCTGTCGCAATGTGAAATACTCACCACCACCGATTTCGTAGGTCTGATTCACCATGTCTGGATTCTGTAATGCCCAGAGCAAACAAGTAACAAGATCCTCCACCCAAAGCGGCTGAAGCAACATCCGGCCATCGCTGGGAATCGGAAAGAAGCCTGGCACGCTTCGCAAAAGCCGCGCTAGATTATTGGTGAAAAGGTCTTCGGGCCCAAAAACAACGGAGGAACGAATAATGGTATAGGGAACACCGCTTTTGCGGATGTGTTCTTCAGCGATCCCCTTCGATTTTTGAATAGGAAACGCGGAGGCGCGGTCTGCACCAATGTGACTAAGAAAAATCAGCCGTTCAATATCTGCGCTGGCTGCCACCTGTGCCAGAGTGCGCGTGGCTTCAATATCTGACTTTAGCAGGTTGCCGCGCCGTCCCTCAGAGCCTGCGCTGGAGAGGTGATAGATCTGATCCACGCCACGCAAGGCGGCTCGCACGGAGCGTTCGTCGTTCAAACTAGCAACCGCAACTTCCACAGGGACGCCGCGCGGCAAACGCGGGGAATTGGGTGAGGAGCGCAATAACACGCGCACTTGCTGCCCAGCTTCTGAAAGATGACGCACCAGGGCGCGACCGATAAAGCCTGTTGCACCGGTAACTAAAATCATGCTGAAATTATAGCAGAGGCAGGAGGGTGGAGTGTGCGGAAGTACTTAATCTTAATCAGGATTAAGTTTCAACTTTAGAAATTCAACTATTTTTCTAACAAATCTCTTGCCTCGAGTTGATTGGTGCGTTATAAAATATGCTCAAAACCACCTATCAGGAGCAACCTATGACTGAGGCAGAACAAACTCCGACCAAGGATGAATCTCAATCCTTTCACTTCAAAGCGGAAACCAAACAACTACTTAATATCCTCATTCATTCGTTATACAAAGACCGCGAAGTATTCCTGCGAGAATTGCTCTCCAACGCCTCGGATGCACTCAACCGTTTACGCTTTGAGATGGTGACCAATCAGGATGTACTCGACCCGGCCGTTGAGTTAGCCATCCACTTGAAGGTGGATAAAGAGGCCCGGATGCTCACCATTCAGGATACGGGCATCGGCATGACCAAGGAAGAGATCATCGAAAACCTGGGAACAATCGCGCAATCCGGCGCGCGCAAATTCCTGGAAGCGACCAAAGAGAAAAGCACAGATTTGACACAGGTCATTGGCCAGTTCGGGGTTGGATTCTATTCTGTGTTCATGGTGGCAGAATGGGTGCGCGTCACGTCGCGCTCCTACAAGCCGAACGAAAAAGCTGTCAGTTGGCATGCAACGGGCGAGGACGATTATCAAGTCAGTCCTGGGGAAATGAACGAACGCGGCACCAAGATTGAAATTAAGCTAAAGGAAGATGCTTCTGAGTTCGCAGACGAATACCGCCTGAAGAATATCATTCACAAACATTCAGAGTATATTGTTTTTCCAATTTACGTGGGCGAGGCGAAACAACCAGTCAACAAACAGACCTCCATCTGGCGTATGTCAAAACAAGCCGTGACCGAGGAACAGCATAAGGACTTCTATAAGCAATTGACACTGGATTTCGAAGATCCGCTGCTGCATATCCATGTGGTCACGGACGCGCCGGTTCAGTTGTATGCGCTTTTGTATGTGCCCGGCAAAGGCGAGCGCGGCATCTTTTCCCCGCGCCGGGAAGATGGTCTGAAACTATATTCCAGAAATATTTTGATCGATGAGTACAACAAGGATTTACTGCCTGACTATTTGCGCTTTGTGCAGGGCGTGGTGGACTCGGAGGATTTGCCGCTCAATGTTTCGCGTGAAACCGTGCAATCCACTGGATTAATGGCGCGTCTGAAAAAAGTGGTGACCGGTCAGGTCATGAAGGAGTTGGAAACTCTTGCCAAGAATAACGCCGAAAAATATCAAATCTTTTGGAAGGAATTCGGCGTTTATCTCAAGCAGGGTGTGGCTACCAGCCTGGCAGATGTGGAAACCATTACTCCTCTGTTGCGCTTCAAAACCAACTTGAACCCGGAGAACTGGTCTTCCCTGGAGGATTACGTCGGGCGGATGAAGCCAGAACAGAAAGAAATTTATTTCATCGTCGGTGAGGATCCAAAGTCCATCCTGCGCAGTCCGCATCTGGACTACTTCGCGGCACAAGGCACCGAGGTATTACTCCTTACCGAACCAATGGACTCGTTCATGCTGATGGGTTTGCGCAAATACAAGGACTTTGAACTCAAGAACGTGGCTCAGGCTGAAATCCCTGATCAACCCAAGGAAACGGAGGGACAGGAACAAATCCCCGAGGCGGATTTCAGCAAACTGATCGAGCGTTTCAAACAGGTGTTGGGCGAGCGCGTGACGGATGTGCGCGCCAGTAACCGCCTCTCCCAATCTGTCGCGCGCCTGGCAGATGCAGACGGTGCACTTAACCCGGAACTACAGCGTGTTTATAAGTACCTGGGAAAGGAATATGAGGTTCCAAAGAAAGTCCTGGAATTGAATCCTTCCCATATCATTCTGAAGAAGCTGCTTGATCTGGATTCCGCCTCAGAATTGCAGACTCTGATCATCGAACAGATCTATGACAGCGCGTTGCTGGTCGAAGGCCTGCACCCTGATCCGTCCAGCATGGCTTCGCGCGTTCAGCAGATCATCGAGGCGGCGCTGAATAGTGGGAAAACGCAAGAGATGTAAGTTCGTATTAAGACTGAAAGTAAGTGTGCACGCAAAGGTTGTCAGGGAAAGTGAGCCTGGGGTAGGATAGTGTTTGCGACAAAAACCCTAAGCCCGAGGCTCACAGATGAACTATAACACGGAAGACATCCGGCGGATTGCC
>WNFU01008716.1_pt1 | contig 11637 bp, 9 predicted proteins | sample 5400121 | NCBI WGS metagenome assembly WNFU01 (sample SAMN13153360, study PRJNA577476) | soil metagenome | isolation source: 100 cm soil or saprolite under grassland replicate 1 | place: USA:California | collected 2016-06-15 | reverse complement strand
ACGGCGTTGCGTGAATCGCAAGCGGGAGCGCCAAGCGAAAGTAAAATCGATGCAAAGATTTTAGACGCCGCGTATGAGCAAACTGCGCGCAGTTACGATCCCAGGGAGGGAGGTTTCGGTAATGCCCCGAAATTTCCACGCCCGGTGACGCTCAATTTTCTTTCCCGTGTTTACGCGAGAGACCCGAAGAGCGAAGTCGGGAAGCACGCGTTGGAAATGGATTTGTTCACGCTGCGCAAAATGGCAGCGGGCGGCATGCACGACCATATTGGCGGCGGTTTTCATCGTTACTCGGTAGATCGTTACTGGCACGTGCCTCATTTCGAAAAAATGCTCTACGATCAGGCACAGCTCGCCGCCGCCTATGTCGACGCTTTTCGAATCACACAAGATCGACAATATCAGTCGGTCGCGCGCGATATCCTCGACTACGTCGCCCGCGATATGACCTCCAAGGGCGGCGGATTTTTCTCCGCCGAAGATGCCGATAGCCCAGTTCCTGTCCCGACAGGTCGGGATGACCGCCGAGGTGAGTCAGCGGGGCCAACGGAGATCGCCGCTCATCCCGACGCGTCGGGACTACAGAAGAGCGCCGAAGGCGCATTCTATGTCTGGACTAAGAAAGAGATTGATTCTGCGCTTGGTGAAGCCGCCGAGATATTCAATTTCCATTATGGCGTGCAATCGCATGGCAATGCGCCTGAAGGCAGCGATCCGCAGGATGAATTTCGCGGTAAGAATATTTTGATCCAACGGCATACAGTCGCCGAGACCGCGCAGCATTTTCGAAAACCGGAGGAGGCAGTTCGCGATTTATTGAAACAGAGCCGTGAAAAACTTATTGCGATCCGCGACAAGCGGCCGCGACCGCATCTCGATGATAAAATCATCGCCGCGTGGAACGGACTGATGATCTCGGCTTACGCGCGCGCGGCCCAGGTTCTCGACGAACCGCGTTACCTAGAGATCGCGGCACGAGGCGCGAATTTCATTCGCAAACAGCTTTGGGATGCTTCCCGTAAAATTTTGTATCGCAATTACCGCGAAGGCCGCAGCAATATCGAAGGGTTTGCTGACGATTATGCGTTCGTCATCCAGGGACTTCTCGATCTTTATGAAGCTTCGTTCGATGTCGAGTGGCTGAAGCTTGCCGTGGAGCTACAGGAGACGCAGGACCGCCTGTTTCTTGATGAGAAGCAAGGCGGCTACTTCAGCACGAGCGGCAAAGACGAAAGCGTCGTCCTTCGCATGAAAGATGACAACGACAGCGCAGAGCCGGCTGCGAGTTCCGTGGCCGCGCTCAATCTATTGCGGTTATCGCAATTTCGAGATGATCCGGCAGCTGCCGGAGCGGAGCGCGCGAGAAAGACGATCGATGCATTTGCGGCAACCCTCTCGCATTTTCCCAGCGCCATGCCCCAAATGCTGGTCGCGATCGACTACTCGTTAAGCAAGCCGCGGCAAATCGTGATCGCCGGGAAGAAGGATTCGCCGGAAACGAAGGCGATTCTCAGAGAAGTCCATCGGCATTTTCTGCCGGACACAATCCTGCTTCTGGCAGATGGCGCTGAAGGTCAGAAATATCTCGGCGACAAAAACGAAGCGATTCGAGCGATGTCGATGGTCAACGGCAAACCGGCCGCCTACGTTTGCGAAAATTTCACCTGCAAAGCGCCGGTCACGGATCCGAAGGCACTATCCGAATTACTTTCAAATAATTAAGTTCTCGCCGAACGGATTCTTGTAGCCACAGCCCTGAAGGCTGTTTTCTAACCCCGTCCTGTGAAGGGATGTCCCTTAGGACCGGCCACAGGCCGGTTCTACAGCTGAGGCTTTATTTACTGCCCGGCTTGATGGCGGGGATTTTGGCAAGATCGGGCGGGAGATTGTCCGCGGCAAAGTTCTCAACATTCATTTCGACCAGGCTGATGAACGGACAACCGAAATTTGGTTTCACTTTTCCGCTTCGATCAACAATCACGCCGACCGCGGAAACGGTGCCGCCACTGGCGAGAACGATATCGATTGTTTCCTGAACGCGGCCGCCGCGGGTGACGACGTCTTCGACGACGACGAATTTTTCATTCGGCGCGATTTGAAAGCCGCGGCGCAAAACAAGTTTGCCATCCTCTTTTTCGACAAAGATGTGGCGTTTGCCCAACTCGCAGCCGACTTCCTGGCCGACAATAATTCCGCCGAGGGCAGGGGAGATGACTGCATCGCAATCAAATTCGCGCAGTTTATCGGCGAGCCATCCACAAACTCTTGCCGCAATGTCGGTATGCTGAAGGAGTATCGCGCATTGGAAATATTGCCGGCTGTGCAAACCGGACCGCAGGACGAAGTGTCCATCGAGCAGCGCGCCCGTTTTGCGGAACAATGTTAGAAGAGCGTCCTTTGTTGGAGCAGAACCGGCAGGCGGGACGCCCGCCGGCCCCACAGGCAAGATGCCTGTGCTACGAAGTTTAACCGGATGTGTCATAGGCTGTTTGGGCGCTCGATCCACCGTCGTTCGCAACGGCGATGACCTCGATTTCGACATTGGCTCCTTTAGGCAACGCCGATACCTGGACTGTTGATCGCGCCGGCGGCTGTTGTTTGAAATACGAGCCATAAATTTCGTTCACCGTTTGAAAATCGCCTAGATCGGTGAGGAAGATCGTGGTTTTGACAACATTCTCGAAAGTTGCTCCCTCGGCTTTCAGAACGGCTGCAATATTATCGAGCACCCGCCGGGTTTGTGCAGCCATGTCGCCGGACACAATTTGGCCCGATTTTGGGTCGAGAGGAATTTGACCTGCGCAGTAGATTGTCGATCCAACGCGCACGGCCTGCGAGTAGGGGCCAATCGCCGCCGGGGCTTCGCTGGTGGAAATGATTTTTTTCATGCCGCGATTGTAACGAACGTAGAGCAGGCTTCCAGCAGCTTCCAGCTTGCTATTTCGGGGGCAAGCCAAAGGCTCGCGCTACCCTCGGAATGACAAATGACCGAATCTCGTGGATATTAACAACGAAATGGTTGGGTGGATTTTAAAGAAGATTCTGGGATCGAAAAATCAGCGCGAGCTTAAGCGTCTGATGCCGATCGTGCACCGTATCAATGAGTTCGATGAGCAATTCAAGAGCTTGTCGGATGAAGCTTTGCGGGCGAAAACGGCTGCCTGGAAAGAGGAGCTCCCGAAAATTCCGGAGCTGCAAGATCAGTGGAACCGACTGGACGAGATTCTGCCGGAAGCATTCGCGGTGGTGAAAAATGCGGCGCGGCGGCTGAAAGAGCGGCAGCATACTTTTACGGTGTGCGATCAGCCGATGACGTGGGACATGGTGCACTTCGACGTGCAGTTGCTCGGCGGAGTCGTGCTGCATCGCGGACGGATCGCGGAAATGGCGACCGGTGAAGGTAAAACCCTGGTGGCGACTTTGCCGCTTTATCTCAATGCGCTCACCGGACGTGGCGCGCATCTTGTCACGGTAAACGATTACCTTGCTCGACGTGACGCGGAATGGATGGGGCAACTCTACGATTTCCTTGGGCTCACTGTTGGCTGCATTCAACATGATCAAGAGCCGGATATTCGTCGCGAACAGTACGCGATGGACATCACTTACGGAACGAACAGCGAGTTCGGCTTCGATTATCTGCGCGATAACGGCATGGCCACGACGCGCGAACAGCAGGTCCAACGGGGTTATCACTACGCGATTGTCGATGAAGTCGATTCCATCTTGATTGACGAAGCGCGCACGCCGCTGATCATCAGCGGCCCGGCGACCATTTCCACCCATCAGTACGATAAATGGAAACCGCTTATTGAGCAGTTAGTCCGGAAGCAAACGATGCTGTGTAATCGAATCGCGAGCGAAGCGGTAGAACTATTCGACCGCCTTGATCCCGGGAAGACTCCAACATTCACGCCAAATGAACCGATTGGAGTGACTGTTTCCCCGGAGGTTCGAAAACTGGCAGCCGAGCTTCGCGTTCACCTCACAGAAGTCGCGGGAACTGGTAAAGACGGAAAGATTACCGAAAGCGATGTTCGCTATGCTGCCTCGAAATTCAATCCGGGCATTCTCATGTTCAAGGTGAAGCTCGGTCAGCCTCGCAACAAACAGCTACTTCGCATGATGGAAGACCCGGACAAGCGTCGCGCCATCGATAAAGCGGAGCTTTCGTTCTACCAGGACACGCGCAAGGAAGAACTCTTCGCGCTGAAGGAGGAACTTTTCTTCACCATCGACGAAAAATCGAACGAAGCCGATCTCTCCGAGCAGGGCCGTATGTTTCTGAATCCGGATGATCCGAACGCTTTTGTGTTGCCGGATTTGATTAACGAATTCACTGAGATCGACCTCGATCCGGAATTGTCACAGGAAGGGAAGGACAAGAGGAAAGCAGAGCGCCAGCAGCTTTGCGATACGCAAGCGGAACGCATCCACAACATTTCGCAGCTACTAAAGGCCTACTGTTTGTTCGAGAAGGACGTGCAGTACGTGATCGAAGAGAACAAGGTCGTGATTGTCGATGAATTCACTGGCCGCAAAATGCCGGGGCGCCGTTGGAGCGACGGATTGCATCAGGCGGTCGAGGCGAAAGAAGGCGTCCAGATCGATCGCGAAACACAAACCCTGGCGACAATTACGATTCAGAATTACTTCCGGCTTTACCAAAAGCTGGCCGGGATGACCGGCACGGCCGAGACGGAAGCGGCCGAGTTCCACGACATTTACAAACTTGACGTCAATATGATTCCGACGAATCGGCCAATCGCGCGCACGGACTATAACGATCGGATCTACAAAACGCGGCGCGAAAAATACAGTTCGGTCATCAATGAAATTAGAGAGTGCCACAACAAGCAGCAACCGGTGCTGGTCGGCACGGTGAGTGTGGAAGCCTCCGAGTTGCTCAGCCGAATGCTGAAGCGTGAGAAGATTCCGCACAATGTTTTGAACGCGAAATTTCACATGCAAGAAGCCGAGATTGTGCAGCGCGCTGGTCAACCCGGCACGGTCACGATTTCGACGAACATGGCCGGACGCGGCACCGACATTAAACTCGGAGCAGGGGTTCCGGAGCGGGGCGGTTTGATGGTGATCGGCACGGAGCGCCACGAAGCGCGCCGGATCGATCGACAATTACGGGGGCGTTGCGCCCGTCAGGGCGATCCGGGCAGTTCTCGCTTTTATGTCAGTTTCGAGGACGATCTGATGCGCAATTTCGGAGCAGCCGATCGGATGACAAGGATCATGGAGCGCTTTGGACTGGAGGAGGGTCAGGAGCTCGAGCATCGGTGGCTCAACAAGTCGGTCGAGACGGCGCAGAAACGCGTGGAGCAGCGCAATTATCTGGTACGAAAACGGACACTCGACTTCGACGATGTGATGAACATGCAGCGCGAGGTTGTCTACACCTATCGCAACGAGACCATCGATTCCGAGGAGCCGCGCAAGCTTATCTACGAAGTGATCGACGAGGCGGTACCGGCGAAGGTGAAGGAGTATCTCGATGTCGATGAACCAAATTACACCGGCCTTATCCATTGGGTGAACACCACGTTCCCGCTCGGCTTGAACAAGGAGAAAGCGCAATTTGAAACGCGCACGGTCGAGGAAAATGCGCAGTTTTTGATTGAAAAAATCAAGAACGCCTACGAGCGCAAATCGAGTCATGAGGAACCGACCGCGGTCAAAAGTCTCGAACGTTACATCATCTTAAACGCAATCGACCGGCTGTGGCAGGAGCATCTTTACGCCATGGACGCATTGCGCGAGGGCGTTTACCTGCGCGGCTACGCGCAAAAGGACCCGCTCATCGAGTACAAGACCGAGGCGTACGACATGTTCGTGGACTTAATGGCGAACATTAAAAACGAAGTGCTCAACAATCTGTTCCGCAGCACGTCGAATTTGCAGGCATTCGAGAATTTTCTGGCGACGCTGCCGCAATTTTTATTGCGCGAACATGCACCAACTGCTCCGACCGCGAACGCTCCTGCGCGTAATCGTCAACTTCAGCCCGTCGGTGCGATGGCCGCCGTTGGCGAAGATGGTGACGGCGCGGGCGAGGTGACAATCGATCTTCCGATTCGGCGTTCAATACCAAAAGTCGGACGCAACGAGCCGTGCCCTTGTGGCAGCGGCAAAAAATACAAGAACTGCTGCGGTCGAGTGGCGTGATTTAGGGTTGGGAAGACTTGGCCGAGCCGGCGATGTTGGATAGGCAATTCTTGATCGCGGCGAACACAGCCCAGTGCTCACAATTCCGGTGGACGCGCGCGCGGTTCGCGGTCTTTTGACGTAGCTGTGCTCGGCCTGGTGACAAACGGCCCGCCTTCCATTGGCGTGACTTTCGTGAAAGCGACATCGGGCATTTCGCTGGGTAATCCTTCTAGCGGAAATTCTTTGCGAAGCGGAAAGAAGGGATAGCCGTCCCACATCAGAATGCGACGCAGATCGGGATGGCCGTTGAATTTGATTCCCATCATGTCGTAAATCTCGCGCTCGTGCCAATTCGCGGTCGGCCAGAGATTGGAAACGGTATCGACCGCGCCCGTGTCTTCGGAGACATGGAGTTTCAATCGCACATAGACAGCGGACGGCATCGAATAAAGTTCGTAAACGATTTCGAAACGCGGTTCTTTGCCGAAATTGTCGATGCTGGTGATGTCGATCAAATAATCGAACAAGAGCTGGTCGCGACAGAATTTTGCGATTTCATGCAAATCGCTCGGCGAGATCGTGTAAGTCGTTTCACCGCGGAACTCCGTTTTATTCTGAACCTTCTCGCCGAGTGATTTTTCCAGCGAGGCAAGTAATTCTTCCCTCGTCATGGGATCAGATTAACCTGGCGGTGCCTGTTTGCCGGGAAGCCTATGTTCCGAGGTCATTGGAGCGCGTTCTCGAATTTTTCGACTAGCTCGGGCTTCTGGTTCCTGAATGAGCGTTCGCGAGAAATCTTTTCCTGCAGTTTCATCAAGCCCGCCAGCAACGCTTCTGGTCGTGGCGGGCAGCCGGAAATGTAAACATCGACCGGCAAAAGTTGATCGATCCCTTGCAGGACGGCGTAAGATCGATACATGCCGCCGGTGGAGGCGCACGCACCCATGGCGATTACCCATTTCGGTTCTGGCATTTGCTCGTAAATTCGTTTCACCGCCAGCGCCATTTTGTATGTGACTGTGCCGGCAACAATCATCACGTCGCATTGACGCGGCGAGAAGCGCATCACTTCCGCGCCGAACCGTGCGATATCGAAGCGGGACGCGGCTGTTGCCATCAATTCGATTGCGCAACAGGCGAGACCCATCGGCATCGGCCAAAGCGAATTTTTTCGCACCCAATTGAGCGCCGCGTCAAAGCGCGTAAAAATCACATTGCCCTCAATCTTCGAATCGTAGGCTGTTGAATGCAATTCGGCCATCGAGCAACAGTAACGGCGCGCCCTAAGCACGCAAGATCGACAACTGTGGTGGATAGACCGCTCCGCCGGGCGATGCTAAATCTACCTAGCTTCGCCGAAATTGCTGGCATCGAGCTCGCCACGGGACGAGTCCGTCCGTCTGGCGGACAAGGGGCTGCTCGATCCACTAGCATTGCAGGAACATGCTGACCAATGTATAGAACAGCGCCTGTAATCATGACGCAGACCACCCGCACTCATCTCGATCAACTCGAGAACCAGAGCATTTTTATTTTTCGAGAGGCGTATCACGCTTTTAAAAATATCGCCATGCCGTGGTCGATGGGCAAAGATTCCAATGTTCTCATCTGGCTCGCGCGCAAATCTTTTTTTGGGAAGGTGCCGTTTCCCGTTCTGCATATCGACACAACCTATGAATTTCCGGAGATGCTGGAGTTTCGCGATTGGGCAAAGAAGCATTACAACCTCAATCTGATCGTCAAAATCAATACGGAAGCGCGCGAGCGCGGCATCGGGTACGAGACGCATGATCCGGTGACCGTGACACACGAGTTAAAGACTGTTGCATTGCAGCAAGTGCTCGCCGATTACAAATGGGACGCGCTCATTACCGGCATTCGCCGGGATGAAGATCCCACTCGCGCAAAGGAGAGATACTTTTCGCCGCGGAACGCGCAGTTCGAATGGGACTACAAGGATCAGCCGCCGGAATTTTGGGGGCAATTCGCGACGTCTGCTGCAAAAGGCGAGCATGTGCGCGTGCAACCGCTGCTTGATTGGACCGAGGTTGAGATCTGGCGCTATATCCAGCGCGAGAACATCCCAATTCCGAAAATGTATTTCGCGCGAGATGGAAAGCGATTTCGTTCGCTGGGCTGCAGCCCGATTACCAAGCCAGTGGCCAGCACAGCATCGACCATCGAGGAAATCATCGCTGAACTCGAGGCGACAAAAACAACCGAGCGCGCCGGGCGGGCGCAGGACTACTATGAGCGCAACGCCATGCAGAAACTTAGAGCGAAAGGATTTTTGTAGTTGCTGATGCTGGATACTAGATACTTGATGCTGGATGAATTATCGCGATCTCGACGTTTGGCAACTGGCGCGCGAATCAGTCATCGCAATTCACGAGATGACTTTAACTAAGATACCTAAGTTCGAAATGTTCGAAGAAGGCAGCCAGATTCGCCGGGCAATTAAATCAGTCAAATCGAACATCGTCGAAGGCTACGGCCGTCGACGTTACAAGCAGGAGTTTGTAAGATTCTTCGTTTACGCGCTCGCCTCTTGCGATGAAACTGCCGACCACTTGGACACACTTGTCGCGACGAAGTCGTTAAAAGATACAGCGACAATCGAGCAGCTCGGACGAAGGCTCGATGAACTCGGGCGGAAATTGAACTTGTTCCAACAAAGTGTAGAGCGCTCTCATCAATCAGAAAAATGACCGAACGCGCACAGGCTGCTTCATCCAGCATCCAGCATCCAGCATCCAGCATCGGCGCCGCGCCCTCCCTGCGTGTGGTTTTCGTGGGCCATGTTGACCACGGCAAGTCCACGCTGATTGGCCGGATTCTGCACGACACCGGCTCGCTTCCCGAAGGCAAAATCGATGAAATAAAGAAGGCCTGCGCGGCTGAGGGGATGGAATTTGAATTTGCGTTCTTGCTCGATGCGTTACTCGAAGAGCAAAAACAAAATGTCACAATCGACACCACACAAATCCCGTTTCGGACGGCGCGCCGCCGTTACGCCATCATCGATGCGCCCGGTCACAAGGAGTTTTTGAAAAATATGATCACGGGAGCGTCGAGCGCAGACGCTGCGATCCTGCTCATCGGCGCGAATGAAGGCGTGCGCGAGCAAAGCCGCCGTCACGCTTATTTGCTCAATCTGCTCGGCATCAAGCAGATCATCGTGGTCGTAAACAAGATGGACCTGGTGGATTTTTCTGAAGCGCGATTTCACGAGATCGAGAGCGAGTACCGGCAGTTTCTTTCCGAGCTTGGACTGGAAGCGCGCGCATTCATTCCAGCCTCGGCGCGACAAGGCGAAAACGTCGCGAGTGCGACCATGAAAATGAAATGGTATTGCGGTGCAAGCGTTCTGGAGGCGCTCGACTTGTTAGAGCCGCGAAAATCCGATGTCGATCTTCCACTACGTTTTTGCATTCAAGATGTGTATCGATTCGATGAGCGGCGCATCATCGCGGGACGGATCGAGACCGGAACGTTACGGGTGGGGGACCAGTTGGTATTTTCTCCGGCAAACAAATCATCGGTAGTCGCTACGATTGAACGTTGGAACGCGCCGCCAAACGGTCCTGCCGTTGCGGGAGACTCCGTTGGAATCACGCTGAGCGAACAGATTTTCGTCGAACGCGGTTATGTTGCATCGCATGAAAACGAAACACCAATCGAGACGAACCGCTTTCATGCGGATCTTTTCTGGATTGTGCGCGAGCCATTGCGCGTTGGTCATTTTTACGATCTGCGTGTGGCGACCCAGGACGTGAAATGTCAGGTCGTATCAATCGAGCAGGTAATGGATTCATCCACACTGGAGATGAAGAGCGACGGGCGCGAACAGTTGGAGCGAAATGAAATTGGGCGACTGACAATTCAAACGCGCGGGCCGCTCGTAATCGACAATCATGATCATATCCCGAATCTCGGCCGGTTCGTGATCGTAGACGATGGACGGATCCGCGGCGGAGGCACGATTCTTGGCGGTGTTTATACCGACCGAAAAACTGCAAAGAGCAAAAATATTTTTTGGACCGAGGGAAAAATTACCGCGCGCCAACGCGCGATGCGAGCCGGCCATCGCGGAGCGGTCGTTTGGTTGACCGGCCTTTCCGGCGCTGGAAAATCAACGATTGCCCAGGCGCTCGAGCGCGAGTTGTTCCATCGTGCCATGCACACATACGTGCTGGACGGTGACAACGTCCGGCATGGTTTGAATTCAAATCTCGCGTTCTCACCCGAGGACAGAGAGGAGAACATCCGGCGAGTGAGTGAAGTTGCGAAGTTGATGGCCGATGCTGGCACGATCGTCATTACGGCATTCATATCGCCGTATCGAATGGATCGCCGCCGTGCCCGCGAAATTGCGCTTGAGGGCAGCGCAGAGTTTATCGAAGTGTTTGTGGATGCTCCGCTGGAAATCTGTGAAACGCGCGATCCAAAGAATCTCTACAAAAAAGCACGAGCGGGCGAGATCCGCGATTTCACCGGCATTGGTGCGCCCTACGAAGCGCCGGAGGATGCGGAAATTGTTGTGCGCACTGACAGGCAAACTGTCGATGAATCCGTAGCGACAATTCTCGAGCAGTTGCTGCCGCGCCTGAGAAGTGAGGCAGGGGATGAGTAAGGCCGGGCTGCCAGATACTGGATGGATGTCGATCTTAGAATTCGTGATGCTGAATTGAGTGATGCCGCAGAGCTGACCGCGCTCGCTTGCGAGCTCGGATATAAAACGACCACCGCGGAAATGGAGTCGCGTTTGGTATCGATCTTGAGGGACCCCCGCTACAAAACGCTCGTTGCGCTGAAGGACGACAAAATCTGTGGCATGATCGGAACGTTTTCAGCATCGAGTTATTTGCACAATGATTTGAGCGGGCGAATCATCGCGCTTGTCGTGTCCACAGAATCGCGCCGATGTGGTGTTGGCGCACGGTTAGTCGCGGCGGCGGAAAAGGATTTCGCGCAGCGAGGAATCATGCGAGTGACGCTGGCAACTCGCTTCGAGCGCGAAGAAGCACATCAGTTTTACGAAAAGCTCGGTTATGCGCGAACCGGCTTCCGGTTTGCAAAAAATCTCGTATCTGCTTCCAGCTGAAGTAGCCAGTCAGCAGCGTCCGTACCCTCAATAACGGACGCGAACGAGGAAGAGACCTTCGGCAGGCGCAGCAAAACGTGCGTGGCTGGCGTGCGCCGCCGCGAGCTGGTCGATCACTTCTTCGATGCGTGATTTGCCGAGTGCGCAACGCACAAGTGAGCCGACGATCAGCCGAATCATCTTATAGAGAAAACCGTCGCCATTGAAATCGATCATCACACAAGAACCGGTACGACGAACCGTGACAGAATACATCGTGCGGACCGTACTGTTTTCGGGCTTTCCGCGGCTGGCGGCAAACGCCGCAAAATCGTGAGTACCGACAAAGCACTTTGCCGTTTTCTTTAAGAGGTTGAGGTCAAGTGGACCTGGAA
>WNFU01019338.1_pt1 | contig 11638 bp, 9 predicted proteins | sample 5400121 | NCBI WGS metagenome assembly WNFU01 (sample SAMN13153360, study PRJNA577476) | soil metagenome | isolation source: 100 cm soil or saprolite under grassland replicate 1 | place: USA:California | collected 2016-06-15 | reverse complement strand
CGAGCGGCTCGTCGCTTCGCTTCCGCACGTGGCCGAGGAGGACCTACACGCGGCGCTCGAGCGCACGCCGAAGGCGATCTTTCGCGTTGCCGCCACGATCGAGCGGCTCTCCTCATCACAACGCGACGAGGTCGCCGTCGCCTTGCGTGCCGCGGTTGGCTCGCGCACGGCCGACGAAGGGCTGCGCGCGGCCGACGTGCAGGAGCTTGTGGCGGCCGGCTTCGACGTCGGCTTTCATACGCTGCGCCACGAGGCACTTCCGACGCTCGCGGAAGCGGAACTCGACGCAGCGCTGCGAGATGGGCGCGACGAGTTGGCCGCCGCCGCGGACCGGCCGCTCCGGGCCATCTCGTACCCGCACGGCAAAGCCGACGAGCGCGTCGCCCGCGCTGCGCGAGCGGCCGGTTTCACGCACGGCTTCATCACAGGGCGGCGTGCAGTCACCGCAGACACGGACCCGTTCCTGACCCCGAGACTGCCCCCGGCGCCGTCGCTCGGGAAGACGGCGCTGCGGCTCGCGCGGGCCGTGGCATCCTCCACGCCGCGATGAGCGCCGACGTCGATCGCATCGTGCAGGAGAACGCCCGGCTCACCAAAGAAGTGCGCGACCTCCAGGCGCGAGTCAAGGCGATCGAGTCGAGCCGCTGGTGGCGGCTGAACCCCCGCCACGCGCTGCGGAAGCGTCACGCCGCCGAGGAGGACCGGCCGCAAGACGGGCAGCCGTCGTTCCCGATGGACTTTGACGAGGAGGACAAGCAGCTCTACAGGCGGGTTGCGCTTTACACGATGACGACACCGCCGCGGATCTATGCGCTTGTGCGCGCGGTCGAATACGTCGTCGCGCGTGGCGTCCCGGGCGCGCTCGTCGAGTGCGGCGTGTGGCGCGGCGGCAGCATGATGGCGGTCGCCTTGACACTGCAGCGCCTCGGCGCCACCGACCGCGATCTGTACCTGTTCGACACGTTTGCCGGGATGACGCCGCCGACGGACGAGGACGTTAGGCAGACCGGCGAGCGCGCGGCCGACTTGCTCGCCGATGAGAGCCGGGAGGCCGACGTGTGGGCGGTCGCGTCACTCGACGAGGTGCGCGAGGCCGTGCTTGACGTCGGCTATCCGCACGAACGCATCCATTTCGTGCAAGGGCCCGTCGAAGAGACGCTGCCTGCGCACGCACCCACCGAGATCGCGCTGCTCCGCCTCGACACCGACTGGTATGCGTCGACGAAGCATGAGCTCGTGCATCTGTATCCGCGCCTCGGGAGAGGCGGCGTCCTGATCGTCGATGACTACGGGTTCTGGCAGGGCGCGCGGCAGGCCGTCGACGAGTACATGTCCGAGAACCGCGTCTCGCTGCTGCTGAACCGCATCGACCACACCGCGCGGATTGCGCTCAAGCCGTGACCGGTGCAGCGTTCACCCGCGGCGCGAGTTCGCGGCAGAGCTGCACGAATGCGACATCGAACGCGTACCAGCGCACGAGATTGGTACGCCCCGTCTCGCTGAGCTGAGACTCGAAGCCTGTGGGCGTCTTGTGCGCCACGGTCTCGTCGCGAGGGAGGCGCACGTCGCCGGAGAGCCCGAGCTTCCGCTTGAGCGACTCGAAGTCGTCGTCGAGGCGGTCCTGCAGGCCGATGAAGAATACGTCGTCTAGCCGCGCGCGGAACGCTGCTTCGCTCGGGAACCAGAACGTATACGGCGTGTTGACGTGACCGATCCCGTGCATCGCCGCTTCCGCCTGCGCGCGCAGCTCGTCATCTTCCGACGACAGCGCGACGGCGAGCTGGTCGGGCGTCTTGAAGATCGCGAAAGCGACGCGCTCCTCGTCGCGCCACGGGTAGTGATAGCGGGGGCGATCCTCGCGGAGCCTGCCGTTGAACGCACTGACGAACCGCGTCAGCGGATCGCGGATCAGGAACATGAACCGCTCGCCCTCCGGCACGTCCGCAAGCGTCACGTCGTGCCCGCGGAAGAGCAGCTGGTAGCTGGAACCCTCCGCGTTCTCGGCGAGGACATGCTTCAGCGCCGTCCCGCCCGTCTTGCCGATGTGCAGGACGTTCAGCGGGGGGCGCGCGTCGTGAGCATCCGCGGCGCTGACCGCACGCGGCCTGCGGAGGCGGCGCAGCAGCATCAACGCGAGCCTAACCGGAAGAGCCGGCGGCGCTGCGTTCGCGGCAAGCCGTCTGCCCGCCTGAGCGCCGCCGCAAGCGTCGCCGTGAGCTGAGGAAGCTGCTCCAGCGCCTCCGGGCCTGCCCGCTCGAACGCTTCGAGAACCTGGAGCTGCTCGGCGGGCGTCGGCGGCTGCGGCGTGCACGTCGCGAGCGCGTCCGGCACAGAGACGATGCGCGCTCCCGACAGGGCCAGTCGCGCGAAGAAGACCCACGGCGAATCCGACCGGTCGACCTTGGCCGCCGCTTCCGCGCGTACCAACCCGGCGACGCCGTACTGGTTCTCGATCAGCCCCAGCGGGCCGGGTTCCCCAAGGAACAACTGCCGGCCGCCGTCCGGCGTGCGCACGGCGCACGTCACGACGTCCGCTTCGGACGCAGCGGTTGCAAGTGCGTCGACGTCGGGATCGCCGACGGTTACCCAGTCGGACGCCGCCCGCGACGCTCCCCGCCGCGCCGGCTCGACGCTCTCGACGAGCGTGAGCCACGCCGCGAGCGACCCCTCAGGAGCGCGCGCCGGGCGAGCGGGCTCCACGCCGTCGGCCAGCGCGCTCTGCAAAGCCGCGGCGAAGGCGTCGGGCGTCGGCCGGTGGAGAACGCGTGCGCGGTCCTCTTCGGCCACGAGCTCGGCCGTCCCCCCGACGTCCGCCGCCAGGAACGGGATGCCGTGTTCGAGGCACTCGGCGACGGCGTAGGGCGAGTTCTCGAGCAGCGAAGGCATCACGGCCAGCGTTCCGGGGCGTTTCAGCTCTTCGATCGCCGCGGCGCGGTCGAGCTGCGTCTCGAAGCGGGCCTCGCGGCCGAGCCACTTGGTGATCTCGGCGGGCGACCACCTCCGCGCGTGCCCGACGAAAACCAGCTCGACGGACGGGTCGAGGCCTCGCACGCTCTCGACGAAGACGCGCAGCCCCTTGCCCTCGCGGAGATGTCCGAAGAAAACTACGCAACGAATACGGTTGCTCCCCTGCAACCGATCGACGGGCCGGCCGAGCGCGGTCGACTCCCAGAGGTTCTGGATCACGTCGACCGGTCGCTCCGGCCAGTCGTGCGCACGCAGCCAGCCGACGAGCCACGCGCTCGGGCTGACGACGGCATCCGCGAGCTCGACGCAGGCGCGCTGCGCGACCTCCTCGCCGAAGCGCTCGACCGTATCCGGCACCTTCTGCGCGGCCGCGGCGAAGACCCTGGCCGGACCGTGGCAGTAGAGAATGAACGCCGTGCCGCCGAGCGAACGGCCGACCTGGCGCGAACGGAGTGCGGCATAGGGCAGCGCGCGCCAGTCGTCCGCCACGACGACCTCTGGCGGATCGCTGCGGAGCGCGTCATAGACGTCGGCGGCCGGTGCCAGAAATGAGGGACTGACGGAGCCGTCGCCGTGCAGCGCGCGCACGCGCACGTTCGCCTCGCGGTACCGCGCCTGCCACTCCTCGCCGAGGTTGCTGACGTCGCGACCCGGCGCGACGAGGAGCTCCACGTCGTGCCCACGCCGGCCGAGCGCGATCGCGAGAAACGAGTCCGCGGTCCCGGGACCACCCGTGCCGGCAACGCCCAGGATCTCGCTCGCGACAACCGTGATCCGGCGCGGCGTCATCGGGCGAACGAGAGAAGGCGGCGCGCGACGCGACGCGCCAGGGGCGGCCGCGACGCAGGCGGTCGCTCCGCCTCGGCGGCGAGCCGTGGCACGAGCTCGGCGAGCAGGCGGACGTTCCGCGGCAGAGCCTGCTCGAAGTGCCTGATCACGAGGCGCGCTTGCTCGGGATCGGTCGTCAGCGTCGCAGGCCGCGTAGTGGCGGTCACGAGCGGCAGCGGGACCGAGACGATGCGGGCTCCGGACAAGCTGAGCCGAGCCATCAGCGGCCAGACAGGCTCCTCCTGCAGCAGCGAGCGGCGCATGAGCGCGGCGACGCCGTAGCCGTTGCCGAGCAGGCCAAGCGCGCGCGGCTCGCCCGGGAAGAGATGAACCGTGCCGTCGGCGAACAGCCCGCACGTGACGACGTCGGCGCCGGAGGCCTGCTGCGCGCGCGCGAGCGTGTCCCACAGTTGCGGCTCAGGCACGTCCTCAGCGCCGAGTAGGAGCGACCACTCCGACCTGTCGAGGTCGCGGAACTCGCGAAATTCGGCGGCGGGTAGCTCCAGCACTTCCTCCCAACGCCGAAGCGACTCAGCGTCGTCGAAGGCCGGCCGCGCACGATGCGGCGGCTCCTCGGCGGTGAGGACGCGGCGCAACGCCCTCGCGATCCCCTCCTCCGTCGGCTCGAACAGCACGCGCCCGTGATCCTCCGGGTCGACGAGCTCCCGGATGCCGGCTGCGTTCCCGGCGATGAACGGGATGCCGTTCTCGAGGCATTCGTAGACGACGTTCGGGGAGTTCTCCTCGAACGACGGCATCACCGCGAGCGTACCGGGCCGACGCAGGCGCGCGAGCGCTTCGTGTTGGTCGAGTGACATCTCGAACGAGACGCGCGGTAGCGAGAGGAGCTCCTTGATCCGCTCGACGGGCCACGGCGGTGTTGGCCGCCCGAGGAACTCGACCTCCACGCTGCCAAGGAGCTCGGGGTCGAGTGCGTTCAGCGCGGCGATGAACGGCCGGACTCCCTTTCGCTCCTCAAGGCGACCGAAGAACACCAGCCGCTCGACCCGTCGCAGTTCCGGCCCCGGCGGCGGCTCCTGGCTGGTTGCACCCGCACGTGACACGTGCGGAATCACGAACGTCCGCTCGGGAAGCTCCCAGCCTTCGCCGCGCATCCAGTCGACGAGGTACGCGCTCGGGCTGACGACGGCGTCGGCCAGCTCGACCGACGCGCGCTCCAGCAGCGACACCGCGTGCGCGCCCGGATGCACGCGCACCTTGCGACTGACGTCAGTGATCCAGCGGCGCGTCCCGTGGCAGAAGACCACGAACGACGTGCGCTCGAACGCGAGCCCGAGACTGCGCAGGCGGATCGCCGTATACGCGGGCGCGCCGAGATCCTGGACGACGACGACGTCCGGGGGATTTAAGCGCAACGCAGCCTCGACGTCGACCGAGCGCGTGAAGTAGGACGGCTCAACGCGTTGCGTCGCGCGCGGGACGACGCGCACGCGCACGCCGGCCTCCTCGTACAGCCGCTGCCATTCGGCCTCGATCGGTCCGTCCGGAGCGCGGCGCGCGAACAGCACTTCGACGTCGTAGCCGCGGCGGGCGAGCGCGAGTGAGACAAACGTCGTCGTCGTGCCGATGCCGTTGCCCGCATAGCCGAGCAGCTCGTCCGCGACGAAGGTCACGTTAGGCTTGCCTGGATGGCGACGGCTCGCCGCGTGACCGTGATCGCGCACGAGCTGCGCGGGTTCCACCCCATCGGCGGGATGGGAACGGCGACGACTTTCCTCGCGCTCGCGCTTGCCCGGCTCGGTCATTCCGTGGAGATCTTGCTCGGAAAGCACGACCCGCGCTCGCTCGACCCCCACTGGCGGGACGTCTACACGAACGCCGGAATCCGCATCCGGCCGGTGCCGCCAGGGGCCGAACGCGTGGAGCCCTGGGAGTTCGCGCATGCCCACGGCGTCATGCTGGGCCTGCGCGACGAGCCGCCAGACGTCGTCGTCGCGCACGACTTCGGCGCGCCCGCGTACTCCGCGTTGCGACTGCGGCAAGTGGGCCTCGCGTTCGGGGAGACGCTCTTCGTCGTCTTCTGCCACGGCCCGCGACGCTACGTCGTCGACCTGTCGCCCAACCTCGCGACGGGGGATCTCCGCGCCGTGCTCGGCGTCAGCCTCCTCGAGCAGGCCGCGGTTGAGCTCGCGGACGTCGTCGTCAGCCCGAGTGCATTCCTGCTCGACTGGATGCGTAAGCACAGCTGGCGCCTCCCGGAACGGTCGCTCGTGATTCCCTACTTCACGGCTCCGGCGGACGCGCCCGCTCAGCGTCCGCGACCCGACCCGCTGCGGCGCTTGACGTTCTTCGGACGAATCGACGAGCGCAAAGGAGTGAGGATCTTTGCCGAGGCGCTGCGAGCTATCGAACCCGAGATCGAGGTGGAGTTCGTCGGCAAGACGACGCGCACCTGGACGCGTGAGCGGGTTCAGAAGTTGCTGCCGCGCACTGTCGACGTCGTGTTCGCCGGCGAGCTCGACCAGCAGGAAGCGCTCGAGCGCCTCAAGCGTCCCGGGACGCTCGTCGTCATGCCTTCGCTGCAGGAGAACTCGCCGAACGCTGTCTACGAGTGCCTCGAGCACGGTATTCCGTTCATCGCGAGCGCAGTGGGGGGATCGTTCCGGCACCCGCGCGTCTGGCGTTTGATGCCAGCGTGTCGCTCGAGCGCTGGCGCGAGGTGATCGAGGTGCAGCCGAGGCCGCGACCCGCCTATTCAGGTGACCGGGAGCTGAACGACGTGCTGCTGCACGCGCAGCGCGTCACTGGCGCCGACGTGGTCACCTGCGGCCTGCAGCTCCCGGACGGCGGTCTTCGGTTCTTCCACGGCGACCCGGGCGGCCTCGGCGCGGTCGAGAACGCCTACGGCGTCGTCGCCCTCATAGCCGGCGAGCTCAGGCATGGCAACGACCTCTGGCCCGTGCTCGCGCGCCTGGCTGCGTCGGGCGCGTCGATCGTCTCCATTCCGCTGCCGCTCGCCGAAGGCGCCGTCGACGCCGACCCGGCGCTTGCGTTGCGCGCGGTTCAGGCGCTCGAGGACGCTTTACCTGATCCGGCGCGCGGGGCCGCGCGGCTCGCGGCAGGTCTCGGCGCGGACGCGCGTCGCGAACGCCAGCTTGACGGTGGGCTCTCTCAGCGCGCCCTGCGCGCGATCAAGAGCCTGTTCGGAAATTTCAGATGAAGCGACCGGCGAAACGTCTGAGGCGCCGACGCAGCCCATGTGTCGGAGTCGGCGGCGCCTGGCGGGTCTCGGCCGCAAGTCCGGCGGCGAGACGCGCGACCAGACGCAACTGATCCGGAAGAGCGCGCTCGAGCGCTTCGATCACGAGCAGCGCATCACTCGGCTCGCGGTCTAGCGCTCCCGGCCGTGCCGCCCGCGACACCAGCGGCACGGGGACGGAGACGACGCGCGCCCCAGCCGCATTCAGCCGCGCGAGTAGCGGCCAGTCGTGATCGCCGACAACCGGCCATGAGGGCGCAATATCGCCCAGCAGCGAGCGGCGCAACAATGCCACCGTGCCATAGCCGTTCGCGAGCAGCCCCGGCCCACCCGGCTCACCCGCGAAAAAGTGCTCGCTCCCGTCACAACGGAGGCCGCAGCTGACGACATCCGCACCCGAGGCAGCCTGCGCGCGCACGAGCACCTCCACCAGCTCAGGTTCAGGCACATCCTCCTCATCCAGAAACACGACCCACTCCGCCACGCCGGCCCGCAACCCCTGCTCCCGCGCGGCCGGGACCGACGCACCCGTAGAGCGGACCACGTGCACCCGCTCGTAACCCTGGCGTGCAAGCGCCGCCAAGCAGCGCTCGAGCGCCTTCTCCGATCCACGCTCGTGCACAACCACATCCACCGCCGGGCGTTCAGACACACGCGCGATCCGGCGTGCCTTCATTGCCACCACATCCCGCCAAGCCAGCAAAACCTCGGCACCCTCAAATGCGGGTCGCACAGGGCGTAATGTCGCGCGCTCCGTCAACGCATGCCGCAGCGCCGCCGCCACGCCCTCGACCGTCGGCTGAAAGAGCACCCGCGCCCGATCCTCCGGCGCAACGAGCTCGCCGATTCCACCGGCCGCACTGGCGAGGAACGGGATCCGCGCTTCCAAGCACTCATAGACGACGTTCGGCGAGTTCTCTGCCAGCGACGGAACCACAGCGAGCGTCCCCGGACGGCTGAGCCGCTTCAGAGCGTCCTGCTGACTAACCGCCTCGAACGAAACTCCCCGAAGCGCCCGCCTCGCGCCTTCGGAGATCAGCCCTGCGACGCGCTCCGGGGCCCAGTTCTTCGTCGAGCCCCCAAGGAACTCCAGTTCGATCCCCTCGAGCAACCCCGGCGCGAGCGCGTTCAAGCCGCCCACGAACGGCTCCACGCCTTTCACCTTCTCCAACCGGCCGAAGAACACCAGCCGCTCCACCGGACGATCGCCGTTGACATCCGCCCCGCCCGGCGGCCGCTCCCCCATGGCCGTCGCACGCGTTACCAACGGAATCACCCGTACCTCCGGCAACCGCCAGCCCTGGCGGCGCATCCAGTCGACCATGTACGAACTGGGACTCACCACGAGGTCGGCCAGCTCTACGCCCGCTTGCTCGAGCCGCGCGTGCGCAAGCATTTCGGGCGACACGCGCGCATTCCCACTTACCTCCTTGAGCCATCGGCCGGTCCCGTGGCAGTAAGCGACGAACAGCGTGTCCTCGAAGGCAATCCCGAGCTGGCGTAGGCGCAGACCCACATACGCAGGCGCTCCGTATTCGTGCGTGATCACGACTTCCGGTGGATTCGCTCGCAGCGCGAGCTCGACCGCGCGCATCCGCGCGAAGTACGCCGGTTCGACGGTGACGTCGAGCGCGGGGAGAAGCCCGATTGTCACTCCTACGTCTTCGTAACGGCGCGCCCACTCGCCGTCCATCGGATTGAGGAGCTGCTCCTTCGTGTAGATGACCTCGACGTCATGACCCATCCGTGCAAGGGCGATTGCGAGGAACGTCGTCGCCGCACCCACGCCGCCCCACTGGTCGAACCCGAGGAGTTGTGCGGCGATGATCGTGACGCGACGCGAACTCACCACGCGCTCCAGCCGCCGTCGGCGACGAGATTCGCGCCCGTGACGTACGAGGACGCGTCGGAGGCGAGGAAGATGACCGGGCCGACGACCTCGCGCGCGTCGGCCATACGCCCGAGCGGCATCCGCGCCGTGTAGGCGTCGACGAACTCCTGGGGCTGCCCGTTCCAGACGCCCGCCAGCGTCAGCGTGTTGACGCGCACACCGCTCTTCGCCCAGTACGTGGCGAGGTAGCGCGTCAGGTTGTAGAGCGCCGACTTGGAGACCGAGTAGGCGACCGGCTTGACGAACTGTTCTCCCCCGCGGCGGCGGAACTCGTACAGGTCCTGGACCGGCGACAACATCCCGTACACGGACGAGAGGTTCACGATCGCGCCGCGGCCCTCCGCGGCCATGCGTCCGCCGACCACCTGGCAGCAGAGGAACGTGCCCTTGACGTTGACGTTCATGACGGCGTCGAACGACTCCTCCGGATAGGACTCGACCGGACCTACCTCTTCGGCCGGCGCGTCGGGCGGGGAGTCGAGCGCGGCGGCGTTCACGAGGATGTGCGGCACGCCGAGGCTACGCACGACCTCCTCCGTCGCGCTTTCGATCGCGGCACGATCAGTCACGTCCACGCGGAAGCGCTCGGCCTGCAGGTCGAAGACGGCGACGCGCGCGCCGCGCTCCTCGAGCCCGCGCGCGATCTCGCGGCCGAGCTGACCCGCGCCGCCGGTCACGATCGCGACCCGGTCCTGGAGCGAGAAGAGATCGTCCGTCACGCGCGCTGCGCCTCCCAGACGCCGTCGCAGAACTCGCGCACGCAGCCCTCGCCGCCGGAGCGCGACAGCACCCACCGCGCGAGCGGGCGCACCTCGGACCATGCGTCGGCCGGGACGACGGGCACGCCGACGGCGCGCAGGCACTCGGCGTCGTTGACGTCGTTGCCGACGTACGCCGTCTCCTCCAGCGCGACTCCGAGCTGCTCCGTGCGCTCGAACACAACCGCGAGCTTGTCGTCCACGCCTTGCACGCACTCCGCGTTCAGCTTCACCGCGCGCGCCGCGACGATCGGATTCGGCTCCGTCGAGACGATCAGGTACTGCACGCCGACCTCGTCGAGGCGGCGCAGCCCGAGTCCGTCGCTGCGCGAGAAGGCAAGCGCCTCCTCGCCGCGCTCGTTCACCCAGACGCGGTTGTCCGTGAAGACGCCGTCGAAGTCGAAAATCGCGAGCCGGACGCTCTCGAGCAGCGGCCGCAGCTCGCTCACTGCCGGACGGCTGCGTGCGCTCCGGCGTGCTCCGTAAGAGGCTCGACGTCGTCGAAGGTGATGAAGTCCTCGAACGTGACGGGGCGCCGCAGCCTACGTCCGACCAGGCGGTCGAGCTCATACGGCGGCAGACCGCCGTCGGCCGGCGACCTGATCGCGATGTCCTCCAGGGTCAAGACGTGGCCGAGCTCGAGATCGCGTGCCGCGACGAGCTTCTTCCCCATCTTCTCGAGCGGCTTCGCCTCCACGGCCAGCCGGCGCTTGACGCCGTCGCCCAGGGCAACCGGGACGCGCTGAAGGTCGCGGACGAGCTTGCGGAGTCCCTCCGGCATCAGCGAGAACGCATGATCCGTGCCTTTCCACGCGTGGTTGAGCGTGAAGTGCTTCTCGATCACGCGTGCTCCCAGCATGTAGGCGACGAGCGCCATCGAGATGCCGTTCTGGTGGTCGGAGAGGCCGATCACGAACTCGGGATAGCGCTCGCGCAGCGTCGTGATCACCTGCAGGTTGAGGTCCTCGGTCTCACAGGGGTACGCCGCCGTGCACTGCATGATCGCGAGCTGCTCGTTGATCGGTCGAATCGCCTCGACCGCGCGGTCGACGTCGTGGATGCTCGCGCCGCCCGTCGAGATCAGCAGCGGCTTGCCGAACGCAGCCACGTGCCGGAGCAGGGGAGTGTTCACGAGATCGGCGGAGGCGAACTTGTACGCCGGCATGTCGAGCTCCTCGAGAAAGTCGGCGCTCTCGAAGTCGAACGGCGTGGCAAAGAACGTGATGCCGAGCTCCCGCGCGTAACGCTGCAGCTCGACGTAGTCGTGGCGGCCGAGCTCGAGCGCCTCCCGGTGTTCGCCGTACGTCGGGCCGAAGCTGAACTCGTTGTCGTACGGTTGCTCGAAGAACTCGCGGGTGTAGAGCGTCCGGTTGGCGCGCTTCTGCAGCTTCACGGCGTTCACTCCGCAGTCCTTGGCCATCGTGAGCATCGCCTTCGCCTGCTCCAGCGACCCCTGATGGTTGTGGCCGATCTCGGCGATCACGTAGCAGTCGCTGCCGTCGTGGATCTCGAAACCGTCGATCGTCAGCCAGGGGGTCATTGCCGCTCCATGCTAGTCGCGGTCTTGTCGGCACGCGATTGCAAGCGCTCGAGATCCGCATCGACGAGCAGATGTACGAGCTCTGTGAAGTCCACCTCTGCCTCCCAGCCGAGTTGCGAGCGCGCCTTCGCGGGACTCCCGACGAGCCGGTGCAGCTCCGCCGGACCCCGCTGCAGGGCTTGATCGACGCGCACGTGCTGCTGCCAGTCGAGGCCGACGCGCGCAAACGCGCATTGGACGAGCTCCCGCACCGAATGGCTTTCGCCGGAGGCGACGACGTAGTCGCCGGGCTCTTCCTGCTGCAGCATCAGCCACATCGCCCGCACGTAGTCGCCGGCGTAGCCCCAGTCGCGCCTCGCATCGAGGTCGCCGAGGACGAGCTCTTGCTCGAGGCCGAGCGAGATCGCCGCAGCCCCGTGCGCGACCTTGCGCGG
>WNFU01011179.1_pt1 | contig 11641 bp, 7 predicted proteins | sample 5400121 | NCBI WGS metagenome assembly WNFU01 (sample SAMN13153360, study PRJNA577476) | soil metagenome | isolation source: 100 cm soil or saprolite under grassland replicate 1 | place: USA:California | collected 2016-06-15 | reverse complement strand
ATCGGCTGACGCGCCCGTAGGTCTGCTTCAACCCGACGATGCCGCACATCGCGGCTGGATTGCGGATCGAGCCCCCCGTATCGGTGCCGATCGCGAGCGGAGTCATATACGCGGCGAGCGCGGCGCCCGATCCGCTCGATGATCCGCCTGGGTTGTAATCGGTATCCCACGGGTTCCGCGCCGGTCCGAACCCGGAGACGACGCCGCTCCCCATCGCGAACTCGAGCAGATTCAATTTGCCAATCATGATCGCGCCCGCGGCGTTCAGGCGCGTCGTGATCGTCGACTCGTAATTCGGCACCCAGTCAGCGGTGACCTTGGATCCGTTCGTCGTACGGATCCCCTTTGTCGCCAGGATGTCCTTCGGCGCGTACGGCAGCCCGTGCAGCGGACCGCGGTACTTGCCGGCCGTGATCTCTTTCTGCGCCTCGCGCGCGCGCGCGAGCGCCTGGTCGGCGGTCACGCTGATGAACGCGTTCACCGTCGGATTGAGCGCCTCGATGCGATCGAGGTACGCGCGCATGACGTCGACCGGCGACACTTCGCGCGCCTTGATCAGCGCGGCGAGCTCCCGGCCCGATTTGAAGACGAGTTCGTTCGCGGCAGCCATCGCTCACCTCCGCCGCGCATCGAACATTGGCGCGGGCTCGACGAGATCATCGATCTCCAGATCGCGCACAATCTGAAATTGGTCAAGGTTGCGCTGCAGCGCCGTCTCGATCACCTTCAGGCGGTCGTTGCTGAAGTCTTCACCGATCACGGCGGAGGCACTGCGGAGGATGTCGGTCGACATCGGTTTGCGCGCTTGCGCGACGAGATCGAGCGCGGCAGGACCGGTGATTCCTGCAGCCGCGAGCACCTGCAGCAGCCGACGTCGACTGACCGCGGAAGTGGTACGAACCTTAGACATGGCGTCTCCAGAAGAAGGACGGCGCTATACCACCGCAGGCGCGCGTGGGTGTCAAGTACGGTGTATATGAAGGAATCTGCATCCCTCTTGTAAACTCCGGTGCCTCGTCCCGCGTTCGCATGCGAGGTTGTCGATCGCGACGATCTTCGTCGCGAAAAGCCGCTGTTGAAGTTTCGGACCTTCATCATCGGATTCAAAACTGCCGGGCTGCAGCAAATCACGCGAGACGGCGCGTCTCTGACGCCGCGTTTGTCGCCGCAACGAAATTTTCTAGACGCGTTCGGTCGCTTATGCGAGACTTCCGTTTCGCGCGGCCGCCGCCCGAAGGTGGCATCGGAATGCGTCCGTCAATCCCCTGACTGACGTCCGACGCAGGCGACCGCGGTTTTGTACGATTTTCCGCGAACAGGTCTCCAATCATCTGCCATCGCTCGCAATGAACTGCTGCATAGCCAGCGTTTTCCCGGAGAGAGACGCGTCACATGCGTTTGTGGACGACCTCCGCGATCCATGCGCGGAAACTTGCCAGACTTCTTGCCGCTGCTTTGTTCACAATCTGTTGGGCACACATTGTCGAGGCCGCCGATCTCACGGTTGCGTGGGACCCATCGAGCGACGGAAGCGCAATCGGCTACATCCTGCTCTACGGGACCGGACCGGGTGCGTACTCGCAGCAGATCGACGTCGGCGACACGACTTCGTACACGATCCACGGTCTGTCCGATGGCGTCACCTACTACCTCACGGTGCGCGCGTACGACGCGACTGGTGGGCTCAGCGACCCTGCTGACGAGGTCTCCGCGATGCCGCGGGGGGACGCGCACGACATTAATGGGGCGGCCCTTGCCCCAAGCGTCGGTTCTCCACAGCTAATCGGCACGCGCGTAACGTGGACCGCAAGCGCGACGGGCGGAGTCGAACCGTACGAATACCAATGGGCGATCTATCACGCCGGCGGCTACGGCGTGTACGTGTATGGCAGCGGCTTTCCTGTTAATTCGTGGCGCGACACGAATTACTGGGTTGATGTGTTGTTCGCGCGCAGCCGAACGGACACCACCGCGCCGGGCGTCACTATTTGGGGCGACGCGCCGCCAGCACTTAGTGGATCGGTGGCAAGCGTCAGCTCCGTCGAACTCGGTGTCAAATTCCGCAGCGACGTCGCCGGCTACGTCACCGGTGTCCGCTACTACAAGACGACCGGCAACGCCGGGACCCACACCGCCCATCTGTGGACCGCGACCGGAACCTTGCTCGCGAGCGCGACCTTCGTTGCCGGAAGCGAGAAAGGCTGGCAGCAAGTGTTGTTCTCGTCGCCAGTCGCGATCAGCGCGGCCACAACCTACGTCGCATCCTATTCGTCGGAAGGGGGCGGGTACGCGTACACCTCGGATGCGTTCACCAGCGGCACGGATGCCCCTCCGTTGCACGCGTTGCCGAGCGGCGTCGACGGCGCCAACGGCGTGTACGTGTATGGCAGCGGCTTTCCTGTGAATTCGTGGCGCGACACGAATTACTGGGTTGATGTGTTGTTCGCGCGCAGCCGAACGGACACCACCGCGCCGGGCGTCACTATTTGGGGCGACGCCGTGCCACCATTGACCGACTTGCAGGAAAGCGGTGCCGCGGTCGAACTCGGCGTCAAGTTCCATAGCGACGCTGCGGGCTACATCACGGGCGTGCGCTTCTACAAAACCCCCGGCAACACCGGGACTCACACAGCCCATTTGTGGACATCGACGGGCACTTTGCTCGCGAGCGGCACATTTACGTCAGAAACAGCCGCGGGCTGGCAGCAGGTGTTGTTCGCCTCACCGGTGCCCATTACCGCCGAAAGCACGTACGTCGCGTCCTATTTCTCAGCAGGCGGTGGTTACGCCTACACAGTCGATAACCTCTGGACCGGCACCGATGCGGCTCCCCTGCACGTGGAAGCCAGTGGCGTCGGGAAAGGCAGCGGGGTTTTATTCCCTGTCAGCACGTGGCATAACACGAACTACTGGGTCGACGTGCTGTTTACCGGGACGCTGCATCAGTGAGACCGGCCGGCGACCGCGAGGCGGTGCAATGCGACACCGCCAGATCAAAAACTCTTGAGCGTGCTGCTTGCTGGGAACGCGATCGTCTCGGCCATGTCATCACCGCCGAAGATCGCACGGTGAAGGTCCTGCTCGAGAAGCCACGGCGAGCGCGATCGGAGCCGGAGCTTGCCGGATGAACGGGCGTGATCGTCGCGCTGCCGCCTGCGCGCGGACGATTCGAAGAGAAAGCTCCGGCAAGGTCAAGTGCAGCACGACGAAAGTCAGCTCAGTTGAATACTTTGGCGCGAGCCGTGGGCGCGATTTCCTTGCCACTACGACCGCAACTGGTTCTGCCGCAGGAAGTTGCAACGAAGCACCAGATTTGCTGCATCAGTCCGCCAACCGGCACATCCATTGCTCGACAGCAGTGCCCCCTGAGAATCCCCTATCGTGGTCACAGTCGCCTAGCACTCGGGGCATTCCGCGAATCCACATGACGGATCTGTTTCATATTGAACAGACGAGCTGGTTATCGATTCCTGCGTGAAATGAGCGACGGCGCACCGCGAAAGGCGTGGCCCAGCGCCATTTACCACAGCGATCACGACGACGTTTTGAGCCGAGCCTGTCCGGCTCGCCTTGCCGCGCTTCAGGTCCGACGTTTTAGTAGTCCCCGAGTGTCCGCGCAGCTGAAACCTGTCGCCGAACTCTGCCTGTACCCGAAAAGACGACGATGCAATCCAATGTAGTATCATCACTACATGAAGCTCGGGCTCCGCGAAGCCAATCAGCAGTTTTCGAAGGCGATCAAGGCGGTCCGCGCGGGCAGGGAAGTGGTCCTCACCGAGCGCGGGCATCCGATTGCCGTCATCAAGCCGATCAAGGAACAAGACCGTCTCGAAATCGCCCTGCAAGCGATGGTCGATGATGGCTTCGTCAGGCCTGCCACCCGAAAGGGACCCACGCCGGCGCCGCGCTGGCGGCCGGTCAAGGTCAAGGGCAAGCCGCTCTCCCAGACGATCCTCGACGATCGCGACGACCGCGCCTGAGTCGTGTCGTGGGCCTATTTCGATACGAGCGCACTCATCAAGCGCTATGTCGACGAAAAAGGTCGACGCGAGGTTCTGCAGCTTCTGCGTCGCCACAATTGCGTCACGTCCGCGGTGCTGTCGGTGGAGCTCGGAAGCGCCTTGCGCCGTCGAGTGACTGACGGAACTCTTGACGAGAGGCGAGTACCCGAGATCTTGAAGCGGTTTGCCGTCGACTGTGCGTTCTGGGCGTTGGTCGAGGTCACTGAAGACGTGCTGATTGCCGCGGAGAAACTGGTCGCCAAGCATTCGCTCCGGACACTTGATGCCATTCATGTCGCATCCGCGCAACTCTTCGCTGCCCGGATGGCAACGTCGGAGTTGATCTTCGTAAGCGCCGACACACGCCAAACGGCAGTCGCAGCTGCCATAGGACTGCCGACGAGGGACATCGGATCCTGAGCAAAGCTACTCACGCGCGTCGCGGGGCGTCGGGGATAACACTCTGAGATCCGGTCTGTTCGCTGATGCCTTGCTCGGAGCCACTTATCGACAAGTTCACATCGTTCGTGTGAATCATCACCGTCACTGCGCGGACACCATTTAATCTTCCACGCAGGTTTTCATGCGCGACACGTCCGACGATCTGCGATCAAGAAATCACGTCGCGACCGCCGACGGTGGTCATCGATTCGAACGCGGGGACGAGTGGCGTCCTTCTCCAGTCGCCGCTCGTCAGCGCGTCAACCGTGACGCTCCAGTGGACACCGGCCTCGGGTGCTACTGATTACCTGCTGGAAGCCGGAAGCGCGTCGGGACTGTCTAATCTGTACAACGCGTCGGTGGGGCGCATAACCATGCTCTCCGCTACGGCGCCAGCGGGCACGTACTACGTTCGCGTTCGTGCTCGCACCGCCGCGGGCATTGGGCCGGTCTCGGACGAAGTGAGTTTCTCGGTAGGTCCCGGCGGGTGCACGCTCGCGCCGCCCGCACCGACTGGACTGACGGCGTCGGTAGTCGCGGGCGTCGCCAGCGTCCGCTGGAACGCCGCTCCCGCGGCGTCGTCGTACATCGTGCGGGCCGGACCGGTGGCGGGCTCATCGTCCTTCTTCGACGGCGACGTTGGTCCGAGCCTCAGTGTGTCATCTCCTGTTGCCGCTGGGTTTCGCGCGTAGGTGCGCGTGTACGCGGTCAACTCTTGCGGCGCGAGCCCGGCTTCGACAGAAATGCTGGCGCAATAACGAAACGTCGTGGCTTTCGAACGGCATCGAGCTGTGTCGGCAATGCCGAATGCGGTTCCAACTGACCGCCCCGATCAGCGGCCCATTACGAGCTTGCTGAGCGGGTATCCCACAAATGCCAGCAGGAGCGTATGCACCAGGAACAAGATGGCGCCGTGTCGCACCATCGTGGACACGCGCAAGTAACCAGACCCTGCGACGATGGCGTTGGTCGTGGTGCCTGAAGGCAGCATGTAGTCGAGCGACGGACCGATCCCGAGGACGATTCCCAACGCAACCGGATCCGCCACGGCAAGTCCCTGCGCGAGTGTCAGGCCGAGCGGGACGAAGATGGCCAGCGTCACCATGTTGGAGATCACGCTCGTCACGAGAATGACGCCGGCACACATCGCCAGCACGAAGCTGTATTCCGACAGGCTGGCGAGTGATGGCTGCAGCACCACGCGCACATATTCCGGCACGCCCGTGACGTCTTCACCGACTGCGGTTCCCAGTCCCATCACACCGCCGATGAAGATCACCAAACCCCAATCCACTCCCTGCATCCACTCGGGCCATGTGAGCACGTAGCGCCGCTCGGCGTCGCGAATGGGAATGAGGCACATGGCAACCGGAATGAGCAGCGCCGGCACGCTCATGTGCAGGTTCCGCTGCAGCACGTCGGCGATCTGACGCGGCGCGACGAAGCGCGCGAGGTCGGGGAGGAACCACAACAGGATGGCGAGCAGGAACCACGCAATGGCCCAGCGCTCGCGCGGCGGCATCGGGCCAAGCTGCCGGCGCGCCTCCGCAATGAACCGCGCCGTCTCGGGCCGCGCAAACGCGTCCGACCCGACGGGCACGCGGAAGCGGAACACCAACAGGGCCGATGCAAGAAAGACGATCGTCAACGCTGTTCCAATCACCGTCCACTGCAGGAACGAGACGGTGACGCCCGTGGCGGACGCAATCAGCGCGATCGCCGGCGCATTGGTGCCGTTTCCAACCGGCGTCGCGATGCCGCCGATGTTCGCCGCCCACGCGATGCCGAGCGTATTCGCTTCGACGACCGGATCGGTGTCCTCGACGTGGAGCATGTCGTAGATGGTGAGCGCGAGCGAGAGCCAGATGACCGCGACGACGGTGTTGGCCATGAAGGCGCTCATCGCCGTGGCCGACGCCAGGAACATCATTACGAAGCCTCGCGAGCTGCCGCGAGCCCAGCGCGCGTCGAGGAAGGCGAGCGCAAACCGTCGATTCACACCGGTGGCATCGAGCGCGGCAGCGAGCCCGAACGATCCGATGACGAACCAGAGCACCCAACTGCTCGAGTGGGCGAACGCCTCGTTCACGCTCATGGCACCCGCCGCCACGCCGAGCCCCAGGACGGCAAGTGTGGTGAACGCAAGCGGCAGCGGCGTCGCGACCCACCAGATCACGGCCAGCGCGAGCAGGCCAAGCCGTGCCATGCCGACGTGCGTGATTGGCGCCGGCGCAGGGAGCAGGAACATCACGGTGAAGACGACGATGCCGGCCGCGATTGCTGCGATGTGTCGAGGTGCCAGCGCCGTCGCGCTCACGCGCGCGTACCGGCCCAGCGAAATGCCAACAGATCGAGCTCGGCCCTGAGGTCGCGCACTTCGGCGACGTCGGTGGCGTCGAGGCTGCGCGTGGGATGACGCACACGCGCCGAGGCGATGATGCCCGCGTCGAAAAGGTTTTGCTTCATGACCGCAACGCCAAGGCCGGGCTGAAGCTCGTAGCGAATCAGCGGCAAGGCGCGGGTGAACTCGTGGCGAGCAAGCTCCATGTCGCCGCGTTGATACGCCGACCAGATTCGGATGAACACGTCGGTCATGTCGCACCCGGGCATCGTGCCAACGGCGCCGCGGGCGAGCTCCTCGAGCACGAATTGACCGTTCAACCCGCCAAACAGAACCAGGGTGTCCCCCGCTATGAGGCGGAGCTTCGCGACCTTCGGCGACGTGGGCGGCGCCTCCACTTTTACGAGCCGTACGCGCTCCAGCTCGCGGCCCATTCGGGCCAGGAGGTCGAGCCCGATCGGCACCTGCGTCATGAGCGGCGCATCCTGCACCATGATCGGGATGCGCACGGCCCGTGAGATTGACGCGAAGTAGTCGTAGATGCCGTCGGCGTCGGGCTTCACGTAATGCGGCGGCGTAATCATCAGTGCCGAGGCTCCAGCCGCTTCTGCTTCGCGACTGAGTGCCACTGCGGCATCCGTACCGGTGTGTCCGCTGCTCACGACGACGGGCACCGCGCCGTGGACCTCGTCGATGATCACGCGCATCAGCTGTCGGCGCTCGTCCTCCGTGAGCGTGTACCCCTCGCTGGCGTTGCCGAAGATGCCAATGCCGTGAGCGCCGCTCTCGATCACGAACCGTACGAGCCGGCGCTGGCTCTCCACGTCGATACTGCCATCGTCGTGAAACGTGGTGTTGATGATGGGAAAGATTCCGGCGAAGGCCGTCATGAGGCGTGGAACTCCGTGGGCACGTCGGCAGGCGCGGTGCTGTCCTCCGCCTGAGTCCCGAGATTCCGCAGGTCGTGTACGAGCGAATCAGCCGCCCGCCGGATATGCGAGCGCAACGCCGCCACCAGGCCGGCGGCATCGCCTTCGTCGAAGGCAGCCACGACCGCGAGGTGCTCCTCGAGCTCCGACGCGAGCCGTGTTTTCCAATCTCCATGTCCCAGGTGGACGCGTGCGATCTGAATGTGCGCGTCGAGACTCTCGTACATCTGCACGAGGCGACGACTCCCTGAGAGCGCGACGATCAGCTTGTGAAACTCGGCATTGCGCGCCGCGTGTGTGAGCCGCGCGTTGCTGTCGTCGCTGGGCTCCGCGATGGCTTCGGCCAGCTGACGCAGCCGCGCGACGTCGGCCGCTGTCGCGCGCGCAAGCGCCTTTTCCGCAGCGAGGCATTCGAGCGCGCACCGAATCTCGAACGCCTCCGCCACATCGTCAGGCTGCAGGACCGCCACGAACGTGCCGCTGCGAGGACGGATTTCGATGAGCGCGTCGGCCTCCAGACGGGTGAGCGCGTCCTTCACGGGCGTCAAACTGACGCCCATTTCGCTCGCGATGGCGTGGACGTTCAGGCGCTGCCCTGGGGCAAACGACCGCGACAGGATGGCCATGCGAAGCGCCTCGTACACCTGGTCGCTCGTGCGGTGGCGAGAAAGAGCGGGCAGTTGAGCCACGGTTGTCTGGAATAGCTTAGAGGCAGCGGCTAAAAATTTCAAATTTAATATCTGAAATTTTTTACTTTACAGGCACATGAGCCAGTCCTATGATGCCCAGACGTGACTTCTTTGTCGCATCAGCCCTCTGACCCTGGAGTTGTTGCCATGCTGTCTGGACAACGGTCCCCCTGGCTCCTCGGCGTGATCTTCACGCTTCTTGCCGCTCCGCTGATGGCGCAAGGCCTTCAGACCACGATTGTCGGACTGGTGCGCGACGATTCCGGCGGCGTCATGCCGGGCGTCACGATCGTGGTCACCAATCGCGCCACCGGTGTGTCCCGGACAAGCGTCACGGGCGCCGACGGTAACTATTCAGTCACATCGCTTGTGCCCGGTGCCTATGACGTCACCGCGGAGTTGTCCGGCTTCAAGAGCGCTCGCCGCGAAGACGTACCGGTCCAGTCCGATACGACGGTTCGCGTCGATTTCACGCTGGCCGTGGGCGGCATCGGCGAAACGGTCGTCGTCGAGGCGGAAGCGGTAACCCGGATCCTGCGCACCGAGGACGCGTCGCTTGGAACAGTGCTCAACGAAAGTCAGGTGCAGGGCCTGCCCGTCAAGAACCGCAACTTCATCGCCCTCGTCCAGCTTGTGCCGGGCGCCACGGAATCGCTCGAGGGCAACCAGAACACACTTGGTCGCACGCAGCCGCTGAACCTCTCGGTACACGGACAGCGGCACTTCGACAACAACATTCGCCTCGACGGGGTCAGCATCATCGCTGGCTTCGCCAACGGCAGCACGTTCATTCCCTCGCTCGAATCGCTGAAAGAGGTGAGCGTGCAGACGGGCCAGTACGGCGCCGCCTATGGGATGTACTCGGGGGCGCAAGTGGACATGGTGGTGAAGTCGGGACAGAACACGCCTCACGGCAGCGCGTTCCTCTATCACAGGAACGACGAGCTGAATGCGCGCCGCTATTTCGATCAGGGGCCGCCGCCGCCCTTCAACTTCAATCAGTTCGGCGCCACGCTCGGCGCCCCGATTCTCCGTAACCGTACGTTCTTCTTCTTTGGATACGAAGGCACGCGCAGCGACCGCGAGACGACGGGGACAACCACCGCTGCGACGGAAGCGTTCCGCCGCGGTGATTTCTCGGCCCTGTCCACCGTGATTCGCGACCCGTTCACGCAGCAGCCGTTCCCCGGCAACATCATTCCTCCCATCCGTCTCTCGCCGCAGGCACAGGCGCTGATGAAGTACATTCCGCTGCCGACACGCGAGGGGCTCGCGAACAACTACGTCGCGACCTCCGCAACCGACGAGAAGGAGAACCAGTACTTCGGCCGCGTGGACCACCAGTTCTCCTCCACGACCTCGCTTTTCGGCCGTGTCGCGGTCCGCAAGGCCACGATCGACACCGTACAGCTCAATCCCAATTTCAAGAGCTTCGGCCAGCCGGAGAACCAGAACTACGCGATCGGCCTGACGCACGCACTGTCGGCGCGGTGGCTGCTCGACGTGCGCGGGTCCTTCGTGCGTGAGTCCACGCCCAACCAGACGGGCCGCGAAGGCGCCGACATCGACCCGCTGCGCGACTTCGGGATCAGCGGCTTGAACCTGAGCGACCCGCTGCTGCGCGGCATTCCCTCGGCCGCCGTCACCGGCTACATGGGCACGGGCGAGACGTTCGCCAACCCTCGCCTGCTGTATGAGAATCCGGAACTGCAGCTGCACAGCGTGGTCGAGTTGCCGGGCCACTCGATTCGCACCGGCGTCGAGGTGTTCCGCCGGCGCACCGACTTCTTCTCGGTGAATGCGCGCAACCAAGGCTCCTTTACGTTCAGTGGCCTGCTCACGGGCAACGCGTTTGCGGACTTCGTGCTCGGCCTGCCCGACCAGACGGGCCGCATTCCAAACGTCGCGCGCGTGTCGCTGCGCCAGCCTCACTTCTACGGCTATGTTCAGGACGACTGGCGCGCGCATCCGAACCTCACCATCAATCTGGGGCTGCGCTACGAGTACGCCGGTTCCACGGAGGACGCGCTCGGCATCGCTCGCAACCTCGATGTCGACACGTTGCAGCTGTTTCCCGCGCCGGGCGAGACCGCGCCGCTTCACGACTCGCATCACGACTTCGCTCCGCGCGTAAGCGCCACGTATCGCATGGGAGAGGCGACAGTCATCCGCGCCGGCTACGGTCTCTATTACACACAGCCGACGATGGCCAACGTGGCGTTGATGTTCAGGAATCCGCCGTACAACCGCGAGGATGTGTTCAACACGGTTCGCACCAATCCCACGTTGACATTGGCAAACGGTTTCCCTGAGGGCAGCGTGGCCGGCTCCACGGCGACACCCACCATCACGACCGTGTCGCAGGACTACGGTCCTGGCGACGCGCAAGTATGGAGCGCCAACGTGCAGCGGCGACTCCAGGGCGAGTGGGTGGCCGAGGTCGGGTATGTCGGGTCGAAGACGACCGGACTCGACAATGCCTGGACCTATAACACGCCGCCGCCCGGACAAGGCGCTGTGCAAGCGCGCCGGCCGATTCCGACCTTCGGCGACATCCGCGTGTTCGGCACCGATGGCCGCGCGGAGTATAACGGCCTCCAGGTGCGCGGTCAGCATCTCGACTTCTACGGGATGAACGTGCTGGCGAGCTATACCTACTCGCAGTGCCACGACACTCGCAGCTCGCCTGCCACGAGCACCGTCGGCACGGAGGACCAGGAGCCGCAGAATCAGTACGATCGTTTCGACGGGGAGTGGGGACGCTGTGCCGTCGATTTCCGCCACGTGTTCAAGTTCAACACGGTCTACCGTGTGCCGGTTGGCGACAAGTTGTCCGGCTTCGCGCGAGGGGTGCTCGCCGACTGGCAGATAGGCGTTGGAGTGAACCTGCACTCGGGCGGCCCCTTCAATGTCATCGTCAGCGGCAATCCCGCCAACACGTCGCGCGGCGTGATCCGTCCGAATCTGGTGGGCGATCCGAATCTTCCTGCGGGCCAGCGCACCGTGTCGCAGTGGTTCGATACGTCCGCGTTTACCGCTCCGGCGCCGTTTACATTCGGCAACGCCCCGCGCAACGCCGTGGAAGGCCCGGGCCGCAAGCTCGTCGACATCAATTTCCTGAAGAGAGTGCGGTTCGGCACGAATGCGCTGGAGTTCCGCGTCGATCTGTTCAACGTCTTCAACACGGCACAGTTCAACACGCCGGGACGCACGTTTGGCGCGCCCGGGTTCTGCACCATC
>WNFU01008710.1_pt1 | contig 11641 bp, 10 predicted proteins | sample 5400121 | NCBI WGS metagenome assembly WNFU01 (sample SAMN13153360, study PRJNA577476) | soil metagenome | isolation source: 100 cm soil or saprolite under grassland replicate 1 | place: USA:California | collected 2016-06-15 | reverse complement strand
TAGAGCGTCGAGGATGCTCTGCGAAACTTCCTTCGTTATCGGGACCGGCGCCGCCATCGGTCCGATCGCTCGGATCTCTGCGACTTCCCGGAGTCCGCGTTCCACGAGGTAATCGTGCAGCAGGAGCGCACCCTCGAACGGAGCGGGCGGGCACTTGAACGGGTGACCCAGGATTCCGATGAGGATCGTCCCCGAATCGAAGTCGGGGAGGATGTCGCGCATTCGTTCCGCTCCTGCGACCGAGTAATACTCAAACCCAGCCTCCTCGAATCCTGGGGTGGCCGCAGTGTCGTAATCTGCCCCAAGCGCGACGGCGAGGACGTCGGCGTCGTACGAGTGCTCGTCCGTCGTCACCCGTCGCTTCTGCGGGTCGATCGCGGTCACACGCTCCCGGCGGAACTCGACTCCCTCTTTGGAGATGTCGCGGTAGTGCAGCAGTGTGTCCGCCGTCGCTCTCCGGCCGAACAGTATGTCCAGCTTCGAGAAGCCGAAGCTAAACGAGTCGTTCTGGTCGAGAAGCGTGACGCGGACCTCGTCGGCGAGCGTGTCGGAGAGTCGCGCCGCAAGCTCCAGGCCCCCGAACCCAGCTCCAAGGATCACGACGTGCTTCTTCGTCACTCGCAAGCAGAAACATAACTCGATCGCGACTGCTTTCCGTCGCCGGGGCGGCGCGGGCGAGGCAAGAACCGCTGCAGACGCCGTGTAGAGAGTCGGAGCGATGGGACTCGAACCCGCGAACGACACCACGTCGAGATTCGGGAGTGCTGAAGGCGGCTGACGCTACGACTTGACCGACCCATCTGGGTCTAGCGAGGTTGGTCATCGCGGGTCAACGTGGCGGGGTGGCTTCCATCCTTCCTGCGACCGTCCTCGTTCTCGAGGAAAACGCAGCCGTACAGGGTTCGAGGCCCCGTCTGCGGGTGTTTTGCCGATGCTCGAGGCCGTCGGGGTCCCCGCGTACATCGTGGATTGTCATCGCCGGATCCGCTGGCAGAACGCGGCTTCGATCGAACTCGTGGGGGACCTGCGTGGTCGGCTCGACGGCAGCGTGCTCGACCCCGACGATCTAGGGCGCGCGCGAGAAGCGTTCGCCCGGAAGCAGCAGGGTGAGTCACATACAGAGTTGGAGGTGTCGGTCGCGCGCCGAGACGGGGGGCGCGTGCGCTTGGCAGTAAGTTCTGTTCCGCTCAAGAACGCCGACGGCGCCATGATCGGAAGTTTCGGACTCGCCCAAGTTCTCGAAGAAATCGAGCCATCCTCCGCACGCGCGCCAGGGCTCAGCCCACGCGAACGCGAGACGCTTACGCTTCTCGCCGGCGGTTACTCGACTACGCAGATGGCTCAGCAGATTGAGCATTTCAAAAGAAACTGTCCGCAACCACGTGAAAGGAGTGCTTCGCAGCCTTGGCGCGCGCTCGCCTGTTGAGGCGATCGCGAAAGCGCGACGCGTCGGTCTGATCTGACGCTCGAACTGCCGGTCGCGCAGGCTTTTACGGCAGCGACTGGGCTTCGACCGGCGAAAGACACCGCGTCGAGATCCGCGGGTGACGCGCCAGGCTTGCGGTTGCTGTTCCGTTCTGCGTCATTACGCGCGACGTTCGCGCAGAACCCGATGGCGGCGAACGAGAGCGCTGGTCCATCTGCAAAGCCGGAACCGGCAGCGGCGCGTGATTGGCCGGCGATCGTCACGATCCCGGATGCGCATGACACGACTGACGAGGATCACCGAGCACGTGTACTGGATGCCGCCGGGGCGACCGGACCGCCCGTCCTTGTGCGCTGTCGTCGGCAGTCGCCGGACGCTGATGCTCGACGGCGGATCGTCGCGCGCGCACACGAACGAATTTCTGCGCGCGCTCGCCGCGGAGGGCGCCGCGCACCCGTTCGCGGTCGTCTACACCCACTCGCACTGGGATCACGTCTTCGGCGGGATCGAGGTCGACGCGCCGATCGTCGCTCACGCATCGACTGCCGAGCGACTGGTCGCGCTTGCGGCGATGGACTGGAGCGAGGAAGGTCTCGACCGCCGCGTCGCCGCCGGCGAGGCTTCGCCGGAACACGCCGCGAACGTGAGGGAAGAACTGCCCGCGCCGCGGATCGTCGAGATCGCTCCGGCCGATGTCATCTTCCACGACGGCCTCGAGACCGAGCTCGGAGGAGCAACCGTCACGGTGCGGCATCTCGGCGGCGACCACAGCGTCGAGTCGAGCGTCATGTACGTCGAGCCGGACCGAGTGCTCTTCCTCGGCGACTGCACGTATCCGTCACCGGCCGGCGTCCTGACGCGCGAGCTCGCCTTTCCTCTCCACGAAGCGATCCTTGCGGTCGCCGCCGAGCTCTACGTCGAAGGACACCATCCTTCCGTCGTGTCACGCCACGAGATGGAGCAGCTCGTCGTGAAGATGCGCCTGGCGGAGCGAGCAGCCGCAGAAGGAGTGGCGATCGCGGTGCCGGACGAGGAGACGGCCTACTTCGTCGACGCGTTCACGGCCGGACGTCATTAGGAGAAGCGACGGGACTCGAACCCGCGACCTCCGGCGTGACAGGCCGGTACAGGCTCGACCGACACAGCCGGCCACGACCCTGAATTACAGGCTAGAGCAGGCATTTCCTCGCTGAGCGAACCGGTTGTGACCGGCTACGACCGGCTACCGCCCGGCACGGCCTGCGTAGTACGTGTGTAGTGGAGCCGTTCACCAGACAGGCAACAGAGCCGGCGCCTGCGCTCAAAAACCAGCGAATCGTTCCTCGCCTGGAGATGATCGACCTCCACTTCGTCTCGTTGGAGCGCGTCGGGCGGCTCGTCGACCTCTGCGGGGAGCTGGCTCGCTAGCGGCGCCGGACGCGCCCAAAGGAAAGCCGGGGAGGGCGACGGCGTCCTCTCCGGCGACACCTCGGCTCATCTGGACGACTGCAGCTCGCGCAGCGTGACTTCCGTCGCCCCGACCAACGGCATACCATCGTTGTGAGCCGGTCTGGAGGCGCCTCATGTCGGAAACTCGCGCAGTCGTTGGACGCGAACGGGAGCTCAGCTTCTTGGACAAGTTCCTTGAGGCCGTGCCCGAGGGCCCAGTGTGTCTACTGATCGAGGGCGAGGTGGGCATCGGGAAGACGACGCTATGGAGGGAGGCGGCCGCCGCCGCCGCTGTCCGTGGGCGGTCGTACCGGGTGCTGGCTTGCCGGCCCGTCGAGTCCGAGACGCAGCTCGCGTTCTCCGCGTTGGGGGATCTGTTGGAGGACGTCCAAGCGGAGCCACTGTCAGGACTCCCCGAGCCGCAAAGACGCGCGCTCGAGGTGGCTCTGCTGCGGAGGGAGGCGGAAGGACCTGCTCCGCACGCGCGGGCGGTGTCGCTAGCCCTTCTCGGCGTGTTTCGCTCGCTCGCCAAGGCGAGCCCGGTTGTGGTGGCGGTGGACGATGTTCAATGGCTCGATCGACCCTCGGCGAGCGCGCTCGAGTTCGTCGCTCGTCGTCTCAAAGAGGAGCCGATCGGTCTCCTCGTCGCCCAGCGGCGGGAGGCTGGAGGCGACGTTCCGCTGGATCTCGAACGAGCGCTACCGGAAGGCCGTTTCGAGCGGCTGCCCGTCGGCCCGCTCGGTGTCGAAGCACTGGATGGGCTTCTCCGCGCCCGCCTCGATGCCCAGTTCCACCGTCCTGAGCTCGTGCAGCTCCATACGGCCTCGGGCGGCAATCCCTTCTTCGCCCTCGAGATCGCGAGGAGCGTCCTCCAGCGCGACGTACCGCTGACCCCGGGCCAGCCGCTCCCCGTTCCCGACAACCTGCGCGCGCTCGTCAGTGAGCGACTTGCCGGCCTTACCCCATCGGCCCGCGAAGTCGCTCTGGCCGTCTCGGTGCTCCCCCGGGCGACGCTCGCACTCGTCGAGGCTGCCGCCGCCGGGCATGGAACCATCGCCGACCTCGAGGAGGCCGTCGATGCCGGCGTGCTCGAGGTCGACGGCGATCGCGTGCGCTTCGCTCACCCTCTCCTGGCATCCGTGCTCTACGCGAACGCCACAGCGGCGGAGCGGCGCAGGCTCCATGAGCGCCTTGCCGCCGTTCTCGAAGATCCGGAGGAACGCGCCGGGCATCTCGCGCTCGCTGCCCAGGGTCCCGACGGTGCCGTGGCGGCCGAACTGGGCGAGGCGGCCCGGCGGGCGCGCGCCCGCGGCGCCCCGGACGCGGCGGCGACACTGTGGGAACAGGCTCGCCGCTTCACCCCGGGCGAGCTCGCCGCCGAGGCGCACCGAAGAGGGATCGAGGCGGCTGAGTGCCACTTCGAGGCGGGTGAGACGGAGCGGGCGCGCACGCTGCTCGAGGAGATCGTCGCCGCAGCGCCGCGCGGACGTGATCGTGCCCGTGCGCTCAACCGGCTCGCCTGGGTTCGCACCTTCAGGGAGGGCTACCATGCCGGCGCGCAGCTCTTCGAGGCGGCGCTCGCCGAGGTGGGTGACGACCTCCGGCTGCGAATCGAGACCGAGCGGGGCCTTGCCTGGAGTGTCCACTCAACCGGTAACGTCGCCGTCGGCGAAGCTCGCGCGAGCCGCGCCCTCGCGCTGGCGGAGGAGCTTGGCGAACCGGCGGCGCTCGCGAGCGCGCTCGCCGACATGGCCTTCCACGAGACGGCACGCGGACGCGGAATCTCATTCCCGACGATCGAGCGCGCGCTTTCCCTCGAGAGCGAGGTCGGGTGGCGCCCGATCCTCGGCCGTCCGGGCTGGATCCACGGGATGCTGCTCCAATGGGCCGGGAAGCTCGACGACTCGCGAGCCGCACTCGCGACGCTGCGCCGTAGCGTTCTCGCTCACGGTGACGAGCATTCGGCGCCCCTTGTCGCTTCCCAACTAGCCCGCACCGACTGCCTGGCCGGTAACTGGGAGTCGGCCGCCCGCTACGCCGAGGAATGCTACGAGATGGTGGCGCAGACCGGCCAGGAGAGCCTGCGGCCCTACGCCCTGTCTCCCAAGGCGCTCGTCGACGCTCACCTCGGCCGGGTCGAAGAGGCTCGCGCGGAGACCGAGGAAGGGCTGCCGCTTGCGCTCCACCTCGGAGTCCTGCCAGCGTATTTCGAGCTGCTCGCCATCCGCGGCTTCCTCGAGCTCTCGCTCGGAAGCCCGGCGGAGGCCCACCGCTTCCTCGGCCCGCTGCCGCGGGCCGTGAGGGAGGCAGGGTTCGGCGAGCCGGCGCTCTTCCGCTTCCACGGCGACGCGATCGAGACGCTGCTCGCGCTCGGTCAGACAGACGAGGCGGCCGCTCTGCTCGCCGAGCTCGAGGAGCAGGGCAGGGCCCTCGAGCGCACCTGGGCGCTCGCGATCGCGAGCCGCTGCCGCGCGCTGCTGAACGCGGCGGCCGGGGACATCGACCGGGCGTACGAGGAGCTCGATCGGGCACTCGAGCTCCATGAGCGTCTTCAGCAGCCGTTCGAACGCGGACGCACGCTCCTCGTCCTCGGCACGATCAAGCGCCGCCAGAAGAAGAAGCGTGCCGCCCGCGAGTCGCTCGAGCAGGCAATCGCCGTCTTCGACAGGCTGGGCGCGAGGCTATGGTCGGAGAAGGCGCGGGCGGAGCTTGCTCGTATCAGTGGCCGGGCCCCAGCGCCGGGAGGCCTGACGCCGACCGAGGAGCAAGTGGCGGCGCTCGTGGCCGCCGGGCGCACCTACAGGGAGGTCGCAGACGCCCTCTTCATAAGCCCGAAGACGGTGCAGTGGAACCTCTCGAAGATCTACCGGAAACTCGGCGTCCGGTCACGGGCGGAGCTCGCCGCCAAGCTTGCCTCCGAAGGCGGCTCTCCGGGCGACTCGCCGCGTCGCGCCCGCGGTCAAAGTCCGGCGGCTCCGCCGGTTCCCGACTAACTCGCCCCGCGTCAAAACCGGCGAACCGGCCGATTTCGCGTTAGCGCCTCCAGGCGTACGGTCGCTCCAGGTCACAGCGACACGTGAAAAGCAGGTGAGCGGTGAGGCGCCGCTCACTGGACAAGGAGGAGAGGATGAGTTCCAAGCGGACATTGAGCGGGGCCCTCGGTCTCGTCTTCCTCGCCGCCGCTCTTTGGAGCGGGTCGGCGATGGCGGCAGGGCCGACACCCGCAGCGATCAAGGCCGACGGCCTGCGCTGGCAGGCGATGGCAGACTTCTACAAGCAGCTGCAGAGCCCGACGCCCGCAGCGATCAAGGCCGACGGGCTGCGCTGGCAGGCAATCGCACGGTTCTACGAGCAGCAGCAGAGGCCGACGCCCGCAGCGATCAGGGCGGATGGGCTGCGCTGGCAGGCAATCGCGCGCACGTATGGCGTCCACACGGTGACGACTTCGTCGCGGTCGTCCGGAAGCGGGTTCGACTTCGGCGCCGCAGGGATCGGCGCGTTGGCCGCGCTCGGCCTCGCCGTCCTCGCATCTGGCCTGATGGTCATGGCCCGGCGCATTCGCCGGACGAAGCTCGCTGGTTAGGACCTCCGCGTCCAGCGCGTCCAGCGAGAGTGAAGCGGCCCAAGGAGGCGGAACTCCACCGCTCAATGGTGCGCCTGCGAGGAAGTTGCAACACACGTTCCGCCTGCTGAGCAAGTCGACGATCGACACGGGCAAGCAGATGGCGAGCGACCCCGCCTTCAACCTCGCCGCGCAGCTGCTCGCCGCCGACCTGAACGTCAAGGCGGGAGCGCTCATCTGCCCGAATGCGATTGGCGCGATCAACGACGCGCAGGCGCTGCTTGAGGCGGTGCACTTCAACGGGATCACCCACGACAAGCTGTCGGGAGCGCAGGCGAGAAACGCGAACACCTTGGCGGCGACGCTGGACAAGTACAACAACAACCTGCTCTGCTGAACCCCAGGCAGCGCCCTGCGAGAGCGGGGATTCCGAACTCGCGATTTCGGAATCAGAGCGGCCGCCACCTCAACCAATCGGTCGGCACCCTCGGAGCCTGCTCGAACCCCCGACCTCGCGCTTTCGAGATCAGTACAGCGCCGCGCGAATCAGGTACCCGTAGCCCTTGCTCGGGTCTGGGCTGTACTGCGGGTCGCCGCTGAATCCGTAGCTCGAATTCCTGGTTGTAGGCGGCGGCGTCGCCACGATCTTCTGCACGATCTGGGCGGGCGTGAGCCCGGCGCACGGGCCACTGAAGAAATGCGCACGTCTGCGAGTCGAGCGACCCACAACTCCCCTGCGCCTCCGAACGCCGCCGGCGAGCGCTTGACCTCCGGCCATTCTGTGTAGTCGCACGCTCGGTTTGCGGTCGTTCCCGACGCGGCCGAAAAAGGCTTGAAACCGTCACCCGCGGAAGGCTTTCCGGGCCGCGTTCGCCCGTTTCGACCCGTCCCGAACACCCGTTGTGTAGTCGGCCGAAATCTGGCGTCCGGCCCGACAACACAAGGTGCCAATTTGCAGGGACTTCAGCGGGAGCGACGGGACTCGAACCCGCGACCTCCGGCGTGACAGGCCGGCACGGCGCAACCGGCTACAACCGGCTACGACCCGGAATCACCGGCTATAGCAGGCATTTCCTCGCCGAGCGAACCGGCTGTGACCGGCTACGACCGGCTAGCACCCGGCACAGCCTGTGTAGCAGGTGTGTGGCGCGCATCGTGTCAGGTCTGGCAACGGCCCAAGGTGGTGCGGGATGGTCGCAACAGCATGTTGTCGGCCAGGCGACACAAACGCTCCCTCGCCGGCGCACCGATCCGCGCCGAGCTCGTCGCCGACTAGACCAGGGGAGGGCCGGAGGCCCCGCCGCGACCGAGGGAGGGGGTCGAGCCGGGCTGACCCCACCGAATCAGGAAGGTTGATTCCTGACGAACACGGCCTGCGAGCGCCCGTTCGCCACTGACACGAGCTCACGAGCAACCGCGAGCACGTAACCGTGGCGGTCGGTTCGGTTGCAGGTCGCTACACCGCCACTGAGCCGCGACCAGGCGCAACTAATGCCGTTATGCGACTCCGAATGGAACACGCGCTTGTCCGTGAGCGGCCCGTATCCGTGGGAGCGAGGCGGCTGATTGCGGTAGAACACCAGGCGCTCGGGCGCGACGGTGAAAACGGATACGAAGCTACGGGCGACCGCGCCGGCGTAGCCCTTTCGGTCCGAGCGGAAACAAACCGTTTGGCTCTGGTCCCCGCCCTTCCACGTGCACCGAATCCCCGCGTAGGTGCGCACGATGTCCCACTTCGTGGCAGTCCGTGCCGATCCGGCAGGACTGACCTGTACCAAGATCAGGAGCGCGGCTAGAGTCCCGAGACGGCGCATTCCGGCGCGATACTCGCACGAATCTCGCGTGGCAGCAATCTCTCTCGAGACGTGGGGGGACCCGGCTATCGGACGATCCGCAGCTAGACGAGAGCCAGACAATGCGCGTGTTCGGGCCGCCGTCGTGCGGCCCGAACGCGTTTGGGGCACTACTAGGGCACGAGCTGCGCCTCTTCGTCGATCGAGAATGCGCGATTTGCAGGACGGGAGCGACGGGACTCGAACCCGCGACCTCCGGCGTGACAGGCCGGTAAAGGCTCAGCCGGCAAAGCCGGCTGCGACCCGGAATTTCAGGCTGGAGCAGGCATTTCGTCGCCGAGCGAACCGGCTGTGACCGGCTACGACCGGCTAACACTCGGCAGGGCGTGTGTAGTAGCCGTGTAGCTCGTGCGGTGCCTGTCAGGACAACAGAGGGTCGACCAGAGTCGTGCACTCGCGTTGGCTGGTCCCGCAACTCGAACGTCTCGAGAAGCGCCGTGCGGTATCGAAGCTTTAGCAGCGCGTGGCGCGCTGAGGCCAGGCTGCTACGTCTGGATCACCGACTCGGGCGGACGCGGCGCGGTGATTCGATCGGCGTGCCTGTGCACCACCTTCCAAGCGCCGTCCTCGCGACGGAACACGGTAGTGACCCGAACGGCCACGGGAAGTCCGCGAGCGCACTGCGCTCGTTACTGATCTCCAGAATTGCTTCGTTGACGGGTCGCGGTCTAGGCACGACCGGCCAAGGTAAGCCTGCGCGTCCTCGGATGCGCGCGGCTACGTCTTGCATTGATGAGGGGTGCGATCGAAAGACGTAGCGCGCGCTGGGGCGCCGTTGAGAGAACCGGGCGGCGCTCCTGAGAAAGGTGTTCTGTCGCTGTCGGCCGGGCCCCCTCTGTCGCTGTCCGAGACTTGTATCGATTGGGGCTTTGCGTCAGAGTGAAGCGCGGTAAACGTTCTGCGGAACCGGTCCATTTGACCGGGAGGGGAGAGGAAATGAAGAAGGTGTTCACTGCGGTCGTCCTCGCAGCGGCGCTCGTCGCTGGCGTGGCGGCGCAACCGGCTCCGGCCGTGGTTCACGAGATCTACGCGGCGTGGTGCGCGGGCAAGGGCGAGATCGAGCCACCGGGCCTGTCCCTCGAGGGCAGCAAGAACTTCGCCATGCCCGTCATCGCCGGCGATGTCGTATCCGTGCATCCATTCACCGGCGCACAGGGCCCCGGCCTGCTCATCGACTTCGATTTCACCAAGCCGCAGGCGAAGATCGTGCCTACTGGCCAGATTCTGGTGATCGGGACGACGCCCGACGGGCCGCTCTACCTCGAGGGTTTCGTCATCGATCCAAACTTTCCAGCATTCGCTAACTGCGCGAACCTGCAGCTCTGACGATCGGTTACCGGCATGTGGGGGAACCACTGGTTCCTCCACATGCCCCGTTTGGCGCGCGAGCGCGGGACTTCCTTTACATCCCGACCGGCGTTCCCTATTTGCCGGCGAACGCCGTGGCCGACGCGGCCGTCGCCGTGCTCGGACGCGAATGAGCAGGAGAGCGATCGGCCCGCCGGCGCTCGACGCGCTGCCCCACCTGCGAGAGGAGGCCATCCAATGACGATCGAGGCGAAGCTCGAGCAGCTGGGGCTTACGCTCCCCGAACCGCTCGTCCCGCCGGGCAACTTCCAGCTGATCAAGGTGCATGCAGGCCTCGCCTACATCGCCGGGCACGGCCCGTTCGACGGAGCGACGCCGCTCGTCCAAGGGCTGGTCGGCGGCGACCTCATGCTGGAGGAGGCCTACCACGCCGCGCGGCTGACGGCGCTCTCGATCCTCGCCTCGCTCAAGCGCGAGCTCGGCGACCTCGACCGCGTCACGCAATGGCTCAGAGCCGTGGGCTACGTCCACTGCGCCCCAGGCTTCGGGCAGAACGCGGCCGTCGTCAACGGCTTCAGCGACCTCATCGTCGAGCTCTGGGGGGAAGCAGGACGACATGCACGCTCCGCACCCGGACAGGGACCCTCACCCCTGAACGTGCCGATCATCGTGGACGCGATCGTTGCCGTCGCGTAAGGCTCGCTAGCCGAAAACTAGCGTACGCGGCATCAGCCGACGCGAGCAAACGCCGCGCGCGTTGAGCCGAGGATCAATCACGAATTCATCCTCGATCGCGGTGCAGATGAAGGCACACCGCCGTGATCATCCTTACGACGGCTTCGACTGTACCGACCCGATGGCCTCGCTTCTCGTCGGCGTCAATGCTCTCGGCCGCCTATGGCCTCCTGAAGGACTTCGGGCGCGTGCTCTTGGAAGATGTGCCCGGGAGGCATGAGCGTGAGCGAGATCGGCAACGCGCTCGCCTCCCACTCCACGTCGCATCGGTCCACGACCTCGCACGTCCCTGGGAAGTCGGAAGCGGGCTTTGCCTCACTCTCGGCCCACGTCCTCGTGCACCCGGAGACGACTGCCACGGGATCCGATGCGAGCTCGAGCTCCTGCTCGAGCGTGACTTCGGAATCGAGCACACGACGCAGGTCGACGACGAACCTGAACGCGTGCTTCAAATCGGCGAGCCCGCGCACCGCCACAACGCACTAGAACTCGTCGCCTCGGCATTGGCGGCGAGGGTTGGGGCGCGGCCTTGACCTCCGGTCTTTTGTGTAGTTGGACGCGGCTTCGGGGATGGGCCGAACCCGGCATCAAACGGCTTGAAATCGCTACCCCGGAACCGGGTTTCGCGCCGTTTTTGGCCGTTTCGGGCCGCCTCGATTCAAAGTCTGTGTAGCTGGCCCGATCTTGGCGTCTGAATCGACAACACAATATGCCGATTTGCAGGGACTTTTATGGGAGCGACGGGCTCGAACCCGCGACCTCCGGCGTGACAGGCCGAGTCGGGCAAAACGACGCCCGACGACGAACGTCTCTGAACGTTGTCATTTGCAGGCCCTTTTCGTCCCGCGGCTAGCTTCGCTCCGCATGGTTGAGCGAAACGTCTGACTGACGTTTGGGCCACGAGTGGGCCACGAAATCTTGTCTTCAGAGACAACACACGAGTCTCGATGCGACCGCGTCGCGGTCGGACCGCCTCGCCGCTGCGGTGAGGCTCGCGTTGCCGAGCGCAGACGCGTTCACCCAAACCGACACCACTTGGGCAGGCTGACCCGTTACGCTCGCGTTTCCGACCGGTGCAGGGGCGCCAAGTGCCGATCGGAGCTTCGAGTCGATGCCCGATCCGATCGCCGACATCATCGGGGACTACCGCGCGTTTGCGACGACGCAGCGCGACCGGCTCATCGCGCGGGGCATCGACATCGCGCCGTACGCCCTCAGCCATCTCGCAGTGCGCGTGCCCGACTGGGACCTGTACGTCCATCAGCGGACCCTGCTGGAACGCCACGCGACCGCCAATTTCGAGGACGTCTGGAACGGCCGGCCGATCTC
>WNFU01016184.1_pt1 | contig 11645 bp, 10 predicted proteins | sample 5400121 | NCBI WGS metagenome assembly WNFU01 (sample SAMN13153360, study PRJNA577476) | soil metagenome | isolation source: 100 cm soil or saprolite under grassland replicate 1 | place: USA:California | collected 2016-06-15 | reverse complement strand
CGGATGCCCTTGATGCACTGCTCGAGAAGGCGCTCGGCCTCGGAGCGATCCACTTCGAGTCCGGCAGGTATCGATTCGCCGATCCGGCCACGGCTGCGCGACTTGCGGCGCAGATCGCCCCGGCCCGACGACCAACTGTCATGAATGAGATCGCGACGCGCCTCGTCGAGCTTGGTGGCGGCCCGGCCCAGGTCGCCGATCTCCTTCTTGCCGCAGGGCAGCCGGCCGTGGCCGCCTCCCACGCGATGGAAGCCGCCCGGAGAGCGGCAGCAGCCGGGCTTCACGGCGAGGTGCTGCGCTGGACCGAGGCGGTTCGCGAGCACGTCATCGGCCAGGACGAGAGCGAGTTGCTCTCGCTGCGGGGAGACGCGCTGGCCGCGGTGGGCGACCACGCCGCGGTGCCGGCGTACCGCGCCGCGTTGGCGACCGCCGACCTCGATCATGCGCCTGGCCTGCGGGCTCGCCTCGCCCGCACCGCCGTGCTGAGCGGAGACCTGGCCTCCGCGGAGGAAGCGCTGGCCGGGCTGGAGCCGAGTGGTGGTCCCGACGACGGCGCCATCCTGCTGGCTCGTGGCTTGGTCGCCTACTTCTCCGGTGATCTCGACGGCGCGGACGCGGCGGTAGAGGCGGCTCGAGCTCTGGCCCTGGCCCCCGGAGCACCGAACCGCCTGCTCGACGTCATCGTCCTGCAGGGCATGATCGCCCACAACCGTGGCGAGTGGTTCGACCGGCTCCGTCGTGAGCTCTGCGCCACGAGTGAGAACCCCCAGCTTGCTGCCGCGGTGTTCGACTCGCACCTGTGCGTCGCCGAGTACCTCCTCTACGGCCCGACGCCGTACGACGAGGTGGTTGCCCTGACGCGCAAGTTGCGGGAGCAGGCCGAGCGTATGGGCGCACGGCGAGGAGTGGCCTTCGCGGTGACGGTCGCCGGTGAGGCGGCTCTGCTTGGCGGCGACCTCGACGCTGCCCGTGCCGATCTCACCGAGGCGGTTGCCTTGCACGTCGAGATGGGAGCCGACACCGGCACGGCGCACACACTCCAGCGACTGGCCGAGGTCGAGCTTGCCGCCGGTGACCGTGCAGCGGCCGAGCGACTGCTGCGGCGGGCCCTTTCGCTCGCTCGCTGGTCGCCGCTGGCACGCCATCTCCTGCAGCGCATCTACGGAACACTCATCGCCGCGGCCCCCGACGCGGATGCCGCGCTGGCGGTCGTCGACGAGGCCGCGGAGAGGCTGGACGAGCCGTTCGGCTGCGTCTTCTGCCAGGTCATGATCGCCGTGCCGGCCTCGATCGCGTGTAGCGAGAGCGGGCGTCTCGATGAGGCTCGCTCCTGGCTCGCACAGGCCGAGAGCTCGGCGGCGACCTGGCAAGGCACGGCGTGGCAGGGGGCGGTCACCGAGGCGCGGGCCCACCTCGCGCGCGCCGAGGGAGACAGTGCCGCCGCCCACCGCCTTCTGACCGCCGCGGCGAACCTGTTCGAGGCCGCCGGACAACCGCTCGACGCTCAGCGCTGCCTCGAGGCCGTGGACGACTGAGATCGGCGGTCACGTCTCATCGCCGCCCACGTGCGCCAGGCAGGCATCGGCGGTGGAGCACCCAGATGGTGGCCAGCGTGCAGATCGCAGCGAGTCCCACGAGGGCCAACCAACTGGGCACGACGGCTCCAGAGAAAGTGTCGCCGTAAGCGCGCATGCTCGGCAGGGCGCCGGTGAACTGGCCTAGATGCAGCGCCCGCCCGAGCGCTTCGAACGAGTAGCGGTTGGCAAGACCCACGCTGAGCAGGCGCCCCGGAGTCGCCATCTCCTCGGTCGGGACCACCGCGCCGGCGAAGAGCACCTGAGGAAAGCAGAGCATCGGCAGGGCGAGTGCGGCCTGTGAGGCGTTGGAGACGGCGGCCGAGGCGAGCAGGCCGAGAGCCAGCGCCGACAGCGCTTCGATCAGGAGCGTCGCGAGGAGCGAGGCGTAGACGTCCCAGCCGACGGCGGGCAGGCGATCGAGCGCGCGCAGAACGACGAGCAGTACGACCGTCACCGCGGTCAGCACCGGCATCAGTACGCCGATCTTGGAGGCGACATATGCGCCGAGGCTCAGGCCGGCGCGCCGCTCCCGTCTGAGGACCGCCATCTCGCCGACGATCTGGAGCAGCCCGTAGGTCAGGCCGAAGAAGAATCCGGCGAAGGCGATCCAGAAGACGATCTGGGCCGGGCCGACGTCGGCTTCGCTGCGCGGCTCGAAGGCGTCTGGCTGGAAGAGCATCGCCATCATGGCCGTGACCAGCACGGGTGAGCCCAGCAGGACCGCGAGGGTCAGCCTGTTGCGCACGAGGACGTCGGCATTGCGGCGAGTGAGCAGCCACCACTGCCGCAGAGAGCTCGGCACGCGCCGATCGCCCGAAGAGACGGCGGTCGGGACTTGGGTCGGGGCCGGTGCGCGCCAGGCGGCGAAGCGCTCTGCCCACGCATGAGGCGTGTCCTCGGCGGCGAGCCGGTCATACACGTCGGTGAGGTCATCCACTCCGAAGTAGTGCCGCGCCTCTGACGGCGTGCCGGCGAAGGCCAGGTGACCATTCCTGGCGAGGAAGACGACTCGGTCGGACCGGTCGATCGTCGCCGGCTCATGAGTCGTCAGAACGACCGTGACCCCACGCCGGGTGAGTCGGCGGAGCACGCGCAGCACCTCCGCCGAGGTCGATGGGTCAAGACCAGACGTGGGTTCATCGAGGAAGAACGTGCGTGGCCGGGCCAGCAGCTCGACCGCGATGCTGGCCCGCTTGCGCTGCCCCCCCGACAGCATCCGGACCGGAACGTCGCCCCGATCGGCCAGGTCCAGGTTGCGCAGAGTTTCGTCGACCGCTCGATCGGCCTGCGTGGATGATGTGCCCGCGGGCAGGCGGAGCCGCGCCGCGTACTGAAGTGTCCGCCGCAGCGGCATCTCGAGGTGGATGATGTCGTCCTGGGGGACGTAGCCGACCCCCGAGCTGGATGCGGCACCGGTATCGACGGCGAGGCCGTCATGGGTGATCTGACCGGCCGACGGCGCACGTAGTCCCGCAAGGATCTCGAGCAACGTCGTCTTCCCCGCCCCGCTGCCGCCCACGAGAGCGACCAGCTCGCCCGGCTCCAGGGAGAACGACACATCATGGAGGACTTGACGCCCGCCGGCGTGTTGACTCACTCCTGTCGCAGTGATGCGACCACCGGTGGCTCCCGTGCTCTGGGTTCCCGCGGGCGGTCGGTACGGGGTCGCGACGGCCTGTTCTAGCGGGATCTCGGTCATGAAGTCCTCCACGAATTCTGGTCAGGTTGTTCGGCTGTCCCAGTCATCGTCGGAACTTCCGCGCGGTGATTCTTGGAGAGAACGTGGAGCGACCGTGGAGACCGCTCGCGGGTTCCCCACGATGGACGCGGCGCGGTCTGCTGCGTCTGTTCAGCTTGTGTAGTCGAAGAACCCTCGCCCGCTCTTGCGGCCGAGGAGACCGGCGTCGACCATCCGCAGTAGCAGCGGTGGCGGCGCGTAGAGCGGCTCCTTGAACTCGGAGTACATCGAGGTCGCGATCGCCGCGACCGTGTCTGTGCCGATGAGGTCGGCCAGGTGGAGCGGGCCCATCGGGTGGGCGCAGCCGTTCACCATGCCGGCGTCGACGTCGGCTGCCGAGGAATAGCCCGACTCGACCATGCGAACCGCTGACAGCAGGTAGGGCACGAGCAGGGCGTTGACGATGAACCCGGCACGATCCTGAGATCGGATGACCGTCTTGCCGAGGTCCTCCGCGACCTGCGCCACGCGCCGTTCGGTCTCCGGCGCGGTCAACAGTGACGGCACTACCTCGACCAGCGGAAGCACTGGAACCGGGTTGAAGAAGTGCATGCCGACAACCTGCGCGGGTCTCGACGTCACTGTGCCGAGCTTCATGATCGGCACCGACGACGTGTTCGAAGCCAGGACCGCGTCCCGGTTCTGCACGATCTTGTCCAGACGACTGAAGAGGTCGGTCTTGATGTGCTCGTCCTCGTTGGCCGCTTCGACCACCAGATCAGCCGGGGCAAGGGCTTCGAGGTCGGAACCGAAGGAGAGCCGTCCCAACGCCACGGCGGCATCGTCCTCGGCGAGCTTCCCCGCGGACGCGGCCCGGCGCAGAGACCTTTCCACCCGGGCTCGGCCGCGTTCTGCGGCTTCCTCGTCGACCTCGTGTACGAGCACCGTGGCGCCACCGGTCCGGTGTCAGTGGTTCGCTTCGTCCGCGGTGATCTCGACGCGCATGGAGCCGAGGCCGGTGATCTCGCAGTCGATGACGTCGCCTGCTCGAAGCCAGGTGCCGGTGGCCAAGCCCACTCCCGATGGCGTTCCAGTGAGTACGACGTCGCCGGGCTCGAGCGTGACGTGATCGCTGATGCGCGCGACCAGCTCCGGAACCGGCCAGATCATGTCCGACGTGTTGGCGTCCTGCCGCAGCTCACCGTTGACCCAGAGTCGCAGCTGCAGGTCGCCGTGACTGACGAAGCGCGCGGGCACGATGCCCGGCCCGAGTGGGCAGCTGTCATCGAAGGCCTTGCCGCCGAACAGGTCGAACTTGACCAGGTGCTGAGGGTGCCGTTGCCAGTCGCGGGCCGAGAGGTCGATTCCGACGGTGTAGGCGGCGACGTGGTCGAGTGCCGTCTCCTGCGCGATGTCCCGGCCACCCTTGCCGATGACGAACGCCAGCTCGATCTCGTAGTCCAGCTTCTCGGACTGCGCGGGGAACCGGACCGATCTGCCCTGCCCCACCAGAGTCGTGGTGGGCGGTTTGAGGAAGAAGACGGGGATGTTGTCGTCCTTCGAGAACGAGGCGTGTCCACCGTCCTTGGTCATGTGGTCGTAGTAGTTGGCGCCGGTACAGATCACCTTGGCCGGATACTGGAGTGGCGTGAGCCAGTCCTCGGCCCGCCGGGGAACCGGTACGTCGCGACAGGTCCTGACGCCACGACGGAGCTCGTCGGCGACGGCGACCAGGACGGGCTCGGCTTCGGTCCAGCGGCCGAGCAGACGCATCAGACCGTCCGCCCCGCCGCGCACGATGGATCCCTGACCCGCGGGCATCAGGAGCGGAGGTGCCACTTCGGCAAGTGGATAGTGGCGTCCGCCGACGATCAGGACCGGCGTCGGCGCACCGTCCACGAGGGTGGTGGCGAGCATGAAGGACATCTGTTCGTCTCCTTGCTTCCTCGTCCTCACGGGAGGACCGACGTGTGCGCGCTCAGCTCGCTGCCCGCTCAGCACAGATCAGCCCGGCCCACTGCTCGAGCGCCTCTGCCACGGTGGTGACCGGCTCACGCATCATCGTTCGACCGACTGCTCTCACCAGCTCTCGCTGGTTCTCGTCGAGGTACTCGACCGGTGAGGTCCCGTCGACGCGCGCGAGCGCGAGTGCCGGCAGCAGCGTGGCGACCCGTTCGGCGCAGGCGCCGACCGGTTCCCAGCTCACGTGCGCCGAGTGAGCCGCGGCAAGCTCGCGTGAGGCGTCGAGCAGTCGGGACGAGCTGCCGGGCAGCTTGATCGACTTCAGCAGCAGGTGGTTGATGCAGAAGGCGACGTCGAACGCCGGGTCGCCGAACCAGGCACATTCGGCGTCGAGGAGGACGGGGCCACGCGGCGCCAGCAGGATGTTCTTCGGACTGACGTCGCCGTGAACGACCGCTACGTGGGTCCGTGCCGTTCGCCGAGCGAGCTGACGGAACCGCTCGGAGAGGCTCACATGGCTGGCGGCGGTAGCCCTGAAGAAGGGCTCGATGCGCAGCGCGTCGAAGTTGTCATCGGTGGCGAAACGGCCGGCGTCAGCCTGACCGATGGTGCTGGCCGCGTGCAGCCGGCCGACGAGGTCTCCGACTGCCGCAGCCAGCGCGATGTCCGTACGTCCGGCGAGGAGCTCCTTCTTCCATACCGGGTGGCTCTCGGGTGGGAGGTACTCCATCGCGAACAGTCCCGCCGCACCGTCGTGTGCGATGACCCGGGGAACCTGACCGGGGCAGGCCCGCTGCGCGAACTGGAGATAGTCGTACTCGACCTGGTTGCGTGAGACCGGGGCCCGCCACTGGCGAGCGACCTTCAGCTGAGCCAGCGCTCCCTTGACGCAGAGCGTTCGGTCCGCAGTCTCGATCTTCCAGAGGTCGGACGAGACGCCCCCTTCCAGGGGCGTGATGACCGGCTCCGCGCTTCCGCTGAGCAGTCCCTGGCTGCGCAGAAAGACGAGCACCCGGGCACGAGGGTTCCTGCTGTTCACCTCGAGAGCCCCTGCAGGTGGCTGCCACCCGGCAACACGATCGGACTGAACCCCAGGCTGGCATCCTCCGCGATACGCACGAGCTGGTTGTACTTGGCCAGTCGCTCGGAGCTTCGGACCGACCCGACCTTGATCTGTCCCGCAGCCGTGCCGACGGCGAGGTCGGCGAGAAGGTGGTCCTCCGTCTCACCCGATCGCGCAGAGACGACCGGCGCGTACCCGGCCCACCGGGCTGCGGCGATGAAGTCGAGCGTCCCGGTCAGCGTCCCGTTCTGGTTGACCTTGACCAGCACCCCGTTGGCGCAGCCGGCCGATATCCCGCGGCTGAGGCGTTCGCTGTTGGTCGTGAACAGGTCGTCACCGATGAGCCGGACCCGCGACCCGAGCTGCTCGGTCAACGTGCGCCATCCTTCCCAGTCCTCTTCGTCGAGGGCGTCTTCGACGGAGATCACCGGATAGTCGTCGACCCAGGAGGAGATCATCTCGATCATGTCCTCGGTCGAGGCCGATCGACCTTCGCGGCGCAGCTGATACACCCCGCTCGTCGCGTCGTACAGCGCCGTAGCCGCGACGTCGATCGCGATGGCGATGTCGGCACCTGGCGTGAGACCCGCGCGTTCGACGGAGGCAACGAGGAGCTCGAGCGCCTCCCGTCCGGTCTCGCAGCCTGGACTGAGGCCGCCCTCGTCGGCGAGCAGGGTCGGGAGCCCGCGCTCGACACACACCTGGGTGGCGGCATCACGCACCTCCGCGACCAGCCGGATGGCGTCGAGCATAGTGGTCGCTGACACTGGGACGGCCAGGAAGTCCTGGACGTCCATGCCGCGGCCCGCGTGCAGGCCACCGGAAAAGATGTTGACCATCGGCATCGGCAGCTGTGGCCGGTCGACACCGGCGAGGTCCGCGATACGCCGGTACAGGGGCTGGTTCGACGCCGCCGCAGAAGCCCGGCACACGGCCAGGGAGGTGCCGAGCACGGCGTTGGCGCCGAGCCGAGCCAGGTTCGTCGTGCCGTCCAGCTCTCGGAGCAGCGCGTCGCAGCCGCTCTGGTCCAAGACGTCGTGGCCGGCCAGAGCCGGGGAGATCTCCCGGTCCACGTGGTTCGCTGCCGACATCACGCCGAGCCCCTTGAACTGTGAGTCGTCGCCGTCACGCAGCTCATGGGCCTCGTTCGTTCCGGTCGAGGCCCCCGATGGTACGGAGGCGCGCGCCACAGTTCCGTCGTCGAGCCTGACCTCGACCTCGACGGTCGGCCGCCCTCGGGAGTCGAAGACCTGCCGGCCGTGCACGGCGCGAATTGTTCTCATGAGCGAGTTCCGTTCGGGGTTCTGTTGGTGACCGTGTCGGGCGTGTTGCAGGCGTATCGCGGCTGCTCGCCGCGGAGAACGCGAACGACCTCCTCGGCGGCGCTGCGTCGCAGTGCCACCAGTGAGGCGTCCGAGGAGAAGGCGATGTGCGGAGTGACCACGACCGAAGGGTGAGCCAGCAGGGCGTCGGGCACCTCGGGTTCGTGCTCCAGGACGTCGAGGGCCGCCGCACCGAGATGGCCGCGGTCGAGGGAGGCGACGAGCGCCTCGGTGTCGACGAGTCCACCACGGCTGACGTTGACCAGTAACGCGCCCTTGCGCATGCGGGCGAGCGCGTCGGCGCCGATCAGATGGTGTGTCGTCGGCGTGAGCGGCGCGTGCAGGATGACGACGTCACTGGCGGGGAGCAACTCTTCGAGGTCCACCACCGAGATGACGTCGGTCGAAGCGGCGTACGGATCAGTGGCCAGCACGTTCGCGCCCAGTCCGCTCAGCTTCGCCGCCGTCATCCGTCCGATGCGACCGAATCCGACGAGGCCGACGGTCAGCGTCGAGAGCCGCCGCAGCTTGGCGCCGGCGGGGTTCCAGTGACCCGCCCGGACCTCCCGGTCGGCGGCGACGATGCCCCGGGTCCAGGCGAGCACCATGCCGACGGCGTGGTCGGAGACCTCTTCGACGCAGTAGTCGGGGACGTTGGTGATCAGCACGCCGGCGTCGGTGGCCGTCTCCACGGCGATGTTGTCCAGTCCGACACCCATCCGCGCCACGTGCCGCAGCGGTCCGTTCGCCGCGGCTTCTCGGATCGCGCGGGCGGAGACAGGTGCCCAGCAGGTCAGCACAGCTGACGGACGATGCTGCTCGACGAGCGCCTCGATGGTCTCCGGAGGCGTGGGATCTGCCGGTCCGCTGACAAGCCTGAAGCCGGCGCCCTCGATGACCTCCCGCTCGACCGAGTCGTCAGGCCAGGCCCGATCGGTCAGCAGTACGGTCGGCGGGGTCTCGTAGAGAGATGTGTCCTGGGGAGGCACGGACTCGGTCATGGATGCTGCTCCGTTCCGGTTGGCTTGCCTGCCGGGTCGTCAGTGCGCGGACCGCCCGCAGTGGGCTGAGCCACGCAGGTGATCACCTGTTCGCCGAGCTCAGCCACGCTGGCGCGGACCTCGTCGCCCGGTAGCAGGAAGCGGCGGTGGTGTGCCCCGAACCCCGCTGGCGATCCGGTGCAGACGACGTCCCCGGCGGCCAGGACGGTGTGGCGGGCGAGATAGGCGATCTGCTCGTCGACGCCGAAGATCATGTCCGCCGCAACGTCGTCCTGCATGAGCGTGTCGTTGACATAGAGCTGCAGCCGCAGTGCCGAGACGTCCGGCACCTGCCACGCCGGCACGAACCAAGGGCCCATCGGCAGCGACCCCGGCATACCTTTGCTCTGGACCCAGTCGCTGCCCAGGGTCGGAACGTCGCTGCGGAGGACCCGCGAGCGCACCGTCAGGTCATTGGCCAGGCAGTAGCCGGCGACCACGGGGTCTCCGCTCCCCCCGGCGCCCAGCACCGCGGCAACCTCGACCTCCCAGTCCAGAGTCTCGAGCCCCACCGGAAGTGTGAGCTGCCCGCGGGGACCGCTGACCCGGTGTGAGCTGGTCAGGCAGATGTAGGGCTGACCGTCGCGCTTGCGCCGCTCCACCTCCATCAGTGCGGTGTCGCGTCGCCCCTCGGCACCGGGTCCGTCGCCGCCCCCGTCCTCTGCGTCTACGGCGGCTTCGACCACCTGCCGCGCGTAGTTGCCGATGGTGCAGAAAGCCTGACCCGGCTGGACCGGAGACATCACCACGAGCTCGGCGACGTCGCTGCCGTGGCTGTGGATCTGCTCGCGAGTACGCGGGGACTCGGTCAGGTCCTGGAGGACGGCCGCGACGGCGTACCACTCGCGCAGGAGCGCGCAGATCGAGACCGCGTCGGCAACGGCGCTCGTCTGCGCGACGGCCGAGAGGGGCACGGCCAGGTCCTCGTGCACCAGCCACGGTCGAGCCGAAGCGTCGCCGGCACCACCGTCGCCGGCGCGCGTCGCCTGGGCCAGGACCACCCGGTCCGCAGGAGCCGCCGGCGAGCGCGTGGACGTCCGAGCAGTGGTCATGCGCGGCTCACGCCCAAGCCTCTGGCGGGACGCGAGATTCGCAGCGGATTACTAGAGATCACGTGCTAACGATAGCACGGCTTCCATGTTTCCGGGTAGCAGCCCGTCAGACGTCGCGACGTCCCGGTGCCGCCCTGGAACGCCCTAGCGTCGTACGAAGCGACAAGTTGACCAGTTGACACCTGATGGCCTGTCCTGCTGTGCTATCGATAGCAGATGGAAGGAGAACTATGCCGCGGATCCGACGCGTCGTGGCCGGCACCGACCACTCGGGCAAGTCCATCTTCATCTCGGATGGGCCAGCCCCTCACAGCCACGAGTTCGAGTTCATGCCCGGCCAGGCGCAGACCCGGATCTGGTTCACCGCCGGCCCACCGACGACCACGCCGCCCGTCGAGGAACCGACGACCGAGCACGGACCAGTGCTGGCGGGGCCCGGTGGAGCGAGCTTCGTCGTAGTCCAGTACGCGCCGGACTCCGTGGTGGAGGATCCACGCTTCGCCCCGGAGCGACTCGACGCTGAGCTGGATGCTTTCGCTCCGGACATCGCTGCGGCATTCGAGCCCGACGAGCCGGGAATGCATCGGACGATGAGCGTGGACTACGGCATCGTCATTGAAGGTGAGATCTGGCTCGAACTGGATGACGGAGCCGAGACCCGCCTGCTACCTGGTGACACGGTGGTCCAGATCGCCGGACGCCACGCCTGGCGGAACAAGACTGACCGGCCGGCGGTCGTGGCATTCGTCTTGACCGGCGCGACCTCGACCTAGCGACGGCTCCCGGGCGCTGTGGTGTGCGCCCTGCCGCGAGGCTCCGGACCGACCGGCTCAGGCAATCGCAGAACGGAGCTGTCCGATCGCGAGCATCGTCCGCTGGAGATCGTCGAGCATGGCGGTCACCGCCACCGAGGCCGGCTCGCCGGGTGCGAACACGCCGCCGTGGAGGAACTGCACGTGGTTGGCCAGCGCCACCTGCTCGGTCACCGGAATCATGCGAAGGCAGGACAGCACAGGCTTGAGCATCTGAACCGCGCGCATTCCCGCGGAGATGCCGCCATAGCTGACGAAGCCCACGGGCTTGTAGGCCCACTCGTCGTGCAGGTAGTCGATGGCGTTCTTGATCGAGGCAGCGAACCCGTGGTTGTACTCGGGCATCACCACCACGAATGCGTCGGACGACTCGACGGTCCTGCTCCAGGCCAGCGTGTGCTCGTGCACGTAGTTCCGTAGCCTCGGGTGATGCGGCTCGTCGAGCGGGGGCAGGGCGAGCTCGGCCAGGTCGGTCAGCTCGATGTCGAATCTTCCGTCGCGCTGCGCCTCCTTCACGAACCAGTCCGCGATCGGCTTGCCGGCGCGTCCGGGCCGGGTGCTGACGATGATGATCTGAAGCGTGTGCGACATCTGTGCTCCTGTTCTGTCCGCGGGAACCTCTGAGGCGGCGCGGGTCAAGGGATGACCAGGTAGTTGCTGAACCCGCCGTGCCGGCTCTCGAGCCCGGAGATGGCCCGGTTGACATCGTCGAGCGGGAACCGGACATGCTCGAGATAGGAGACGTCGAGGGCACCGGTCTCGACCATGTCGACGACTTCCTGGCCCTGTGCCGTGCTGAACCAGTTCGACCCGATGATCTGCACCTGCTCGTCCATGAGCCACTTCATGTCGATGGGCACGGCCTCGGACACACCACCGACGTTGACGACCTTGCCGCCGCGACGTACGCCGTGGATCGAGTCCAGCATGGTCTCCACCGGAGCACGGGCACCGAGTGCGCTGATGACGAAGTCGGCCTCCTCGCCGTCGGTGATGGTCTTGGCCCACTCGCCCGAGGACTTCTCGCCAAGCCGGAGGACTTCGATCCGATCGGGTGCGAAGGCCTTCACCCGCTGCAGCAGCTCCCTGTCGCGTCACGTTCCGAGGATCCGGGAGACACCCATGGCGAGGCACAGCCT
>WNFU01024135.1_pt1 | contig 11651 bp, 10 predicted proteins | sample 5400121 | NCBI WGS metagenome assembly WNFU01 (sample SAMN13153360, study PRJNA577476) | soil metagenome | isolation source: 100 cm soil or saprolite under grassland replicate 1 | place: USA:California | collected 2016-06-15 | reverse complement strand
CCGACCACTCGACATGAAGCGAGTTCGGCAGTGAGACGTAGATCACCTCGACGTCGGGGTCGTCGAGCAACGCCTCGTAGCTCCCGTGCGCGCGCTCGATCCCGTGCTCGCGCGCGTAGTCGTCCGCGCGCTGTTGCTCCCGGCTCGCGACCGCAACCACCTCGGCGCGATCGGTCTGCCGCACGCCCGCAAGCACGGCTTGATTGATCCGCGCCGTCGAGAGGAGTCCCCAGCGAACAGGCTGCACGGGGGACATCATCTACGCTCCGTCAATGAGCGTGATCGTGTCCGTCGAGCGCGAGCTGCGCGCAGCGGTGGCGGCGGAGGTCGTCGCGCCGACCGCTGCGTACCTCGCGGACGAGACCGAAGCCCGGGGAGTCCGGGGCCATGCCGACGCCGTCGCCCTCCCTCGTACGGCCGATGAGGTGGCCGAGGTCGTCGCCTGGTGCTACGAGCACGAGGTCGCGATCGTGCCGCGCGGCGGTGGTACGGGTTACGCGGCGGGAGCCGTCCCGCTCGACGGCGGCGTCGTCCTGTCGCTCGAGCGTCTGGATCGAGTGCGCTCGTTCGACCCGCTTCTGTGGCGCATCGAGGTCGAGGCGGGACTTCGCACCGGCGAGCTCCGGCGGATCGCCCGCGAGGGCGGGCTGCTCTTCCCGCCGGACCCGGGCGCTGCGGAGCAGTCTCAGATCGGAGGAAACATCGCCACGAACGCCGGCGGGCCGCACGCATTCAAGTACGGCGTCACCGGAGCCTGGGTGACAGGGCTGGAGGCCGTCGTCGCGCCCGGCGAGCTGATCCGGTTCGGTGGGCCGCTCCGCAAGGACGTTGCGGGGTACGACCTCAAGAGCCTGTTGATCGGCTCGGAGGGAACGCTCGGGGTGATCACGGCGGCCTGGTTGCGGCTCACGCCCGCGCCCGAGGCGGCGTGGCCGGTGATCGGGTTCTTCGACGGCGTGAAGGCGGGCTGCGGTGCGATCGAGCGCGTCGTCGGCAGCGGCCTCCCCGCGGCTGCACTCGAGTACCTCGATTCCGAGACGATGCGTTACGCGGGCGCGACGTTCCCCGCTGAGGTCCCGGAGGGTGCCTTCGCGGTCATCGCCGAGGCGGACGGGTCGACGGATGAAGCAGCGCGCATCCGTGTTGATCTGCTCGAGCTCTTCGGCGAGGAGGCACTCGCTCTCTATGCGCCCGAGACCCCGTCTGAGATTGCCGCCCTCTGGCGCTGGCGGGACGGCCTCTCGCTCGTCATCGGCGCGCAGCGTGGAGGCAAGGCGGGCGAGGACATCGCGGTGCCGCTCGACCGGCTCGCGGAAGCGATCGAAGAGTCGCTCGCCATTGGGAGGCGGGTGGGCCTGCCGGCCTGCTCGTGGGGTCATGCGGGAGACGGCAACCTCCACACGACCTTGCTGCTCACCGCCGGCGACGAACGCGAGCTCGCCCTCGCGGCACAGGTCTCCGATGGGCTCTTCGACCTGGCGCTCCGCCTCGGCGGAACCATCTCCGGCGAGCACGGCGTCGGCTTCGTGAAACGCAACTGGCTCGAGCGGCAGCTGGGCGCGCGCGCATTCGAGCTACACGGCGCCGTCAAGCGCGCCTTCGATCCGCAGAACCTGCTCAATCCCGGGAAAAAGGCATGATCGAGGAAATCCGCCCCGGACTGAAGCGCTGGGTCGCGCCGCACCCGGAGTGGAAACCGGAAGAGGACGAGCTCGACGAGTCTTACCGCCCAGTCGCGAGCCTTCTGTTCCACGGACCGGATGCGCTCGTCTTGGTCGACCCGCTCGTGCCCGACGAGCTGTGGCCCGCGCTCGATGCCGAAATCGCGCAGAGCGGTGCGCCGGTCGTGGTGCTGACAACGATCAAATTTCATGTGCGCAGTCGGGACGAGATCGCACGGCGCCACGGCGCCAAGCTCGGCGGGAGCCCTGCCGGTGTTCGTTCGTTCTCGGCGGAGCGCGGTGACGAGGTCGCACTGTGGCTCGAAGGGCCGCGCGCCGTGGTGTTCGGCGACGCGATCCTGGGCGACCAGCGAGGCGGTCTTCGCCTCGCCCCGTGGTTCCTCGAAGACGAGGCGCGTGAGCGGACGCGGGCGGCGCTGCGGGCTCTGCTCGACCTTCCCATAGAGGTGGTGCTGCCGTCGCACGGCAACCCCGTTCTCGCCGACGGGAAGGCTGCACTCGCGCAGGCACTTGACCAGTGAGCTGGACGACCTGCGTGCCCTTCCGCACGTGATCCGGAAGCTGCTCGTCGCGAACCGGGGAGAGATCGCGCTGCGAATCTTTCGTGCCTGCAGCGAGCTCGGCATCGCGACCGTTGCCGTCGTCGCACCCGATGACAAGGGGTCGTTGCACGCACGGTCCGCCGACGAGACTGCAGAGGTCGCGAGCTACCTCCTCTCGGAGGAGCACATCCGGGCAGCCAAGCGGACCGGCGCCGACGCGATACATCCGGGGTACGGCTTCCTCGCGGAGAACCCTGACTTCGCGGTGGCCGTCCAGTCGGCTGAGCTGACCTGGGTCGGACCGCCACCGGAGGCCCTCCGAGCAGGCGGCGACAAGCTCGAGGCCAAGCGCATCGCCCGCGAGGCGGGAGTCCCCGTGGTGCCGACAGGTGAACCGGAGGAGATTGGCTTCCCGCTCGTAGTGAAAGCCGCCGCAGGCGGCGGGGGACGCGGCATGCGCGTCGTGCGCACTGCCGACGAGCTAGACGAGGCGCGCGAGGCGGCGCGCCGCGAGGCCAAGGCCGCCTTCCGCGACGATCGCGTCTTCTCCGAGCGCTACGTCGAGCGTCCCCGCCACGTCGAGATCCAGCTGCTCGCCGACGCGCACGGACGCGTCCTCGCACTTGGCGAGCGCGAATGCTCGATTCAACGCCGCCACCAGAAGGTGCTAGAGGAGTCACCGTCGCCAGCGGTCGACGAGCCGCTTCGGATCGCGATGTGCGAGGCGGCGATCGCGTTTGCACACGCAATCGGCTACGAGAGCGCAGGGACGGCCGAGTTCATGCTCGACAGACGGGAGTTCTGGTTCCTGGAGCTCAACGGCCGCATTCAGGTCGAGCATCCGGTGACGGAGCTCGTAACGGGAGTGGACCTTGTTCAGGCGCAGCTCCGCATCGCCTCCGGCGAATCGCTGGACGTGTGGCCGGACCCACGCGGACACGCGGTCGAGGTGAGGCTCTACGCGGAGGACCCGCGAACGTTCCTCCCGCAGACGGGAAAGATCGAGCGCCTCCGGTTGCCGGACGGGATCCGAGTCGATGCCGGGGTCGAGGAGGGCGACGAGGTCGGCCTCGCCTACGACCCGATGATCGCGAAGCTGATCGCTCACGGCACGACGCGGGACGAGGCACTGGATCGTCTCGGCACCGCCCTCAACGAGACGGAGGTCGAGGGCGTCACGACGAATCTCCCGTTCCTCCGCTGGCTGGTTTCGCATCCGACAGTACGTGCGGGCGAAACGACGACCGCGTTCCTGGTCGAGAACCCACCCATGTCGTTGCCGCCGTTGCGCGCGTGGGCCCTGCCCTGGCGCGGCCCGTTCCGACTGAATCTCCCCTCCCCCGCCCCCGCGGCCGCCCCCGACGTCGATTCGTCCGCGTCGGATCACCGTGGTCCGGGCACCGAGCAGAGCGCGGTTACGGCGCCGATGCCCGGCACGGTGATCAAGCTCCTCGTCGGGGAAGGAGATTCCGTGCGCGCGCGCCAGGCACTCGTCGTGCTGGAAGCAATGAAGATGGAGACGCCGTTGACGTCGCCCTACGACGCCGTGGTCCGCGCAGTCCACGTTGCAGAAGGCGACCGCGTCGCCGGAGGCGCAGTCCTCCTTGAGCTCGAGGAGTAGTCGAATACCTTAGGCCTGCGACACGACCAAGGCCGGAGGTTAGGGCAGCGAAGCGCCCTAACCGGAGGCCGTACTAACGCGCGCGGAGACGCGAAGCGCCTCCGCGCGCGGACCACGCCCAAACGCCAACGGCGCCCCATAGAGAGTGCGCGGGCTCTGCCCGCGCACGTTTACTCGCGAAGCGAGCGATCCAGCAACTGCAGAAGCTAGAAAAGCTTCTGCAGCTTCATCGCGGCACCCATGTCGCCTTTGACCTTGAGCTTCCCGGTCATATAGGCGCTGGTCGGGTTCTGATCTCCGCTCACCAGCTTCTCGAACGTCTCTTCGGAGGCAGTGATGACTGCGTCGGCATCCTGCTCGCCTTCGCTGACGTTCACCTTGCCGTCCGCGACGCGGACGAACCACGTTCCGGCCCCGTCGATGTCGAAGAGATAGGAGTTGTTCATTCCCGCGGTCTTCGATTCGTCGACGCGGCTCTCGAGGTTCTCGAAGAACTCTCTTGCGCTCATGGGACCAACCCTATCTCAGCAGCCGGTTCCAGCTTGCGGCGTTCACGGCCCGAAGGTAGGAGGGCCGCCATGAGCACGGCGATCATCGGCGCCGCCGCCGCAACGTAGAAGGCAATGCGCAGCGTAGCCGTGTCGGCGAGCAAGCCGAGGCCGAGCGCGGCGACACCACCGAGCCCGACCGAGAGGCCGATGACGAGCCCGGACGCCGTTCCGATGTGGCGCGGCATGTATTCCTGTCCCATCACCATCGTGACCCCAAAGGTGCCCACGACGCACGCCCCGACGAGCGCAAGCGCGATCGCGCCCGGCACCCCGCCGACGAGCACGAACACCAGCACGAGTGGCCCCGTCGCCACGACGCTGCTGAGGAGGACCGGCCGGCGGCCGAAGTGATCTGCGAGCGGCCCGAGGGCGAGCGTTCCAATCCCGCCCGAAAACAGCATCAGGGCGAGCAGGTGGTTGCCATACGACTTCGAGTGGCCTTGCGAGACCTCCCAGAGCGGGACGAAGGTGATCAGGCCGAACCACGCGACGCTGCGCAACGCGATCACGCCGAGCAGCAGCTTCATCGCCCGCGGGTCGTCAACGCCGGCACCCGTGTGCGCCGCCTCCGGCTCGGGGGCGAACCCGCGGAGGTAGGGCGTCCAGGCGACGATCGCGACGGCGGCCAGGAGGGACGGCACAGCCAGCAGAAAACCCCCGCGCAGGCCGAGCGAGGCCACCACGGCTGTCGTCGCAATCGGGCCTAGGGCATAGCCCAGGTTTCCGCCGATCGAGAACCAGGACATTCCGCTCGCCCGTTTGCGGCCGCTGACGTACCCGGCGAACTTCGACCACGAGCGTGTAGGACAGCGCGAACTTCTCCTTCAGGAACGGCAGCAGGGCCGGCAGAGCGCCGTTCGCAAAGTCGGTCGCCAGGTGACCGCCCGACAGCAGCGCCATCGCGCGCCTGTCGATCTCCGCTCGCACGCAGGGAGACTAGTCGTGGGTGAGCGACATCCGGATCGAGCGGTTGGATGACCGCAACGAACGCTGGGAGCACCTCATCGAGCTGCTCGAACGGGAGGATCAGCTCCGCTGGGTCCTGCCGGAGGAGGGCCGCTCCGGACGGACGCCCATGTCTTCCCCGCTCTCGAAGGCCGACGACGATCCGCCGGCTTCGCGACGGCGATCGCCCGGCCTTCATTTTTGTAAAACGTCTCTAGGCACCGCTTGCGGGTGCCACCCTCAGGACGCACGGGCTCCGCCCGTGCGTCCGTCTGAACAGACCGGTCGACCCGATCGAACTCAGTCGGAAACGCTCTAGGCACCGCTTGCGGTGCCGCCCTCAGGACGCACGGGCTCCGCCCGTGCGTCCGTCTGAACAGACCGGTCGACCCGATCGAACTCAGTCGGAAACGCTCTGCGGCTTGCGAGTGAGCCCGCAGGTAGCGCTCGATCAGGGCGTGGGAGAGCTCCCACTGCGCACGCGCCAGCTTGACGCGGTTCCGCTCGAGCCGGGCCGCGCCGGCATCCTGGTCACGCAGACGCTGCCGCTCTGCAGTGAGAACGGAGATCTGTTCCATCAGCACTTCGACGGTAGGGCGCGAATGCCCACGCCGGAAGCGGGAAGGAACGGCGGACCGCAGGACCGTTGCGCTCATCTTCGTGTTCATCATCGGCATGCGACGCAAAAAGTTGAGCCGAGTTAGCGCAATTCGTTAAGACACCGTAAAACCCTGCTCGGATAGCATCGCGCCCCGATGCACGAGGTCGCCGTCGAAGTCAAGCTGCCAGGTCAGGCCGAGGCCGACACGCTGGCAATCCTGCTCTCCGAAGGCGAACCCACCCCGTTCTCGGACGGCGCCCGCATACTGGACGACCAGCTCAAGGGGCGGCTCCGGCGCCTCGCGGAGAACGGCGAGTTGCGGGGAGAGCTCGGCAAGACCGTCCTCCTTCACACCGACGGGGAGCTCAAGGCGCGACGCGTCGTCATTGCGGGCATCGGGAAGCTCGATCGAGTCGACACCGACGCCCTGCGAACCGCCGCGGCCGCGGCGACGACGTGTGTCGCCGACATCGGCGGCAGCATCGGCTGGCTGCTCGACGAGTCGCTGCCGCTCTCTCTGGAAGAACAGACGCGCGCCATCGTCGAGGGAACCGTGCTTGGCTCGTACGACCCGGCGCATTGGAAGACGCAGGAGAAGCCCAGGAAGAAGATCGAGAAAATCGTCCTCTGCACCGGCGAGCAGGGCGGCCTCGCCGACGCGGCCAAACGCGCCGCACAGGTGGCGAAGTGGGTGAACTGGGCGCGCGACCTCGCCAACGCGCCGCCGAACGAGCTCACGCCCGAGGAGCTCGCGGCCAGAGCCGGCGAGCTGAGCGGTCCGACCGTCCGCGTTGAGACGCTCGAGCCGGCGCAGATCGACGAGCTCGGCATGGGCGCGCTCTCGGCCGTGGGCCGCGCGAGTGCCAACGGCCCGCGCCTGATCGTGATCCGCTATGACCCTCCGCAGAAGACCCGCGGAGATCTCGTGCTGGGCCTCGTCGGCAAGGCGATCACGTTCGACGCCGGCGGACTCTCCCTCAAGCCCGCCCTGAAGATGTACGACATGAAGGGCGACATGGCCGGCGGCGCCGGCGTGATCGCCGGCACGGCGGCCGTTGCGGAGCTGGGGCTACCCGTGCAGATCGTCGCTGTCGTCGCGGCGGCGGAAAACCTTGTCGGGGGAACCTCCTTCCGGCCGGGTGACATCCTCCGGGCCGCGAACGGCAAGACGATCGAGATCACGAACACCGACGCGGAGGGCCGGCTCGTGCTCGCCGATGCGCTCTGGTACGCCCGCCGCGAAGGCGCCACGCACGTGCTCGACCTCGCGACGCTCACCGGTGCAATGGAACTTGCCCTCGGCGATCTCTACGCCGGGATGTTCGCCGACGACCACGACTGGGGGCACGAGATCCTCGCCGCGGCCAAAACGAGCGGGGACCACGCCTGGCCGTTCCCGCTCCACCCGCGCTACCGGCGCTATGTCGATTCCGCCTACGCCGATCTGAAGAACTCCTCCGAGCTCCGCCAGGCCTCACCGGTGCTGGCAGCCGAGTTCCTGCGGGAGTTCGCGGGCGAAGGCCCGTGGGCGCACGTGGACATGGCAGGGCCTGGATTCCTGGAGCGCTCGCGTGGCGACTACCTCACGCAGCGCGGCGGCACGGGGTACGGCGTTCGCATGATCGTCGAGCTCGCTCAGCGCCTCAGCAATTGAACTTCGATCTCGACCAGGAGCACGAGCTCGTTCGTTCGACCGTGCGCGAATTCGCGCAGGAACGCGTCGCACCTGTGGCCGAAGAGCTCGACCGCGAGAGCCGCTTTCCCTACGAGCTCGTCGCGGAGCTGGGTGAGCTCGGGTTGATGGGGATGACGATCCCGGAGGAGTACGGCGGCGCCGGGGCGGATACCGTGTCCTACGCGATCGCGGTCGAGGAGCTGACACGCGTGGATTCCTCCGTTGCGATCACGCTCGCGGCACATCACTCGCTCGGGACGCTGCCGATCTTTTACTACGGCAACGAAGCGCAGAAGCACGAGTGGCTGCCGCAGCTCGCGTCGGGAGAGAAGCTGGCAGCGTTCGGGCTCACCGAACCGGACGCCGGCTCGGATGCGGCACCGACATCACCGCCTGCGTGACGATCACGGCACGTACCGGCGACGAGGAGATCTCCAACATCATCGTCCCGAACGGCACGGCCGGCTACGAGATCTCGAAGCCGATGAAGAAGCTCGGCTGGCGCGCCTCGGACACGCGCGAGCTCTCGTTCAAGGACTGCGAGGTGCCGGCAGGGAACCTGCTCGGCCCACGCGGAAACGGGTTCCAGCAATTCCTCGAGATACTCGACGGCGGCCGGATCTCCGTGGCCGCGATGGGTGTCGGTCTTGCGCAGGGCGCCTACGACCTGGCCTACGCGTATGCGCGTGAGCGCAAGCAGTTCGGGCAGCCCATCGCCCGCTTCCAGGCCGTTCAGTTCAAGCTGGCGGACATGGCAACCGAGATCGAGGCCGGCCGCACGATGGTCTACAAGGCCGCCTGGCTCAAGGACCAGGGCCGGGACTTCACTCTCGCCGCGGCCCAGGCCAAGCTCTACACGGGCGAGCTGTCCAACCGCGCCGTCAACTGGGGGCTCCAGATCCACGGCGGCTACGGGTACATGGACGAGTACGCGATCTCACGGCTCTATCGCGACCAGAAGATCCTCGAAATTGGCGAAGGCACCAATGAAGTCCAGCGGATGGTGATTGCACGACACCTCGGCCTGTAACTGGGGAAACCTCCCGGTTTCCCCAGACCCCTTCCACCGGTTCGCTTCGCGGACGGTCATCGCCCGCGACTTGGGGCTTTGATTCGCACCGGAGCGTTGAACCGCGTGTAGCGGTGCGTCATGAAATGTGCCGCAGCCGTCATCCTCAGGTCACGCGGCAGCGACGTCCGGCGGTCGAGCCGCAGCGTGAACCACGCCGGACCGACGGGCTTGAGAAACGAGACGACGTATGTCGACGGAGTTGTCTCGAGGACATAGGCGTTCGTAACCGGGCCCGCCCAGATCGGCTCGGGTTGCGCAGTCGGCTCCTGGGGTGACAGCACCCAGGACCCGCCCGCCTCGCGGTCCCACCGCCGCGGGCCGATGATGATTCCGGACGCGCCTCCGCGGATCCGGTACTCGAGCCGATTGGGGCGCTCGAGGGTGAAGTCGGCCACGACGCGATTCCGGGGACTCGACGCGAGCCTCTCGACGTAGCTGACGGTCTCGAGGCGACGGAACGCGCGCGTGGCGCGGGCGAGGAGCGCCGTTGCCGAGCGCGGCGCGGCCGGGGTTTTGAAAGCAAACCTCGCGCCGTCGACGGTGACGGCCACTACGCGGGCGGACGAGAAGGAGGCCCCATAGCACCCCGGCCCGCACGCGCGTGCCTTGACCCCCGCGATCGTGACGTCGAGCCCGTCCACCCCCGTTCCGTTGGGGCTGAGCACGGTTACCTCGCCACCAGGAGGGCGCACCGCGAGGGCAACCCCAAGCTCGCCGTCCTCACGCGCGACGACCACCATGTCCTTGGCCGGAAGCGGCGGCGGGGCATTCGACTCCTTGGCGGGTGCTGCAACGGCGATGCGGTCGCGGCCCGGCCGGAGGTCCGTGAGGAACGCGACGGCGGCGGCCAGACCGACGAAGAGGGCGAGCTCAGCGGCGACGCTCTTCCGCAGCCCGCCGACTGCGCGGCGTGGAATCAGGCGATACCGATTGAGCCAGCCCAACCCGACGAGCAATGTGAGCAGGCCCGTCTTGACGATCAGCGTGCGCCCGTAGCCGGTCGACCAGAGCTGGCTCACCGCGTTGAGCTCCGAGAAAGCGCGAATCACCCCGGTCGCAGCCAGGACCAAGACGGACGCGAGCGCGATGTTCGAGAATCGCTTCAGCAGCGGAGCCCGCTCGACGCCGCCTCGCAGAGCGAGCGCGAGCGAGACCAACCCGCCGAGCCAGAGCGACGCGGCGCCGACGTGCAGCAGGTCGACGACGATCTCGATTCGGGGCCGCCCGGCATCGAGGGCGTGCCCCGCAAGCGTCGGCAAGGGAAGCAATACGACGGCGGCCGCGATCGCGAGCCACTCGAGCTGCGAATAGAGCGGGGCGAGGGCGGCGAAGAGCGCACCGACCGCGGCGACGCTGACGGCGACCGCCATCACGGTCCCGAAGCGCGTGGAGATCGAAGCGTGGCCGATCGCCTCCGATCCACCCAGGAACACGAGCAGGAACGCGCCGAGCAGCACGCGCGGGCGGATTGGCCCGATCGCGAGCCGGAAGAGCGCAGTTCCCACGGCTGTGAGCAGCCCCGCGAAGAAGAGCCAGCGGGAAACGATCTCGCGTGCGCTCGGCCCGTTGTCGACCGAGAGTGCCGCTTCCGGCGGCGGTCGTCCTGCTCCGACAGCGAAGGTCGTCACGCCCGCAAGCGTGTGGCCGTCGTCTGAGAGCGCCCGCCAGAGCACGGTGTAGTCACCGTCGCCCAGCCCGGCTCGAAGCGGCACGACGAGCACCCGGCCGCCGCCGACGACGTGGGGCTTCCCGGTTAGGACCGACCCACCTCCGTTCTTGATCGCCTTGATCCCCGACCGTGCACGCACGTCGTCGTCGAAGACGAAGCGAACGCTCGTGGGCGCGGCTGCCAGGACGGCCCCGTCCTGCGGAGTGCTGCGGACGAGGCTCGCGTGGGCATGTGCGATCGCCGGTAGTGCAAGCGCGAAAGCCGCCACGAGCGAGAGTGCCGTACCCCTAAGCCTCACGCCCTTCATTGTGTCGGCGGGGCGTACATCGCCTGAGAAGGTGGCGTTGCTTCGGCCGAGCCCGTAGGAGACCATGACCCAGTGGAGTCGATCCTCGAAGCGATCGGGAACACGCCGCTTGTTCGTCTGCGCCGCTGCGCGCCGGCGAATGGCGCCGAGCTGTGGTTGAAGCTCGAGTACTGCAACCCGACGGGATCGATGAAGGATCGGATGGCGCTCGCGATGATCGAGGGTGCGGAACGGGACGGTCTGATCTCGTCCGGGGACACGATCGTCGAGTACACCGGCGGCAGCACGGGGCCCGCGCTCGCGCTCGTGTGCCGCGCGAAGGGGTATCGGGCATTGATCGTGATCGCCGATTGCTTCACCGAGGAGCGGTTCCAGCTGATGCGGGCGCTTGGTGCGGAGCTCGATGTCGTTCCGTCCGTGGAGGGCCGCCCGAAGGTGACCGCGAAGGACATCGACAACATGGTCGCGCGCGCCGCCGAGCTCGCGACAACGCCCGGCCACTACGCCACCGACCAGTTCAACAACCCGTACATCATCCCCGACCATCGCGACCGGCTCGGCCGCGAGATCTGGGAGCAGACCAAGGAACGGGTGACGGCGTTCTGCCACGGCGTTGGGACGGCGAGCTCGCTGATGGGAGTCTCGGACGCGCTAAAGCCGCGCGGCGTCTTCATCCAGGCTCACGAGCCCGCAGGATCGGCGGCGATCAGCGGCGGCGACCGCGGGCCGTTTCTGATCCAGGGCTGGACCGGCCTCGTCATGCCGCACTGGCATCCCGAAAAGGTCGATCAGATGGAGCCGATCGCCGATGACGAGGCGCTCGAGATGACCCGCCGGCTGGCGCGCGAAGAGGGCATCTTCGCAGGCATCTCGACGGGGGCGAACGTCGTCGGTGCGCACCGGCTCGCCGACCGACTCGGGCCGGAAGCGGTGATCGCGACTTTGGCCGTCGACACCGGCTTCAAATACATGAGCGTCGCCCCCTA
>WNFU01008700.1_pt1 | contig 11652 bp, 10 predicted proteins | sample 5400121 | NCBI WGS metagenome assembly WNFU01 (sample SAMN13153360, study PRJNA577476) | soil metagenome | isolation source: 100 cm soil or saprolite under grassland replicate 1 | place: USA:California | collected 2016-06-15 | reverse complement strand
AGTGCCAGAGCCCCCTGGGCTTCCTGCTGGGGTCATGGCGTAGAGGTCTCTCGAGAGCAGCGCGCATGGGCACGAAGCACGGCGCCTGGTGCGTCGGCTGCTGCTGGGCGCTGATGGCAGCGCTCTTCGCGATCGGCATCATGAACCTCGCCGGGATGGCGTTCATCGCCGCACTGATCGCTGCCGAGAAACTGCTTCCCTGGCACCGTACGGTGACCTATGGCACCGCCGTCATCCTTGCCCTGTTGGGCGTGCTGGTGGTGGTGGCGCCGCACGCGATCCCGGGCCTCACCGTTCCGGGCGCGCTCTGATGATGTGATGCGCGCCTCGCTCCCCGATCTCTCCCCGGGTGTGCGCCAACTGAAGAGCCCACCCACGCCCTTCTAGCGTGGGTAGTTGTCACGTGACCTGACCCCACTCCCACCCGGTCACGCACACGGCCTGACCTGCGGCGTTCGGGTTCTTACAGTGTTCCCTTCGCCTCCGCGTGGAGAAGACGGGGAGAGATCGTGGAGTCCGAAAGGCTCCACGTTTCCTGCCCAGCCTTGCCTTCAGATCGGGGCGGAGGTCTCGCCCAACCTCTGAGTGCTGAAGTTCGCGTCGGCAGCAGGCGGCGACGCGCTGAAGCAGGACGACACCGGGAACTAGGGGGCGTGGGGTGTCGGGTCGGGTCTCATCACCCACGCCCACCCAGTTTGCCGAGCCCACTCTTTCTTCAGGCCGCGACGCGTGTCGTCCTCATGGAGGGAGTTTCCAGCGAGCGTTATCTCCACGTGAACGTCGCGCGGTTCGGACAGCAGTCCGCGCTCAGGAAGCCGGGTGCGAGCCGGGGGGACCAGTGAGCACCGTGGGGACATACTCGAGCAGCTGGAGTCTGCCGTCGAACGTTCGGCCGGCAACCATCTCGAGGGTGACATCGGGATACCCGTCGTGGATGCGGTCGCGGCCGGTGCTCCCGGTGATCACGGGGAAGACGACCACGCGGAAACGGTCCACCAGGCCTGCCTCGAGGAGCGACCGGCACAGGGTCAAGCTGCCGAGGGTGCGCATCGGGCTGGGGCCGTCCTGCTTCATTGCCGCCACCGCCTCGACCGCATCTCCGCTGATCAGCCGGGTGTTGGGCCACGACAACGGAGGCTGCAACGTCGAGGAGAACACGATCTTTGACGCTCTGGCGAGCTCGGCCATGGCGGCGCGCCTTCATCGGTCATGGCCTCGTCCGAGGCCGACGCCCTTGGATTCGGTGGCGAATCCGGACATCAGACGGTACGTGCTCGCTCCCATCAAGATCGTGTAGTCGCGTTCCGGCTGCCGGTCGAGCCAGGCGAGATACTCGGGTCCTTCCAGTCCCCACCATCCGGGCCAGCCCTCCGCGGCCCCGTAGCCGTCCAATGAGGTGATGAAGTCCACGAGCAGTTCCTGCGTGGAGTTCCTCCTTATGCGTCGAGTGGGTCATCGAGGATGGTCGGGTTCACGCCGTCGGTGTGACGAGTGAGCGCCCGAGCGGCTCACGCCGCCCGCGTGAACGTCACATGGGTCACTCCGCTGGGCGAGGAGGCGGCCTCGAGCTGATAGTCCTTCTCGAGGCCCTCCAGCCCCTCCCACAGACGCGCGCCTCGGCCGAGCAGGATCGGGACCACGACGATGTGCATGTGGTCCACAATCCCCGCAGCGAGGAAGTCGCGGATCACGGTGGCGCCTCCACCGAGGCGCACGTCCTGCCCGTCCGCAGCCTCCCGAGCGGTCTCGAGCGCCTCGGCGGGCGACACGTCGAGGAAGTGGAACGTCGTGCCGCCCTCCATCTCGATCGACGGGCGCGGGTGATGGGTGAGGACGAAGACCGGTGTGTGGAACGGCGGGTCGGAACCCCACCAGCCCTTCCACTCCGGGTCCTCGTGCCATCCGGGGTAGCCGAACTTGCCGGCACCCATGATCTCGGCGCCGATCCCCGGGTCGTGCAGCCGCGCGAAGGCGTCGTCGAGGCCGTGGGTGCCGCCCGGCTCGCCGACCATCTCGCGCCACCACCGGGTCATGAACATCCATTCGTGCAGTCTTTCGCCGGCGTGGCCGAACGGTGCGTCGTGGCTCTGAGGTTCGCCGGTGCCGAAGCCGTCGAGCGAGATCGAGAAGTTGTGGACGCGAACGAGTGACACGGCTGACCTCCTTCAGGGATCGGGGTTCATCTTCACTGACCTTGCCTCGGGGATGTCCACTCTCACTGAGGCGGCACCTATGTCACATCGTGGCGGTCGCATACCGTGGGCGCCCGGTGGGCCTGTAGACCCGGATCATTTCCCTGACCGGTTACTGAGGGCGGACTCAACTGGTCGACGCAATTCCGCGAGAGAGCATAGCTACCTAGTGATCACACGTGACGTGTTCAGCCTCACCGCCTGAACGATCAATGCCTTCAGGGCGGCCTCATCGACCCTGTCACCCTCATGGAAGTCGATAGCTCGCACCGAGTTGCTGTCGAGACGCGCGTTGAAGAGGTGCTTCCGGTCCTTGATCTGGGCGCCTTTGGGAAAAGTCAATCTCACCGCGTTCTTGAGCGCCTCACCGATGCAGAGATTGCCGTCACGACACCAGACCGGGACACCCATTGGCCTACTCGGCTTCTTCCACTTCACGTCCTCGACAACTGAGGGGTCCGCCATCCTGATGACATCGCGCACGTGCGCGAGCATGGCGCTGCGCCAGCCGCCTGGCTCCGCGACGATTGCATCGATCTGTTCTGGGATGGGCGTTCCGCCGCTCATGGCCACCATGCTAACGGGGCCGCAGTCGCCTCGGCTCCCGTGAAGCAATCGCCTTCCGAGGGAGTCCAAGTCATGGGCCCTTCACCGGTCTCTTGATGAGTTCGGCAACGCTGACCGTGAGGCCTGGGATTGGACTTGCAGGCCCAAGGTGTGCTTGCTAGCGGACGACCAAGGCGTCGAGCGATCTCGGTCGCGGTCTCGCCAGCCGCGACGCCCCGAAAGATTTCTCCCGCTCCGACAGCGTCAATGCCAACCGTGAGCGCCGCCGCTCAGGGGGGGTGAATCCACCCGTGGCGCACACCACGTGACGAATGCGCGAACCGTCAATACCGAGGCCACGTCCGATCTCCGCGAGCGTGTGCCCTTAGAGTCCGGCCTCGTGGTGTACGAAGCACCCCACGGGGAGGCCTCCCGTAGATGCTTGAAATAGCAGACCACCGCTTCATCCTCACCAGGACTTCGCAGGTTCTCGGGAGAGGAGGAATACGGTGGTCGAACCAACGATGGACCCTGTGACCTGGCTGCGCAAGCACCTCGAGGAAGCCGACGTCGACCTGCTGAGGGAGATGGTGGCCACGTTCATCCAGGCCCTGATGGGCGCCGAGGCCGACGCGGTGTGCGGAGCCCTGTACGGGGAGCGGAGCCCGGAGCGGGTGAACCAGCGCAACGGCTACCGGGCCCGCGACTTCGACACCAGGGTCGGCACGTTGTCCCTGGCCATCCCCAAGCTCCGGGAGGGAAGCTACTTCCCGGACTGGCTGCTCACCCCCCGTCGGCGGGCCGAGCGGGCCCTAGTGGCGGTGGTGGCGGGAGTGCTACGTGAAGGGCGTCTCCACCAGGAGGGTGGACGGCCTCGTCAAGACTCTCGGCATCGACGGCATCTCGAAGTCCCAAGTCTCCGAGCTCGCGAAGACTCTGGACGAGGCTGTCCAGGCCTTCCGGTCCCGGCCCCTCGACGGCGGCCCGTACACCTACGTGTGGCTCGACGCCTTGAGCCTGAAGTGCCGGGAGGGCGGGCGCATCGCCAACGTGGCGGCGGTGATCGCCACGGCAGTCTCGGCCGACGGCCATCGAGAGATCCTCGGCCTTGACGTGCTGACCTCGGAGGATGGCGCGGGGTGGACGGCGTTCCTGCGCGATCTGGTGGCCAGAGGCCTGTCGGGCGTCCGCCTGGTGATCTCCGATGACCACCGGGGGCTGGTGGAGGCCATCGCCGCCGTGGTCCCGGGGTGCAGCTGGCAGAGGTGCCGGACCCACTTCGTCCGCAACGTCCTGACCCGGGTGCCCAAGAGCGCCCAGGGCGTGGTGGCCACGCTGATCCGGTCCATCTTCGCCCAGCCCTCCGCCGAGGAGGTGGCGGCGCAGCTGGTGCGGGTCACCGAGCAGCTCGAGCGGCTGTTCCCGGCCGCCGCCGAACTCCTGATGCAGGCCGGCCCGGACATCACGGCTTTTGCCTCGCTCCCCGTAGAGCACTGGCGCCAGATCTGGTCCAACAACCCCCAGGAGCGGCTGAACCGGGAGATCCGCAGGCGGACCGACGTGGTGGGGATCTTCCCGAACCGGGCGGCCATCGTCCGCCTGGTGGGCGCGGTCCTCGCCGAGCAGCACGACGAGTGGGCAGTGGCCCGGCGGTACATGAGCGCCGAGTCCCTGGCCAAGGCCCGGCTGGCGGTGATCGAGGGTGACGTCGGAGAGGAGGTGGTGCCGGCGCTGGTGGCCGCAGGATGATCCGGGGAGCGTCGTTCCGACTGGGCCTCTACCCCTACCCGATCGACGAACGGGGCTCTACGGGCCTCCTACGGGCTTGTTTTCTGACCGATCGCATGACGGACCCTGAGGATGGAGAACGGAGTCTCATACACCACCTTGACGGGCGCGGCCGCGTGTGCCCCTCCCGCCACCGACGCCACAACTCCCTCTTCTCCGAGGCATTTAGATTCGCCCTACGCTACCTTTTCGCCATCGGATCAACCTCCGTGAACGCCGCTGAAGCTTGCCAGCTACGTTGCGTTCACCGGTTGAACCCGCCAGCATTACCGAGTGTTGTGCGGGTTGTCGGCGGCCGCCACCAGGGAACCGGCGCCCTCGTGCGATCGGTCGCTTCAAGCTGAGACGGTGAGGAATGAGGTCGGGTACGCGAGCCCGCCGCTGGTGCGTGTAACAAAAGTCAGCCGCCTGGGCTTGGGTTGCCTGCAAACGCGTTGCAAACATCCAGGACATGATCAGGGGTCACAGGACGGCAACAGATGACACGAAGGCGCCCGCTGACCAGGACTGGATAGCACCGGAAGGCACCAGATCACACCCGGCAACATGACCGTCCCCGAACTTCAAAACCGGTGTGCCGGCGAGAGCTGGCAGGCGGGTTCGATTCCCGTCCGCCTCCGCTAGCGCGTTTACCTGGGGTTTGGCGTTCCCCGACAGCCTCCGGGGGTCCGCGAAACGCATCCTACTCAGACCTTGCAAACGCTTCTGCGACGGAAGCTCGGAGCAATTCAAGCTGACTCGTCTACCCAAGGTAGACACGTGTCTCTGTGGCAACGGCACTCATTGCGCTAAGGAGCGAAGGTCTCACGACATCCTCGCGACCCACGGGGACGCCAATCGGATCGACCAGACCGCTATTAACAGGTCTTGGGTGGGGTCTCACACGCCCGGACCTCGACTCCAAATCGCGATGAGCTCTGCGCGCGACGAGATCCCGAGCTTGCCGAAGATGTGAGTCAAGTGCGTCTCCACCGTGCGTCGAGAAACGAACAGCTGCCCCGCGATGTCGCGGTTCCTCAATCCGTCCGCAACCAGCCGAGCCACGGCATTCTCGGTCTGAGTCAGGCTGTCCCACCCGGTCTGCGGACGGCTCATGCGACCCCGGCGTCCGCGGGGCGCGCCAAGCGATCTGAGCGAAGCTTCGACCCGTGCGATATCCCTGGTTGCGACCAGATCCTCGTAGATCGAGAGACTCTCTCGAAGATGGGGTACGGCCTCGTCTCTCAAGCCTCGCCGGTCCAGGGTGGCGGCTCCCAGCTCACATGCTCGGGCCAGATCGTAGGGTCTTGTGATCGCCCGATAGGCGTCCACGCTGGCCAGCATGGCTTCAGCATCCCCGTCGAGCAATCCTCGGCACAGGAGTGCGGCCCCGGCCATCCGGGGTAACTTCGCCTTCCTGGCTCCCGCTTCCAACGTCCTGGTGGCCTGGGCGGCTAGAGTTCGCTCGCCCATCCGAAGGGCCAGGCGCACGAGATCGGGGCCGAACTCCGCCTGGTCGGAGATGATGCCCGTTGAGTCGCTCCAGGCTTGGTGCACGCTCTGGAGGGCGCCGCCATCATCGCCCTTGGCCTCGAGGAGGAGGCCCGTCGCCCAGCGCACCCATGGCCGGTGGTGCTGGCCTGGCGCCGAAATCAGCCGATCCCGGGCCGAGGCCAGCTCGACTGCCGCCCGCCGGAGCTCGTTCCGGTGGACGGCGACCAGCCCCAGAATGCTCTTCGCGATGCCGAAGGTGGCCCACTCGCCGAAGGTCTCACACAGATCCGCGGTGGTCTCCGCTTCGGCAACCGCGTCGTCCCAACTCCCCACGTGTAGGTGTCGCTCGGCGAGCAGTGAGTGGCATTCTGGTCGACCCCAGGAAATGCCGTGCTCCTCGGCGAGGCGACGACCGCTCTGCAGGGCCGAGTCCGCTTCCTCCATCCGGTCGGCATCGATGAAGAGTCTCGCTCCGTGGGCGTACGTATGGACGGCCTGGGCCCCGGTCGATCTGGCTCGCGTGCCGATGTCAATCGCCCGGGATGCGAGGTCGACTGCATACGAGGGCTCCCCGGCGGCGCGCGCCGCCATGCCCAGATAAACGAGATTGAGCGCCTCGGCGGCAGGATCTCCGTCTCGTTGGGCAGCTCGGACGCCTTCCTCCCCAAGAGCACGCGCGCCCTCGATGTCCCCAACCATCACCCGCAGGATCGTGCTCACGGCGAGCAGGTCCGTAAGGGTGCCGCCCCTCACGCGCGTGTCGGCAAGGGCTGGCTCGAGCAACGCCAGGCCCTCCTGGCCTCGCCCCTGAGACAGGAGCGCGCGCGCCAGGAAGAGTCGCACCTGCGCCGCCTGCGCTGAGCTGGCGTCCGCAGCCAAGAGCTGCTCCCCGATCGCTTCGGCTTCCACCGTCCTTCCCGACCAGACGTGGGCGATCATCAGATCGGCGAGGATCGCGTCACCTTCCGGCCTGGGGCCCGCCACGTCCCGAGCCCGTTCGAGGAGCTTCGCGGCCACCTTCGGCTCAAACTCCAGGATCTCCTTGCCGGCACGGTGCAGCCAATTGACCGCTTCCGGATCACCGGGGGTGGCTCCGATGCCCATGTGTGTTGCCACCTGTGCAGCCGGACGACCAGCCGCCGCGAGGGTCCGCGCGGTATGAGCATGCATCTCCTTGCGCACCGACGTGGGGAGATCGGTGTAGATGGCCTCTCGGACGAGGTCGTGGCGAAACGCGAGGCGGCCGTCCGCCTCCACTAGGATCTGTGAGTCGCGAGCCTCGTCCAGTGCGGGCAGCAGTTCCACCACCGGACGCCCGAGGACAAGCGCCAGGTCCCCTGCCGTGAAGGACGACCCCAGCACCGAGGCCTGCCGGAGGAAATGGAGCGCTTCCGCCGAGAGGAAGCGGAGCCGTCCAAGGACGGCGTCGGCAAATGTCCGCGGGAAGTCGCCTCCGGGGCCCTTCATCCGATCGGGCGGTTGGGCCATCCTGTCTGCGACGGCGGATACGAACTCAGTCACCAGGAGGGGATTCCCCGCTGCCCCGGACAGCTGAGCCAGCACGCTGGGATCGGGACTCACGTGCATAAGGGAACCGGCGAGTTCGATGACTCCGCGCTCGGACAGCGGCCCGAGGGGGACGTCAATCAGGCCCTCCGCCCGCAATGCCTCGAAGATCCCTGCCAGCTCACCCGTGCGCGGCGTGGGACGCGAGGTGACCAGCGCGACCATGGGCAAGGTGGTGATCCGACGACCGAGGTGGCGCACCACGAGCAGCGTCGAAGCGTCGGCCCAGTGCAGATCGTCGACTGCCAGCGCGATGGGTCGCTCGGTCGAGAGGTCCTCGACCAAGCCGAGAATGGCCTCAAGCACCACATAGCGGAGTGCCGGGCCCTGCCCCGCTGCTCCCCCAGCGCCATGAGTGCGCTTGAGGAGCTCGCCGATCTCAGCGCGCCGCGGATCGGAGGCGTCCGGCCCGAGGCCAAGAGCGTCGGCGATCGCACCAAACGGTCGGTCGCGCTCCCACTCTTCCGAGGCCCCTCGGAAGACAGAGAACCCGTGGGACCCGGCCTTGGAGAGAGCCTCTTCCAGCAAGCGCGTCTTGCCGATGCCCGGCTCACCCTGGATGAGGGCGATAGCCCCGGGTCCCGTCCGGGACTCCTCCAACAGCTTGAGGAGCGTCCCCACCTCGACCTCGCGATCCACCAGCGGGACTCGCACGGCCTTGACAGCCTCCTCGGGGGGACGAACAACATACGAGTATTCCACGATGTCTTGTGCCCCCCGGGTCCTCCAGGATCGAGTCACCGATCGGATACACGGAAGGAGGACGAGATGGGGGAACGCGAGAAACGCGGAGCGATCGAGCGCCACTGGGAGGTCGCCGCCCACGACCAGGTCGCCGCCCAGGAGATCTACCACGAGGATGTGGTCGTGGAGTGGCCGCAGTCGGGCGAACGGATCCGAGGTGTCCACAACCTCAAGGCACTACGCGAGTCGTATCCGGCGGCGCTGACGTTCACGGTGCGACGCATCATCGGCCGGGACGATCTGTGGGTGTCCGAGTACGTCATCACCTACGACGGCTCCTCACGCACGAACGTCATCAGTGTGATGGAGTTCCGAGGGGACAGACTGGCCCGAGAGACCCACTACTTCGGGCAGCCGTTGGATCCCCCGGCCTGGCGGGCCCAATGGGTTGAACCGCTGGGGTCAATTGGATCCGATCCGAAAGGAGCGACACCATGAAGGAGCGGACGGGTCGGGACATCGTCGAGCGATACATGCAGGCGATCCCGGGAGATTTCGACACCCTGGGTGAGCTGCACCATCCCGACTTCGTGCAGGAGTTCCCGCAGTCCGGTGAGGTCATCCGGGGCCACGAGAACTTCCGGGCCGCACACGAGCGGTACGCGACCGTGCGGAGCGAAACGCGCAGGGTGACCGGCAGCGAGGATCGGTGGATCCTCTCGCCCGGCTTCCCCAGCTTCACGCCGACCAGGATCGTCGGCTACGGAGACACCTTCACCGTCGAAGCGCTCGGCACGTATCCGGGAGGGGAGACCTATCTCGTGGTGGCCATCCTGCAGCTTCGGGACGAAAAAGTGTTCCGGGCAAGGACCTACTTCGCGGCACCCTTCGAAGCACCAGGGTGGCGGGCTCCATGGGTCGAGCCGATGGCAGGGACGACACCGGCGAGCTCGCAGAGCTAGTCTCGCGCCAGGCAGGAACGGAGGCCGCGAAGACGCACCACCGGGGCGAGGGTGCCAACCGCGTGCGTCTTCGTCGTCGGTTCGAGCCTGGCACTCGAGCGGGACGGCATCGGGCTCATGCACATGATCCTCAATCCAGGAACGCCCAGCCGACAAAGGTCACGGCTCGCGGCTTCCCTTGCTTGCAAACACGTTGCAAACGTCCTAGACACCACCAGGCATCACAGCACGGCACCAGACAGCATGAAGATCCTGGCTGACCTGGACTCGGCCGCACCAGATACCACCAGATCACACCGGCTAACACGATCGTCCCCGAACTTCAAAACCGACGAGAGGATGAAAATCCCCTGGCGGGTTCGATTCCCGTCCGCCTCCGCTACCAGGGACTTTGGCTCTCACGCGCCTGGATTCGATGGCTCACGAGACCTCCACCAGTCTATTGGCCCCGTGGAGCTCATCAAGGGTGCGAGCCGCCATCCCCGAACGCTCGGGCGGCCTCCTCAACCGTGGTCCGATCGCCTTCATCGATGAGATCCAGGGCCCTGCGACCGTCCAGCATCACGGTTGCGGTTGCGCGACCGAAGTCTTCGGTCACTACGCGCCCCAATTGGATGGACGTTGATGCTTCGCAGGGCCGAGGTGCCTGAATGGATCGGAAGGATTCCGGTGACCTCCCCTTGCCGTTTGTCGTTAGTCGATGAGGGTGCCGACCAGGATCGCCTTGATGCGTTGCCGGTATCTGTTGAGGGACCAGCCTCGGTCGATGACGAGCTCTTCGTAGGTTCGGATAGAGGTCATGGACCAGATGAGATCCGCCGCGGCACCTTCGGTCCATCCTGCCGCGAGCACGCCCTCTGTCCCGAGCCGGTGCGCGATCGCTCGTGAATGGGCGTAGCGGAGCTTCATCCGGTCCTGCCACGAGGCCTCCGCGTCTGCGTCGAAGCGACGCGCCGCATCGACGTGTATGGCGAGCCGGTAGATCGACGGTGTGTATCTGGCCCGAAAGTCGACCAGGGCCTCGAGCGCGCCTACGGCGGTGGGGCTACTGAGAACGTTCGCAATCTTCGCCTGAAGACCTCCAATCTCGTCAACGTAGGCCACCAGCTCGACCAGCAGGCCCGCTCGCGAGCCGAAGTTGGTGTAGACGGCCTGCCGGGAGACGCCCGCAGCGCGCGCGACCTCCTCCAGCGTGACGGAGATGAAGCCCTTGTCCTCGAACAGCCGGCGGGCGGCCTTGAGGATGGCGATTCGGGCCGGACGGGAGCGCCTTGACACGTCTGCCATCAGAAGCGTAAGTTTACACGTGTAAACTTCACCGGCAGCGCAGGGACGGCGACGGCCGGCTTCGATGATCGACTCGAACGGCAACGTCAACATGAGAACGGACGCCACTTCGACCGCAGACCTGGGCTACGCGACGGCCGGCGAGCTCGCTCGGCGAATTCGCGATCGCGAAATCTCCTCGGCGGAGGTCACCGAAGCGTTCCTGGCGCGCATCGCCGCCAACAACGACAAGATCAACGCGATCGTGCATCTTCTCGAAGCGGGTGCGCGCTCCCGCGCTAAGGAAGCGGACGAAGCGCTTGCACGCGGCCACAGCTGGGGGCCTCTTCACGGCGTCCCCGTGACGATCAAAGAACAGTTCCTGATGGCCGATACGCCCTCGACACTCAACACGAAGCGCATGAAGGATTTCATCGCGCCCGAGGATGGAGCGATCGTCAAACGAATCAGATCCGCCGGCGCCGTCATTCTTGGCAAGTCGAATGTGCCCGCCAACCTCGAGGGCTATCAGGTGCAGGGCGACATCTATCCGGTGGGAAAGAATCCTTACGGCCTCGAGTATTCGCCGGGGGGAAGTTCGGGAGGTGGCGCGGCGGCGGTCGCCAGCGGCCTGACGGCGCTGGAGCTGGGCGCTGATGGGGGAGGATCACTGCGGGTCCCTGCGCATTTCTGCGGCGTCTTCTGCCTCAAGCCGACCGACAAGACGATCATTCGATATGGGGGTCTTCCTCTTCCCAAGGGGGCACGTGGGTTCCTGGTGAACATGGCGCAACCGGGGCCTCTCGGCCGTTCCATTGACGACCTTGAACTCCTGTGGGAGATCATCCGCGGCCCCGATCCTTCCGACTTCGAGATTGCACCGATCGACTGGCGTCCACCATCGGGTCGTTCACTCGAACAGCTGCGCTTCGCGTGGACCGATGGGTTCGAGGAGTACGTCGCGGGTGCTGAGACGCGCGAACTGCTCGCTGCATTGGCGGTGCGGGTCGAGCGCGCGGGCGCTCGCGTGGAGAAAGCGGCACCTGCGATCCACCCTCGCGCCACCGAAGTGTTCGTCCAACTGTTTGGTGCGCTCGTCGGACAGGACATGCCTTGGCTGGTGCGCAAGATCTTCCCCATCTTCGCTGCACGCGGGCTGCTCAAGGGGCAGCCGA
>WNFU01008699.1_pt1 | contig 11652 bp, 11 predicted proteins | sample 5400121 | NCBI WGS metagenome assembly WNFU01 (sample SAMN13153360, study PRJNA577476) | soil metagenome | isolation source: 100 cm soil or saprolite under grassland replicate 1 | place: USA:California | collected 2016-06-15 | reverse complement strand
TGCGCCGGCTGCAGACCGACCACATCGACCTGTACCAGATGCACCACATCGACCGGGACACGCCGTGGGACGAGCTCTGGCAGGCCATGGACCTGCTCATCCAGCAGGGCAAAGTGCTGTACGTCGGCTCCTCGAACTTCGCCGGCTGGCAGATCACCCAGGCCAACGAGGCGGCCAGGGCCCGCCATTCGCTCGGCCTCGTCAGCGAGCAGTCGCTGTACAACCTGGCCGCCCGGACGGTCGAGTTGGAGGTCCTGCCTGCCTGCCAGGCTTACGGCGTCGGGGTGCTCCCGTGGAGCCCGCTCGGAGGCGGGATCCTCGGCGGCATCCTGCGCAAGGCCCGGGAGGGCCGCAGCGCCAGCCAACAGCTCCAGCGGCGGCTGGAGGAACATCGCGGCCGGGTCGAGGAGTACGAGGCGTTCTGCGAGGAGCTAGGCGAGCGGCCTTCCGAGGTCGCGCTCGCCTGGCTGCTGCGGCAGCCGGCGGTGACCGCGCCGATCCTCGGCCCCCGCACCATGGAGCAGTTCGAGCGGTCGCTGCTCGCCCTGGAGCTGTCGCTGGACGACAAGGCGCTCGACCGCCTCGACCAGATCTGGCCGGGCCCTGGCGGCCAGGCCCCCGAGGCCTACGCCTGGTAGGCGCCCTCCTCGGCTTGACGCTCTGAGCGGAGAGGAGCTCCCTCACGCTGCCGGGGCGCCGGGGTGCGATTGCTCACGGGTCAGGAGATGCGCCGGCGGACCCAGTGGACGGACGCCAGCAGCAGGAGCACGGCAAGGGCGACGAACAGGGCGGTCTCGATCGCCTGGAGGGTCCAGAAGCGGTCGGCGGGCTGGTACAGCTCCAGGTTGTAGGAGCCGGCGCCGAACTGGGACACGCACGGGTCCACGGTGTCCGTCCCGCCCGCGGTGGTGGGGGGCGGCGCCGGGCAGATCGCCTGGGAGTAGTTGCCGAAGGCGCCGCCGGACAGTGGCTCGCCCTGGGCGCTGTAGACCCCGGCCTTGGTGACCCAGTCGCCGGTGAGCTCGTTGGGCCTGGCGCTGCCGGTGGTCGGGAAGGTGCGCCGCAGCGGCGCCAGGAAGCGTTGCCGCGCCGCCATGTCCACCAGGAGCCGCAGCGCCAGGAAGCCGACCAGGGTGATGGCCATCGCCGGCTGGCTCCTGCGGGTCAGGACCCCAGCGAAGATCCCCAACGCCAGGGCGAACAGGGCGTAGCCGACCGGCACCGCGCCCTTCAGGTCGAAGTCGAACAGGAAGGAGGCGGTCTGCCGGCCGGCGGCCTGGTCCAGCGGGTCCCTCCACCAGGTCATCAGCAGCGAGTAGCCGACCGCCAGCAGCACCACGCCCCCACCGACCAGGCCGAACTTGGCCAGCGCCCAGCGCAGGCGGCTCACCCCCTGGGTCCACACCAGCCGGTGGGTGCCCTGCTCGACCTCCCGGGCCACCAGCGGCGCACCCCAGAACAGGCCGACGAACAGCGGCAGGAACCACAGCAGGATCCCCAGCAGGCCAAGCCCCCCGTAGCGGCTGCTGAACTGCCCCGCCAGCTCCTCGCAGGCGGCGACCTGCGCGCTGGCCGCGTCGACGGGCCGGTTGGGGTCGGCGCCGACCTGGACGTACTCGACCCGTGCCGCGACGCGCAGGCAGTCGTCGAGGCCGGACCGCTCGAAGGCGCTATGCATCTGGATGCCGGTCGGGACCAGGAACGCCGCCAGCGCGGCCAGCCCCAGCAGCGCGACCAGCGCCTGCAGGCGGTGCTGGCGCCACACCAGCCAGATCATCGGTGCACCTCCAGACGGTGGTCGTGGGCCGAGGGGCCCGGCAGGGCCCCGGCCGACGGGTCGGCCAGGTAGGCCAGCACCACGTCCTCGAGGGTCACCTCGTGGGCCTTCCAGGCCGGGGCGTGGACCGGGCCGTCGGTGCGCACCAGCAGGGTGGCCTGCCGGTCGGTGTGGCTGGCGCGCACCACCTGCGCCACCCCCGCGATCGGCGGCTGCTCCGGCCGGTACGGGCCGACCAGCAGCTTGTGCCGCTCCAGCAGCTCCTCGACCGGGCCGAGGACCTGCACGTGGGCCGCCGACAGGACGATCAGGTCGTCGCAGACCCGCTCCAGGTCGGCCAGCAGGTGCGACGACAGCACCACGGTCACGCCCTGCTCGGCGACGCTGCCCATCAGAGCCTGGAGGAACTCGCGGCGGGCCAGCGGGTCGAGGCTGGCCAGGGGCTCGTCCAGCAGCAGCAGCTGCGGCCGCTTGGCCAGGGCCAGCGCCAGGGCGACCTGGGCGCGCTGGCCGCCGGACAGCTTGCCGACCCGGCGGTCCAGCGGGACGGCGACCCGCTCCAGCCGGCTCCGGGCAGGGGCCAGGTCGAAGCGGCGGTTGAGCTTGGCGCCCATGGTGAGGTGCTCGGCGGCGGTGAAGTCGCGGTACAGGGGGGTGTCCTGGGCGACGAAGCCGATCTGCTCGGCCAGCCCTGGGGTGCCGGAGGCCTGGCCGAGCACGCGGACCGTGCCGGTGGTGGGCGCCAGCAGGCCGACAGCCAGGTGGAGCAGGGTGGTCTTGCCGGCGCCGTTGGGGCCGACCAGGGCGGCGATGCGGCCCTGCGGGACGGTCAGGGTGCAGTCCTGCAGGGCCCAGTTGCAGCGGTAGCGCTTGCCGAGCCCGGTGGTCTCAAGTGCGCCGGTCACGCGACGCCCTCCTGAAACGAGTCGCGCAGGGTCGTCTCCACCAGCGCGACGACGTCGTCCTCGTCCAGTCCGGCCGTCTTGGCACGGCCGAGCCAGGCCTCCAGCTCCTGCCGCAGCGCGGCCTGGCCGGCGAGCGACGGGCCGGCAAGGCTGCGGACCACGAAGGTGCCAAGACCCGGGCGGCCCTGGACCAGCCCCTCGTGCTCCAGCTCCCGGTAGGCCTTGAGGACGGTGTTGGGGTTGATCGCCAGGGACTCCGCGACCTCGCGCACCTTCGGCAGCTGGTCCCCCGCCTCCAGCAGGCCGACGCGGAGCGCCTGCCTGACCTGCTGGACGAGCTGCAGGTAGGTGGCGAGCCTGGAGCGGCCGTCCAGCCGGAACTCGATCAACCTGACCTCCTCTCCACTGTCCTATGACAATATTGTTCTATGACAATAGGTAAAGTACGGCGTCGTGCCGCCATCAGTCAACCGGCGGTTGGTCGCGTTCAGCGCAGGGCGGCGAGCCGCTGCAGCTGGCGCTAGCCCTCCCGCCGCCCGGCGAGCGCCCAGGCGGCCGGCAGCAGCCCGGCCGCCAGCAGGATCTTGAGGGCGTCACCGGCCAGGAACGGCCGCACCCCCAACTCGAGCCCCTTCGCCAGTCCGATGTCCAGGCTGGCCATCAGCCATGGCAACCCGAAGGCGTAGATGACGAGGTTGCCGGCGACCATGGTCAGCACCGTCCTGGGTGGGGTCCGGTCCAGGCCGCGCGCCGCCAGCCAGCCGACCACCACGGAGGCGACCACGAAGCCGATCAGGTAGCCGAACGACGGCACGCTGATGACGTCGGAACCGCCGCGCCCGTCGGCGAACCACGGCACCCCGGCAAGGCCGGCGACCAGGTACAGCAGCATGCCGGCGCCGGCGCGGCTCCAGCCGAGCGCCGCGGCCCCGAGCAGCACGGCGAAGGTCTGGCCGGTGATCGGGACCGGCGTGAAGGGCAGGGTCACCGACAGCTGGGCCGCGAGCCCCGTGAAGACGGCGTAGCCGACCACCAGCGCCAGGTCGCGGACCCGCTCGCCGGGCAGCAGGTCGGCCAGGACCGCCCGTCCGGGCCGGGGAAGTGCGCTCTCCGACAATGCCACGGGGTCCTCCTCGCTAGATGGGAACTTGGCCGACGCTCTAGGCGCCGTCCTCGCCCAGCAGGGCGTCGACGAACGCCTCCGGGTCGAAGGGAGCGAGGTCGTGGGCGCCCTCGCCGAGACCGACCAGCTTGACGGGGATGCCGAGCTCGCGCTGGACGGCGATCACGATGCCGCCCTTGGCGGTGCCGTCCAGCTTGGTGAGCACCACCCCGGTGACCCCGACCGCGTCGGTGAACTGGCGCGCCTGGGCGAGGCCGTTCTGGCCGGTGGTCGCGTCCAGCACCAGCAGCACCTCGCGCACCTGCCCGCCCTCGCGCTCCAGCACCCGGCGGAGCTTGCGCAACTCCTCCATCAGGTTGGTCTTGGTATGCAGCCGGCCGGCCGTGTCGACCAGCAGCACCTCGGCCCCCTTCGCCCTGGCCGAGGCGAGGCCGTCGAAGGCGACCGCCGCCGGGTCGGCGCCCTCCCGCTGGCGGACGACCGGGGCGCCGACCCGCTCGCCCCAGATCATCAGCTGCTCGGCGGCCGCTGCCCTGAAGGTGTCGGCGGCGGCCAGCACCGACTGCTTGCCCTCCTCGGCCAGGGCGAGGGCGAGCTTGCCGACGGTGGTCGTCTTGCCGGTGCCGTTGACGCCGACGACCAGCACGATCGCCGGCCCCTCCGGCAGCAGGTCCAGGTCGAGCGACCGGTCGGGGGTGCCGACCGCCTCGAGCAGCAGCTCGCGGAGCAGCCGGCGCAGCTCCGCGCCGGCGGCTCGTTCCGCCCGTGCACGGCTGCGGAGCCGCTCGACCAGCTCGGTGCTGGTGGCCACGCCGACGTCGGCGGCCAGCAGCGCCTCCTCCAGCTCCTCCCACGCCTGCTCGTCGTCGGCGCCCCTTGCCAGCAGGCCGGACAGGCCGCGGCCGAAGGCGGCCCGCGAGCGCCCGAGGCGGTCGCGGAAGCGGCGCCGAGGAGCGATGACCTCCTCGGTGACGGTGGCCACGCCGCCGTCCTCGCCGGGCAGGTCCACGTCGGTGACCTCGCGTACGGGCTGGGGCGGCTGGCCGGGGTCGTCGCCCACCGCCGGCTCGCGGTCGAGGGTGACCTGGCCGGCCCGGTCTGCCTCGTGCCGCCGCCGGCGGCCGGCCAGCAACGGGACCACCGCGACCAGCGCCACGATCACCAGCGTGGCCGCGGCCACCAGCAGGACCTCCAGCGGTTCCACTACCTCACCTCGCCGCCGGGACCTGGTCCGCGTCGGCGCGCAGCCGGCGGCTCACCACCTTGCTGACCCCGTCGGCCTGCATGGAGACGCCGTAGAGGGCGTCGGCCGCCTCCATCGTGCGCCGCTGGTGGCTGACGACCAGCAGCTGGGCGTGCTCGCGGGTGTCGTCCAGCAGCTCCAGGAAGCGGTGGAGGTTCACGTCGTCGAGCGCGGCCTCGACCTCGTCGAGCACGTAGAAGGGGCTCGGGCGGGCCCGGAAGATGGCGAAGTAGAAGGCGAGCGCGACCAGGCTGCGCTCCCCGCCCGACAGCAGCGACAGCCGCCGCACCCGCTTGCCCGGCGGGCGGGCCTCCACCTCGACCCCGGTGGCCAGCAGGTCCTCCGGCTCGGTGAGCACCAGCCGGCCCTCCCCACCAGGGAACAGCAGCCCGAAGGTCCGCTCGAACTCGCGGGCGACGTCGATGAACGCCTGGCCGAACACCTCGCGGACCCGCTCGTCGACCGCCTTGACCACCTTGAGCAGGTCCCGCCGGCTCTCCTTGAGGTCCTGGAGCTGGCTGGACAGGAAGGTGTAGCGCTCCTCCAGCGCCTTGAACTCCTCGAGGGCGAGCGGGTTGACCCGGCCGAGCAGGGCCAGGCGCCGGTCGAGCGCGGTGGCGATGCGCCGCAGCTCGGCGGTGGGCTGGCGGCGCGGGTCGGCCTCTGGCAGCTCGGAAAGCCGCGCCTCGCCTGGCAGGTAGTCGGCGAGCGCCTCGTCGGGGTCGATCGCGAACTCCTCGACGATCCGCTTGGCGAGCTCCTCGGCCCGCAGGCGGGCCTCCACCCGGGCCTCGTCGGACTCCCGGGTGACGCTGTGGTGCTCGTCGAGGGCGGCGGTGGCCCGGCGGCGGCGCTCCGCCGCCTCCGCCACGCCCGCCCTGGCGGCGCCGACCGCCGCCGCCAGCCGCTCCTGCTCGGCGGTTGCCGCGGCGAGGGAGCGCTGCAACCGGGCGAGGGCGACCGCGGCCAGCCGCGCCGCCTCCCCGGCCTTCGCCGCCGCCACCACCCGGGCGGCCCTGGCCTTGGAGCGGCGCTCGGCGGCCTCGGCCTCGGCGGTGGCCTGGGCGCGCAGCTCGGCCAGACGGCGGTCGAGCAGCCGGCGGCGCTCGCCGACGGCGGCGCCGGCCACCCTGGCCGCGGTGGCGGCCTGCTCGGCCTGGTCGAGCGCCGCGGCGAGCGGCGGGCGGCCGGCAGGGTCCGGAGGCCGGGACATCCCGACGCCGTCCTTGATCGCGGCCAGCTCGGCCTCGGCGTCGGTGAGGCGGGCGGCCGCCCCGTCCCGCCCCTGGTCCAGCTCGTGGAGCCGCTCGGCCGCCGCCGCCGCCTCCCCCTCGAGGCCGCGCAGCTCCTTGCCCGCCAGGGCGAGCTGGTCGTCCAGGCGGCGCACGCTGGCCTGGGCGTCCCGCAGGGCCCTGCCGGCGTCGCCGGCGGCGGCCTGGAGCAGGTCGAGGTCGTGCTGGGCGGCGCGCAGGTCGGCGGTGAGCCGCTGGAGGCCGGCGACGGCCGCCCGCTCGGCGGTGGCGGCCTCCTCGGCGGCCCGCCTGGCGGCCAGGCCGCTGGCCTGTGGCACCACCCCGCCCTCGACCCGGCCGCTGGCGAGCAGCTCGCCGGCGAGGGTGACGACCCGGCGGTCGGGGTGGCGGGCGAGCAGCGCCCTGGCCTCGGCGAGGTCGGCGGCCAGCAGCACGCCGGCCAGCAGCGTCCTCGCGACCTCCCCTGAGGGTCCGGCGGTGGCCACCTTGTCGAGCAGCAGCGGCACGCCGTTGGCGCTCGGCGCGGGGCGCCGGCCCTCCCCGGGGTGCAGCAGGATCGCGCGGCCGCTGCCGGCGTCGCGCAGCAGCTCGGCGCCGCCGGCGGCGACCTCGTGGGTGGCCACCACGATCGCGTCGGCGTCGGCGCCGAGGGCGGCGGCCACCGCCGCCTCGTAGCCGGGCTCGACCGACAGGGCGGGGGCGAGCGGGCCGAGCACGCCGTCCCTGCCGGCGCCTTCCAGGAAGGCGACCGCGCCGCCCCCGGCGGCGCGGGCGGTGGCCTCGAATGCCTCGCGGCGCGCCTGGGCCGCGGCACGTTCCGCCTCCAGGCGGCGCTCCTCGACGCCGAGGCGCCCGGTCTCTGCCGCCTGCCGGTCCCGCAGCACCTCGGCCTGCCGCAGGGCGGCCGCCTGGGTCGCCTGCTCCCCCTCGAGCCCGGCCCGCTCGGCCCTGAGCCCCTGGAGCTGGCCGGCCGCCTCCGTCTGGCGCCGCTGCACGGCGGCGGCCTGCTGGCGGAGCCGGCCGGCCTCGGCCTCCATCTGCTCGATGGTGCGCTCGAGGCCGGCGACCTCGCTGGCCAGCCGCACCTCGCGCCGGTGGGCGCCGGTCCGGTCGCGCTCGGCCCGCGCCGCCGCCTGGTCGAAGGCGGCCAGCGCGGCCCTGGCCCGTCCCCGATGCTCCTCGCGCTGCCTGGTGGTGGCGGTGGTGGCGGCAAGCTCGTCCTTCACCGCGGCCAGCTCCGCGGCGACCTCGGCCGCCTCCCGCTCCAGGTCGGCCACCGAGCGCCCCTGGGCCTCCTCGGCCAGCAGCTCGCCGAGGTGCCTGGCGCGCTCCTCGGCCAGCGCCCTGGTGCCCTTGAGGCGCTCGCGGACCGTGGTGAGGCGGTGGGTGGCCTCGCCTGACCGGGCGGCCAGCGGTTCCACCTCGGCCAGCTCCGCCTGCAGGCGGCCCTCGTCGGCCTGGGCGGTGTCGTGGTGCCGGCTCAGCTCGGCCAGGCGCTCGGCGGTGGCGGCCTCCTCGGCGTCGAGCGCGGCCGAGCGCTGGCGGGCGGCGTGCAGCTCACGGGCCCGCAGGGTGAGCCGGACCTCCCGCAGCTCGGCGGCCACCTCCGCCGCCTTGGCGGCGGTCTCGGCCTGCTGCTGCAGCGGCTTGAGCTGGCGGCGCAGCTCGCCGACCAGGTCGGACAGGCGGACCAGGTGCTGTTCCATGCCGGCCAGCTTGCGCATGGCCTTTTCCTTGCGCCGGCGGTGCTTGTAGACCCCGGCCGCCTCCTCGATGGCGGCGCGGCGGTCCTCCGGCCGGCCGTGCAGCACGTCCTCGAGGCGGTTCTGGCCGAGGACGGTGTGCAGCTCGCGACCCACCCCGGTGTCCGAGAGCAGCTCCTGGATGTCGAGCAGCCGGCAGGGGCTGCCGTTCATCGCGTACTCGCTCTCCCCCGACCGGTACAGCAGCCGGGTCACGGTGACCTCGCTGTAGTCGATCGGCAGCAGGCCGGCGCCGTTGTCGATGGTGAGGGTGACCTCGGCGCGGCCGAGCGCGGCCCGGCTGCCGCTGCCGGCGAAGATGACGTCCTCCATCTTGCCGCCGCGCAGTGACTTGGGGCCCTGCTCGCCGAGCACCCAGGCGATCGCGTCGACCACGTTCGACTTGCCAGAGCCGTTGGGGCCGACGATGACGGTGATCGCCGGTTCGAAGTCCAGAACGGTCTTCTCGGCGAACGACTTGAACCCACGCAGGGTCAGCGACTTCAGGAACACGCGGCTACCCAGGACCCCCTCGTTCGCCGTTCCCCGAAGCGGTCGCAGTCTAGCACGGGAGGCCGACGATTCCGGGGAGGCGGAGGCTCACGAAAAGGTGTCGGGGCCTCCCCACGGAAGGCCCCGAAGGAACGAAAACCCCGGCTACGCCAGGGCCGCTTCCTTGGTGGTCGAGGTGCGGAAGTCCTCGACATCGCGAAGGGCGAGGTCCCGCTCGGCTACGGCGAGGGCTCGCTCGAGCTCGGCGACACGCGCCTTGAGGGCATTCAGCTCCCGCAGGATCATGTAGGCGGGCGGCTGACCTACGTAGCCCATGAGCGCCTTCGACATCCGGGAAGCTCCTCCAATCAGCAGCGGCCTCGGGGTCACCGCTGCGCTCCGTCCGCCGGGTTGGCACGCCACATGGGTCGTCCAACGCCGCGCGGAAATCCGACGGCTGACGACTTACGGTTTGTTCTCTGGGAGTGGAACGCCCCTGGCGTGTGCAACACCCAACCCGGTGCAGCCGGGCGGGGCAGCTGCCGCGTCAGGGCGGCCCCAGAGAGACGATTTCACAAGCGGACTATAACACGTTCCCGAGGGAGACGCCAAGTGCGTCCATCGAGACGAACCGGCCGGAGATCATCTGGTCGCGAAGCCGCGGAACTCGCCGGTGGCGGCCAGCCGCTGGCTGTCCAACAGGTCGACCTGGGCGAAGCGGGGACCCACGCGCAGGAACGCCTCCAGCTGGTCGAGACCCTCAGGGACACCCTCGGCCTCGACCCGCACGGAGCCGTCAGGCAGGTTCTCGGCGTAGCCGGTGAGCCCGAGCTGGCGGGCGTGGCGCTGCACCGCCCAGCGGAAGCCGACGCCCTGGACGTCGCCCCGAACCACCGCCCGCAGGCGCAGGTCGCCGCGCGTCCCGGTCATGCCCGGATGGTCACCGGGGTGCCGAGCGGCAGGGTCTGGGCCAGGTCGGTGATGGTCTGGTTGTCCATGCGGACGCAGCCGTTGGAGACCTCGCGGCTTAGGTCGCCGACGTTGCCAGTGCCGTGCAAAGCGATCTGACCATCGCCGATGCCGAACTGCTCGAACACCTCCGAGTAGCCGGACAGCCCGAGCGCCCAGGCGCCGTAGACGGTCGAGATCTGCGGCGGCCGGAGCTTGACGGTGACGAAGAACTGCCCGGTGGGGGTTGGGGTGAACGGGCGGCCGACGCCGACCTGCCAGCGGCGCACGGTCCGGCGGTGGCGCAGCAGGCGGGCGGTCCGGTCCGACAGGTCGACCTCGACCTGATAGCTGGTCGCGACGAGGCGGACCTGGTCGCGCCGGACCCAGCCGGTGGACTCGTTGGGCCGGCGCGGCAGCAGCACCTTGAGCCAGGTGCTGCCGGACGTGTCCCGGTGGGCGGCCCGGACCAGGAACGGGGTGGGGCTCCCCCACGGAAGCCTTGCCGGGAACAGCGCCACGATCCGGCCGCCACCTGGCCGGTTGCGCACGGTCACGTCCCTGGTGGCAAGAGCGACGTAGGCGGGCGCGGAGCCGAGCCGGACCGGGCCGGGCGGAGGAGTGGTCGGCGGGGCGGCCTGGCTGGCCGTGGCGGGCGGCGGACCGGACGCGACCGGGGCGCTCGGGCTACAGCCGGCCACGGTGATGGCGGCGACCAGCAGCGCGCGCAGAAGCCAGGAACGCCAGGCCTTCAGCTCTGACATTTGGGGCAATGGTACGTGGTTTCGGTGCGGTTGATGCGCTCCTCAACGAGCGGCGTGCGGCAGCGCCGGCACGGCAGGCCGGCGCGGCCGTAGACGTTGAGGTAGGGCTCGAACTCGCCCTTGTTGCCGTGCAGGTCCAGCCAGGGCGCCTCGCCCACCGACGTGCCCCTGAGCCGGACGGCCTCCTGCACCACCTCCTGGATCGCCCGGTGCAGGCGGCGTACCTCCTGGGCGGACAGGGCGTCAGAGCCCCGGTCCCACCGCAGGCCGCCTACCCAGAGGATCTCGTCGGCGTAGATGGGGCCGATGCCGGCCACGAACGAGCCGTCGGTGAGCAGCGCCCGCAGCTCCGCCTGCCTGGACTCGAGCTTGGCGCTGAAGGCCGGCCAGGTGAAGGCGTCGGTGAGTGGGTCGATCGGCCCTCGCCGCTGCTCGACCAGCTCGGCCAGCTCGTCGTCGCCGGCCACGAACAGCTCGCCCGTCTGGCCGAGGTCCACCGCACGCAGGTCGCCACCGACGGTGAAGCTGACCACCGCGTCGGTCTGCCGGTCGACCGGGGCCGAGCTGCGCTCCTTGCGCAGCCGCCCGGCCGGTCCGAGGTCGACCACCAGCGCCTCTCCCCCGTCGAGGGCGATCGCGAGCAGCACGCCAAGGCGCCGGGCGCCGCCAAGCTTGCGCCCCAGCAGCCGCTTGGCGAACTCCTTGCGGTTGCGATGACGTCGCACGACGTGGGCGGCCCGCACCTCGACGCCTTTGACCCTCCTGCCCTGGACCTCCTTGTCGAGGTCGTGGCGGAGGGTCTCGACCTCGGGCAGCTCGGGCACGGGCTCCTCCGGCGGACGCCGACGCCCGAGCGTTGCATCCCCGGGCAGGACGCCCGAGTCTAGCCACCCCCTACCTCGTGCGCATGTGAAACCACTGAGAGTGGTCGGCGCCCAGTACTTCCGGGCCTTTGCGGGCGAAGCGTGCACGCCCAGGGCGCACCGGGGCGGCGGCCTGGCGCGGCTGTGGCTGGAGATCGAGCCGGGCAACACCGCCTCTCTGGAGCTGGCACGCCGCGCCGGGTATCAGCTGGAGCAGCGCCTGCCGCGGCACTGCCGCTCCTGGCTTGCGGAGGATCCAGCGGACGACCACTGGCACGACTGCCTCATCTTCGCGCACACCCTGCAGGCCCCGCGCCAAGTCTCGATCTCTACCGGAGATTGAGACTGTCCTGCGACCTCTGCTCGGCGCCGTGACTGACGAGCGATCGAGGCGACAGCGCAGCTCTGAGGTCCACGGTGGTGCGGAGCGCTGATTCTGAGGTGGATGGGCGGCAGAGGTAGGGCTGCCGTCCGATCCGGGACCGGGGACCTTAGATCTACCGTGGTCACAGGCTAGATACGTGACGAGTGATGAGGTGAAC
>WNFU01013466.1_pt1 | contig 11653 bp, 9 predicted proteins | sample 5400121 | NCBI WGS metagenome assembly WNFU01 (sample SAMN13153360, study PRJNA577476) | soil metagenome | isolation source: 100 cm soil or saprolite under grassland replicate 1 | place: USA:California | collected 2016-06-15 | reverse complement strand
GGACCGCGTGGGCGACGACGGTGGTGAGGACCTGCTGCAGGTCGAGCGTGGAGCTGACCGTCTGGCCGACCTCGCCGAGCGCCTCCAGCTCCTCGACCGATCGCGCCAGCTCTGCGGTCCGCGATTGCAGCTCCTGGAAGAGCCGGACGTTCTCGATCGCGATGACCGCCTGGTCGGCGAACGTCTGTAGCATCTCGATCTGCTTGTCCGTGAACGGCTGCACCTCCATCCGGCGGATCACAATCGCGCCGATCGGAAGGCCTTCCCTGAGCAACGGTGTGGCAAGCATGGTTCGATGGCCCAGGCGCCTCTGGCTGGCCTTGCTCTCGGGGAACTCGGCGTCGAGCTCCGCGGCCATGTCATGGACGTGGACCGTTTGCCGGTCGATGACGGCTCGGCCCCCCACTAAGCCACGGGTCAGTGGGAATGCCGGATGGGTCTGAGGAATCGGCCCGTATGCCGCCACCAGCCGAAGGACGTCGGCTTCTAGCAGATGGATATTGGCGTCGTTTGCGCCGCAGACCCGCGTGGCGTTCTCGGCGACGGCGTCGAGGACTGGCTGGAGGTCGGTTGGGGAGCTGCTGATGACCCGCAGGATCTCGCTGGTGGCCGTCTGCTGCTCGAGCGCCTCGGTGAGGTCGCGGTTGCGGGCTTCCAGCTCCTGGAACAGGCGGACGTTCTCGATCGCGATCACGGCCTGGTCGGCGAAGGTCTCCAGGAGCTTGATCTGCTGGTCGGTGAAAGCACGGGGCTCCATGCGCCGGATCACGATGACGCCGAGCGGGACTCCCTCTCGCAGCAGCGGCGTGGCGAGCGCCGTCCGATGCCCATAGCGTTCGGCGACCTCTCGGCCCTCGGGGAACTGTTCGCCCGCGGCCGTCTCATAATCCTCAATGTGGACGGTTTGGCGATCGATTACAGCCCGCCCGGCCGGGAGGCCGCGAACGATGGGGTACGCTTCGTCACTTAGAATCTGGCCATAGGTCGCCACCCGTCGCAGGACGTCGCCGTCCAAGCGAACGATGATCGCATCGTTCGCACCGCACAACCGCGTGGCGTTCTCGGCGACGGTGTCCAGGACTGGCTGGAGGTCGGTTGGCGAGCTGCTGATGACCCGTAGGATCTCGCTCGTGGCGGTCTGCTGCTCGAGCGCCTCGGCCAGGTCGCGGTTGCTGTCCTGCAGCTCCTGGAACAGTCGGACGTTCTCGATCGCGATCACGGCCTGGTCGGCGAACGTCTCGAGCAGCTTGATCTGCTTGTCGGTGAAGGGTTGGACTTCCATGCGGCGTATCGAAATGACCCCTATGGGAGCACCCTCGCGCAGCAGCGGGGCAGCCAGGTACGTCCGAACGCCGGCCTGCTTGGCGGTGCTCTCCGGAAACTCCCCTTCAGGCGTGGCGGCCAGGTCATGAATGTGGACCGTCCGCCGCTCGATGATCGCCCTGCCGCTTACCAGGCCACGGCTGAGGGGCAGCTCACTACCTCCAGTGGCCATCGGCCCGTAGCGGGCCGCCAGCCGAAGGGAACTGCCCTCAATGCGGTGAACGACAGCGTCGCTTGCTTCACACACATGCGCGGCGTTCTCGGCCACGGCGTCGAGGACCGGCTGGAGGTCGGTCGGCGAGCTGCTGATGACCCGCAGGATCTGGCTCGTGGCGGTCTGCTGCTCGAGCGCCTCGGCTAGCTGTCGCTCGAGCTGTTCCACCCGGCGCTCGAGCTCGGCCCGCGATGGGCGGCCGGCTCGAGCTGGCTGGCGGAGCTGCCCGTCCGCCTGGGCGTCCTCGGCTTTGGCCCTGCGGGGAGATGCCATCCTGCAGCCAACCCTCCGGACCCCTGACGGGCGGGCCCGCTACCGGCCGCCCATACCGCGACGGCGAGCCGCGGCCCGCCACGTCGCCGCAACTATCGCTCGGCTCCATACCGCTGTCAAGGCGGTGTATCCTGTCAGCCGCTGGCTTACACCTGCCGATTCGGGCTATCTGGGCTACTCCCGCCGCAAACACTACACGGCGAGCCTGGATGAGCAGCAGCCGTAGCTCTTCGGGGCCATCGAGGCGGTTGGCATCGTAGCGCTAGCGCCAGCCCGACCACCAGGGGCGAGCCGACGCCAGATCCACGCGCCGGTGACACGAGCGTCTCGCCCGCGTCGCCGGAACCGTCTGCCTCTGAGAGAGCCGAAAGCCACGGTGCTATACTGGGGGTGCGTGCCGCCGGGGGCCTGCCAGCCCGGGGTGACGAGGAGTGTGTGCCACCGGGGGCCTGCCAGCCCGGGGGTGACGTTGGCCCGTCTGGGCGGCACGAAGTCGGAGCCGACAGCACGGGTGTGAGAGAGCCGAAAGCCGGAAATATCGCGAATCGCATGATCGACTGGTCGTCCTGCCCCGCGGTTGAGCGGGATCCCGAGCGCGTCAGCGGAGCCTGGGTGTTCCGGGGCAGCCGCGTGCCCGTCGCCGCGCTGTTCGAGAACCTCGAGGACGGCGCGCTGGTTTCAGAGTTCGTGGAGTGGTTCCCTGGCGTCACCCTGGAGCAGGTGCGGGCCGTGCTGGAGCACGCCGCGCGCAGCGCGCTCGTTCCCGCCTGAGTGCGCATCCTCTTCGACCAGGGCACGCCGGCGCCGTTGCGCCGCTTCCTAGCGCGGCACCAGGTCGCAACCGCCTACGAACGCGGCTGGTGAAGCCTCACGAACGGTGAGCTGCTCGACATCGCCGAGCGAGAAGGCTTCGCTGTCTTTGTCACAACCGACCTGAACCTGAAGCATCAGCAGGACCTCACCGCTCGGCGCATCTCGATCGTCGCCCTTACCGCGACCAGCTGGCCTCGAATCCAGCGTGCCGTTGATGCGGTCGTCCGGGCAGTCGACTGCGCCACTGAAGCGGGCTACATCGAAGTCCCGATCCCCTGACGGACGTGCGGCCGCCAGCACACCCGGAACGCGATCAATCCGAGTCCGGCCCGGGCAAGGATGGGCAACATTGGGCGGCGCTCAGGCCTGGCATACTCCGCAATGGAACAAGTGCGCTTGGCGGGGATGAGGGCTTCTTGTTCGTCGCGCGAAGGTGGGACGCGAGACGCCAGGCCAATAGACCGTAGCAGCCAATGACCTTGCACGAGGCCGCAAATACCAGGTTTGGGGCGGAGCTCCGCCTAGTCTGTTCGCAGGCGTCGCGTCCAGCCGATGAGCGCCTCGATCACGGCCCGAACGCGGTCACGTATGGCCGGGTCCTGCAAGTTGCCGTCGGCGTCGAACAGTTCAGGCGCTCGGGGCACCATCAGCTCCGGCTTGAGCATGACGAACGATTCGGTGAAGACGAACACCTGGCGCAGCGCCATCTGCGCACGGATGGTGCCGCTCAAGCCCCCGGACGCGCCCATGAGCGCGATCGGTTTGTGGCGGAGGGGCGTCTCGCTCGGCGGACGGGAGGCCCAGTCGATGGCGTTCTTGAGTACGCCCGGGATGGAATAGTTGTACTCTGGAGTGGCGATCAGGAGCGCGTCGACGCGGGCGATCCAGTCCTTCAGCTCGCGGACCGGCTCTGGAGCTCCGTTCGCTTCCACGTCTGCGTTATAGAGTGGGATCTGACCCAGCTCCGCGATCTGGATCTCCACACCCTCCGGGGCCACTTCCACGGCAGCCCGCAGCAGGCCTCGGTTATAGGACCCGCGCCGCAGGCTGCCCGGAATCCCGAGAATTCGAAAGCGAGCCTCGTCCGACCCCATGCTCTCTCCAGTTTGAGCCAAGCATAGCACCGAAATGTGAGACGCTTACGCGTTCGGCTGGCGCTCGATCACGACGAAGTCGGTCACGTCCAGGTCGAGCGTGCAGCGGACGACGTCGTTCTGCGGAACGAACGCGAGCGGGCCGCGCCGAACGCTTCTGACGCCGTTGGCGCGACCCACCGCGTGGACGGTCAGTTGGACCGTGCGTGGAGTCTCGGCGAGGCTGGCGAGCGGGATGAGCAGGGCGCGCTCGGTCTCGAGCAGCCCGGTCTCCACGAGGTGATCGGAGCACTCGGCCCAGTTCCTCGGCAAGCCTTGAGTCGGCAGGGCGATCAGGGTGCGTCGCTCGGGGCTGAAATCGACGAGCGGGGTGTGGGTGAACGGTCCGCGGTCGGGCGGCGGAAGCTCGGAGGGAAAGCCACTCTGGACGTACGCCGCGCCGATCAAGCTTCCCCACAGGATTGCCAAGCCGCTGCCGTACCGATGGCTCGTAGCGGCCGCTGTCCCGTCCGAGTAGCGCGCCAGCACGTCGGTCCCGGCCGAAGGCTCCAGTTCCTGGCGGAAGGCGAGCGCGGGTACCTCGACAGGCTGGCGGTCCAGGTCGGCCGTGAGCGTGTCGAGCGGCTCCAGGCGCGGCAGCTCGATCCGGGGTCGAAGGAACGTCTCTCGCTTCTCGAGCTGTTGCGAGCGTAGGCCAAAGACCGGCTGGAGCGTGGCGAGTGGGCGGTCGTACTCGTCGAGGATACCGCCTCCGGCCGTCGAGATCAGCGTGCCGCCGGCTGCCACCCAGCTGGCGAGTCCGACGGCGGCATTGGTCGCGAGATGGTCGCCGACCAGATACAGCACTCGGTAAGCGCCGGCGCCGCCGGCAGCCAGGTCTTCCTCGGTGATGAAATCAATCGGGACCTGCGCATGGCGGAGGGCAAGCCAGAGGAACTTGCGCTCGGCGTTGTAGGCGATGCTCGGAAAGCCTGGCCTCGGATTCAAGCCGCTAGCCACGCCAGGGGTCGCGCGCTCCCACAGGTCCGTGCTCTCGCTCAGGATAATGGCCGCGCTAGCCGCGCGCATCGCGCCATCGGCCAGGAGGTCGTCGACGGCGCCGATCTCGTAGGTCACGTCGCGCACGGTGCGGTAGCGCGCCAGGTCGTCATGGCGGATGTAGTTCTCCGTGCCGGCGTGCTCCGGGCCAACCTGGAAGAAGTCGAGCGCCTTGGCGCCGTGAGCCAGGGCCGTGTAGACGCCGCGCCGAAAGTCGGCGTCGGTGTTGCCGGGCGAGTGGGGCATTACGTACGGCTGGATCACGCCCGCTCGCCCACGCAGGCCGCAGCGAAACACATCCAGCAAATAGCCCGTCATTTGCGGGCCCAGCTCGCTGGCTTGCCACCAGTAATCGTCGTGGGTGGCGCGGTTGGCGGCTCCGCGCCGAAACGCCTGGACGAACAGGTCCTGGCTTGGCCAGAAGTAGGGGTGCGGCGAGTAGGTCCCACCGTACAGGATGTCTTCCCCAAACGTGGCACGCAGCCTGGCGGCCTGGCCGGCCAGCCCGTCGAGGGCGGTGCGCGCCAGGTAGCGCTGGCTCTCGACATACAGCCGCGGCGCGGTCTGCGCGTCTCTCGGGCTGTCCATGAAGTGCACTCGCTCCCAGCGCTCGGACGGCGGGCGGCCGGCGACCTCCTGGGCGGCCTCTTCTGCCAGGACATCCTCTGGCGACAGGCCACTCGTCTGGAGGTAGGCCCGCAGGCCCGAGTCACGCTCGTCCTTCGGCGCCCAGTGCTGCAGGCCCACCTCGTCGCCGTAGCTGAAGCCGCGCAGGTACGGCTGGGCCCGCGCGGCGTCGACGTCACGGCGCGCTTTGGCGATGTTGTCGTCGGTCGGGTACCAGCGGAAATCACCCAACGTGAGCCAGCGGGTTGGCGGCGCTCGGCCCTCCTCGCGCATGGCCTGGAGCGCGCTGGCCAGGCCGCCGGTGCCCAGACGGTTGAACGCGTTCGGCCCGAGCAGGAAGAAGAGGCGTCGGTAGAGGCGGTAGATTCGGGCCGGATTGGACAGGTTCTTCTCCGCGTCGTCGCCGAGGCCAGCGTAGACCAGTGTCCGAAACGGCGGCTTGCCGACAGCCGGCGGCGCCTCCTCCAGCGCCCTGATCATCCGCTCCAATGTCTCCTCGGCGGTCAGGATCTCTTGAGGCGCCCTGGCTGGATACGGCGGGATGTTCAGCAGCAGCCTGCTGGCCGACTCCTCGCGGTACTCGATTCGCCGCAGGACAGCGTCGTCGCTCGGGGCAGAGCCGATCTCCACCTGGAGGGTCACACGGCGGTTCTGGCTGTTGTTGTTCTGGACGAGCTGTAGGTGGCCAGGATGCGTGGTGTCACGGCAAGAGATGTCGATCCAGGACGTCCGGGCGCCCGGCTCCAGACGCTGTACGCGGGCGCCCTGGCGGACCAGGCCGGTCCGGTCGATCAGGAACGACGGCAGCGTCCAGGGCACGCGATTGATGGTGTAGTGGCCTTCGAGGTGAAAGCTCTCACCGCTGTCGGCCGGGTTGGTGATCCGCAGGTAGGCGCGGCCAGCGGCGGCCGCTCCGGCCTCGTCCAGGATGGGGTATGCTCGCGCTCCGCGCCCGCGAAAGCTGTCGTCGAGATCGGTGGTCAGGAGCAAGAAGTCCAGGTTCCGATTCGCGGCCAGCTCCGGCCCCCCGACGACCTCGAGGCTGAAGCTCGCCGGTCCGGCTTCCAGATCGACCAATTGCGCTTCGGCGACGAGCCCCTCGACCCCGTTTGGCAGGTCGTTCCACGGCCCGTCCGGAAGGTTGAAGAACCACAGCCGGGTCGCATCCGGACGTCCGTACTCGAGGCGAAGCGGCTCGCGACCCGGCTGCTCGACGGCGAGCGCGAAGCGCACGTGGTAGTCGCGGAAGGGGTACTCGTAGCGGGCCCAGAGCTTGTAACGGGCCGTGCGCGGGACCACCGAGTCCAGGCTGGCCAGCGCCCCCTCGGCATCGGCCGGCGCATGCAGCAGCGCCTCGCCGGAGACGTGGCTGGCGCCGATGCTGTCGACCATGTAGTTGCCCTGGCCAACCCCGATTGGTGACCAGCCGGGTCCCTGCGGCGTGAAATCTTCGGCTTCGAGCAGCAGCAGCGTGATCTGGCTGGTCGGCTCTGGCGTCGAGGCGGCCACTGACGTGGGCGTGGCCGTCGCTGCCCCGATGCCTCGGGGCGGTGTTCCGAGCGGTCGAGGCGTTGGAGCTGGGGTCGGTCCACCGCCGCAAGCCGCCAGCAGCCCACCTGGCAGCGCGACGCCGGCCAGCAGCGCGCGGCGCAGAAACTCACGACGGGAGCAGCGGCCTGTCAGATTGCTCAGTCTTTCTTCAGCGCCCGTCCCGAAGTACGACCCGAACCCCCGCTTCGGTGACCACAACGAACTGGTTCACCAAACGATCCGCGTAGTTGTCCAGTACCGACTTCAAGACACGGATCTTGCTTGTGGCGCGTTCGTCGGTTAGTCGGAGCAGGATAACGCCTCTATGCGCTAAGCGCTGACGAAACACCAGGTAGCCGAAGTCCTTGTCATTAGTGATGAGGATTCGGGCTTGAGCGACGCTCAGTGCGAGGACTGCCTCATCGCTTGCCCCCCGAGCCTGGTGGAACACTGAAAAGACATCGTGGCCCTGTAGCTCGAGCCACCGCGCGAGGGCCGGTCCGCTGGACTCGTCGACGATGAACCGCACCCTATGACGAATCGAACGCGAGTGGGAGGACCTCGGTGTTGTCTAGCATATCGGCGGCGTAGCGGAGGCAGGCCAGGATGTCGTCGCGGACGAGACCCTCGTACTCGCCCAGCACTTCTTCGACCGATGCCCCGCTTGCCAGCAGTCCGACGATGTATTGGACAGTCAGGCGCGTCCCCCGAATCACCGGCTTGCCAGCCATGACCTTGGGGTCTACGACGATCCTGTCGACGAGAGCGGTCTGATTCATACCGGCAACTCCAGCGGGCACACAGCCTCGCCGCCGAGGGCGCTGAGGCTCGGTACGCCTGGGCGAATTCTAGCACTCGACCTGGCGCCTCACTTCTCGGCGATGACGAACAGGTAGTCGCCTCGATCGTGGGCGTATGCCTTGATCACGTCGGCGATCCGCCCGGAGCGGATGTCGCGGGCCAGCTGCTCGCACCCGGCGCGGACTTCGGACGGATCGGCCAGCACGGCGAACGTCGAGATGCCGGCCCGGACGCGGGGATCGAGGTACATCTCGGGCCGCTGCTTGCCGCTGTACAGGAAGAGGTCGCGGAGGTCGTTGGCGACCCCGTACGGGGCGCTCCGAACCGACTCGAAGCCAGCCGCCGCGAGCGCTTCTTCGACCCGCGCCGGGCTCGGCATTTGCTCGATCGACTTCTCGAGCGCGGCGGGAAAATACTCATTGAGCCAGTATCCGCGCATCTGCTCTGGGGCCGCAGTGAACAGGACGAAGCGGCCGCGCCCCATCACACGCGACACTTCCCCAAACGGTGAGCCAAGCTCTCGGAAGTGATGGATCGCCAGGGTGCCGATGGCTCCCGAGAAAAGACCATCCGAGAACGGCAGCCGCGCGACGTCCGCGACGAGCCACCTGACCCTTGCCCGCTTGGGGCGCGCCCCCGCGATCATGCGCGCCGACTGGTCCACCCCGCATAGGCGCAGCCCAGCACTGGCCAGCGCGGCCGTGTAGTTGCCTGTCCCACAGGCCACGTCCAGATAGAGCCCAGCGGGCTCGGGGCTGAGGTACTCGGCCCTCACCCCCAACCCCCTCTCCCAAACTTGGGAGAGGGGACGACGCCCGAGGAGCTGAAGCCGCCCCGACACGCCCTCACCCCCAACCCCCTCTCCCAAATTTGGGAGAGGGGGCAGGGAACAAGTGCGCTTCGCGGGGTGAGGGCGTTGGGGGCCAGCTACCAGCGTGGGCCGAACGGATCGGGAGGCGGGCCGCCGGGCCCACGGCGGGGACCGCCGCCTGGCCCCCCTGGTCCGCCTGGCCCGCTCGGGCCCCTGCGCGGTCCACGTCCGAAGCCACCATCACGCGGCGGTCGACCGTCGCCAGAGCCGCCGTCGGGGCCACCCCGGCGGGGTGGCCCACCGCCGCCAAAGCCCTCGCGTCGGGGCGGGCGATCGCCGGAGCCGCCCTCTCGGCGCGACCCGCGACCACCAAAGCCGCCTTCTCGCCGCGGTGGGCGGTCGCCTTGTGGCGGACCGTAGCCGCCCTCCCGCCGCGGCGGGCGCCGCTCGAAGCCACGCTCGCCACGCTGGTCGCCGTCGTCGGGGCTTACCTCGACGGGCTCAGTGCTTGGCTCGAGCAGGGCGCGGCGCGAGAGGTTGATGCGGCCCTGTCGATCGATCTCGGTCACCAGCACGGTCACCTCGTCGCCGACGTTGACCACGTCTTCGACGCGCGGCACCCGGTAGTCGGCCAGCTCCGAGATGTGGATCAGGCCCTCTTTGCCGGGCAGGATCTCCACGAACGCGCCGAAGGCCATGAGCCTGGTGACCCTGCCCGTGTAGATGCTGCCAGGCTCGACGTCCTTGGTGAGTCGCTCGATCCAGTCGATTGCCTTCTTGGCGTTCTCAGGACTCGTCGAGCCGATCAGGACGGTCCCGTCGTCGTTGACGTCGATCGTACACTTGGTCTCTTCGACGATCTTGCGGATCATCTTGCCGCCGGGACCGATCACGTCGCGGATGCGGTCCGGGTTGATGTGGATCTTGGTGATGCGAGGCGCGTATTCGGATAGCTCGGTGCGCGGCTCGGAGATCGCCTCCATCATTTTGCTCATGATCCACGCCCGGCCCTCGCGCGCCTGCGCCAGAGCGGCCCGCATGATCTCGGTGGTGATGCCGCGCACCTTGATGTCCATTTGCAGGGCGGTAACGCCACGCTCCGTCCCGGCCACCTTGAAATCCATGTCGCCAAGGGCGTCCTCGATCCCCTGGATGTCGGACAGGATCGCGTACTCGCCGTCTCCCGTGCCCGACGTGATCAAGCCCATCGCCACTCCGGCCACAGGCGCCCTGATGGGCACGCCGGCGTCCATCAGGGCCAGGCTGCTGCCACACGCGCTGCCCATCGACGTGGAGCCATTCGAGGAGACCACCTCCGAGACCACGCGTATGGTGTAGGGGAATTCAGTCGTATCGGGCAGGACGGCCAGCAGCGCCCGCTCGGCCAGGGCGCCATGGCCGATGTCACGCCGCGAAGGTCCGCGCATTGGGCGGGTCTCGCCCACCGAGAAGGGTGGGAAGTTGTAGTGGTGGATGTAGCGCTTCGACTCCTCCAGCCCAATGCTGTCGATTCGCTGCTCGTCGCCCTCGGTCCCGAGCGTTGCGACGGAGAGGACCTGTGTCTGGCCGCGCGTGAACAGTGCCGAACCGTGGGTGCGCGGCAGCACGCCCACCTCGCAAGTCACGGGCCGGATCTCCCTCGTTTCACGGCCGTCCGGGCGTCGCCCGCGCTCGAGGATGTTGCGGCGGACCGTTTCCTTCTCAAGCGCCTCGAACGCCTTGCCGACCAGTTTGGGCTCGTAGCGCTCGGCGAGGTGGGCGATCACCTCGCGGCGCAGGTCGCGCGTGCTGTCCTCACGGGTTGCCTTGTCTGGATCGTAGATCGTCTCCTCGAGCCGACTGCCGAGGTACCCTTCGACGGCTCCCCTGAGCTCGGGAGGCGCTTCAGGCACGACGACCTCGCGTTTTGGCTTACCGATCTCGTCGCGCATCCGATTCTGGAGCGCGATCAGCTCCTGCATGGCCTGGTGGCCAGCCTGGATCGCCTCGAGGACCGTCTCCTCAGGAACCTCCTGCGCGCCTGCCTCGACCATCAGGACCGCGTCGGCAGTGCCGGCCAGCATCAAGTCCAGCTCAGAGTAAGCCATCTGCGACATGGTCGGATTGATCACGATCTCGTCGTTGATGTAGCCGACGCGGACCGCGCCGACCGGCCCGTAGAAGGGAATGTCCGAGATCATCAGCGCAGCCGATGCGCCGACGATCGAGCACACGGCCGGATCGTTGACCTGGTCGGCCGAGAGGACCGTCACGATCACCTGGACCTCGTTGCGATACTCCTTCGGGAAGAGCGGACGCAGCGGGCGGTCGGTGAGACGGGCGGTTAGGATCGCCTGCTCGGTGGGCCGCCCCTCGCGCTTGATGAAGCCGCCCGGAATCTTGCCAGCGGCGTACATCTTCTCTTCGAACTCGACCTGAAGCGGAAAGAAGTCGATGCCCTCGCGGGGCTCGTTGGCTGTGGTCGCCGTGGCCAGCACAACCGTCTCGCCGTAGGTCACCAGCACGGCCCCGCCCGCCAAGCCGGCCATGCGGCCATGCTCCAGGGTCATCGCGCGACCGCCGACTTCCGTGGAATAGCGTGAAACTACCATCATTCTCCTCGTCACACAGTTGGACGCCGGGTCCTTCGCGTAGGGGCGGATTTTCCGGGTCCACCCTGGGCGAGGCAAGCCTCGCCCCTACATCGGACCGTTCGGCTAGCGCCGCAGACCGAGCGATGCAATCAACCGCTGATAGCGCTCGTTCTCGGTGCGGCTGAGATACGTCAGGAGGCGTCGGCGGCGGCCGACCATCTTGAGCAGCCCGCGCCGCGAGTGGTCGTCGTGCTTGTGGCGGCTGAGATGGTCGGCAAGCTCTTTGATGCGGTGGGTCAGGATGGCAACCTGGACTTCTGCTGAGCCTGAATCCGTTGGGTGGGTCCGGTACTGCTCGATGACCTCACCCTTCGCCTCCTTCGTCAGGGGCACGCGCGCTCTCCTCCTCTTCCCTGCCGGCCGCCGTTCATCGTTGGCCCGGCCTCAACTCAAAACCTTACAAATCCTGGCGTCGAGTATAGCATCTCCAGTGGGCAGTGGGCAGTGGGCAGTGGGCAGTGGGCAGTGGGCAGTGGGCAGTGGGCAGTGGGCAGTG
>WNFU01013509.1_pt1 | contig 11654 bp, 8 predicted proteins | sample 5400121 | NCBI WGS metagenome assembly WNFU01 (sample SAMN13153360, study PRJNA577476) | soil metagenome | isolation source: 100 cm soil or saprolite under grassland replicate 1 | place: USA:California | collected 2016-06-15 | reverse complement strand
CGGACCTCTACCGCGAGCGGCGTGAAGAGGTCGCTCACCGCGCGAGCGCACTGATCGAGGCGCTCCAGCGGGCGGCCGCGGCCGCGCCCTCCTCGGAGCCCTTGACCGAGTCGATCCTCTTCCAGGCCGTGCGGCGGCTCGGCGAGCTGGCCGACCCGGAGTGGGGCGGGTTCGGCGGCGCGCCGAAGTTTCCGCCGGCCTCGGCGATCGAGTTCCTCCTGCGCCGTGGCGTTCCAGGACGGACGCACGAGCAAAGTCCGCACGTCCTTCAACGGGCATCGCAAGACGATGCCCTCGGGCTCGCCGCGAAGACGTTGGACGGCATGGCCGCGGGCGGCATGTACGACCTCGTGGGCGGCGGTTTCCACCGCTATTCCGTGGACGAACGCTGGCTCGTCCCGCACTTCGAGAAGATGCTCTACGACAACGCGCTGCTCGTCCCGGCCTACCTGCACGGCTGGCTCGTGACCGGCGACGAGCGCCATCGCCGGGTCGCCGAGGAGACGCTCGAGTACCTGCTGCGCGAGCTGCGGCTCGAGGAGGGCGGCTTCGCCTCCTCACAGGACGCCGACACCGACGGTGTCGAGGGGCTGACCTACACCTGGGCGCCCGGCGAAGGCGCGCCGGAAGAGCTGTTCGAGCCGTTCGAGGACGGACGCTTCGTGCTGCGCGGCGACCTCGACGACGAGATGCGAGCCCGGCTGCTCGAGCTCCGGTCGCAGCGGCCGCAGCCCGGTCGCGACGACAAGGCGATCGCCTCGTGGAACGGCCTCGCGCTGGCGGCGCTGGCCGAGGCGGGACGGCGGCTCGACCGAGACGACTTCGTTTCCGAGGCGCGCGCTTTGGGGGAGTTCCTCCTCGGCCCGCTCTCGGATGAGCAGGGCCGCCTCAACCGCAGCCGCCGCGCAGGTCGCATCTCCGGCACCGGCTTCCTCGACGACTACGCGAACGTCGCCAACGGCCTCTACGAGCTGCACGTCGCGACCGGCGAGCTGCGCTGGCTCGAGGAGGCTCACCGCCTGGCGCTCCTCGCGGTCGAGCTCTTCGCCGACGACGAGCGCGGCGGCTTCTTCATGGCGGCCGATGCTGACGGGCTGGTCGCCCGCAAGAAGGAGCTCTTCGACCATCCGATCCCCTCGGGCAACTCGATGCTCGCCTACGTGCTGCTGCGGCTGGCCCGCATCTACGGCGACAGCGAGATGGAGCGGCGCGCCGTCGGCGTGCTACGCCTGCTGGGCCAGGGGCTCGCACAGGCTCCGACCGACCTTGCCCACGCTCTGAACGCGCTCGACCTCTACCTGGCGACGCCGAAGGAGATCGCGATTGTCGGCCCGCCCGAGAGCGAGGTCGCCCGTGCCGCGCTGGAGCCGTTCGACCCGAACGCCGTCGCCGCCTTCGGACCCGCCGAGGGCGTGCCGCTCCTCGAGGGCAAGGATCTCGTCGAGGGCAAGCCGGCGGTCTATGTCTGCGAGCGCTTCGTCTGCCAGCGTCCAGCCACGAGCCCCGCCGACCTGCGGCAACCGAACCTCATCTCCAAGTAACAGACTGTTACTTGGAAGAAGCATCGCGGCGCTGCGCCCAAGCGGCTGCAAATTCCAGCGTTCGAGCCCAACTAGTAACAGACTGCAACTTGAAGGGGACACGCCCCCGGGCACGTGGTCAGAGGACGGGACGCGCTAGACCGGCGCAGCGCTTCCGCCGTAGAGTCCTTCGCCGATGGCGATGCTCTCGGTCGAGCACGTGACGCGGAGGTTCGGCGGGATCGTCGCCGTCGACGACGTCTCCTTCGACGTGGGCGAGGGCGAGATCGTCGGCCTGATCGGCCCGAACGGGGCCGGCAAGACCACGATGTTCAACCTGATCACCCGGCTGTATATCGGCCCGACGACGGCCGGGTCGCGTTCGAAGGCCAGTCGCTCCTGGGGACGCCGCCGCACGGGATCGTGAAGCTGGGGATCGCGCGCACGTTCCAGAACGTCGAGCTGTTCCGCTCGATGACCGTGCTCGAGCACGTGCTCGTGGGCAGGCACGCTCGCCGCGGCCGCAGCGCTCGCGAGCTGGTCGAGTACGTCGGTCTGGCCGGCCTGGCACATCACCCTGCCGCCCAGCTTCCGTACGGCACCCAGAAACGCGTCGAGCTGGCACGGGCGCTCGCCTCGGGACCGAGGCTGCTCCTCCTGGACGAGCCGGCGGGCGGCCTCAACCACGAGGAGGTCGAGCACCTCGGCTCGCTGATCCGCAGCCTCCGCGACGACTTCGACCTCACTCTGCTGCTGGTCGAGCACCACATGGGCCTCGTGATGGGCATCGCCGACCGCGTGCACGTGCTCGACTTCGGCCGCCTGATCGCGAGCGGCACGCCCGCCGAGGTGCAGGGCGACCATGCGGTGATCGAGGCGTACCTGGGAACCACTGATGCCTAAGCCGATCCTCGAGCTCGAGGAAGTCGAGGCCCGCTACGGGCCCGTCAAGGCGCTGCACGGGGTCTCGCTGACCGTGGGCGCGGGCGAGGTCGTGGCCGTGCTCGGCGCCAACGGCGCGGGCAAGACGACGACCTTGCGCGCGGTCTCCGGAACGGTGCGCCGCAGCGGCGAGATCGTCTTCGCCGGCAAGCGGATCTCGCGGAGGTCGCCGGAGGCGGTCGCGCGCCTCGGCGTCGCTCACGTGCCCGAGGGGCGCGGCACGCTGACCGACCTGACCGTGCGCGAGAACCTCCGCCTCGGCGCGTACGTGCGCCGCGACCGCCAGGCGATTCGGGAGGACGGGCAGCGCGTGCTCTCGTACTTTCCCTGGCTCGAGCACCGCGCGGGCCAGCGCGCCGGGACACTGAGCGGCGGCGAGCAGCAAATGCTCGCGCTTGCGCGCGCGTTGATGCTTCGCCCGAGGCTCGTCCTCCTCGACGAGCCCTCGCTCGGACTCGCGCCGATGGTGGTCAGCGAGATCTTCCGCATCGTGGGCGAGCTGAACGAGAAGGAGGGTCTGACGGTGCTGGTGGTCGAGCAGAACGCCGCGCTCGCCCTCGAGGCCTCCTCCCGTGCCTACGTGCTGGAGGTGGGCAAGGTGGCGGTCGAGGGCTCGAGCGACGAGCTGCGCCGCAACGAATCCGTCCGCCGCTCATACCTCGGCTACTAAGCCATGCTGACTATCGACGGTCATTTCAGACGGACACGCATGCGAAGCCTGCGCGTCCTGACAACGCCGCCGCAAGCGACGGCTTGCTCGGCTACTGAGCCATGCTGACTGTCGACCGGTCATTTCAGACGGACACGCATGCGAAGCCTGCGCGTCCTGACAACGCCGCCGCGAGCGACGGCTTGTTCGGTTACTAATGGTTCTCGCCTTCGACTGGACCCAGCTCGCCCAGCAGATCGTGATCGGCCTGGCCTCAGGCGGCGTCTGGGCGACGCTGGCGGTCGCGCTCGTGCTGATCTACCGCTCCACCGGCGTCGTCAACTTCGCACAGGGCGAGATGGCGATGTTCTCCACGTTCATCGCCTGGTCGCTCGTCCACCACGGGCTTTCCTACTGGGCCGCGTTCTTCCTCACCGTAGCGATTTCGTTCGTCGGTGGCGTGGCCGTGGAGCGGGTCGTGATCCGGCCGGTCGAGAACGCACCCGTGCTGACGGTGGTGATCGTGACGCTGGGCTTGTTCTTCCTCGTCAACGGCGCGGCCCGTTGGATCTGGAGCCCGGAGGTGCGCAGCCTGCCGAACGCCTTCTCGACCCGGCCGATCGACATCGGCGGAGTCGCTTTCTCGATCCAGGACCTCGGCACGATCGCCGTCTCGCTCGGGGCTGTCGGCCTGCTCTCGCTCTTCTTCCGGTTCACGAAGCTCGGCGTCGCGTCGCGCGCCGCGGCCGTCAACCCGGAGGCGAGCCGTCTGCTGGGCGTTCGCGTCAGCTGGATGCTCGCGCTCGGCTGGGGGCTGGCGGCGGGGCTCGGCGCTGTCTCCGGGATGCTGACCGCCCCGGCCCTCGCGAGCTTCGACCAGAACCTGATGCAGCCTGTGCTGCTCTACGCCTTCGCAGGCGCCGTGCTCGGCGGCATCGACAGCCCCTTCGGCGCAGTGGTGGGAACGTTGCTGCTCGGCGTGCTGATCAACCTGATCGGCACCTACGTCGACTGGGTGGGCACCGAGCTGCGGCTCCCGGTCGCCCTCGCCGTGATCCTCGGCGTGCTGCTCGTCCGGCCGGCCGGGCTCTTCGGGCACGCATCGGTGAGGAGAGTCTGATGCGGCAGCGCGCGCTTCGCAGCGGCGTCTGGCTGCTCGTCGCAGGGGCGGCTCTCGTGACATATGTCCTGGCGCCGGCCTTCGTCAGCGACTTCCACTCGCGCGACCTCGCCCACGCTGGTGTCTTCTTCATCGCGATCGTGGGGCTGAACCTGCTCACCGGCTACACCGGCCAGATCTCGCTCGGCCACGGCGCGTTGATGGCGATCGGCGGCTACACGACCGCCGCCCTCGTCGTGCACGAGCACTGGCGCGACGTCTGGACGATCCCGCTCGCCGGGCTCGCCGCGGGGATCGTCGGCTTCGTGATCGGCATCCCGGCGCTGCGGCTCTCCGGCATCTATCTCGCCCTCGCCACCTTTGCGTTCGCCGTGGCGATGCCGTCACTGCTGAAGCGGTTCTCGGGCCTCACGGGCGGCGGCCAGGGCCTGCGGTTGCTGGAGTCCGCGCCCGAGCAGGTGACGGGGATCAGCGGCACGGTCACGATCTTCGGCCACTCGATGACCCAGAACCATTTCCTCTACTACCTGACCTGGGCGATCGGCTTGCTCGGCTTCCTGCTGGCGTGGCTGATCGTCCGCGGGCGGCTGGGGCGCGTCTTCCGCGCCGTACGCGACAGCGAGATCGCGGCCGCCTCCGCCGGGATCAACCTCGCCGGCTACAAGACGCTCGCCTTCGCGCTCAGCGGCGTCTACGCCGGAGTCGCGGGCGCGCTGCTCGCGATCCAGGACGAGATCGTCAACCCGCTCACCTTCACGTTCCTGCTCTCGATCTTGATCCTCGTCGGGACCGTCGTCGGCGGTCTCGGCTCCTTGCCCGGGATGGTGCTCGGCGCGCTCTTCGCGCAGTACCTGCCGGACCTCTCGACGCGCGTCTCGAACGCCCAGGGTGTGCCCGACTTCGTCTACGGCGCCGCGATCATCCTCGTGATGATCCTGCTCCCGACCGGAGCCGGCGGGCTGCTCCAGCGCGTGGTCAGACCGCTAACAAGCCGGCTATACACTCGTCCCTAACGGCGATGGGGAGCAAGGTTCACGTCATTCTGGGTGCCCTGGTGGCGCTCGCACTCGCGGCTGTCGCGTCGGGCGCAGGCACGCCCGGGGTCACCTCGAGCGAGGTGGTGATCGGCGGAACGACGCCGCTCAGCGGCCCGGCCTCCGCCTACCAGTCGGTCGCGCGCGGGGCCGCGGCGTACTTCAAGTACGTGAACGCCAAGGGCGGCGTCAACAAGCGCAAGATCAGGTACATCTACAAGGACGACGCCTACGACGCCGCAAAGACGAGCGAGAAGACCAGGGAGCTCGTCCAGCAGGACAAGGTTTTCGCGATCTTCAACAGCCTCGGCACGGATCAGAACCTCGCAACCCGGCCCTACCTGAACGCGATCAAGGTGCCGCAGCTCTTCGTCGCGAGCGGCGCGACCACCTGGGGCAAGGACTACAAGCAGTACCCGTGGACGATCGGCTACCAGCCGAACTACCAGGCCGAGGGCACGATCTACGGCCGCTACGTGGCCAAGACGAGCCCGAAGACCCGAATCGGCGTCCTCTACCAGAACGACGACTACGGCAAGGATCTGCTGAAGGGCCTGAACAGAGGCCTCGGCTCGAAGCGCAACCTGATCGTCGCCAAGCAGAACTACGACGTCAACGACGCCGACGTGCAGTCGCAGGTCGCGCGCCTGAAGGCCGCGCGCGTGAAGACGCTGATGCTGTTCGCGACGCCCAAGTTCGCCATCCAGTCGTACGTCTACTCGCGCAAGCTCGGCTGGAAGCCGAAGGTCTACGTGAACGCGGTTTCGAGCGCCGCCAACATCATGGGCCTCGCCACCGTCGGGACGAGCAAGAAGCAGACGGAGGGCTCGCTCAGCATCGTCTTCCTGAAGGACCCGACCGACGCGCACTGGGCGAAGGACCCGGGCGTCAGGCTCTACCGCACGATCATGAAGCGCTACAAGGGCGGGAATCCGAACGACGTCTACGCGGTGTACGGCATGTCGGCCGCGCATACCTTCGTGGACACGCTCAGGCACGCCGGCAAGAACCCGACCCGCAGCAGCATCATGAAGGCTGCCGACAACCTGAACATCAAGAACGACCCGTTCCTTCTTCCGGGGATGACGGTCAAGACGACCGCGAGCGACCGCTTCCCTCTCGACCAGGCGAAGCTCGAGCGGTACCACAACGGGCGCTGGGTCGTCTTCGGCGGCCTCTTCCGCGTCAGGTAATCACTAAGCTCGCGCCGTGGAGGCGCAGGCACTCGTCGAGGCGTCCTGGGAGGAGCTCGCGCCCGAGGCCCGAGCGCTGCGCGAGGCCGGCCACGGGAGGCTCGTCACCTTTTCGCCAAAGGTCTTCGTCCCGCTGACGAAGCTCTGCCGCGACGTCTGTCACTACTGCACCTTCGCCCATCCGCCGCGTCCAGGAGAGCGCGCCTACCTGAGCGAGGAGGAGGTGCTCGAGGTGGCGCGGGCCGGCGCCGCCGCCGGATGCCACGAGGCGCTCTTCACCTTGGGCGACAAGCCGGAGTTGCGCTACCGCGCCGCGCGAGAGGAGCTGCGCGAGCTCGGCTGCGAGACGACGCTGGAGTACCTGGCCCGTTGCGCCCGGCTCGTGCTCGAGGAGACGGGCTTGCTGCCGCACCTCAACCCGGGAGTGCTCACGGACGAAGACGTGCGCGCCCTGCGGGAGGTCAGCGTCTCGCTGGGTCTGATGCTGGAGAGCCTCTCGGAGCGGCTCTGCGAGCGGGGCGGCCCGCACTTCGGCTCGCCGGACAAGCGGCCGGCGAGACGGTTGGAGACTCTCGAGGCCGCCGGCCGCGCGCAGGTGCCGTTCACGACGGGGATCCTGATCGGGATCGGCGAGACGCGCGCCGAGCGGCTCGAGGCCCTGCTCGCGATCCGGGACTCGCACGAGCGGCACGGCCATGTGCAGGAGGTGATCGTCCAGAACTTCCGCGCCAAGCCGGGCACGCGGATGGCGGCAGCGCCGGAGCCGCCGCTGGAGGAGCTGCTCTGGACGTGTGCCGCGGCGCGCCTGTTGCTCGGCCCCGGCTGGAGCATCCAGGCCCCCCCGAACCTGAGCTACGACCATTTCCCACAGCTGCTCGAGGCCGGGATCAACGACTGGGGCGGCGTCTCGCCGGTGACGCTCGACCACGTCAACCCGGAGGCGCCGTGGCCTGAGCTCGAGCGGCTAAGGCACGACACCGAGGCGCACGGCCTCGAGCTCGCGCCGCGCCTGTCGATCTATCCGCGCTACGTGGCCGAGCTGGAGCGCTGGGTCGACCCGAGCGTCGCCTCGCACGTGCTCCACGCAGCCGATGCAGACGGTCTTGCCCGTGAGGGCGCGTGGGCCGCCGGGGCGCCCGGCTTGCCGCCGCGGATCGAGCTCCGCGGTCGCGCCCGCGGCCCGGTGGCCGCCGCCCTCGCCGCCTCCGCCCGCGGCGAGGCGTTGGACGAGGATCACGTGACCACGCTCCTGCGCGCCCGCGGGCGCGACCTGGCCGCGGTGCTACGGGCCGCCGACGAGCTGAGGCGCGAGGTCAACGGCGACACCGTCAGCTACGTCGTCACCCGCAACGTCAACTACACCAACGTCTGCTACTTCCGCTGCGGCTTCTGCGCCTTCTCCAAGGGCCGGCTCGCCGCCGACCTGCGCGGCAAGCCCTACCTCGTCTCGCTGGAGGAGATCGTCCGGCGGGCGCAGGAGGCCTGGGAACGCGGAGCCGTGGAGATCTGCCTGCAGGGCGGCATTCACCCGGCCTTCACCGGCGACTACTACCTCGAGGTCTGCCGCGCGCTTCGGGACGCCGTCCCGGGAATCCACGTGCACGCGTTCTCGGCCCTCGAGGTGTGGCAGGGCGCCGCCACCCTCGGGCTCGAGCTCGAGGACTACCTCTCGCGTTTGCGGGAGGCGGGCCTCGCCTCGCTGCCGGGGACAGCGGCCGAGATCCTCGACGACGAGGTTCGCGTCGTCATCTGCCCGGACAAGGTCACGACTGCGCAGTGGCTCGAGGTGCACGAGGCGGCCCACCGGGCCGGGCTGCGCTCCACCACGACCATCATGTTCGGCCACGTGGAGAGCCCGAGCAGCTGGGCGCGGCACCTGTTGCGTCTGCGCGAGCAGCAGCAGCGCAGCGGCGGCTTCACCGAGCTCGTGCCGCTCCCGTTCGTGCACATGGAGGCGCCGATCTACCTGAAGGGTCGTGCACGCCGCGGCCCGAGCTTCCGCGAGGCGATCCTTCTCCACGCAGTTGGGCGGCTCGCGCTCCACCCGTCGATCACGAACATCCAGGCCTCGTGGGTGAAGCTCGGCGTCGAGGGCGCCAAGGCGGCGCTGCGGGCCGGCGCGAACGACCTCGGCGGCACGCTGATGAACGAGTCGATCTCCCGCGCCGCAGGCGCGGCGCACGGCCAGGAGCTGCCGCCCGAGTCGATGGAGGAATTGATTCGCGCCGCCGGGCGCACCCCGCGGCAGCGCACCACGTTCTACGCCGACGCGCCCGAAGAGCGACGCCACGCCTCCTTCGGCGCAGCGCCCCTGAGCGAGCCGGTCAATCCGCCGGTCAGCGAAGCGGGCCTGGCCGCACCGCCGAAGCTGCTCCGCCCTGCGCTCCTCGCCCGCTAGGAGGGCTTGACGAAACATCGGCTATGCCCTCGGGCCGCCCTGCCCGCCCCGATGCTGCGTCCTCAGTCGCACCGATAGCTGCGGCTATCGGCACTCCCTGCGTCCCTTGCCTCGGAACGAGCAGCGCACCCCGAGGACGAGCGACGTTCCGCCAAACCCTCCTAGTCATTCCACCAGTCCTGTTCCGTCTCCGCGTCGCCGGGGCCGGTGTGCGGCGCGCCGATCGCGACGATCTCCACTCCCTCGGAACCGGCTTCGAATCCCCGCATGGTCTCCTTGGGAACACGGATCGCATCCCACTTCTTCAGCTCGACGATCTCGTCCTCGAGCTTGACGCGGACGCTTCCGCTCACCACGAGGTAGATCTCTTCCTGCGTCTTGTGCCTGTGCCCGAACGGCACCCGGAAGTTCGGCGCGAGCCGCTGGTAGCTGATTCCAGACTGCTCGAGCTCAAGGGGCACGCGTGCCATCCGCGCCTCGAGGTTCGGCGCGAGGCCGAAGTTCGGAGCCTGGTCCTCGACCTCTTCTTTCAGGTTCACCTTGGTGTAAGCGGCCACTCGTGCCTCCTTGTTCGCGGAACGCGATGCTACGATCCGACCTGATGATGCAGCTTCTCGAATAGCGCAGGAGGCAAACGCGGCGCCGCCGCGGTAGCTTCCCCAGGCCTCTCGTTCGAGAGGCTTTTTCATATCTGGAGGCACGGTGGAGACGTACGACCCCAAGGCGATCGAGGCGAAGTGGCAGCAGGTCTGGGAGGACGAGCGTGCCTTCTACGTCGAGAATCCCGCGCCGGGCGACCAGCCGGGCGACGAGTTCTACATGCTCGAGATGCTCCCCTACCCCTCGGGCGACCTGCACATGGGGCACGTCCTCAACTACACGCTGGGCGACGTCGTCACGCACTTCAAGCGCCGCCAGGGCCTGAACGTTCTGCGCCCGATGGGCTACGACTCGTTCGGGTTGCCCGCCGAGAACGCCGCGATCAAGGAGGGCGGGCACCCGCGCGAGATCACCGAGCGCAACATCGCCAGCATCGAGCGCCAGATGCGCCGCCTGGGCTGGGCGATCGACTGGGACCGCGTGATCGCCGCGCACGAGCCCGAGTACTACCGCTGGACGCAGTGGCTCTTCCTCAAGTTCTTCGAGAAGGGGCTCGCCTACCGCAAGGAGGCGCCCGTCAACTGGTGCCCGAACGACCAGACCGTTCTGGCCAACGAGCAGGTGATCGACGGCCGCTGCGAGCGCTGCGGCGCCGTGGTGGAGGCCCGCAAGATGGAGCAGTGGTTCTTCCGGATCACGGCCTACGCGGACGCGCTGCTGAAGGACCACGAGCTGCTGGACTGGCCGGAGCGCACGATTCTGATCCAGCGCAACTGGATCGGCCGCTCCGAGGGCGCCGAGCTCCTGTTCCGGCTCGATGAGCTGGACGTGGACGTGCCCGTCTTCACGACGCGGCCCGAGACCGTCTTCGGCGCGACCTTCTTCGTGCTCGCGCCCGAGCACCCGCTCGTGGACACGCTGGCCGGGCAGGCGTCGAACCCGGACGAGCTGCGGGAGTACGTGCGCAAGGCGCTGATCAAGCGGAGCGAGGAGCGGGCAGCCGCCGAGAAGAAGACCGGCGTCTTCACCGGTCTTTACGTCACCAACCCGGCCACGGACGAGCCGATCCCGGTCTGGGTCGCGGACTACGTGCTGATGGAGTACGGCACCGGCGCGATCATGGCCGTGCCCGGCCACGACCAGCGTGACCGCGAGTTCGCCGAGCGCTACGACCTGCCGATCCGGGAGGTGGTCGACGAGGAGAACGGCGTCCTCGTCAACTCGGGACAGTTCGGCGGCCGATCGGTCGAGGAGGCAAACCATGCCATCGTCGAGTGGCTCGGTGAGCATGGCCGCGGGCGGCCGGCCGTCAGCTTCCGCCTCCGCGACTGGGGCTTCTCTCGCCAGCGCTACTGGGGCTGCCCGATCCCGATCATCTACTGCGAGCAGTGCGGGATGGTGCCCGTTCCGGAGGAGGACCTGCCCGTGCTCCTGCCGGAGGTCGAGGACTTCCGGCCAAAGGGAAAGCCGCCGCTGGCTTCGAACGAGGAGTGGCTGCATGTGTCCTGTCCGCGCTGCGGCGGCCCGGGGGTGCGCGAGGCCGACACGATGGACACCTTCGTCGACTCGTCCTGGTACTTCCTGCGTTACGTCGACCCGCACAACGACCGGGCCCCGTTCGAGCGCTGGCTCGCGGATTTCTGGGCGCCGGTCGACCAGTACGTCGGCGGGATCGACCACGCGACGGGCCATCTCCTCTACTCGCGCTTCTTCGTGAAGGTGATGAACGAGCTGGAGCTGGTCGGGTTCCGTGAGCCCTTCCAGCGACTCTTCCACCAGGGCTGGGTGCGGCAGGGCGGCTCGAAGATGTCGAAGTCCCGCGGGAACGTCACCGCACCCGACGAGCTGGCCGACATGTACGGCGCGGACGCGGTGCGGCTGTACATCCTCTTCGTGGGCCCAGCCGACCAGGCGATGGACTGGACCGAGGAGGGCGTGGAGGGCATCGCACGCTTCCTGCGCCGACTTTGGCGGATCGTCAACGAGGCCGCCGCGGCACCCGAGGGCGGCGAGGGCGGACCGCTCGTGCGCAAGGCACACGAGACGATCGCCCGGGTCAGCGACGACATCGGTCGGCGGTTCGTCTTCAACACGCCGATCGCGGCGGTGATGGAGCTGGTCAACGAGTTGGGGCGGGATCCGGCCGCCCCGGGGGGCCGGTTCGCGGCGGAGACGGCCGCGTCCTTGATCCAGCCGTA
>WNFU01008697.1_pt1 | contig 11654 bp, 9 predicted proteins | sample 5400121 | NCBI WGS metagenome assembly WNFU01 (sample SAMN13153360, study PRJNA577476) | soil metagenome | isolation source: 100 cm soil or saprolite under grassland replicate 1 | place: USA:California | collected 2016-06-15 | reverse complement strand
CATCAACCTGTTCAAGCAGCACCGCGGCGTGGCCACCCGGTTCGACAAGCTCGCCGTGCGCTACGAAGCCAGCGTCCACGTCGCCGCAATCAACATCTGGCTCCGCTGCCTGGAACGGCACTTATGAAACACGGCCTAGCCCCGTTGATCGTCAGCGCAGGAACGCTTCCAGGGCTTCCTCCTTGGCATTGTCGAGCCGGCCCGCGTGGTCCAGCAGAACGTCAGCCAGCTGTTGTGACTCCGCCAAGGACTCCGACCCCAACTCCATCAGTACCTCGAAAAAGTCATGACCGGTGGACATGACCGTGGACTCGACGAGCCACTCCCGCTCCCCGTCGTACCAGGCCTCCAGCGCACCGGTGATCGTCCGTCCGTCGGTCCCGTCGACCTCCGCGTACCATGTCAGATTCAGGCCGGTGCCGCGGTTGTGCGGCGTGGAGGCGTCGTCGTTGCGCCCCCGCTCGCGACGCACCCGCATGACGCTGTCGCCGGACGGCGCACCCAGCTTCTCGCGCCACCACGACGCCATTTCCCGCATCCCGGCCGAGATGTCGGCGATCGCGGCCAGGGTACGGAAGATGGCGTCGGGCACGGTTGGATTCTATGTATCAGGCGGGGGTGGTGGGTTCGGGTACCAATCGACGACCGAGTCCGCAATCTCCTGTCGCCCGCCCACCATCGCGATGTGGCCAGGCGGCAGACCCTCGGTACCTCCGTCGCCGTAGACCTGGACGCCATTGTCCCGCGCCGTCTGGACGCTGATCTTCGCCCACCCTGGCTTGTTGGCGAGCAGTTCCGGATTCGGCTGGTCCCCAGCTGACACGGTGCCCTTATATGGCTTGAACTGGGCGGGGTTTCTGAGTGCCACGTCGCCCCTGCCTGTGTGCCGCACGTCAACCCCGCGGTAGATGAAGTCCGGCACATCGTCGGGACTGCGGATATTCCCTGAGCTGTCCTGCCACGAGCTGCGGCTGGGAGTCGCATCGTCAGCGCCGGACGAGCAGTTGTGCACCAGTACTGGTGTGGTGCCGGCTATCACATAGTACGTGTGGACCTGTGCGACGGTGAGGTCGCGCATGTCCTTGCCGGTGCTGGTCCAACTGTGGACGGCAGTGACGGTGAGGGTCGTGCCGTCCGGGGCGACGAGCCGTGACACGCCTGGCCGCAGGTCGCCGGCTTCGACGAACGTGTGCGTGGTGGCGTCGTAGAGCGGGTGGTGGGTGGTGGTGTGCAGCACCGTGGCCGCGCCAACCGCCACGGCCGCCGCGACCGCGGCGTTGGCGAGCCTGGCCGTCACCGCCGTCTTCGTTGACCGCGCGCTGGTCGCATTCGCAGGCGTACGGCTGACCGTCACGTCGGTGAGGTCGGTGTCGTGGTTCTGGTGCAGCAGCACGACCGGCTGAGCCCCGGTCTTGCCGCTGGCCGGATCAGCCGCCTTGACCGTGTCACCGACCTTGACGTCTTTGATCGGTTTGCTGCTGCCGTCGGCCATTAGCACCTTGGTGCGGGGATCGAAGCTGTGGCACGCACCACCTGACCGAGCGCCGGACACGGCGCGCCGCCCGCCGCGCCAAGGACGGCGCCGGTGACGGCGCCTTGCCCGGCCGCCCTGGCCGCGCCGCCCCAGGTGCAGTGGTTACGGCAGGACAGGCCGTAGTCGAGGGCGCCCATGGCGCCGCCCGTCGCGGCGCCCGAGATGGCTCCGGCGGCCGCGTTTCCGAGCACCCGCGAACCGAGCGATGCGGCGCCGCTCAGCAGCCTCCCGCCCAGCATGCCGAGCACTCGGCCGCCGATCGCTCCACCCAGCGCCCCGCCCGCCGCGCCCAGGAGCGCGCCGCCGCCGACCGCGCTAAGCCAGCCGCCCCAGCCGCCCTTGGCCTGTCCGGAGGCGACCTGCAAGCCATGGGTGACCGCGCCGGAGATGGCGCCGCCGATGGCGCCGGCGATGATGCCGCAGCCGACCGCGCCGACGCCGAAGCTGGCGGCGGTGCACAGGCCGCCGACGACGACGCCGGCGAGCGTGCCCGCGATCATCCCCACCAGTGCCGCGTGGTTCTCGGCCCATTTGACCGCCGCGTGGGAGATCGCGTTGACCCTGGCGACGGTCTTGTGGTAGGCGTCGGCGACCTTCTTGGACACTTGCGCCGTGGCGTGGTGCACCGCGTGGGCGGCGGCGTGGTGTACCGCGTGGGCGGCGCGGTGGATCACGCTGGCGGCGTGGTGCGCCACGTACACCACCGCGTGGCGGATCGCGGTGGCGGCATGCCGGATGTGTGAGACGACGCGGTTGACGGTGTGCTGCGCGTAGTGGTAGACCTGTTTGACCTGGTGCGCGACGGTGGCGACGACGGTCGTGGCGGCCTGCCAGATCCGGTGCCCGACGCTGAGCACGTCGTCGTAGAGGCTGGACGCCGTGGAGGAGACGTAGTTCCAGGCGGAGGTGGCCGACACCGTGGCGTGGTAGGCGGTGGACACCGTGTTGGTCACCGAGTGCCAGAGCGACTTGAGGCCCCAGTGTCCGGTCGGGTCGGTGCCATCCAGTGGGTTGTCCGCCACGTAGGCGAACGGGTTGGCGGCGGCCGGGTTGGGCACCGGGTTCTGGGCCACCTGGTCGCGGGTGGTGAACTGGCCCAGTCCCGGGGTGTACCAGCGGGCGGCCATGTTGACCCGGCTGGTGGCCGGGTCGGTCCACCCGGACTGGTAACCCAGTTGGCCCACCATGCCGGTGCCGGCGATGACGTTGCCGAGCGGGTCGTATGCCCGCGAGCCCGAGAGTGCCGCGGCGTTCGCGGTCAGCTCCCCGACCACGTCGTCATGCTGGTCGGTGAGGGCCAGTACGCCGCTGCCGCCGGCCTTGACACCGGTGAGCTTGCCGGACGGGCCGTGGCTGTAGGTGGCGCTCCCGTCACCGGCGATCGTGGTGCCGGTGCCGGAGTAGGCGAACTGGTACGTGCCGGTGCCGCTGGCGGTGACGACCCGGCCCAACGCGTCGTAGCTGTAGGTCTGCGGACCCTGCGTGATCTGTTGGCCGTACGCGTCCGAGGTGGACGTCACCGTGGTCCCGCCCGTCGTCACCGACGCCAGGGTGCCCCGGGCGGTGTAGACGAACGTCGACCCACCACCGGAGATGAGCTGGTCGCGGGCGTCGTAGCTGTAGGTCTGCGCACCGATCTGGGTGCGGTTGCCCGCCGCGTCGTAGGCGTAGTTGACCGTCGCGGTGCCGTTGTTCCAGGACGTGAGCCGGTCGGCGAAGTCGTAGGTGTAGGTGTTGGCGGCCGAGCCGGCGTACCCACTGGTGGTCTTCGAGGTCAGGTTCGAGTTGTTGTCGTACCCGTACGTGATGGACGCGACGGTGGCCCCGGCCGAGGTCTTGACCACGTCGCTGGTCAGCCGGTGCAGGCTGTCGTAGCCGAGGTCGCGGGTGTCCCCACCGGACCCGTACGCGATGCGGGACGGCTGGGAGAGCGTGTTGTAGGTGTACGCCAGCAGGGTGCCGGTGGACGCGTCCGAGACGGTGGCGAGCCGGTCGGCCCGGTCGTAGGTGTAGCCGGCGGTACCGGCCGCGTCGGTGCGGCTCGCGGGCAGCCCGTCCGCGGTATAGCTGAACGACGAGGTACCCGAGGGCCCTGACGCGAACAGCAACAGCCCGCGGTCGTCCAGGGTGAACGTGTCCGTGCCGCCCGGCGCCGACGCCGAGGTCAGCCGACCGGCGAGGTCGTAGCCGAACGACCGGGCCGCGGTGGGTGCCTCCGCTCCGGATCCGGTCTGGCCGGTCAGGTTGCCGACCGTGTCGTACGAGTTGGACACGCTGACACCGCCTGGCGACGACCGGGTGACCAGATCACCGTCGGCGTCGTACGACGTGGTGTACGTGGAGTCCGCCGGCGAGCTGTAGCTGGCGGTGGCTGGCAGGATCTGCGACTCGGGCAGGTTCCACGAGTTGTAGGTGGTCAGGAACCGGTTGCCCCGCCCGTCGGTGTAGCGGGTCCGGTTGCCGGCCGCGTCGTACCCGAACGAGTTGGTGATCGACGTGCCGGACGCGACCGGCTGCACGAACGAGGAGAGCAGCCCGGTCGCGTCGTAGGTGAAGGTCGTGGTGTTGATTCGGATCAGGACCAACCGCGAGCATCTGCGGCGCTGGTATGCCGGGCAGATTCCCGAAGGCACTGACGAGGATCGGCTCGGCAGCGCGCTGGACTGCCTGCTGCGCACCGGCGACGTCCCCCTGGCCCGGATCAACCCCCGGCGCCTGGCGGAGTCCACGCAGCGGCTTCTGGGCGGCAGCGACCCGGAACGGACCTGGGGCCGGCTGTTTCTCACCCCCGAGGAAGCCTGCGCCCTGTCGGTGCTGCTGGTCGCCAGCGAAAGCTGGAACAAGTCGGTGCTGCACAAGATGCGGATCCCGGAACACGATCCCGCGGTGGCCGAGGACTTCGACATCCACACGGTGGAGGTCCACAAAGTCCGCCGCCCCGTCCACCTGCGCTACACCACCAACAACCTCGTCGACGCCGGACCGGACAGCCCTGGACGGCTCATGGGCCGCGCCATCGAAGCGACGGAACTGGCCCGCCAGTACCTCCAGTTGCGGGGCACGCCAACGGATCGGCTGCTGATCTGCCGCCTGCGCAATCCACGACGCAAGGACCAACTCGTTCGCCTGGGCATCCCACCGGACCACGACGTCATGCAGCAGTTTGCCGCACAAGCGAATCTGAGCAACCCCGACGGCAGCGTGCTGAGCGTGAGCCTGCGACGCATCCGTCGCACCGTCCAGGTCCTGATCCGCAAACAGCCCGCCCACAGCAGCCAGCAGACCCACGACACCGTCTACATGCTGCCCGACCCGGCGACCCGCAAGGCGGCCAAGCAGACCATCGCTGAGGGGCTGAACGACGCGCTGGAACACGCCCGGACGATCACCGCGATGAAGATGCTCCTGGGAGAAGACGCCGATGTGCTGATCGAGCTGTCCGACCGCCCCGAACTCGTGCAGGCGGTCCTGGGCGGCAAGCTGGGCCGGCTGATCGGGGTCGGAGTCAGGCCCGAGCATGTGCGGGTCCCAGGCGCATGCGACACCCCGGCCAGAACCGTGACGTGCGGGTGATCTGATGGTGCGCACGGATGTTCTGATCGTCGGCGCCGGCCCCGCCGGGCTGGTCCTGGCCGCGGTGCTCGCCGACCACGCCGTGGACCTCAGGATCGTGGACCGCAAGGCCGGGCCGGTCACCCAGTCACGAGCCGCCATCGTGCACGTGCGGACCCTGGAACTGCTGCACCGGCTGGGACTCGCCGACCGGGCCGTGGCGCGGGGCGTGAAGACAACCCGGGTCGAGATCTACGAACGCGGCCGCCCAGCCGGCGAGTTCCCCCTCGCCGGGCGCGGATCCGAGGCGCTCACGCCGTTTCCGTACGCGCTGGGCCTGGAGCAGGACCGCACCGAACAACTGCTGGTCGAATGGTTGGCCGAACGCGGCCACGGCGTTGACTGGCACACCGAATTGGTGACCCTGAACGGCGGGCCGAACGGGGCGAGGGCGGTGGTATGCCGCACCGACGGCACGAAGGAGACCATCTCGGCCCGATGGGTGGTCGGCGCGGACGGCGCGCGCAGCCCGGTCCGGCACGCCCTCGGCGTCGGCTTCGCGGGCAGCACCTACGACCAGACCTGCCTGCTTGCCGACGTGGACATCGACCATCGCTCCGGCGCGGACCTGCGCGCGGGTACGCTGCGCCTCAACCTCACCCGTGGCGGGTTCGTCGGCATCTTCCGCCTGGCAAGCGGCCGTTACCGGCTCTTCGGCGCCGTGCCGCCCAACCTCACACCGGCGAACGCCAGCGACGACGTCTCGCACGAGGCGTACGCCGAGGTACCCCTCGCCGACATCCAACGATGGTTCGACGAGTATTTCGCCATCAACGCCTCGCTCACCGGCGCGGCGTGGACGGCCCTGTTCCGCATCCACAGCAGGATCGCGGACCGCTTCCGGGCCGGCAACGTCTTCCTCATCGGCGACGCCGCGCACATCCACAGCCCGGCCGGCGGACAGGGTATGAACCTTGCGATCGGCGACGCGTTCAACCTCGGCTGGAAGCTCGCGCTCGTCGCGAACGGGCAGGCCTACGACGGGCTGCTCGACTCGTACGAGGCAGAGCGCCGCCCTGTCGCAATGACTGTGCTGCGTGGCGCGGACCGTGGGTTCGCGCTCGAAACTATGCGGCACCCGATCGCCACATGGGTGAGATCGCACGTCGCCGCTCGTCTGATGGGACCGCTCACGCGACTGGCCGCCGTCCGCGCCGGCGTCTTCCGCCTCTTCTCGCAAACCTGGATCAGCTACCGACACAGCACGGCCATCGCCTGCGAGCCCGACAGTAACCGGCGGCCGCATCCAGGCGACCGCGCGCCATACGGCCACTTTGAGTTCACTCAGGACGGTGCACCGGGCAGTCTGTTCGACGTCATCGGCGGAACCCGACACCACGTTCTACTCTTCCAAGGGTCCAAGCCTGACTCGACAATCCTCGCCCGCCGCCGCTTGATCGAGGACCTCCTCGGTCAGTACGCGGTGGACATCCGCGTCCACCTCGTAGCAGCAAGTGAAAGGACTCTGCACTCGCGCTACGGCGGCCGCAAGCCCCGTCTGTGCCTGATCCGACCCGACGGGCATCTGGCATACACCGGATCACCCGACGGCCTCAGCCGCTTCGGCGGCTTCCTGGACCAACTCTACGTCCGACACACCACAACGGGCGGTCGCCAAACTGAGCCGGGACAGCAACACCGTTGACACGTGGCCGGCCACGTCTCCCTCGCGGTCACCATCGGGCCGATCATGGCGGTACTCACCGCGATCCTGCTTCCGTTCGGGCCCGACCACCCGCCGTCCCACCCCGACGGTCGGTCCATCTGGCCACCCCAGGGCCCGCGAACGGAGTGCACTCAATTCGGCACGACCGTAAGCTCCGACACCCGGATGCCCAGTCACGCTCAGTAACAAGCGCTCGGCGGCATGACCGGATGTCCGACGGCCGCCGTGGCACTGCGGTCACCAGACGGCACGATAGGAGCATGGCAGCCGCGAGCGCGCTCGACGCTACCTACGAGTCGGTAGGGCCGAGGCGGTACCTCGATCGTTTCCTCGCCGAGTACGGCCTCAGCGAGAAGCACGTGCGGGACAGAATCAAGGTCCGCACTCATGGGCCTTGGGTTCCGGGCGCGGCGGCCGAAGAGACGTACCTAGTACACGAGTCCCTGCTTCGCTCGCACGGCGAGTTTCCCTGCGCCGGCGACCGTGAGGCCCTCGCCTTCTGTCGGGGCATCGCCGAGGAGATGGTGCGTGCTTACGGCATTCCTCGCGCCGAGGCGGTGGCACGTGTCAACCGGCAATGGTCGCAACCGGATGCGTCGGGCCGCGTTCCACGAATATGGATCGTCGGCTTGGACCTCCTCTATCACGAGACGGAGGGCTACTGGGCTGCCGACATCTACTACGGCCATGATTCGTTTTGGTGGCTCCCGGACGCCCACCCTCCGCCGCTGCCATCGCCCTGACGACTGGTACACGCCGGCTTCCGGTCCACCTCTCCGGAACGAAGGCAAACATCCGCTTCTCGGCAAAGTCGTGAGTCAGCTACGTTCCGGAGGCCATGTACGCGGCGAGGATGTAGTTGGGGTGGCGGTCAAGGTTGTTGCGGGTGCGGTCGTAGCGCATCGTTGTTCGCGGGGCGGCGTGGCGGGCGGCGATCTGCACGTCGCGGAGGCTGACGCCGGCGTCGAGCATGGTCGTGACGAACGTGTGGCGCAGCATGTGCGGGTGCATCCGCGGCATCCGGATCCCGGCGACCTTGGCGAGGTGTTTGAGCCGTCGGGTGGCGGCGTTGCGGTCCATCCGGGCGCCGAGCGTATTGCGCAGGACCGGACCGGTGTCGCGACCGTCGACGGCCCGGTCGATGGCTCGGGCCACCGCGGGTGGCAGCGGGATGAGGACGACCTTGCCGCCCTTGCCGCGCACGCGCAGGATCCGATGGCCGTGTTCCTCGCCGAGGTGTGCGATGTCGGCGCCGCACGCTTCGAAGATCCGTAGTCCAAGCAGTCCGAGGAGGGCGACCAACGCGAAGTCGTTCGGGTTGGCCGACAGCCGGGCGGTGGTGATGAGGGCTTCGAACTGCAGATGGCCGAGTCCGAGGGTGGGCGAGTCGGCGGGTACGGGCGGTCGGCGGACGTAGTCGGCTGGTGAATGCGCCAGGATCTGGTCGATGACGCAGACGCGGTAGAAGCCGACCACGACCGACAACCGGCGCGAGACGGTAGAGGGCTGGTAGCAGCGCACGTCCTGCAGCCAGCGCAGGTACCGCTCGATGTCCACCCTGACCGCCGCGAGCGGGTCGAGGTCCTGGTCGGCGCACCAGCGCAGGTAGACCCGAAGATTGGACTCGGTGTGCACCCGAGTCTCGCCGCAGTAACTGCCCAGGTAGGCCGACACCGCCGCGCGCAGGACAAGCTCGTCGGCACGTCCGACGCCAGTATCGGGAGCAGGAAAGGCAGCCATACATCACGGTGCGTCACCGGCGACGATGAATGCCAGCACGCACGGAGCGGCAGATCCGGGCGCCGCCCCTTGCGGGCGGAAGCTCGCTACGCTCGCGTCCCGCCCTTGCGGTGATGTTGAGGATCGCGTGTCACTACCCGGCATAGGGGGTGCGGCCGGCCGCGTGGTAGATGAGACCGCAGCGAGGAGTTGGACGATCTCGATGCGCGCGTCGCGCGTGAAACGACGTTAATCGCCGGCCCATTACGCTATCAACGTCCGCGAACAAACCAGGGTCGTGGGTGCCCCGTCGCGGGATTTGCCGGACCTTGACAGTCTGAGAAACGGAGGTCGCGAGATGGCGCGGACCGCCGACGAGGATTCGGACAGTGCGAGCACCACCCCTCCCTCCGGTTTCGGGTGGGCCGCCCTTTTCGCTGCGATGGTGGCGGCTGGGGCAGGCATGCTGCTGTTGCGGCTGGGATCTGGACACACACGCCGGCAAGCCAGCGCGTCGCCGCACGACCCGAGTTCGAGGTTTGGACCGTGGTGGCTGCCGCCGAATTCGCCGCGGCTTCGGCCGCGGCGATTGCGATGTGGCCGGCGTTTCGTGCTCTTGTCCGAGCGACGGGACGACGCGCAACCGTCGGAGCGGTCGCTGCCTGGCTGGCGGTCGGCCTGCTGCTGACGCCCGGAACGCGCCGGATCGAGAACGTTGGCGACAGCTCCCTGTGGCTGATCGACGCACGGCTGGCTGTAGCGAACGCGGCTGTCGGGCTCCTGCTCATCCCGACCTTCGCCGGACTCGTGCTAGCGCAGGCGCGGCTGCGCGCCGTTCGGGGAGGCGCACCCAGTGAGGTCACCAGCGGGAAGGCGGGTGCGCTTATCGTCGAGTTGCTGTGGCTACGGACAGCGCTACATCGGTTCCTCATCAGCTTCGCAGTGGTCATCTCCGGCTCGGTAATGGCTGCGGGAGCCTACCGTGCGGTCTTGCTCGCCGACGGTTTACCGCCGGACAAGCTGCCCGTGGTCGGAATTCTCACGTATGGTGCGTACAAGGCGCGGATTCTGGACGAGTACGAGTCGTTGGACAAGGCGGGCAAGGGTGCCCTGCTGCGCAGTGGCGGTGGCAACTACGTGCTGCCCATCAAGCGCGCCATACGCAAGGCCGAAGCCCTCGACGTCGGTGACCGCGCGACGGTGACCGTCCAGCTCATCGACTTTTGATTGATGGCGCCAAGCCGGCGTAAGCGCACGATCAGCGGCATGACCGCGAAAACCCACCACCGAGATCACGGCACCCGAGGGGCGAAGCGAAGCTACGCCCGCAGGGGCACCCGGTCGCCGCGCGCTGTCGGCGGCATGACCGACGTGTACCGGTGGGTCGTGCACTGCGGCGCCGGCCGGCCCGCCGAATGCCGGCGAACGACCGTCTACACCGAGCGGGTCAACTCGGCCTGAGCCTCCAGTGGTTCTCGCCGCCGTTCACACCGTGGCACGCAGGTACTTGTTGGCGTGCTCGTACCGCTGCTGCTGCGTCGGCCCGCTGCGCTGATCCTTCGCGTACGTCGGCGGCAGCGACGAGTAGTCATATTCCGGCACCGGGCCGCACGAGGTGTCCCCGCCCACGAAGGTGCCGTCGGCGATCACACGTCCGGTACGGGCCTCGCGGATAGTGACCGCCCACGTCGTCTTGACCAGCGTCTGGCTGATCCGGGTGCCGTCGGTGTCCCGGTACGTGCAGGTCCGCACCCGCCCACCCGGCACCTCACTCGTCTTCGTGCACACGACGACCTGCACCTGGTCCGGCGTGCTGGCGTAGAACTCGCGGTCGATGAGAGTGGGCGCAGGTGCGTACGCGAGATGAGGCGGCGGGCCGGCGTACGGGGGCGCGTCGGGCACGATCGCGGTGCCCTGGCACACGGGGTGGAACCCGGCGGTGCTCGTCGGCATGGGCAGCGCCTGGATCCCCGGCGACGCGTCCGCCGCCCCGCTGCTCGACGCGCTCGGCGACGCGGACCGCACGGGCGGGCCAGCCGTCATCGGCCGGATCGAGGTCGCCGGCACGGCCGGCTGCGTGGCGGTCTGCCCGGCATCCCGGCGCGTGATCCCCCGGGCCGCCGGCACCAGCGCGGGCAGCAGCGCCAGCGCGGCGAACCCAGCCGCGGTCAGCGCCACCCGCACCCGGGTACCGGGGCGCTCCACGGGCCACGTCAGGGCCGGCAGGTGCCGCCGCAGCTCGGCGCCCAGCTTCGACGCCGGCGTCAGGTCGGCAAGCCGGACGACCGGAGTCGGTTGGTCGGGCGGCCCGGCGATGATCAGCACCCACGCGTCGGCGCGAGTCGCGTCGGGGACCACACCGGTCACGTCGTCCCAGCGGATCAGGCGCAACTGCCGCCGGCCGCCGCTCGGCGGCGTGGCGAGCTCCGCCATGCCGCGCCGATACAGCACCAGCCAGCGCCGCCCCCCGGTGGGCTGCAGGCGGTAGCGGGCCACGGCGAGCCCGATCACAGCGGCGGGCACGAGCAGCGCCGCGACGACGTACGCCCTGGCGAGAGCCAGAAGCAGCCCAGCCACGGCGGCAGCGCCGACAGCGGCCCACGCCACCGGCGCAGGGATGTGTCGCACAGCGGTGAAGGCCGCGCCGCGCTCACCCAGACCCGCCTCAGCGGCCGCTCCGTCGACGGTCCCCATCCCCTCGACCACGCCCGCAGCATAGACCCCGTCGAACGCCGCAGAGGGCCGGGCGCCGCAGCGGTCCGGTCGGGCCACGGATGGTAGAGCGTCCCCCAACATGCGTACAGCTTGTTCGACGGTAGCGTCGAGTCGGGCGACCCTGCGCCCACATGATCAGGTGCACTGATCTCGGCAGAAGCGGATGGCTGGCCGGCTGCGGGTAGCCCGGCTCGTAGCCCGCCATAGGGCGCCGGCATTACTCTCCGTTACGTACGCGGCCAAGCGCCTTCCCCGCAGGCCTGGACCGCGACTCGGTACAGCGCCGTACCTACCTCGGTAGGTCAGCTCGTACCCGACACCGGGGTTATGCCGCCGTCATGGGCGCGCACACCGCCACCTATCCCGACCCACACTCTGGCGTCGGCATAGCGAACGGGTCGGAGTAAG
>WNFU01008696.1_pt1 | contig 11654 bp, 10 predicted proteins | sample 5400121 | NCBI WGS metagenome assembly WNFU01 (sample SAMN13153360, study PRJNA577476) | soil metagenome | isolation source: 100 cm soil or saprolite under grassland replicate 1 | place: USA:California | collected 2016-06-15 | reverse complement strand
CGCGCCTCGGCGACCGCATCGAGTTCTTCCCGCCGCACTGCGATCCCACCATCAACCTCTATGATCGCCTCTACGCCATGCGCGGGGACAAGGTGGAGGCGGTCTGGGAAATCGCGGCGCGCGGCCGCTCGCAGTAGAAGGCGTTTACGGACTCTCTGTCTACAGCCCCGCCGGTGGGGTGTGCGCAGCTAGGCCTTAGTCATGCCCGGCTGCGACTCGCCCGTCTCCCGGTAGCGCTGGAACACGTCCCACACCTCGTCGGCGGTGCGCGACTGGAAGATCTCGGCGCGGCAGCGGGTGGCGTGGCCGAGCCCTTCCGTGTACCAGGCCAGGTGCTTCTTCATCTGGATGAGGGCGTACTTCTCCCGGAAGTGCTCGCGGATCAGCGCGCAGTGCCGCGCGATGACGCGCGCCTTGCAATCGCGCTGCTGATCGGGCGGCAGCGACTCGAACGTCTCGTCGAAGACCCAGGGGCTCCCGAGCGCCCCGCGCCCGATCATGACCGACCGGCAGCCGGTCTCCGCCATCATCCGCCGCGCCTCGGCCATGGAGCGGACGTCGCCGTTGCCGGTGACGGGAATGCTCACCGCCTCAACCACCTCGCGGACGACCGTCCAGGGCGCCTTGCCGGTGAAGCGCTGAGAGCGGCTGCGCGGGTGCACCGTGATGGCGTCCACGCCCTCTGCTTCCGCCATCTGCGCCACCTCCACAGCGTTCAGATGCTCGTCGTCCCAGCCGCCGCGGATCTTGATGGTGAGCGGGACGCCGACCGCCTTGCGGAGGGCACGGAGGACGAGGGCGGCCCCCATCACATCCCGCATCAGCGCCGCGCCCTTGCCCTTGCCGGTGATCTTTGGCATGGGGCAGCCCATGTTGAGGTCGACGATGTCGGCGCCGAGCGACTGCACCCGCTCGCCGGCGCGCACCAGGATATCGATGTCCTTGCCCAGGAGCTGCATGGCGAGGGGACGCTCCTCGGGATAGTAGGCGGCAATCGCGTCCGCGTGCGGATGGTTCATCAGGAGGGCGGCGGCGTCCATCTCCTCCGTCGTGGTGAGACCGCTGCCGCATTCCCGGGCGACGAGGCGGAAGGGAGCATTGGTGATGCCCGCCATGGGCGCGAGCCGGGCGAGCGCGCGGATCTCCACCGAGCCGATCTTCATGGAGAGAGTATACCAGCCGCCCGACTGCCGCACGCGAAGCGTACTCTCTCTACACGTTGAGCGTGCGGCCGAGGGCGCCGTACCTCCGCAGATGGGCCTTTTCAGCGGCCTGCTACAACGCGCGCTTGTAGATCGCGCCCCCCTTCATGATCAGGTGCAGGTTGTCCTGGTTCTGGAACACGCGCAGGTCCTCGAGCGGGTTGCCCTTGATCACGATGAGGTCGGCGTACTTGCCGGGCTCCACGCTGCCGATCTCCTTGTCCATGCGGAAGAGGTCGGCATTGACGCGCGTCGCGGAGAGCAGCACCTCCATGGGCTTCATCACCTGACCCTTCAGCTCGAGCTCCACCGTGCGATGCGCCTGCATGTCGCCGAGCAGGTCCGAGCCGGAGCCGATCTTGCAGCCGGCGCGGTAGGCGTGAGCGAGTCCCTCGACGCTCCGCTCGCGCGCCATGTTGATCTTCTGGAGCTGGTGCTCCGTGATGCCGTACCGTTTGCCCTCGCGCCAGATCGCCTCGTAGGTGATCATGGTCGGGACGAGGTAGGCGCCGGCCTTCTTGATCTCCTTGGCGCCGGCTTCGTCGATCAGGTTGCCGTGCTCGATTGAGCGCACGCCCGCCTGGAGGGCGTTGCGTACCGCCGAGGGGGAGTAGGCGTGCGCGAGGACGTACTTCCCCACCACACGCGCCTCCTCCACCGCCGCCCGCATCTCGTCCACCGTATACTGCGTGGTGTCCAGCTCGTCGCCGGGAGACATGGCGCCGCCCGAGGCCATGATCTTGAGCTGGTCGATGTCGTGGCGGAGCTGCTCGCGCGCCGCTTTGCGCACCTCATCGGGCCCGTCGGCGATCACGCCGACCATGCCGACACAGCAGTCAAAGGGCTCGATCCACTCCGAGCGGCGGCGCTTGTCGCCGTGCCCGCCGGTCTGTGATAGCACGCGCCCTGAGACCAGCATCCGCGGCCCCGGGAAGAGGCCGGAGCTGACCGCCTCGCGGAGGCCGTAGTCGGCGCCGCCGGCGTCGCGCACGGTGGTGTAGCCCTGCATGAGCGCCTGCTCGATCCGCCGGAGGGCCTTGGCTATGACGAGGCTGGGCGGGTTGTGGCGGTGCTGTTCGGCGATATTGCCCTCGACAGCGCAGACGTGCACATGGGCATCGGTGAGCCCGGGCATGAGGGTCCGCCCCTTGAGGTCGAGCGTCTCGACCTCGCCCTCGAGCGGGCCGACCTTGCCGGAGCGGATCACGTCCTCGATGCGCTCGCCCTCGATGACAACGGCGGCACCGTCCACGGGTTCCTTGCCGGTGCAGTCGATCAGGAATGCGTTGGCGAGAACGGTGATGGCCATGGATGTCCTCTGTCATCGGATGATATTGCGCGTGTTCGTCGTGGGTGAACGCTCCGTGCGCCCTACCTGGGCACCACCTTCGCCTCATCACGCGCCGTCCTCCAACACGCTGCTCAGGCGCGCTCGAGGATGGAGAGTCCGCGGCCGCGGTCGATCAGGTAGATCAGCCCGCGCTCGTCCATGCAGACGTCGTTGCTGCAGACGCGCTGTAGGCCCTCGGGGACGGGCGGCAGGAACGACGCGACCTCCCGCGGCGCATGCGGGTCGGCAATGTCGATGATGCGGAGGCCGTAGGCGAACCATGCAACCGGGATCTCCGTGCCTCTGACTTCCTCGCACGGCTGATGACAGCCGGTGAACGGCGGCTGCGGCGCGCCGTCGACGCCGGCCACCTGGAAGCTCGCGAAGGGCACCGGGCGCGCCTCATCGGTGATGTCCACAAGCCAGAGGAACGAGGGCGGGCTCGGCTCGAGCTTGGCCACGTCCTCGTCGCTCACGATCATCACGCGTCGGCCGCGGAGCGGGAACGGAATCGGCAGCGCCGTGTGGGTCGGGTGGACGAAGGGAGGGCTCCAGTCGAGGCCGGAGACGAGGCGCGGCCGGCTCATGTCCTCGATGTCGAGGATCACGAAACCCCCGTGCCAGTAGCTGACGTAGAGGCGGTTGGCGAGCCGGATCGGGTGATGGCATCGGTGCTGGCGCCCCGGCCACGTCGGCGTCTCGCCCCCCGCGAGCCACTGCCCCGGCATCCACCAGCGCCCCACCTCCTGGGGCCGGCTCGGATCCGCGAGATCGAGGATCATGACGATGTTGCCGACGTAGCCGCGCATCTCCGGCGAGAGGTAGGCGTAGCGGCCGTCGAAGGTGAAGCGGTGCACGCCGGCGCCCCCGCAGCGCCAGAAGGCGATCTCCCGCGGCCGACGCGGGTCCGACACGTCGAAGATGCCGAGACCGCCCTCGAAGCCGGGAGCCGGGCGGTCGGCGGGCTGCGCCTCCCGGTTCACCAGCATGAGGCCGTTGGCAACTCGCACCTTGTGCGAATGCGTGCCCTTCGGGACCTCGACCGTCGCCAGGCGTAGCGGCTTCGATGGGTCGCTGACGTCCACGATCGTGGTGCCGTCCGGCGCGCGCATGTGGGCGATGAACGCCACGTCGCCGTCCACCACTACCTGCCCGCCGCCGGCGCAATCGACATAGCCGACCTCTCTGATGCCGAGTCCGCCGCTCATGGGCGTGCTCCTTTCCGTGCAATGAATCTTTACCGCAGCCTCTGATCCCGAGGGCCCCATCCAGCCGGCGCCGGACAGCTTCCCGCGGCTCCTCTCACGAGTCGAGTGGGTCAGGCGGAGTCGAGGAGGCGGAAGTAGCATCGTTGGCATGGCACTCCCGCGCGCCGCGTCGTCAGGAACGGAACTCCTGGTCCAGGATCTCCGTGATGAACCGGTCAAGCGATACGGGATAGAAGCGGACATTGGGCGCCAGGATGACGCCGGTGTTGATGATCTCGCGCTGGGCCAGCTCGTCGAGCGCGCGCTCCACCTGCATCGACGGGTTCCGGTCGCAGCGCTGGATGGTCAGCTCCTCGCTCTCCAGCGTGACCTGGTGCCGCGAGGAGTAGACGAACGAGAAGACGCGGGCGACGAGTGTCTGGTCCATCAGCTCGCTGTCCTTGAACAGCTCGCCGTAGGTCTGCCCGGCGCGGCCGGGCGCCAGGACCAGCCGCGGCGAGACCTTGATCTTGCCGCGGATCTCGACCGAGCGGGCCGGCCGGTCCTCCTGCGGGCCGACGAGGACATAGGGGAGCACGTGGTAGCCGGCGATGATGCCGCTCACCGGCTTGCGGAGGATCTCCGTGGTCTCGAACAGATGCTTGAGGTACTCCGGATCGTGGCGCTCGGCCATGGCTCGCTAATCTCGCCGCGAAGGACCGACACTTCCATGGTTCCTGCCGATTTCGCCGATTTCGGGGAGATGCCATTCGGTGATGGCCCGGGCCATCAGCCGGAGCATTCGCGCGGCGGTCTCGGTCATGAGCGGGCGGGGATCCTCTCTCGTACGCCATCGGGAAGCGGATAGCGGCGGGTCCACTTGCCCGCCTTGACGACCTGCCCGGGCAGGACGCGCCCCACGATCTCCTCGACGCGCCTGGAGGTCTCGATGAGGGCGTCGAGGTCGATGCCGGTCTCCACGCCCATGGCGCCGAGGCAGTGGACGAGGTCTTCGGTGCATACGTTGCCGGAGGCGCCCGGCGCGAAGGGGCAGCCGCCGAGGCCGCCGATCGAGGCGTCGAAGTGGACGACGCCCATCTGCATCGCGGCCAGGATGTTCGGGATGGCCATGGCGCGCGTGTCGTGCGTGTGAAGCGTCCACTCGACGCCGGGGAAGCGAGCCATCAGGTGCTCGAGCACGCGCCCGACCTGAGCCGGATTGGCCAGGCCCGTCGTGTCGGCCAGGCCGATGCCCCTGCCGCCGAGGGCGACCAGCCGCCCCACCACCGTCTCGAGCTGGGCCAGCGGCACCTCGCCCTCGAAGGGGCAGCCGAAGGAGCAGGAGATGCCGGCATAGAGCGGCTTGCCCGCGCGGTGGGCGACCTGGGCCGTCGCCTCGAGCTTGGCGAGAGACTCGGCGATGGTCATGTTCACGTTGGCAATATTGTGGCTCTCGCTGGCCGAGACCACGGTGTGGATGTCGTCCACGCCCGCGTCCACCGCCCGCGCCGCGCCCTTGTCATTCGGCACGAGGGCCGAGTAGCGCGTGCCCGGCCGCCGCTTGATGCCGGCCATGACGGCCTCGGCGTCCCGCAGCATCGGCACCACCTTCGGCGACACGAAGGAGGTGACCTCGATGCGGGGCATGCCGGTGGCGGAGAGGCGGTCCACCACCTCGATCTTGAGCTCCGTCGGGATGAACTCGGGCTCGATCTGGAACCCGTCTCGCGTCCCCACCTCGCAGATCGTCACGTGCTTGGGCAGCTTCAAGGCGTCTTCTCCTGTAGGGTGTCTCCCATTCCTCTCTCAGGATCTCAATACGAGATGCAGGATCTCAATACGAGCGCGGCATGCCGAGCACGTGTTCCCCGACGTATGCCATCACCAGGTTGTTGTTGATGGGCGCGGTCTTGTAGAGGCGCGCCTCGCGGAACTTGCGCTCGACGTCGTACTCCTCGGCGAAGCCGTAGCCGCCGTGGGCGTCGATGCAGGCATTGGCCGCGTCCCATGCCGCCTCCGCCGCCAGGTACTTGGCCATGTTGGCCTCGGGACCGCAGGACAGGCCGGCGTCGAAGAGCTTGGCGGCCTTGGTGCGCATGAGGTCGCCGGCCTCGACGGCCATGTGCGCCTTGGCGATCGGGAACTGCACCCCCTGGTTGGCGCCGATGGCCTTGCCGAAGATCACGCGCTGGCCCGCATAGGCTACCGCCTTCTCGATGAACCAGCGCCCGTCGCCGAGGGAATCGGAGGCGACGAGGATGCGCTCGGCGTTCATGCCGTCGAGGATGTAGGCGAAGCCCTTGCCCTCCAGGCCGATGAGGCTCTCGGCGGGGATCTCCACATTGTCGAAGAAGAGGGCGTTGGTCGAGTGGTTCATCATCATCCGGAGCGGTCGGACCTCGAGGCCCTTGAGGCCGCGGATGTCGATGAGGAACACGCTCAGGCCCTCGGTCTTCTTCTTCAGCTGGTCGACCGGCGTGGTGCGGGCGAGGAGCAGCATGAGGTCGGACTGGAGCACCCGGGAAATGAAGATCTTCTGGCCGTTGACGACGTAGCGGTCCCCCTTGCGCGCCGCCGTGGTCTGCAGCTTCGTCGTGTCCGACCCCGAGTTGGGCTCGGTCACGCCGAAGGCTTGCAGCCTCAGCTCGCCCGTCGCGATCTTCGGCAGGTACTGCCGCTTCTGCGCTTCCGAGCCGTGACGCAGCACCGTGCCCATGATGTACATCTGGGCGTGGCAGGCTGCCGCGTTGCCGCCCGAGTGGTTGATCTCCTCGAGGATGATGGCCGCCTCCATCATCCCGAGCCCGGCGCCGCCGTACTCCTGCGGGATCAGCGCGGCGAGATAGCCGGCCTTGGTCAGCTCGCTCACGAAGGCCTCGGGGTACTCGCGCTTGGCGTCCAGCTCCCGCCAGTACTCGGGCGGGTACTGCTTGCACAGCTCGTAGACGGCGGCCTTCAGGGCCCGCTGCTCATCGGTTAGGGTGAACGTCATGTTGCTCATCGCGCTGTCTCCGTCTTCAACATGGCCGAGCCATGTTGATCGTGGGCTGACTCACCTCTGTTCGAGCGCCGGCTCCGCCGGCGCAACCCTGTTCCTGGGGGAGGCCTCGGAGGGGGCCGTCGAGGCCCCCTCCGATTCCCCTATTTCCCCTTGAACTCGGGTTTACGCTTCTCGTTGAACGCTCGCACTCCCTCCAAGCGGTCGTCGGTGGTCACCGTATTGTTGTAGGCCTCGATGGCCAGCGCCATCCCGGTCTCGAGGTCGGTCTCGCCGCCCCAGTTGATGGCCTTCTTGGCCTGCCGAACGGCGATGGGGCCGTTCTCCGCGATGGTCGCAGCGATCTCCAGGGCCTTGGCCCTGGCTTGGCCTTTGGGCACCAGATGATTCACGAGGCCCAGCGCCTTGGCCTCGCGGGCGTCCACGCGCCGGCCCGTGAAGATCATTTCCTTGGCCATGGGCGACCCGATGATGCGTGGCAGGAGCTGGGTGCCGCCGATGCCCGGGAAAATGCCGCGCGTGACCTCGGGCACCGCGAAGGCCGCGCTCTCGCTCGCCACGATCATGTCGGAGAGCACGGCCAGCTCGCAGCCGCCGCCCAGGGCGAAGCCCTCCACCGCCGCGACCACCGGTACCGGGCAGTGGAGCACGCGCGCGGCTCCCTGCTCGAAGATGAGATGCTGGGCGCGCCAGGCCTCGTCCGTCATGCCTAGGCGCTCCTTGAGGTCGCCGCCCACGCAGAAAGCCTTTTCGCCGGCGCCCGTGAAGACGACGGCGCGCACCGTCTTGTCCCACTGGAAGCCCTCGAAGCAGCGGAGCAGATCCTCACCCATCGCCGTGTTCATCGCGTTGAGCGCCTCGGGCCGGTTCAACTCGACAGTGACGACGAAGCCGTCGGCCGAGCGGGTGACGTTGAGCGTCCTATAGCTGGATGACATGGCGCGCTGCCAGCTCCTCGATGGTCGCGTCGTCATAGCCCAGCTCGGCCAGCACCTCGGCCGTGTGCTCGCCCAGGAGCGGGGGCACCCGCGACAGGCCGGGGCGCTCGCCGTCCCACTTGATCGGGAGCCCCACCGCGCGGTACTCGGGCACGCGCGGGTGCTTGGCCCGGATGAGCAGGCCGCTGGCCTCGGTCTGCGGCTCGGCCGCCACGTGGTCGAGCGTGAGGATTGGCGCCGATGGAACACCTACCGTCTGGAGACGCGCGAGCAGGTCCGGGCTCGAGAGCGTGCGGGTCACCGACGCCAGCGTCTCGAAGAGCGCGCTCCGGTTCTTCACGCGCGCCGGATTGCCCGAGAAGCGCGAGTCCCCCGGGAGCGCCGGCAGCCCGAGCGCTGCGCAACACTTGGCGAACAGCGCGTCCGACCCCGCGGCGATCATGACCCAGTCGTCACGCGAGGGGAAGGCCTCGTAGGGCGCGATCATGGGCGTGCCGGAGCCCTGCGGCTCCGGGATCTCGCCCGAGGCGAGGTAGTTGGTCATCTGGAAGGCCGTCCAGGCCAGGGCAGTATCGAAGAGCGCCGTCGTCACGTGCACCCCCCGCCCGGTCCGGTCGCGCTCGCGCAGGGCCGCGAGGACGGCCGTCGCGGCCCACATCCCCGTGCCCATGTCGACCAACGACACCGGCACGCGCGCGGGCGGCGCGCCGGGGTGGCCGGTGATCGACATGAGGCCGCCATAGGCCTGCATGAGCGGGTCGTATCCGGGCCGGTCGCGGTACGGCCCGTCGGTGCCGAAGGCGGTGACGGAGCAGTAGACGAGCCGCGGGTTGAGCCGGCGCGTCCGGTCCCAGCCGAGCCCCAGCTCCTCGATGACGCCGGCGCGCAGCGACTGCACCAGGACATCGGCGGGGGCGACCAGGCGCTCGAGGATCTCCCGGCCCTCGGGCGCCTTCATGTCCACGGCGAGGCTTCGCTTGTTGCGGTTGACGCTCATGAAGGCCGCGCTCTCCTGGCCCCAGTAGGGTGGCGCCCACGCGCGCGAGTCGTCCCCGCGCCCCGGCCGCTCCACCTTGACCACCTGGGCGCCCATGTCGGCCAGGATCTGGGTACAGTACGGGCCGGCCACGTTCTGAGTGAAGTCGGCGACGAGGAGGCCGGCGAGCGGCGCGTCCATGAGGGTCACATTATAGCCCGCAGGTCCGAGGCGCCGCACGGGACTGTGTCCGCGCGGGCTTGAAGCTCACCCGCCTGGTCTGCTACGGCGCTCCGGCCGCCCGGGCGGAGATCAACGCCCAGGCCGCATCGGCCAGCGGTCGGGCTCGCTCTCCGCGCTGGCGCGCGTTGGCGTCGTTGGCGGTGCCCGCCAGGACCCGTCCCATGATGCCCTGGGCGATGGCGGAAAGCCGGAACATCGCGAAGCCGACGTAGAAGTCCCAGTCCTCGATCGCGGCGCGGCCGGTGCGCCGGCAGTAGGCGGCCAGGTAGGCCTCCTCGGTCGGGATGCCGAGCTGAGAAAGGTCCCCGCCCTCGAAGCCGTCCATGCTGTCCGCGCTGAGATGGTAGGGCATGCAGTTGTAGGCCAAGTCGCCGAGGGGATGGCCGAGCGTTGACAGCTCCCAGTCCAGCACGGCCACCACCCGGGGCTCCGTCGGATGGACGATCATGTTACCGAGCCGGTAATCGCCATGGACGAGGGTCGTCGTATCGTCAGCGGGGATGTGCTCGGGCAGCCAGGCGATCAATCGCTCCATGGAGGGGATCGTCTCGGTCTCCGAGGCGCGGTACTGGGCGGTCCAGCGATGGATCTGGCGCGCGACGTAGTTGCCGGGCTTGCCGAAGTCGGCCAGCCCCACCGCCCGCCAGTCGACCAGGTGAAGACGCGCCAGCACCTCGTTCATCGCGGCGTAGACCCGTGCTCGCTCGGCGGGCGGCAGGCCGGGGAGCCGCGGGTCGGACAGGACACGACCGCGCACGTACTCCATGATGTAGAAGGGCGTGCCGATCACGCCCGGGTCCTCGCACAGCGCGTAGCTGCGCGGCACCGGGACCCCGGTGCCGGCGAGGCCCGAGATCACGCGGTACTCGCGGTCGACCGCATGCGCCGAGGGGAGGAGCTTGCCCGGGGGCTTGCGCCGGAGCACGTACTCCTGACCGCCCGCGCAGAGGTAGTAGGTCGGGTTCGACTGGCCGCCAACGAACTGCCGCACGGTGAGCCGTCCCGCGAAGCCCGCGACGTGCTCCCGCATGTAGCGGTCGAGCGCCTCGATGTCGAAGCGGTGCGTGTCCCGCACCTCCATCGTGCCTGCGATAGGCTCCAGCAGCTCGGTCATCCAGTGTCCTCCTCCCGGTTCCTCCCCCGGCCGGACTTTACCACGACCGACCGGCCCAGCGGCACCGCCCCGAGGATCAGCGACAGCAAGATACCCCGGCTTGTCTTGTGGCCTATCAGGCGGCGAGATGCCTTCACCAGATCATCGCTTCATTCTGGACCTCGTCTTGCCGCATACACCGCCGGACGACGGGCCGCGTCGCGGCCGCACGCTTGGGATTCGTTCCCGGTCCTCAGGCGGCGCGCGCGCGGAAGGTGAAGGCGACGCGCACCTCGTTGCCGATGGGGTTCAAGGAGGACTGATAGGTGATGCCGTAGTCGCGGCGGTTAATGACGAGCTCGCCAGTGGCCACCAGCGCCGGACTGGTCAGGTCGATGTCCACCGGGACGGCGATCTCGCGCGCGACGCCGTGCAGTGAGAGCCGGCCGAAGACGGTGGCGCGTCGGCCGGCGCCCTCCACGCGCAGGCTCTGGAAGGTGATCGTGGGGAACTGCCGGACGTCGAAGAAGTCCTCGCTGCGCAGGTGGTTGTCGCGCAGCCCGATTCCCGTGTCGATGGAGGTCGCGTCGATGGAGAGCGTGACCTTGGCGGTGGTGAGGTCCTTGGGGTCGACCACGACCTCGCCCGCCAGGCGGTGGAACCGGCCGTCGGCGTTCATGAACCGCGAGGTCGCCTTGAAGGTCACCTCGCTCGCCTCCGGCTGTATGCGGAAGCGGAGGGCGTCGGCCCGGGCGGTTGCGCTCCACGGGAGCGAGGCCAGCGCGAGGAGCAGTGCTGCTGCAACCCGGCGGCGGGGCACTGGTCGGGCGTTCGATCGCTCGGGCGAGAGCGGGCGAGCAGCGCTCATGCGTTCCAGTATCGCTCCCGCGTCAACTCTTCGTGGCGGCGAGCGCGCCGCGAAATCCGACGGGAGCGACCGCCGTCCTGGTGTAGGCTCTTCGGCAGAGCAGACCCGCGATGGACTTTCTCCTCGGCCGTCTCGTCTTTGGCGTCCTCCTCCCTCTCGTCGCCATCGTCGTCCCTCTCGTCGCCATCGTCGTCGCGGCCCTGGCCTTGAGCGCCGTGCGCCGCCGCCCGTCTCCGTCGGGCAGCGACGAGCGGATCGCGGCGCTGGAAGAGCAGGTCCGCGGGCTCCTCTACCGCGTCTGGACTCTCGAGCAGAGCGCTCCCGTCGCGCCCCCCGACCAGCCCCGGGCCGCGGCTCCGGACCCTCCTCCGGCCGCGCCACCTCCGCCGTCGCCCTCTCTCGCCCCCGAGCCCGTGGCGCCGGCTGAGCCGGTCGAGGTCGTCGCGCCGCCGGCCGCGGCTGCGGAGGAGCCACGACAGCGTTCGCTCGATCTCGAGCAGCGCATCGGAGCGCGCTGGTCCACCTGGGTGGGCGTTGTCGCCATCCTGTTCGGGATCGGCTTCTTCCTCAAGTGGTCCTTCGAGAACGACCTGCTCGGTCCGGGGGCGCGCGTGCTCCTGGGCCTCGTCGCGGGCCTTGGCCTGCTGATGAGCGGACTCCTGCTGCATCGACGGCGCGATGTGCCACACCTCAGCGAAGGGCTGGCCGGCCTCGGACTCGGCGTGCTCTACCTCTCGCTCTACGGCGCCCACGCGGTCTACGGCCTCGCGGGGCCGGGCGTCACCTTCGCAGGGATGTTCGCGGTGACCCTGCTGGGTG
>WNFU01009148.1_pt1 | contig 11657 bp, 11 predicted proteins | sample 5400121 | NCBI WGS metagenome assembly WNFU01 (sample SAMN13153360, study PRJNA577476) | soil metagenome | isolation source: 100 cm soil or saprolite under grassland replicate 1 | place: USA:California | collected 2016-06-15 | reverse complement strand
CGACCGTACGCCGTTCCCCGTCGACGTCGAGTACGAACGTGCCGGCGACGACGGCGAACGTTTCCTCCTGCGAGAGGTGGATGTGCTCGCGGACGAACGCGCCCGGTTTGAGGTAGAGGTCGACCTCCAGCGCCTCGGGGTCGTTGCGGCGGAACACGACCCGCTGGCCGGAGTGCGGATCGTCGATCTGGTCAGGCAACGGAGGCACGGGGTTCGGGAGCAGGAACGACGGCCCAGGTCTCTCCTTCGTCGAGCGAGCGGACCTTGGCGAAACGACCCACGACGACCCTCCCGGGTTCTGCGCCGGCCGCGATCCCGGGACGAGTCGCAATCATCGACGAGGGGTGGTCGGCGAAATAGTGGCGAGCTCCTCCGAGGATATGACGCCGGAGGGGTGGGTTTCAAGACGTGTGGTAGCCGATTCCGGGCGCGAGCTCGGTCCACTCGGCCCTGCTTAGCTTGCCGCCGACGAGGCTGCATACTTGCGTCCGCAGGTCGTCGTGGGGGCTACACGCTGTTGCCCTACGTAGTTCAGTGTTGCCTATATTGACAGCAACAGATGCAAATTAGCAGGGGTTTCGTATGGGCCGTGAAGGATTCGAACCTTCGACCTTGGGATTAAGAGTGGATGCCGGCCTCTCTTGGGCGCTCGGAAATGCTGCGCCATCCACGTGATTGAGCGAAATCAGCTCGGGCACTTTCGCGCGCCCTCGGGCCACGTTGTTGACCTTCTATTGACCTAGCAGTTGCCGTATGGGACAACGTCCGAAACGCGCCCACAGGCACCGTAACGCAGGTCCCTCCTTGCGCCGCAGCGGAGACGCTGGACTGCACTTGGACGCAACGTCGGTGGATCGATCTTCCCTCGTGCTTCCTCAGCGGTGAGGGCCGACCGCGCGTCCTGGATCAAATCAGGCGTTTGGGCGTCGAATGGAACGCCGTCACGGCGCGTCAGCGAAGTCGGTGGCGCTGACTGATGACCGCGATGAACCTCTGCGCATTCATGATGCGGTGGGCGCGTGGGGTTAGCCGGTTGGGCTGCGGCGTTTCACAGTCCCTTGAAGCGGTGCGGGCAGCCCCAGGCGCTCCTAGGCAAGAACGGAGACGGACCCAGCCATGTGCGTGGCAAGCCGGCTCGGTGTGGACGAAGGCGCGTGCCTCGATGATGACGAGAGCCGCGAGCGCGAACAAGGCCATGGAGGCGGAGACGCCGGCTTTCCGGCAGGACGCGATGGCGACGCCCGCAGCGCCCGCGGCTACCGCGATTGGGCGCCGGCGCGGCGCAGGAGTCCGGCGCCGCTCCGAGAAGAGTGTCGACATGGCGAGACTCGGCTGGGACCGCTGGGCGGCGCTCGGCGGTGCGCATTCGCGGTCCTCTACATCGTCGCGTTCACAACGACGGGTATCGATTTCGACGACACCGACCGGGCAGTCCTCGCCCACTACGCAAGCAGCAGCGCCCGGGCAAAGGAAGTGGCTGCGTTCTTCCTGATCGCGGCGGCCGCGCTCTCGCTCGTCGTCTTCGGGAACGGGTTGCGGACGGCAATCTCGAGGGCAACGGACCGCTCCGATCCACTCGCCGCCTTGGCCTGGGCCGGTACGACCGGCTGTGCGGCATTGATCCTCGCCGGCAACGCGCTCTCGCGGGCGACGGCGCTCGCAGCGATGGACGACAAGTTCGTGCTCAACCCGAGCACACGCAAACTGTTCGAGAACGCGGGCTACCTCCTGTTTGTCAGCGGCGCGCTCGCCGCGATCCTCCTCGTCGCCGCCGTTGCAATCGCAGTGTTTCGCCTCCGGACGCTCTCGCGCTGGGTCGGGTGGGTAAGCGTCGTCGCGGCGCCGCTGCTCCCGCTCGCGATCATCTTCATCGGCTTTCTCGTCTTCCTCGTCTGGGTGCTCGCGGTCAGCGTCTCACTCTGGTCTCACGGTCGGGCCGAGAAGGCGACCGCCGTCACCGTCTAGACCGATTTTCCGCACATCGGGTTGGCCGGGGTTGGTGTCGTCTGGTTTCGGGGGTCTCATTTCTCGAGGAGTTGGAGCAGGAGTTGTTGGGCGGGTCGGGGCTGGACGACCCGTAGCGGTCCGTCGCGGACGCGGACGGCGGTGAGGGTGCGGAGCTGGTCAAAGATCTTTCGGCCGGTGGCGCGGCCGATCCGTTTTTGCAATAGGCGGCGGTCGTCGGCGGCGAGTGTTTCGAGGCCGTGGCGGACGGTCCGCTCGACAAGCCCGTAGAGGAGGAGAGCGAGGCTGATCACGGCGACGAGCGCGGTTATGCGGCGGTTGCTGTGGAGGAAGACGGGGCGGACGGCGAGCGGTCCTTTGAAGTCGGCGAAGCGCCCCTCGACCAGGTGCTGGCGCTTGTAGGCGGCAAATAGCTCGTCGGCGGAGTGGGCGCGGTCGTTGCTGACGAGGCAGTAGCGGCCGTCGAGCCGCTCCGCCGCATCGATCGCACGCGTGTCGCGCTCGACAGCTGCTTGCGGATAGCCGCCGGACCCGACGATCGTCAGCGTGGTCAGCGTGTCGACCCGTCGTCGCTCGAGGATCGTGCGCGCTCGCCGCTCCACGTCCTCCGCTGTACGGCGCTGCTCGGGGACGCCGCGGTTGAGCGTGCCGATCTCTTCCTCGGCGCGGCCGAGCTGGCGCTCGCGTTGAGCACGAGCCGTCTCTTGGTCGTCGAGCGAGAGGACATACAGCGCGCGCAGGCCGACACCGCCGACGCTTAGCTCGTCCTCGCGGCCGAGGTAGCGCGGCTCGCCCTTTCTGTGGCGCTCGGGCCGGTAGGCAAGCGGCGACAGCGAGCTCTCGTCGAGGGCCGCCAGCCGCCGTTTCATCGGCCAGTCTTTGCGGTGCGGGCACAGGAAGCGCAGCCGCCGCTGCTCGAAGGCGCGGACATTGCCGGCCGAGAGCAGCTTCGAGTCGCCGATCACAAGCGGCGGCTGATCCCTGTGAGGCAGCGCTCCGCGGAGGGCGTCGAGGCGGGCGAGCGCCGGCTCGACCGAGCTCGTGTCCTCACGGTTGCCGTCGAAGCTTTCTCCGATCAGCGGCACCGCGCCGTCTTCGCTCACCAGCAGACCGACGCGCACCTGGCGGACGATCGTCCGCTCCGGCGTGCGCCCCTTGCGCACCTGCGGGTAGCCGTCCTCCTGCGCTTGGTAGCCGCCGGTGAAGGCGAGGTGAGTGAGGTCCCAGTGCAACTCGCCGATCGAGATCCCGAACCGCTCGACCGCCCGCCGCGCGATCAGGTTGAGCACCTCCGGCAGATGCTCGGCGAGCGCATCCAGAGTCCGCCCCAGACGATCGTCGTTGAGCTTGCAAGGCGCGATCCCGAGGGTCTCGGCGACCGCGAACTCATCGCCCCAGTCCTCGAAGCTCGAAAGCGGCCGCGGATGCGTGAGCCGGTTCGCGACCAGCGCCAGGAGCACCTGCCCATGCGTGTAATCGGCCACCGAGCGGATCGGACAGAAACGATCAACCGCCTCCACCAGCCCCAGCCGATCGGCGAGCTTCGCCACCACCGGCAACGCGCCAGCCGTCCGGATCACGAGCTCCCGCTCGTACTCCACCGGACACCACTTCGCCACCGCCGCGCGGGTCCCTACACGCTATGTGCGGAAAACGGGTCCAGATCCCGCCCGGGGGACACGCCCGTTCAGGCGCCTCGAAGCCGAACTTCGGACAGGCTTGACCTGCTGACGGATGACGAGGGCGCCCATTGGGTGCGCGCCCTCGCCACGGCCGCGACTTCGGAGCCGCATGGCGTCGAGCTTGTGCTCGAGGCGGCCGCGATTCCCAGCAGCCGCTGCAGGACAGAGAGGACGGCCAGGCTCAGCCGCGAGGAGAGGCAGCTCTACCGCTGGATTCTCGATCGCGTCGTAGAGGCCGCACCGCCAACCGCCGAGCGACTCGCCGAACAGGCGCGCGCACTCGACCTCGATGCGAAAGCCGCGCTGGCGATGTTCGCACGCGAGGATCTTGTCCACGCCGACGGCGGTGCCGTCCTGGTTGCCTACCCGTTCTCTGCGCGAGCCCGAGGCCACCACGTCACGATCGACGCAGGTCGCACGGTGGAGGCGATGTGTGCGATCGACGCGCTCGGAATATCGTCCATGCTCGACCAGCCAGTGGAAGTCAGCTCGCGCGACCCGATCAGCCGTACCGAGATCCGGGTGCGGCTCAACCCGGACGACGGCGCGGCGTGGGAACCCGGGACGGCGGTCGTCCTCGCCGGCAACAACCGCTGCGACGGCCCGAGCTACTCCGGCTGCTGCGACGCACTCAACTTCTTCGAGTCGACCCAGACCGCGCAGCACTACCTACGCCAACACGACGGCCTCGCCGGCACGCCGATCTCGATCCCGGAAGCAATCGAAGCCGGCCGCGCGATCTTCGGCGAGATCCTCAAGCAGAGCTGATGCCAACACCAATCGACCGCTATGAACTAAAGCGCCTGACTCGCGACGAACAAGGCCAGCTCGTCGAGGTGCTGCCGCCGGACGAGTATGAAGACGAGCATCTCCCCGGCGCGATCAACATCCCACTTAAAACGCTCGACGCCGAGACGGCCCGGTAGCTCGACCCGCAAAGGCCGGTGATCGTCTACTGCTACGACTACCAATGAGACATGAGTCCACGAGCCGTTCGAAACCCTCGACTTCCCCCGTGTCTACGACTACGTTGCGGGTAAGGCCGACTGGGGCTCCTTCGGGCTTCTGAGCGAAGGCCGGCGGCACAGCGGCACGCGCGTCGGCGGCCACCTTCAGACCGACGTGCCGACCTGCACGCTCGCGGAGTCGCTAAGGGATGTCTGCGACCGCGTGCGGGCCGTCGGTTGGGACACCTGCTTTGTCGTAAACGAGCAGCGGATCGTGCTCGGCCGGCTCGGACGAACCGCACTCGCGCAAGCCGACGACACGACGGTCGAAGAAGCGATGAGCGCCGGGCCGAGCACCGTGCGGCCCAGCCTCGACCTCGACAAGGCGGTCGAACGGATGCACGCCGAGAACCTGACCGGCCTGCCCGTCACCCGTTCCGACGGCGTCCTCCCTCGGCCACGACGCGACGACGCCGAGCGCGCGCTCAAGTCGAGCGAACCGCAACCGCGGCGAGCAAAGGACGCCAAGGCGAGAGGCCGGACACTCGCCGCTTTTGGCGTTGCATGGGGGCGCCGGGCAAATGCCCGGCTCTTCAATCAATGAGCCCGGATCAGGCTACTAGGTCTGGATGAAGACGTTGTCGCCGTTGACGTGCTTGTTGAAGTTGACGCCGGGCATGTTCACCTTGATGCCCTCGCTCGTGCCCGGCGGCGGCTGGCTCGACGCTCCGTGGATCTGACAGTTGATCTCGATCGTGCCGTCGAACGGCGCGCCCACGTCCGGCTTGAAGTGCACCGCGAACATGACGCGCCCGCCGCACAGCGTCGGGTCGCCGAAGTTGACGTCCTCGAAGTAGCCGCAGCCGTAGAACTGGAAGGTGATTAGCCGCGTCAGCGTGAAGCTTCCGTCTCCGATCGCCGCCGACTCGTACTCCCCCGAACCGCTTGCCGTTTTCGCGCCGGCGTCGAATGACCCCGACAACTCGGTCTGGATGGTCGCGCCGCCTCCGGCCGCGGTCACCGACAGCTCGCTGAAGACGAGGTAGGTCGCGTTCGAGGTTGCAGTGCTCCCACTGCCCGCCGTCAGTCCGACGGCCAGCAGCACGAGGCCGATGATGAGAATCAAGCGTCGCATGCCTGCTCCCCCTTCTTTCGAGGTCTCGCTGTAACGCTACGCCCGGTTGGCGGCCGATGCAAGAGACCGATCCCCCGCCGCATGCCTTCGGGCCCGCTCAAGCGATCGACTCGCAGCAGATGGTGACCGGCGCTCATCGCGCCGCCTTAACGGGACGCGGCCTGCCGGCCCGAGCTCCGACGCAAGGATCTCGCCGTCGCGGGCTCGCGATTACGACAGCGACCTTGGGATTCGGGATGTGCCGAGGCATCTCGGACACGCTCGCGGTGGCTCGCGCCTTCTCGGTCGAGCTTGGTTGGGTCAACAACTGCAGGTTGACCCCAGCGTGGTCAGCTGGATTCCTTCGCCTCGAATTTTCCTATTTGCAGGTACTTTGTTGTGGGCCGTGAAGGATTCGAACCTTCGACCTTTGGGATTAAGAGTGGACGCCGGGCTCTTTGCAGTCGCCCCGGGCAGGCTGGCCGAAGCGCGTCGTGGAGCCAAATCAGCTCGGGTCTTCTCGGGTGCTCTGGCGCGGCATTGTTGACCTTCTGTTGACCCCATCTCGTTATCTGTTCAGACAACGGATAACTTTTGCCTAGACGTCGGAAGTCTTGCGCGGCCGCGCGCAGCGGCGTACGCTCCCGCCGAGAGCCGGGGGTGACGAGACGGGGCTGACCGGAAACGGGAAGAACGGGAAGCAGCGAGATCGGCGCAACATCTGCTGGCTCGCGAGTGCCTCGGTTGTCGTTTCGCTCCTCGCTCTCTCGCTCCCGACGGCGGCGAGCGGCGTTTTCTCGACCGTCCAGTGGGAGCTGAAGGGGTGCCCGTTCGCCTGGGACCAGCGGAACGCGCCGGTGAACATCGTCTGGTACTCGAGCGCGGACGGAACCACGTCCCTCAACTTCTTGCTCGCCCACTTCTCGTGGTCGTCGACTGATGCCACCGATCGCTATTACCAGAGCATGTCGGACTGCGGCCTGCGCGACTGGAAGCGTGCGAGCGCCTCGACATCGATCCCCGTCGGCTCGACGCGATACCTGATCCAGGCGCGGCACACGCATGAGTCCGACCTCAAGTGGGGTAAAACCGTCGTCTCTGCGGTCCGGCGCCAGAAGAAGATCTCGTCGTCGTGCTTCGCCGTCACGCCGGCGACGGCGACGACGGCGAGCGGCTACGATCTCGGGCGGAAGAAGATCTACGGCGTCCTCGCGAGCGTGCCGGGAAACGGGTTCAGGTCGACGTACTGGGGGAACACGAACACGATCCACCAGTGCAACAACACGGACGCCGGCGGCAACGGCTGGGTGCACTGGTGGAAGGTACCGTGAGAGATCGAATGCACCGGCTGTTCCGTCTCCTGCTCCGCGGCGCTGCGACGCGGCGGGTCCCGTATCTTGTCGCGAGCGTCGCCTGCGTCGCCGCCGCGCTCGTCGGCGCCTTGTACGCCCTCGGCGCGATCTCGCCGTCGGCCGGCGGGCGCGTCAACGCCGCGCGCGCGACGTCGTACACGGTCTACTGGCTCGGCACGTCGTTCGAGGGCCTGAAGTTCACGAAGAAGATCAGGCGACTCGAGAAGCCGGCGCGCGGCGAGACGTTCGGCGCCGACTTCGTCACCTACCTCTACGGGACGTGCAAGCCGGACTCGGACGGCGGCTGCCCCATTCCGCTCGAGGTCCAGAGCTGGGCCGCGTGCAAACGCAACCTCTCCGTGTACTCGCTGACTCCGGACGGACGGCCGCTGCCGCACGAGCGGCTGAAGATCCGTGGTGTCCCCGCGGCCCTCTTCGAGGACGGAACCCGGCTCGAGATCTACACGGGGAAGACGACCGTCGTCATCTTCGGGAGCGCCGAGGCTCAGCTCAAGCGCGCCGCGGACGCGATGCGTCCCGTGAGCGGCCATGGGAAGCCTGGGTCGCCGCTGCCGGCGCCCGCGCCTGGCGCGCTGACGGGCAAGCTGCGCTGCTAACCGGATTTGCGGCAGCCGCGCCGCGACGCCGGCGAACGTAGGTACACGCGCCGCTCCTGCTCCGTCAGGTCGCGGTTCGCGATTCGACACGCAAGCGTTTGCCAGGCCGCCGGTGAGGCCGACCATGACGTAAGCCGCCCGTCGGACGTTCCCACGGCGAGCTCGGACCCGTCGGAGCTGAACGCGAGCGAAGTCACGGGCTCCCCGAACGCGACGTGCGCGAACGGACGCCCCGGCCGCTCGAGGTCCCACAGCGCGAGCTCGTGGTCCGTGTTCCCGGCCGCGAGGAGAGCGCCATCGGCGCGGAAGGCGACGCTCGAGACGAGGTCGGGCGGTCCGCCCTCGATAGTGTTCGGGAACACGAGCGCCGCGACGCCCGCGGGTTGCGGCCAGACGCGGATCGTCGTGTCGTCGCCCACAGCCACAGTTCGTACCCGAGCGTCGACGGCGAGGGTCGGCGCGATCGGATCAACGTGCGCGACGACGCGACCCGGAGGAGAGCCGACGTGCACCGCGCCTGCAGAGTCGACGTACGCGAGCGCGCCGCGGCCCGCGCCGACCGCGGCGGCCACGACGTCGGCCGGAGGCGCGACGGCGTGCGCCGTCGGCGGCCGGTCGTCGAGCCGCCACCGGAAAACGCTGCGGTCGGAGCCGACGGAGACGAGCGTATTGCCGCCATCAGTGAACGCGAGCCCGACAACGTCATGCTGCGGTCCGGAGAGCGTGGCGGCGACATCGTGACGGTCGAGGTCGAACAGCCGGATCGGTTCACCGGGGGCGCTCGCGGCCAGGACTGGGCGCCGTGGGTCGAACGCGACCGCGCGGGCGCTTCCGCGGACCCGCGCGAGCGGCCGCGTCAACGGCTTCGGCGAGCGAAAGCTCCAGACCTCCGCATGCCTACCGCCGCCGCTCACGGCGGCAGCGCCTCCAGGGGCGGCCGCGAACGCGGCGACCGACGCCGCGGCCGCGATCGTTCGCGGCGACGGCCGCGAGCGGCGCAGAGCCCAGACCCGAAGGTCGCCGCTTGTGCCGGCCGTCAGCAGCGTGCCGGGGCTCGTCCCGAACGCGATGCCGGTGACGGCGTCGTGGCCGCGCACATGGAAGCGGACGAACCGGTCGTCGTGCAGCCGCCAGACGCCCGCGACGCCGTCGTCGCGCCCGAACGCGAGCCGCCGGCCGGCGGGGTCGAACGCGAGCGAGACGACCGACGCCGGCTCGTCGGCGACCCGCCGGAGCGGGCCACTGCGAACGCCGCGCAGCAGCACCTCGCCGTCCTGCGTCCCGACGGCGAGGGACGTGCCGGCCGAATCGAACGCGAGCGTCCGCACGGCGGCTCGCGCCGCCCGAAACTGCCTCAGCGGTGCGCCGGTGCGCGAGTTGAGCACGACGACGCGGCCGTCGTGAAGACCGGCCGCGACGTCGCGGCCGTCGCGGCTCGCGACGAGCGCCTCGACGCCTGCCTTCGCGTGCAGCAGCGGCAGCCATGTCGTGGGTTGTGCGTGAGAGACGGCGAGCGTTCCGTCGGCCCAACCTGCGACCACGACGCCGTCGGCGCCGAGCGCGACGCGGACGACGCCGCGGCCGGCCGGCGGCAGAACTAGGAGGCGCCGTCCCGACGCCGCGTTCCACAGCTCGACGCGGCCGTCGTCGCGCCCCACCGCGATCGTGTGGCCGTCGGACTCGAGCGCGACACTCGCGACCTCGCCCGCGGGGTGCAGGAGCACGCGCACGTGATCCGTCGCGGAGAGTGCCTCGAGGAGCGCTGACCGAGCCTCGGTCGTCCCGCTCGTCTGAACGGCGTGCACTGCCAGCAGGAGCGCGAGGTCCGTTTGGCGGCGGGCCGCGGCCGCCGTCGAGTCGCGTGCGAGCCGCTGCGACGCGGCGATCCGCTGCTCGAAAGTCTTGCCGCTCAACGCGCTGACCAGCGCGAGAGCCAGCGCCACGACGCCCCCGGCGACGACGAGCACGCCGAGGAGCCCGCGCCGCCGCTGCCGGCCGTCCTCGTCGAGGATGATCTCCTTGTCGACGGCGCGGACGTAAGCGGCGAGCGACGCAACGCTGTCGCGGAAGAGCGGGTTCCAGAGGGTCAGCTTCCAGCGCGGTGCGCGGCGCGCCCAGGTCAGGTCGACCCAGAGCGGCTCGCCCGTGAACGCCGCCTGCGCCGCGGGCGGCAACGCGTCGGAGTCGAACGTTCGCGTCGCCTCGTCCCAGCACAGCGTTCCCTCCGTCAGCGCGACCGCGAGAGCGAGGCCGGGATGGCCCGCTCGCCAGTGCGCGACCTCGCGTTCGACCCACTTCGACTTCGCCGCCGCGGGCGACGCCAGCAGGACGAGCTTCTGCGTCTCATCGAGCGTCCGCGCCACGGTCTCCCAGGCGTTCGGGTTGGCGGCGAGGCTCGACCGATCGAGGAAGACGGGGAACGGCGACCGCCTGTACCACGGGACCGCGATCCGCCGGAGCGCCCGACGGACAATTCGCGCAAGGCGCGAGCTCGCGCCGCGGTTGTAGGAGATGAACGTCTTCGACTGCGCGGCTGCGTCGGCGGGCGGGACGGCGGCGGCGGGGGCGTGCGGACTGACGACGTGCTCGGACACCGCGCGCTATCCGTCCAGGCTCGGAGGACGCCGCTGCGGGCTTCGCGGTTCGACTGCTGATTGTTGCCTCACTGCGGGCGCCTCGGAGTCGTCTTTGCCGCAGACCGACTTCCATCGTACGACGGCCGCGACGTTCGCACAAACGACGGAGTCGGCCCGCGGTGCGGCCGTCAGGCGAGGCGGACGATCGCCGCCACGTAGATCGCGGCGAAGATCAGCGGCACGACGCGCTCGAAGGTCCCGAACTCGATGTAGCGCTGCCACGGCCGCGCGCGCGCCTCCGTGAGGTGCGCCCATTCACGCGTGAACGGCGCCGCAGCAAGCTCCGTCTCCATCTCGCGGACGATCGCGAACTTCGCAGCGTTTAGGCGGCGGTAGCTGCGCAGCAAGCCCCACCACGTGACTGCCAGCACGAGTCCTGCTACCCCGGTGAGGATGATTCCGGTCTCGTCCGCGCTCGCACCCGCCTTCTCGGTGACGGGCCGAACGAAGCCGATGACCGCGATCAGGGCGGAGTTGATCGTCAAGAAGAAGCTGTTCGCGGTGGAGCGTCGCGCCGAGATGCGATCGGCCATCTCCACAGTCAGCTTGTACAGGTCGAGAAACTCCCCGCGGTGCTGCGAGTCCTCCGGCGCGGCCACGGGCAAAGAATCCGACGATCGCGCCGTCGCTGTCAAGCGCTGCGCAGGAACCTCGTGGGACGGCGGGCACCCGCCGAAAGACCGGCGCCCGGCGCCGTCCGGACTCCGTGGCCCGAGGGCTCCCGCGAGACGGCTTTGCCCTGGGCGTTTCGCGCCCCGCGACTTCGAATCCCGTTGCCCTTACCCACGAACGCTGGCTGGATGCGCGAAGATGGATGGGATCGCCGGGTTCAATGGCGCCCACCCGACGCCGAGGCGTTTACGGCTGCGGTATGCCGCGGCTTGCGCGGTCTGCCGCTGCGAGCTGGTGCTCGGAACAGAGGCTTGGTGCGACTCGGAGGCGAAGCTCGCGCGTGCCTGGTCTGCGGTGGCGGCTCCGAGCTGGCGCGCGACCTCGCCAGCAACCGCTGGTGCTTCGCGGCGGCAAAAGTAAGGACATGTTGCGATGACCTTGGTACTGGGGATGTGGTGTGATTGCTCGGATTCGCTCGTGCTGGTTCTGGCTTTCTCGGGTGTGCTGGCGGGGGTCAACAACCAGATGTTGACCCATCGTTGTTATCGGCGGATTTCGCCGCCTACGAATCCCCGCATTTGCAGGCAAATCGAGATGGGCCGTGAAGGATTCGAACCTTCGACCTTGGGATTAAGAGTCCCCTGCTCTACCAACTGAGCTAACGGCCCAGAAACGGCGCACAGTGTAGCCGGGGGTCTCTCGACTACGCCGCGAGCGAATGAACCCGGTCCG
>WNFU01008692.1_pt1 | contig 11660 bp, 11 predicted proteins | sample 5400121 | NCBI WGS metagenome assembly WNFU01 (sample SAMN13153360, study PRJNA577476) | soil metagenome | isolation source: 100 cm soil or saprolite under grassland replicate 1 | place: USA:California | collected 2016-06-15 | reverse complement strand
CACTGGCGGCTTGACCTGCCCGGCTCGTGGCACCCGCACCTCCCAGCAGCACGAAGGAGATGCACCATACCAGACAAGCAAACCTAAGTTACCGGCATTGAGGCTAGCCCAAGGCTAGCCCCGAAAGGGCTTGGCCGAACTCCGCAGCCAAACTCATGGGGCGAGACCGCACCGCCGAAGAAACCAAAACAGCAGTAAGGTCAACCTCCTCGTCGGGCCGGTAGCCTGATCCGCGAGCAGTCGTGAGGAAGGCGGGAGGCGGGAGTCGGACGCCGACGTCGAGCTGCTCACCGCCACCGCCCGCGTGCAGTTGTGGCCGGCCTCGTCCCGCAGCTACTCCTGATCGTCGCCGCCTTCGGTGGTTCCTCGTCCGTCGGCATCGGAGGGGTGCGCTTCACGCGCTTGATCGATCGACACGTCCGCGCCCTTGCGGACCTGCGGTCCGCGGCGCCTTCGGCGGTGTAGTCGGCGTAGGTGATCCGCCGGGGGCCGGAGGGCTCGTCCATCACCTCGTCGTCGCCGATGACCGACGCGCGAATCGTCTCGACCAGCGGCGACGGGGTACGCGCGTGTCCACGCCACCACTGTCGCACGAATCCCACGCCCCAGGAACTCCGACCCAACTACCGCAATTGGGGGATTGTGTCCTGTGCGCACGGAGGGTGTAGACGGGGCAACAACGCCGAAAACGGAGAGCGTCCACCGAGACACCATCGCGTCGCTTGGGTTGCTGGCGTCGCCACCGGAGTGCGCACGCAGACGGAGGGGGGCCAGATGTCGCCGACGACCGAGGCGCACATGCCGGCCGTCCGTCCGAGCAGGCGGCTTCGACTTCGTCTGGCACCTGCCGGTGGTGATGCTCACCGTGACGCTGCTGGCCGGCGCGATCCTTCCGGCGCCCGCTGGCGCCGGTGCCCGCACACCGCTCCGTACCGCCCGAGGGAAGGAGTCCGATGAGGACCAGATTGCGAGCTAAGCTCGCCACCGCCGCGGTGGTGGCCATCCTGGCTGGCGCCTCGTTCGCGTTGTTCGCCCCGTCCGGCCCTGCGGTCGCGTTCTCCTCTGGGGGGCTGTTCCTGGACGTCCAGGTCCAGTCGCCGGCAAGGCTGGTCTCCAGAGGCGCCGCGGTGGACGTGACGCTGGAGGTCACCTGCAACTCGCCGTTCGGCGCGGACGTCTTCGTCACGGTCACCCAGCGTTCCGGGTCCGGCGTCGCCCAGGGCTTCGGATCAGAGCAGGTGGGCTGCACCGGATCGGGTGAGCAGGTCGTCATCCGCGCCCACGAGTTTGGAGGGAAGCCCTTCAAGCAGGGCACCGCCGTCGCCAGCGCCGAGATCTTCGGCTGCAACAACGTCACCTGCGGCAGCGAGACAGATAGCGAGGTCATCGACATACGGCGCTGACCTCGAGCGACCCCTCGATCCCGCGCGGGAGGACGTCACCAGGGCTTCGACCCGGCTCAGGTGACGTCCTCCCCGGCCGGTGCGAAAGCGGCCAAGGCCAGGTCTTCCAGCAGCACAAGCGCCGGTTTCTTGTTGCTGGTCGAGCAGGGTGTGCTGGCGTTCCGCTCCACAGGGGGTGGCGGAGATGCGACGGATGGCGGGTGCTCTGGTCCTCACGCGGGCGGCCACGGCCTGGTCGGCCGTCCCCGGTCTGGCGCAGGCCGTCCAGACGGGCATCTTCGGTGACTGCCGCCAGCGTGCGGGCCGACTTCGACAACGACGGCTTCGCCGACCTGGCCGTGGGGGTCTCCGCCGAGGACGTCGGCGCCATCGGCGATGCCGGGGCGGTCAACGTGCTCTACGGGGGCGGCCGGCGGGCTCACCAGCTCCGGCAGCCAGCAGTTCACCCTGGACAGCCCCGAGCTGCCCGACACCGCCGAGGAGAGCGACCAGTTCGGTGCCGCGCTCGCCGTCCAGTAACTGGGCCGTGCAGGAGAAGCCCATGGCCTCATGAGCGGTCGGCGGCCTCAGCGAACCACTCCAGGGTGGTGTCCAGTCCCGGACGTAGCTAGAGTCTGGTGGCATGAAGGTCCGCGAGTTCGAGGCCGTGGTCGGGGGCGGGGAAGGGCGACTTCCGCTGGTCGAGCTGCCGTTCGACGTCACGGCGGTGTACGGAACGGCCCGGCCCAAGGTCAAGGCGACGGTCAACGACGTCACCCTCCGCACGACGGTCTCGGTGTACGGCGGGCGGTCCTATGTTGGGTTCCGCAAGGAGATCCAAGCGGCCGCCGGTATCCGGATCGGGGACCGCGTCCGGATCCGGATCGAGCCCGACGTCGAGCCTCGCGAGGTCGAGGTGCCCGACGACCTGGCCCGAGCCCTCAAGCAGGATCCAGCGGCGAGCCAAGCGTTCGAGGGGCTGTCGTACACCCATCGCAAGGAATATGCCCGGTGGGTCGAAGACGCCAAGAAGCCCGAGACCCGTCAGCGCCGGGTGGAGAAGACGATCGAGCTGCTCCGGGCCGGCACGAAGCACCCCTGAGAGGCCGCTTCGCTCCCTTTGGGCGTAATCCGCGTCGCTGGAAGGGCACCGCCCTCGCCATCAGGGCGTCGCGGCGTCGCCACGGTGACTGGCCACGTTCAGCACCACCCCGTTGGGGTCCTTGACGAAGAAGCGCCGCACCCCCCATGGCTCGTCGGTCAGCGGATACACCAGCTCAAGGCCGCGCCGCACGGCCTGGGCATGGACGGCGTCGACGTCGGCGACCTCGACGGTGACCTGCGCTACCACGGGCGCCGTGGCATCCTCGCGTACGACGCTGAGCTGGGCGGTCGGGTTGGTGGGCGACACCAAGGTCAGGATCCAGCCCAGGTCCATGGCGACCTGGAAGCCGAGCAGGGCGGTGTAGAAGTCGCGGGAGGCATCCAGCTTGTCGGAGGCGATGTTGGGCACGACCCTGCTGATGCTCATGATCGTCCTTTCTGGCGCGCACCACCGCAGTACGGTCGCACGCTATGGCAGCGGCGCGACCCAACCATCCGGTAGACGTCTTAAAGAGCTTCGCCCCTTCCGGTGACGTGATCATTGCTCACCAGAGGCTCAGGCCGCAGTGACGAAGGAACGAGTAGGCCAGGTGGTGGGTGCCCCGGATCCGTTGGATGCCGCGTTCGGCCGCCGTGATGACTTCATCCAGGGTGTCGCCTGCCAGGTTGGCCAGCTCCACCCCCTTGAGGTTGGACCACAGCGCCTCCACCGGGTTGAGCTCGGGCGCGTAGCCAGGCAGCGGCTCCACCACCAGCCAGGACCGCTGGCGACGCAGCCAGGCACCCATCACCTTGCTGCGGTGGGCGGGCAGCCCATCCCACAGCATGGTCGCCTTCTGCCCGCCGAGGAAGCCTCGCAGCTCGCCGAGCGCCTGGATCAGGCTGTCGGTGTCGTAGGCGCCTGGCTGGTGGTGAAAGGCGAGTGCTGCGCCGCCGCCGCGGGAGCCGTAGCACAACCCGGCGGCCAGCGACACCCGCTTCCACTTGAAGTGGTGGCGGATGACCGGGGTGACACCGCGCGGCGCCCAGGTCCGACGGACCACCGGCAGCAGCGAGACCCCCGACTCGTCCCAGAACACGATGACGGCCCTACGTCGCCTGGCGTTTTTCCCGGATCCGTGGCCAGTCGCTCTCCACCCACCGGGCGATCGCCTGCTCGTCGCGTTCGACGGCGCGGCGGGCGGGGCGTTGCAGCCGCCAGCCCAGCCGGCGGCGCAGCAGCTTCCACACGTGACCGGGATGGTAGGCCACCCCGGTCACCTGCTCGATCACGCTGGCGATCCGGGCGAGAGTCCAGTGGTCGGTGTCGAACCCGTACGCGCGGGCGCCCTGCCTGAGCGCCTGCCTGACAGCAGCAAGCTGCGGGTCGGACAGGCGCGGGGCGTGCCCGGTCGGGCCGGCGCTGCGCAGCGCCTCCAGCCCGCCCGAGCGCCACTGGGCGTGCCAGCGGCTGGCGTTCTGCCGGGCGACACCGAGTTGGCGGGCGACCTCGGCTTGGGAGCGGCCGGCGGCAAACAGCGCGCCGGCCTGCAGACGGACTCGTTCGAACGCCTGGCGGTCACGCAGACCACGGGCGTTGCGGCGGTAGGCGGTTGGTCTCATCCCGCCAGGCTGCCAGGACAACCCCTCATCGTGTCACCGGAAGGAGCGAAGCTCTTTAGTGCCTGCGCCAGTAGGCGTCGGGGCCGACGACGGGGCCCGGTCCTGCAGCTCGTCAACGACCTGAGGCCTTGTGGGGATCCTTTGGTCCCGGCTCGACGCAGAACTCGTTGCCTTCCGGATCCTGCATGACGGTGATGTCGTCGTACCGCTGAACTACCGTGGCGCCCAGGGTGATCAGGCGATCGACCTCTTCGCTCATGCTGGTGAGCGCGCGGAGGTCAAGGTGCACATGGTTGGGTGCCGTGGTTGGCCCGCGACCACCTCGGAACCAGATGATGGGGCCACCCCAGCCGGGTGCTTCGACGTAGGCGCGTTCGGCAGTGGATTCCTCATCCACGTCGGAGACGAGCGCGGCGGCCCAGAACCGGGCGACTCGAAGGGCGTCCTCGCAGTCGAACGTCAGGTTCTTGATCAACAATGCCATGCTCCCCTCATGTCGCCGTTTCGCTCGCTCTCGGCGGGCTCGGTGCGGGCACGTCGACCCAGGACGACGACCCAGGAGGATCGATGGCCATCCACCTGCTGCATCTTGGCCTGCCAGTCCGTGACCAGCAGCGCTCCATGCGCTTCTACGCGACCTGGTTCGGCTTCGACCCGGACGGCGCCCGCCGCTACCCGGACGGGACCGTGATCCTCCGCAACCCGGACGGCTTCGACCTGGCTCTGCATCCGGGCGAGGCGCCTGAGCAGCCCGCCTTCCTGCATTTCGGGTTCCAGATGCCCGACGCGGGCGCCGTCCGCGAGCTGCTCGCCAGGATGGAAGCCGAGCGGGTACCGGTCCCGGAGCGCTGGGACGAGCCGGGCTACGTCGCGTTCAAATGCCTGGACCCGGACGGCTGGCGTGTGGAGGTCTACTGGGAGCCGATCGGTTAGGGCCTGTGCAGCAGGCGTCAGGGCCGACGGTGGGGTCGGGTCTGCCAGCGGTAGCAGCTCCAGGCGCGCCGCAGCAGCCAGCCGCAGACGATGACGGCGTTGACCAGCGCCAACCAGAACTCCACCACCAGCCGGCGGCGTTCGGTGCACCAGCGCAGCTTGCCGTATTGGTTGCCCCACGCATGGGTGCGCTCCACCGGCCAGCGGCGGCTGGCCTGGACGGGCGCCGGCACCCCGCGGGTGGCGACCTCGCCGACCATGCCACGCTCGGCCAGCACCTGCCGGCAGGTCTGGTAGTCGTAGCCGGCGTCCAGGTGCACCGTGGGCCGCTGCGGCAGTGGGCCCAGGACGGCTGCGGTGTCCAGGGTCGCGGCCAACAGCCCGTCGTCGCGGCGGTTGGCCGGGGCAGCGACCGCGCCCAGCGGGATGCCGCCGGCGTCGGTGAGCATCGAGCGTTTCAGCCCCTGCTTGCGACGGTCCACCGGGCTTGGCCCAGCGACCTGGCCGCCGCAGGGCGCCTTGGTGATGCAGCCGTCCACCGCCAGGTGCTCCAGTTCCAGCCCAAACAGCCGCTGGTAGGCGCCAAGCACCGCCAGCCGCAGTCGTTCGGCAACCCCCAGGGTGATCCACTCATCCCGGCGGCGGCGCAGCGTGCTGGCCGAGCAGGTGGCGTCCGCGATCCTGCGGTAGCCGCAGCCGAACACCAGGATCTGGATGAGCTTGTCGAAGATGACCCGGTCGGGGATGCGGCGGCGGTGGCAGCCCAGCGGGTGGTGGACGTGGCGGGCGGGCAGCAAGGCGGCGAACTGGACCCACAGCGGTTCCAGGACCGACGATGGCAGCGCAGGCACGAGTCCTCCCGATGATCACAGGGTGTGGGAACTCAGTGATCATCTGATCCCTTCTCCAGCCGCTATCGTTAACGAGCGCTGGGAGCACGAGGTCGCGGCAGGTGTCCGCTTCCTTGCGACCATTGCGAGGCATGCGGCAGCGTCCCCCGTGGTGAACTTGTTCTGATGGACTGTATCGCGCGCAGGACACAGAACGAGGCAGATGCCGTACCGACGCAGCAAAGTCACGCGTTGGAGGGCGTCGAGCACCACGCCAGCCTACTGAACCGGCGTCTTCGCGGCTGGAGCGACACCACCTGTGGTGATGCACCGAGGTGATCACCGGAGCTCAAACGCGCCGACCGACAGCGGCTATGCACTGACGTGAGCTGGTCCGCTCGTGGAGTCGAACGCAGCAGTGCCTATCGTGGCCTGTGGATCGGTCTCGCGCAGCACAATGACCTCCAACGACACGTCGGCAGGAGAATCACAACCGTGTGTCACTCAACCACGAACCGGACCCCGCCTACCGGCGTTCCGCAGCTCACCGGCTACCTCACTCGCGACGTCTTCAGGGCAAGTAGCTCTTGCTAGGAGGGTCGCCGGCAAGAAATGGGGTTTCCCGGGGACGCGGCATTGGTGCATCGTCCGATGCCGGGGCCGCCGCCGCGCCGTAGGGTGCTCACATCGGAACGGCCGATCGGGCCGCCGTCCCAACCGCCGCTCGGACCGCTTGCGTCGGCGTTCTCCTGTCCGTCTGGACAGATGCTCACGCTTGATGTTCAGCAGCTGACTGGCGGGCACGGGCGCTGCGTCTCCGGTTGTGTGCGCCACGATTCCCTGTCACAGCAAGGAGGACCTGGAAGATGAAGATGAAGGTCATTGCGCTTGTGCCGGCGGTGCTGGCAGCCGCCGTGCTCCTGCTAGCGGCGCCCGCATCGGCGGCGCCCGCCAACATCGGCTTCGGCTTCAACGCGACCGACATCAGCGGCTTCCCAACCGGTGCCGCCACGCTCACGGGCGGCGGCTCCTACAACCCCGGGACGGGCTTTGTCCATTCGGCTGGCGGCTTTCGATGCACGAGCGACGTCGGCCAGGGCCCGCTGGCCGGCTGTCTCACCGGCCAAGGCGTGCGCTGGGACACGGTCGAGCTGCGGGCAAGCACGAGCTTCAAGTGCACCGGGGCAGCGGCGGAGCCCCTGAAGACCGCAAGCACCGATGAGAACACAGTGGTGCTCCTCGCCGACTTCTACCGCGCCGGCGACGGTGTCGACGAGTCCTTCACCGCCCAGATGATCGTCTCCGCCGACGACATCGCACCCGACATTGCCGGGACTCAGAACGTCTGGATTCAGGGCGTCGGCTGTGCCTCGGCGATCGCGAACTTCAGCTCCTGACGGCGACTCGGAAGGAGTCATGGAAACGATGGAACGGGTCGGAGCAGCTGACCAGCCTCGTTCCTTCTTGCCCCCAGGGGGCCGCGGCGCGGAGCGGAAACGAACGCTCGGGCTCGAACCAAGCATTCGGAGGTAAGCGCATGAGGTGGTTCATCGGTTTCAACCGCCTGCTGCTGGTGGGGGTCGTCGCTACCGCCGGAATGCAACGCGACCACGGCAGGTGCCGTGGCCGAGGTCCCATACACCGCCGATTACTACTTCTGGAAGCGGACCGGCGGCTGATGCAACGCCGATGCCCGGAAGGACCACCTCGGGCGCAAGCCGCAGCCCGCCGGCCACCCTCGCGGTCGCCGGCGGGCTGGCGTTGGCCGTGCTTCCCGAGAAGGTTCCCCATGCAGAGCATCGCCATTCCCACCGACCCTCAGCGAGCCGACGCGGGCGTGACCGGGGCCTCCACGCCACCGATCGGCCGCTACCTGCGTGTGCCGGTCCAGGTCCACCAGGCCGACCCGGACGCCCCCGAGGTCGCCAGGCGCCTGATCGCGCTCATCGCCACCCGCTGGCCGGCCACTCCGGCCGAGCACATTGGCAGCTCGGCGGTGCCCCGCCTGGCCGGCAAGAACATCATCGACCTGCTTCTGGCCGCCCAGCCGGCCCAGATCCCGGCCATCACCCAGGCCCTGCTCGAGCTCGGCTTCCAACCTCAGGTCCCCGCGGCGTTCCCGGCCACCCGGCCGATGCTGTGGGGCACCTTCCGCCACGGACCCACCACCTACCGGGTCCACGTGCACGTGGTCCCGGCCGGCAGCCCCGAGGTCGCCGCCATGCGCGGCTTCCGGGACGCCTTGCGCGCCTACCCGCTCCTGCGCCGCCGCTACGCCGCCCTCAAGCAGGCGATCGTCTGGTGCGGCCCGGTCGACCCGGTGACCTTCACCAGGGCCAAGCACGACTGGATCGTCACCGCCCTCACCCAGCTTGGCCTGGCCAGCCACCAGCCGCGCCGCCTCTACCAGAATGGCCTCGGCCTGGACAGGTCCCACCGACCGGCCTCGTGACCCACCCCACCCTCGCTGCTAGCAGCTGGCTCAATGGCCAAGCGTGACCGCGGAAGAGCCAATCCCCCCGCGGCCAAAGGGCCAGGTGATCACGGACAGACGGTCCGTAAATTGCTCGCGGAGCTGAAGTCTGACCCTGGTGGCGATGGGGGGAGGGGGATTGCACATCGGGCGGCGAGCCAGCCAGCGGATGGTCGTGACGTAGTCTGAGCCCGGGTTACGGCCCATCACGACCGTGGGCAAGCGGGCGCTGGAGGTAGGCCGAATGAAGGTTTCCATCCTCGACGACTGGTTCGACACGCTGCGAACACTCCGATGCTTCGACAAGCTGGCGGCCCACGACGTCACGATCTGGAATGACCATGTCCAGGACATCGATGCATTGGCTGAACGGCTGCATGCGTGCGAGGCATTGGTGCTCATCCGTGAGAGGACCGAGATCAGGACGCCGTTGCTCGAGAGGTTGACCGAGCTGCGGCTGATCAGTCAGCGCAGCGTCTATCCCCATATCGACGTCGACACGTGCACCCGGTTGGGCATCGTCGTCTCCTCCGATCAACACGCTGGCACGCCGTCCTATGCGGCGGCCGAGCTGACGTGGGGGCTGGTGCTCGCCGCGATGCGCCAGATCCCGCAGCAGATGGCCTCGCTCAAGGCGGGCAACTGGCAGATGGGCGTCGGCGAAACGCTTAGAGGGAAGACGCTCGGCATCTACGGGTATGGCCGAATCGGCAGGGTCGTGGCCGGGTACGGCCGTGCGTTTGGCATGAACGTCCTGGTTTGGGGGCGCGAGGCTTCGCTGGCGCAGGCCGACGTCGATGGTCATGTCGTGGCCGGGAACAAGCAGGCATTCTTTGCAGCGTGCGACGTGCTTTCCCTGCACATGCGCCTGGTCGAGGCGACTCGGGGCATCGTCACGGCTGCCGACCTGGGGCGCATGAAACCGACGGCCTTGCTCGTCAACACCAGCCGGGCGGGGTTGATCGAGCCGGGTGCTCTGGTGAGGGCGTTGCGCGCCGGGCGTCCCGGCATGGCGGCGGTCGACGTATACGAGGACGAGCCGTTACGTGATGCCCGCCATCCGCTGCTCGCCATGGACAACGTCGTCTGCACGCCGCACATCGGATACGTGTCGCGGGATGAATGGGAGTTGCAGTTCGCCGACATCTTCGATCAGATCAACGCCTATGCCGCGGGATCACCGATCAACGTCGTCAACCCCGACGTGCTGACGCGCGCTCGCGCCTCCCGGTGATCCGGAAGGTGCAGAATCGCCGCCGAACATGACAGAGCGCGTGCACTTTGGCTTTACACAATACGAACCCAAACCCGCTGGTAGAAGGCCCGACGCTCATGCTTGCTACGGTTCACAGCAAGGTCCGACGGGCTGGATACCGGAAGATCGGGGCGAAGCTCGTAGAACCCGGGTAAGAGGAAGCCGACGCGACTCCATCAGTTTCCAGCAGGCCTGGTGGCAGGGCCGGGGCCTCTTGGGTGCCGCTGGCGTTGACACCAGCGGTCAGGATCCCGGCTTGATGATCCCGAGCCGGTGGGCGATGGTGGCCGCCTCGACTCGGCCGTGCACGCCGAGCTTGCCGAGGATGTTGGAGACGTGCACGGTGGCCGTCTTGGGGCTGATGAACAGCGTCTCAGCGATCTGGCGGTTGGTCCGCCCGAGCGCGATCAGCGCGAGTACCTCCTGCTCGCGGGCCGTGAGGCCGAGTCGGTCGAGCGGCGATGGCGGCTGGGGTGCGGGCGGAGGGGTGGTCGCGGCATCGGTCCCGAGGTTGAGGCGACCGCGGCGGGCCAGGGCCTCGATCTCGGCGCGTAGCGGGGCCGCGCCCAGCTCGCTTGCGGTCTGGTGCGTGGCGCGCAGCAATGGCTCGACCCGCTCGCGGCCGCCGCCGAGCAGCAGCGCCTCGGCCTGGCGCCAGCGGGCATAGGTGGTCGGGTAGGGCTCGCCGAGCCGTTCCCAGGCCTTGGCGGCCGCCGCCCACAGCTCGGCCTCGTTGCGTCCTTGGAGCCGGGCGAGCTCGGCCTCGCCGGTCACCGACTCCGCCTCGACCCGTGGAGGCAGAGCAGCGGCCGGGGTGGCTGTCCCGGCTGAGGCCCGGGCGCGCTGCCAGGCGGCCAGCTCCTGGCCGACCGCGCGCGCCTCGAGTTCCTCCCCCTCGGCGCGCTGGGCTCGGGCCAGCTCGGCACGGTCAGCCGCGGCGCGCAGTCCCAGCGTGTGCAGCGAGGCCGCAAGGTGCGGTTGGAGACCGAGGAGCTTCAGCCCTTCGGCCACGGCGGTGCTGGCATCGGCGGGGCGACCCTCCAGCAGGGCCAGCTCGGCGGTCCTGGCAGACAGCGGCCCCGCCACCCACGCCTGGTCCACGGTCTGGGCGGAGGCGTCATGCGCCAGCGCCAGATGCGCGGCGGCGGAGTCGGCCAGTCCCCGGCCGAGGTCGAGCTGGGCATAGATGGTGTGAATGTAGACGTGGGTGGCCGCCAGCTCGGGGGCCAGCCGGCTCACCGCCTGTCGCAGCATCGCCTCCGCCTGGGCCCAGCGACCCAGGGCGAGCAGCGATCGGGCCGCGCTGGCGGCCAGGAATGGGCCGTGCCAGCGGGCCAGTCCCTGGCGGCTTGCCAGTTCGGCGCCTTCCTGGGCGACGGTGGTCGCCTCCTCCAGACGACCGAATACCTCCAGCACCCCGGCCAGGGAGGTCAGCGTGCGGGCGAGGTCGTCGACCTTGGCGACCGTCTCGGCGATCCGGCGCGCCGCCCTGAGCTGCTCGATGCCTCCCTCGAGGTCGCCGAGGAAGGCCAGATCCACGCCTAGCGCCCGCCGGGCGTGGCTTTCCTCAACGGGCGCGTCGACCTGGCTGGCGATCGCGATGGCCTCCTCGCACAGCGCGCGCGAGTCGCGATAGCGGGCCTGGATCATGAGCGCTTCGCCGAATGCGGCGAGTACCCCCGCCCGCTCGGGCGATGGTGGCGCGGGAGGGATCAGCGCCACGGCCTGCTCGTACTCGGCCATCGCCCCCTGGCCACCTGTGGCCGCCAGGTAACTGCCGAGGCGTCCATGTAGCAGTCCAGCCTGGACCGGGTCGTCGCCCGGGTCGACCTGGGCGAGCGCCGCGCGGGTCAGCGCGATCGCCCGGACCGGGTCGCCGGCGGTGTACGCCGACTCGGCGGCGTGCCGCAGCACCCTGGCGCGGCTGAGGGCGGCATGCTCGGCGGCGTCGGGGACCTGGTCCCACAGCTCGAGTGCGGTCTCGAAGTGCTGCTGGGCGTCGGCGAAGGCGTAGGCGGCCTGCGCCTGCAGGCCCGCCTGGATGGTGGCTGGCAGGGCGCGCACAGAATCGTGCGCCTTGG
>WNFU01017947.1_pt1 | contig 11661 bp, 12 predicted proteins | sample 5400121 | NCBI WGS metagenome assembly WNFU01 (sample SAMN13153360, study PRJNA577476) | soil metagenome | isolation source: 100 cm soil or saprolite under grassland replicate 1 | place: USA:California | collected 2016-06-15 | reverse complement strand
GCCGCCGGCGTGGACCCGGAGCTCACCTCGGCCGCCGGTGAGCCGGGCCACGAGATCGTCGAGGTGGCGAGGCGCGTCCAAGCGAAGACGATCGTGCTCGGCGAGCACCACCACGGCTTCCTCGCCAAGCTCTTCGGCGACGTCGCCGCCGGCGTGAGGCTGCACCGTGATCCTCGCCCGAGCGGCTGAGAAAGCGCTGCTCATTGAAGCCCTCTCCACTAAAGGAGGGCCTCGCTTGCGCGCCAGTTCGGGCAACAGCAAGCCCTCCTTACAGGAACTTTCCGACTCGATTGGCGCTACCGAGTCTGCGATCACGCCCTGCGCTGTTTCGCGAGACGTCGCGCGTGCCCGCAAGTGCCTGCCAGTCCGAAAATGTACCCGTCTCGTACCCGCGAAGCATCAAAATCTCGCCACCTCACGACGCAACCGGTGGCAGCCGGTCGCAACGGATTTCGCTTGTTTTTGCGGTTTCAAGGGCCGGCCGATTTGCCGCTGGTTGCCACCGGTTGCAACCACGGGGCTCCATAAAGGCTCCATCCGCGGCTCTGCGGATGTCGCACGTTCTACCGCTCCAAAGACTCGGTGATTTCCGGCTCGCTGGGCCGAACTGAGTCCCGGAGTGCCTACGAAGACGTGGCGTGTTTGTCGACCCGCCTGTCCGGAGGTAGCCTGCGGGCGGTGATGGACGACTGGGGCACCGGAACCTGGATCGCGATGTCCGTAATGATGGCGGTGATGCTCGCGGTCATCCTCGGCGTCGCCTGGCTGTTCGTGCGTCCCTTTTCCCGCTGGGCGGAGACCAAGCAGACAGGCGACCCCGCCCTCGGGGAACTCCGCCGGCGGTACGCGAGCGGCGAGATCGACGCCGACGAGTTCGAGGAGCGCCGGCGGCGGCTCGAGTCCTGACCGAGGCGTGGTGAAGAACCGGCTGCAGCAGTCGGTGCAACGCTGCGAACGGGAGCTGTGCCTCCGACTCGGTTGCGGCGCAGCGGAGCATTTGCATGTCGGAAGCGCGCTCGCGTGCATCTTCGAAAAGCGCCGACTTGCCGACGCCGGCCTCGCCGCGGATGACGAGCACGCCGCTTTGCGACGCGCGCGCACGATCGAGAAGCGCTTCGATGCGCGATCGTTCCGCGCGTCGGTCACGTCCCATAGCGTGGTGTAGGAGCGCGTCGGACGGAGCCGGTTGAAGGTCCGGCCACCGTGGCGCTCAAACTCGTCGGGTCTTCCACGACGACGACGAGAGGAGTCACCACGATGGCCGAGACGAAGAGGATGACGGCTGAGCAGGTGGTCAGCTACCTGCTCGAGGAAGACGGCGTCGACTTCCTGCGCGAGTCGCTGCTTTGGGTCGTGCAGCAGCTGATGGAGGCGGAGGTGTCGGAGCTGGTCGGCGCCGAGCATGGGGAGCGCAGCGAGGAGCGCCTGACGCACCGTAACGGCTACCGGCCGCGCCGCTGGGACACGCGCGCGGGCGAGCTAGAGCTGGCGATCCCGAAGATCCGTCGCGGCAGCTACTTTCCGAGCTTCTTGGAGCCGCGTCGGCGCAGCGAGCGGGCGCTCGTCGCCGTAATCCAGCAGGCGTATGTCTGCGGCGTCTCGACGCGGAAGGTCGACCAGCTGGTCGAGTCGCTCGGGCTGCGCGTCTCCCGGAGCGAGGTCTCACGGATCTGCGCCGGTCTCGACGAGCAGGTCGAAGCCTTCCGTGGCCGACCGCTCGAGGGCCGCTATCCGTACATCTGGCTGGACGCGAAGGTGGAGAAGGTCCGCGACGGCGGCCGCGTCGTCCGCAAGTGTCTGGTGATCGCGCACGGCGTGCACGAGTCGGGTCGTCGGGAGGTGATCGGCCTCGACTGCGGCGAGTGCGAGAGCGAAGCCTTCTGGCGCGAGTTCCTCCGCTCGCTGGTCAAGCGCGGCCTGGCCGGCGTGCAGCTCGTCGTCTCCGACGCGCACGAGGGTCTCAAGAACGCGATCGGCCAGGTGCTCGGCGCGCCCTGGCAGCGCTGCACCGTCCACTTCCTCCGAGAAGCGCTCGGACACGCCCGCCGCGAGCAGCAGCCGATGCTGGCAGCGCTGATCCGGCCGATCTTCAACGCCGATAGCGGCGAGCAGGCGCGCGAGCTGCTCGGCGAGGCGATCGAACGGCTGGAGCGGCCGCTGCCGAAGGTGGCGGCGATGTTGGAACGAGCCGAAGACGATCTGCTCGCCTTCTACGCCTTCCCCGTCGACCACTGGCGCAAGCTCCGCAGCACCAATCCGCTCGAGCGGCTCAACCGGGAGATCGGCCGCCGCACCGACGTCGTCGGCATCTTCCCCGACGACGCCTCGCTGATCCGACTCGCGACCAGCCTCGTGATCGAACAGAACGACGAGTGGCTCGTCGGCCGCCGCTACCTCTCACTCGGCTACCTCTCACTCGACTCGCTCGGCCCGCTCCTCGAGGAGCGGGCCGAGCAGCAAGATCAAGAGGAGGTGCCCGCGCTCACCCCGGCCTGAGCCGCCGACCATGCCGATGAGTTACACCACGTCCTGGGACTTGACTCGCGCGTCTCTGCCGTACAGCAAGGCATTGATCGGAGCCCGCCGCTTCGATCGCGACGAATGCGCACCGCCCTGTGTTGCGTCCGGACTGGTGTCATGGCTCAGTCCGCCACATAGCGGCGCGATCGCGTGGATACAAGGGCGGCGCTGCAACGGATGCCTGAACTGCTCAGGCACGGCGGCACCCTAGGTCTTCCACGCAGCCAAATATCCACGCGACCTGCCCCACGACCCCGCCGCAACCGTCGTCACCCGCGCCCACCGCCTATCCACCAACACTGGGAGTCACTGGCGCCGACTCGCTGGCCTCCCTCCAACACCTTCCCCGAGATCCGCGCGCTAGCCGAGCGTCTCTTGTCCGGAGTCTCAGTCCGCTGCCACCTGCTCTGGCGCTACTCGCTGATCTGGACCGAGCCGTAACCGCTCACGACCCCTCTGCCTGGGCTTAACCCCAACGCGCCAAAGTCACCGACACACCCCAGGTCGAATGGGCAGACGTGCGCACCTAGATGATCCGGGAGACTGTGACGATGGCATCGACGGACGTTCTGGTGGTCGGCGCAGGGGCGGGCGGTCTTGCGGTCGCCGCCGAGATGCGGCAGATCTCCGCGAGGGCAAGTGTGACCGTGGCGACAGAGAGCACGGATCAGCTCTATTGGCCCTGGCTCATCTACGCCCCGGCCGGACGTCTGCAGTCGAAGCTCGCGCCGAAGATTCCCTTGCGGCCGGTCGCCGACCGTCACGGGTTCCGTCTTCTCATCGGCGGCGTACGCGAGATCGATCTGGTCGCCAAGCGGGCCGTCCTCGACAACTCGGTCGTTGGGTACCGCGTCTTGGTCATCGCCGCAGGCGCACCAGCCGACCGCGGACGATTGCCGGGCGCGGCCGAGCACGCGCTCTTTCCTTGTGATGCCCCCGACGCCAACCGTTTGACCGAGCGGCTCGCCTCGATCGGCGAAGGAGCGATCACGTTCGTCCTCCCGGGCGAACGGATCGGGCCCGGGCTCGAGTACGCCGCCTGGCTCGCGCGCGCTCAGCAGGAGATGGGCGAAAGGCGGTACCGCGTTCAGGTCGTCTCCGACGGCGACACGCTCACCGAACTGCTCGGACTGCGGGGGGTCCGACGCGTCGGGCGTTTGCTCGAAGGCTGGAAGGCGACGCTCGAGCTTGGCACCGATGTCGCGGCGATCGAGTCCGACGGAGTTCGCCTTGCGGACGAGCGACGGCTCGCCTCTGCTTTGACCAACGTCGTTGGCCCGCTTCGCGGCCCCGACATCGGTCTGCCGGAAGAAGTGACCGATGCTCGCGGATTCGTGCAGCGGAACTTGCCGGAACGGCTCCCCGGCCGTTCGACTCGCGAGTCGCGCGCCGGCTCAGCCGCATCTCGCTGCCAGACGTGGGCGGAACGGCGCTGCTCGTCGTGAACCGGCGGCTGCTCCTTGCCGGCTCCCTCCCTGGAAGGCTGCGCGCGCGCGCGTCGACCGGCCACAGTTCACGAGGTACGGCGTCGATCCGGGCCCGATCGCTGCGCACATTGAATAGAAAAGAGGAGAGGACGACGAAGTTGTGATTGGCGCTCCGGTGCCTCATTGCACGGCTACAGACTTGATGTGCAAGCGCGTCAGTTGGGGTTAATTGGGGATCTTGAGGAAGAAGGGGGCAGTGTCTGAGGCGTAGGGCTCGGGGTCGACTTCGGCGCAGCATGGGAAGTGGAAGTCGACATCGATCGGGTTCGGGTCGTCGTCGACCTGTTGGAATTGGGTGCGCTTGTCCGTTCGAAATCTGGCGAGCCTCTTCTTGCCTCGCCGTCAAGCAAGCCCGGCTCCGAGATCGACGCCCCATCTCTTGAACGCCGTTCAGTGAGCGGCACTATCCGGCTACGTCGAGTGCGTCAGTCACGTTCCTCGAGTCGTAGTTGTCAAGCTGATGTCTCGCCCGGGGGCCGAAGGTGCTGGCGGTCGAGATGAGAACGGTCGGGCTTCTCGCGAGCGGCAAATGAGCCTTTAACTCTCACTAGGCGCGGTTGTCGATCTCAAACCAGACGCAACTTCGCCCGTTGCGGCCACCATCCCAGCGATCGATGACAACGTCGACGATCAGAAGCGGCCGGACGGCGCATCTCTATCCGGCCGATGTCGCGGGCCCGCCGGGACGCCTTCCCCGGGATCCTTGGCCTCGACACGAATCGTGTCGGCAGACCGGCTAATACGGACATTGGTCAGCTCCCTGAGGTAGACCGAGTCCATGACTCCGGCAGCGCCGGTCTGCTCGACCGGGCCGAGCTCGATATCGACGCCCTGGCGCTGAAAGAACTCGATCACCTCACTAAGCGGGCCGGCGACGATGAAGCAGAGGTCGGCGGTCCCCGGCGCGGGCCGTCCGGCATGCGGCTCGAGCTCGGCGCCCGCGAGATGCAGGTTGATCTTCTGCGAGCCGAAGATCAACGCGGTGCGATCGTGGTCGAAGGTGACGCGCCGCATTCCGAGCAGGCGCTCGTACCAGGCGCAGGTCGCGTTGATGTCGGAGACGGTGAGGACCACATGGTCGAGCGCGAAGACGCGCGGCTGCCTCGGGCTCGTCATCCGCGCGCCGCCCTTGCCGGGTTCCGTCTCGAAGCGAGCTCGATCACCGCCGCGACGATCTCGTCCTCGGCCAGGATCACCGCCGCCTCGAGGACAAACGAGCGGCACCGTCTGTCCTGCTCGGGGCGAGCGCGAGTTCCAGGAAGCTGGCTCCACGGACCGGGTTGGCGGTGTACGGCTCGATCTCTCGGAAGCCAAACGACTCGTAGAGACGTCGTGCCGCGACCATCGAGGGCAGCGTGTCGAGCCGGAGCCGCTCGAAGCGCAGCTCGGACGCAGTGGCGAGAATGTGCTCGATGAGGTGGCGTCCGACTCCTGCGCCCCGGGCGGAGGGTCGAACATACAGCCGCTTCAGCTCAGCCGTGTGCTGGTCCAGCTCGCGGATCCCGACGCAGCCAATCGCCTCTCCGCCCAACACTGCCAGCAGCAGTCGTCCTCGCGTGCCTCCGTACGCACCGGGGAGCGATTGCAACTCATCGTCGAATCCCTGGAAGGAAAGGTCGAGGCCGAGTTCCTGCTGATACTCGCTAAACAATCGGCGCGCGTCGGCGACCGACTCAGCGTCGTCGGAGCAAACCCACGTGAACTGAGGCCTCATCTGGTACATGCGATACTTTACCAGTGAGATAAATGTGTGAACGAGACTTCGTCGACGAAGTCGCTGCTCGCTGGTCCGAGGAGCGGCCGGAGCTGGATGTGTCTCCAATCCAGATCCTCGACCGCGTGCTGCGTATCGGCCAGTTCGTGGTGGGCCGGGCCGAAGGCGTCTGTCGAGAGCAGAGGATCAGCTTCTGGGGTTTCGCCGTCTTGACTGCGCTTCGCCGAGCCGGGGTGCCCTATCAGCTCACGCCCACTGCCCTCTACCGGTCCGGGATGGTGACATCCGGGGCGGTCACGAAGCGTGTGGGCGAGCTGGAACGCCAGGGCTTGGTCGAGCGCGTTCCCGATCCCGACGACGGTCGCAGTGTTCTCGTGCGCTTGACGGAGCAAGGACGGCGCGTGGTCGATGCCACCATCCCCGCCTATCTTGATATGCAGCGAGAGGTTCTCTCGGCTCTCGACGAAGGAGAACGCCTGCAACTCGGCACTCTGCTTCGGACGCTGCTCCAAGGTCTCGAGGGGAGCGCGGCGCCCGACCGCTCGGTTGATGTCCTGCCCGTTGACGCTGCCGCTCAGGGTGGCGTCGCGTGAAGACGATCGGGCTCCTCGGAGGCATGAGCTGGGAATCCTCAGCCGAGTACTACCGGCTGATTAACGAGGAGGTGAGGGCGAGGCTCGGCGGCCTTCACTCGGCGAGGAGTCTCATGCTCAGCGTGGATTTTGCGGAGATCGAGGCCCTGCAACGCGCGGGGGGCTGGGAGCACGCGGCTCGCGAGCTGGGCAGGGCGGCACGACAGCTCCAGGACGGCGGCGCGCACTTCATCGTCCTCTGCACGAACACGATGCACTGCGTCGCCGAGGAGATCGCAGCCCAGCTCGAGATTCCACTGCTTCACATCGCCGACCCCACCGCAGACGCTATCCATCAGGCCGGCATCACGCGGGTCGGCCTACTCGCGACTCGGTACACGATGGAGCAGGACTTCTACCGTGGGCGGCTACAAGACGACCACGGGCTCGAGGTGCTCGTTCCCGACGAGCCGCTGCGGACTAGCGTGCACACGATCATCTACGAGGAGCTTTGCCTCGGCGAGATCCGCACAGAGTCACGAGAACTCTATCGGCGAGCGATCGATGCACTGGTCGGCGCCGCCGCCGCCGCCGTAATCCTCGGCTGCACCGAGATCACGCTCCTGCTCGGACCCGAAGACTCCCCCGTGCCCGTCTTCGACACGACACGGCTCCACGCGCAGGCCGCAGTCGCTGCAGCAATCAACGCCGGAACCCGACTGCGTTGCGAGATGTAGTGGACGCGGGCGGCTCGGTGATGAAGATGACGCGCCGCGGAGCCCTTCGCGCCATTGGCGCCGGCGCCGCCCTGCTTGGTGTCGGCGCCGCGGCCGGCTGCGGCCGGCGAGGGAGCGGGATGATGACGGGCGGCGGCATGATGGGCAGCGCGAGCCGCGCCGATATGAGCGCGTACATGGACCTGTTCGCTCGCCACGACGAAATCCGGCGCACCGTCGAAGAAATCCCGGGCGGCGTTCGCACGATCACCGAGTCCGATGCCCCGGAACTGGTCCGCCGGCTGCAGACGCACGTGGCGAGCATGTACGACCACCTCGGCCGCGACACCGAGGTCAGGTGCATGAGCAGGACGCTGCCGACCCTGTTCCGCAACGCCGAGCGCTATCGCAGAGAACTGAGGCTGACGCCGAAGGGCGTGGTCGTGACCGAAACCTCCCGCGATCCGCGGCTTGCGAGCATCATCCGCGGCCACGCAGACGAGGTGAGCGGCTTTGTGCGGGAGGGGATGCCGGCGATGATGCGCGGGATGATGGGAGCGGGCGGCTGAGACGGCGAATCCTGATCGCCGCAACCGTCATGCTGTTCGCCGCAGCCGCAGCGGCCGCTGCGATCATCTCAACCCGCGGCGACGCGACCCCGTCGCGCGGCCACACTGCGACCAGTCCGCCGCGGCGGCATCGCTTGCTGCCCGCTTCGCCGTCTTGCGCCACGCCCACAGCAACCGCTGCGGGATGGGTCGATTCGCTCTTTCTCTAATCCGCTTTTGCCTAGCGGCCTGCGGGTAGCTGTCTAGGGCAAGCGGAGGGAGTCGTACCTCGTCCGAGGTGAATAGAGGATGGCTTTGAGCCCGATCGCGGAACTCGTGGATTTGTTTCGTCGCGGTCTGGAATGAAGCGGACGCCGACGTCCTCGGCGGAGCTGCGGCCGCTGCCGGAGTCTCGGTCCACGGCCCCCAGCGACAGGTGCCCGGCCATGTACTCGGAGGCTCCTCGCCTTGAACGCCATCTCCTGGTGCGCGATTCTGGCTCTGTGGACCAGGCAACTGCGGTGGCGGCATTGATCCGTCGCTGCGCGTGGTGTGGCCGCCGCTACGGCGACACCGGCTGGACCACCGATGCCTGGCGCGCAGCGGATACGGAGCATGAAACGGCGACGATCTGCCCAGACTGCGCAGCCGAGCTGCGAGAGCTCACGCCTGATCCGCCAGGCGCGGTTGGAGCGGAGTCGTACTCGATACGAGCTGCGACCGTGGTGGCAGTCGTCCGGCGTGGTGTCCGTCCTGAGCAGGCGGCCGCGCAGATGCGCGCCCTCCTTCTGAAACTGGCGCGAACGACTACGCCTTGCGCCGGTCCGTCGCGCCGACCGGCCTTGCCAACCCAACCCACCCATACCTTTCCGATCAAACAAATCCTGCCGACGCGATCATGAGCGGAACGTATGTGCACGGTTATCACCCGCGGGAGAACGAGCGCCTGCAGGATCAGGCCGGAACTCTGGTCGAGCTACTGCACTCCGACACCACCTACCCCAGCGGGAGCCTCGTGCTCGAGGCCGGATGCGGCGTCGGCGCCCAGACGGTCACCCTGGCCCGGCGCAGCCCAGAGGCTCGATTCATGTCGGTTGATCTCTCCGCGGACTCGATCGCCGAAGCCAAGCGGAGAGTCGACTCCGCCGGACTCACGAACGTCGAGTTCCGGCAAGCGGACATCTTCGCTCTGCCCTTCGAGGCCGAGTCTTTCGACCATGTCTTCGTCTGCTTCGTTCTCGAACACCTCTCGCGGCCTGTTGAAGCGTTGGCGATTCTCAAGCGGCTGCTCAGGCCCGGTGGCACGATCACCGTGATCGAGGGCGACCACGGATCGACCTACTTCCACCCCGACAGCTCTGCCGCCCATGCGGCGATCCAGTGCCAGGTCGAGCTGCAGCGGAAGGCCGGCGGCAACTCACTAATCGGCCGACAGATCTACCCGCTCATGGTCGATGCCGGTTTCGAGGCGGTCCGTGTCTCGCCCCGGATTGTGTATGTGGATGCGAGCCGTCCTGACCTCGTGGACGGTTTCACAAGGAAGACGTTCACGGCGATGATCGAAGGCGTTCGCGAGTCCGCGCTTGCGGCGGGTCTCATCGAGCCGGAGAGCTTCGATGTAGGCGTCGAGGCTCTCCACCGAACGACGGAGGCGGACGGCGTGTTCTGCTACACGTTCTTCAAGGGCCTGGGAGAGAAGAGGGACGCTTGACTCCGATACGATGAACCCATGATCCGCGAGGCATGCACCGGTTGCGGCTGCGACCAGTGCCCATGCTCGGACTGCGCGAAGAAGTAGTCACGCTCGACGATCCCAAGATGGATCGACCCCTTCCTTCGCAGGGAGGGGACCTCCCGCAACGGGTGGCAGCCCACGGCAGACGCCCTGCTTACCATGGAACGTCGCAGGCAACTGGTCGCAGCCGATGGCAACGGTTTTCGCTTGGTTCCGCCGTTCTCGCTGACTACCGATTTGCCACCGATTGCCACCGTTTGCAACCACGGGGCTCCACAAAGGCTCCATCCGCGAGTGGCGGGTGACGGGCCAATGCCTTCGACGAGCTACCTAAGTGGCGCGTCCGGCTGATCACCGCGATGAACTTGTGTGCGTTTGGCAGACGTGCGTCCGATGTTCCGTTGAGCGGGAGCGACGGGGGTCGAGCCCGGACTTTACACCTCACGAAATTGAGATCCGCGTCTAGTCTTGATGCCGCGTCTGTCCCTGATCAATCAGTTGGGCAGCTCGGGCCTCGAGGTAGCGTTGCTCGGGAAGACTCGTCGTTCGGCGTGCAGCGGCCTGATAGCCGGCCAGCGCCGCCGCCCGGTCGCCGACCATCTCGTGCAGATGTGCGCGGATGGCGTACAGGCGGTGATGCTCGGCGATGCTGTCGTCGTCGAGCGTCTGCAGCAGGTTGAGGCCGGCCTGCGGGCCTCGCACCATCGCGACCGCTACGGCGCGGTTGAGCGTGACCATTGGATTAGGCGAGATGCGTTCGAGTAGCTCGTACAGGGCGAGGATCTGTGCCCAGTCGGTGTCCTCTGCGCGAGCCGCTTCAGCGTGGACTGCGGCGATGGCTGCTTGGAGCTGGTACGGCCCGAGCGCCGTGCGGGACAGGGCGTTTGTGACGAGAGCCAGGCCCTCCTCGATGAGCGCCCCGTTCCACTGTCCTTGGTCTTGCTCTGCGAGCGGAACGAGGCTGCCGTCGGGCCGGCTGCGCGCCGAGCGCCGCGCCTCGGTCAGCAACATCAGCGCGAGCAGACCTGTCACTTCGCCGTCGCTCGGCAGCCGTCGCCGAAGCTCGCGCGTGAGGCGGATCGCCTCCGCGGTGAGCTCACCGCGCTGCAGATCGGGACCGGACGTCGCCGTGTACCCCTCGTTGAAGATCAGGTACAGCACCTGGAGCACCACGCGCAGCCGCTCGGCTCGCTCGGGCTCTGCGGGCAGGCTGAATGGGATGCCGCTGGCCTTGATCCTTTGCTTACCGCGGCTGATCCGCTGGGCGATCGTCGCCTCCGGGACCAGGAACGCCCGTGCGATCTCCGCGGTCGAGAGCCCTCCGACCGCGCGCAGCGTGAGCGCTACCTGCGAGGCCGGCGAGAGGGCAGGATGGGCGCAGAGAAAGAGCAGGGTGAGCGCGTCGTCGTCGTCGTCCGAAGGCTCGTCCCCTGCGGCCGGTGCGAGGAGCTCGTCGGGCGGCGTCCGGGCAGCTGCCGTCTCCTCGCGGCGCCTGCGCGCGTGATCGCTACGCAGTTCGTCGACTATCCGCCGCGACGCGACGGTGATCAGCCACGCCCGCGGGTTCTCCGGGAGTCCCTCTTCGGGCCACTGAAGGGCGCCCGCGAGCAGCGCTTCTTGCACGGCGTCCTCGCACAGGTCGAACCTGCCGTACCGGCGGACGAGGACGCCGAGGACCTGCGGCGCGAGCGGGCGCAGCAGGCCCTCGACCTCGGCGTGCCTCATCACAGATCGGAGCCCGTCATGTGCATGATCGGCCGCACCTCGACGGCGAAGAAGCGGGCGGACGGATCGCCCGTGACGATCTCGGTCGCTCGCTCCATGCTCTCGCAGTCGAGCATGTAGTAACCGGCGAGATGTTCCTTACCCTCCGCGAAAGGCCCATCCGTGATGGCCGGGACGCCGTTTCTGACGCGCACCGTCTTCGCGTTCGACGGGTTGGCGAGTACGACGGCTCCGCCAAGGAGCTCCCCGGACTTCGTGATCGCCTCGAGGAAGATGTCGGCATCGCTGTTGTGCTCGTCTCGTTCGGCCTGCGACAACGCCTGCCATGCCTCGGGGTTGTTGTGGATAAGCGCGATGTACTTCACGCGTCGCTCCTTTCGTAGTTTCCGTGTCTCTCACGACTGAGTCGAAGCCGGCGACGCGCTCTCGACATCGCGTGAAGATCGCGTCCCATCCGATCGCTGACCGAGACCGATGCACGATCGATGTCGAGACGCGGAAGGTACCTCCGACTCCTCTGCAGACGGTAACGACGAGAGGAGGTGCAGAGCACATGATTGATCCCTGGGTTCACGAGATCGCCCGCCAGCGGCATCAGGATCTGCTCGCTCGCGCCGAGCGATACCGACTCGGTCGAATCGCCC
>WNFU01010330.1_pt1 | contig 11661 bp, 11 predicted proteins | sample 5400121 | NCBI WGS metagenome assembly WNFU01 (sample SAMN13153360, study PRJNA577476) | soil metagenome | isolation source: 100 cm soil or saprolite under grassland replicate 1 | place: USA:California | collected 2016-06-15 | reverse complement strand
GTGCAAGGATGAGGAGGTTGCCTGAACAAGAAGTGGGCCGTCACCGAACTTCAACAACGAACGAGACATCCTCACGGCAACACGCGCGCCAGATTGCCCGCGATGCGCTCGCGCGGCCACCGCGTTCATCGCGCCAGAACGACACGCCGAGGCGCGCATAACGCCGGCTCGGGGGCGCGCCTATCGATATGGATGGAGCCCCGTCTGTCGGTCAGAACGTGACCAGGTCTCGTTTCGGCTTGCCCGACGCTGATGAGGCCTCGAAGCCGAGCACGAGACGAAGGTCGAGGGCGTGGGCGATCCGCGCCAGGGTGTCCAGGTTGGTGCGGTGACGGCCACTTTCGATACGGGAGATCTGCGAGTTGCTCGTCCCGACGAGGTCTGCGAGCTCTTGTTGGCTGAGACCCTTGTCCATGCGGAACTTGATGAGCAGCCAGGCGATCTCGCGGCAGCCAGCCAGAGCAGCGTGCTGGGCTCGGTACTCGGGACTCTGCTTCGCTCGTCTGGCCGCGGCTTCGTCGGTCGTCTGGCCGACGGGACTCGCGGCGCGGGAGCGCTTGCCTCGTGTCGTGGGGGCGATTGCCATGTCCGTCACCTTATCAGTTCTGATAAGCAGAATCTACGGAGCGTCGTGGCCGGCGGCGCGGGGCGGCCGCCTTGGCGCGGCGTCCATGCGCTGCCGGAAGTCCGCGAAGCGGGCTTTGGCGACTTCGATATCAGCCTCCGGGAGCGCTCCGGTCCGCTTCTCGATCACGTGGAGCAGGACGAACAAGCTTCCGGACCGCTGATAGAAGATCCGGTAGAGATCGCGCCCGTAGTGACACCGCAGCTCGCGGAGTTGGCCGTCGACTTGTGAGCTGTGGGGGAACGGCAAGGGCGGGTCGGTACTCGTCAGGCGGTTGAGCAGCCCGATCTTGAAGTCGAGTTCCTCTTGGCGATCCGGTGGCAGCGCGTCGATGAAGTCGTTAACGGGCTCGACGCCGTTCCTGTCCCGGTAGTACACGGCCTGCACGGCCTCACCCTAGAGAGCCAACGGCATTTTCGCGTCCGGTTCGCGGCGAACACCGTGCCGTCTCTCCGGTTGGCTCATGGTCGCAGTGAGACGACGCCTTCGTACAGTGGAGGACCGTTGATTTGAGCGATGACGCGCGGCCGTGTGCCCGTGCGGGAGTAATTCCGGGAGTGATCTCGGGAGTAGTTCCGGGAGTAGTTCCGGCACTATGAGGGTCGACCGGCCAGGCGCAAGCACCAGGCCCTTTGTGGCCTGGGGGAGCGGGGCTCACGCTGCGACGAGGAACTCGCCGTCAGCGGAAGCGCGAGTCCCCCCTCCGACACGAACCCAAGTACACGGCCTGCTGCGCCGACGTGGACTCGTCCGTCCGGGTGGTACGTGAGGTTCACGCCCAGCTCGTCGTAGATGGCGCGCTTGTCCTCCGGGTCGGCGTCGGCCAGGACCGCGACGATGTCCTTGAGCTGGCGTACGAGTGCCTTGATCTCGGACTTGGTGAGCTTGCGGGTGGTCGGTTTGCGGCCGAGCTCTCGCTCGAGACCCTTGCGCTCCCGCTCGACCTCGCCGATCCAAGTCGCGACCACGGTGATGTCGGCGTCCTGTTCGAGGAGCGCGCGGTAGCGAGCGAGCTTTGCGTCGCGCTCCCTCAAGCGTCGACGCAGATCGAGCTGGCGGCCCTCGTCATCCTCGGGCTCGAGGTCGCTGACGGCGGCGAGAGCCTCACAAGTGCTGTCGAGATGCTCGTCGGCGAACAGGCTGCCGATCCATTCGTCGAGGCTAGGCACGATCGCGTCCTCACGGACGTAGACCGTCTTGCCGTGTTGGCCTTCGGCGACCGCGTACTCGTTCGGAAACTTGCATCGGTAGTACGCGTGGCCGTGGTTCCACGACGCGTGCATCTTGCGGCCGCACTGCGCACGGTGGACGAGACCTGACAAGACGTAGGTGTTGCGGGTGCGTTCCTTGCGGACGGCTGAGCGTTGCGCGCCGGCGAAGATATCCTGCGCTGCGTCGAACGTGTCGGCATCGATGAGCGCCGGGTGGGTCTGGTGCTCGGACCACACCCATTCGCTGCTGCGGTTCCAGCGCATCTTCGGTTCGTGCCCGAGTGCGACGTCCTCGACGTCGACGAGCACTTCCTCACGGCGCTGCTTGTTCCAGACCTGTCGCCCGGTGTATCTGGGGTTCTGCAGGATCGAGCGCACCGCCACCTTGGACCACGCGCCCCCACTTCCTTGGCGGTGACGATTCCTTGCAGGGTCGTGGGCAGACGGCGAGAGGATTCCATCGCGCGTGAGTCCTTCCGCGATGGCGTAGAGGCCGCGGCCGTCAACGAATTCCCTAAAGATCCGCTGCACCACTGGAGCGGCCACCGGGTCCGGCTCGAGACGCCGCAAGCGTTGACCGAGCGCAGCCTTCGACGGGTTCGGATGCGGCCCCGCGTCCGCGAGGACGTAGCCGTATGGGGCCGGCCACCGAGGAAGCGACCCTCGACCGCGGCCCGCGATGAGCTGCTCGGGGCCGAGAAGGAAGCCACCCGCGCGCTGGACTTGCTCGCCGCGCGCCGCCGCCGCCTCCCGATGGTCAAGTTCGACAACGGGTACGCGTTCGACACGCCGGACGGCACGAAGTCCCTGCTCGACCTGTTCGAGGGCCGGGAGCAGCTGGTCGTCTACCAGTTCATGGACAACGGACCGGACCACTACTGTCCGGGCCGCACCTGGTTCACGAACAACATTCCCTCGACCGCGCCGGCTCTGCTAGCCGACAAGGGGATCACGTGGGTGACCGTGTCGAACATGCCGCTCGAGCATATGGAGAAGTACAAGGCGCGTTGGGCTGGACGCTGCCGTTCGTGTCGTCGCGGGGGACGACCTTCTCGGCCGACACCGGTGCCGGTGGCGGCTTCATGCTCAGCGTGTTCCTGCGCGATGGCGAGAACGTCTACCGGACGTACAACACCACCGCGCGCGGCATTGACCGGCTCGCCTTCGTCACCGGCATCCTCGACCTGACCGTGTACGGCCGGCAGGAGGACTGGGAGGACTCTCCGCCCGGCTGGCCGCAGAACCCCACGGCCATCATTCCGAACACAATGGAGTTGGGCAGGCAAGCCACAAGCTTTGGGCGATTTCGGTAGACCAAGAGCCTGGAAGGCAGGTGAAACAACGGCGAACCGGATCCGGTTCCGCTTCGAGCACTGCTGTGTCAAGGCGCCACAGTGCTCGTGGCAGCACCGAGCCCTTGGTTTGTGGCTCGATCAAGCGGCTCCGACTCTTCAGTCGTGAGTGGCCAGGATCTCTAGAAGGCACCCGGGTCACGAGCACGTACCCGGGAAGGCCGGCTCTCGGCCACCAGCTTCGCCGGTCCAAGAGACCGTTCCGTTCCGGACGCCCTGGGTGTCTCTACAACCAGCAACCAAAGCAGGGCAATCCCGTGGCAATCGACACGCGATAGGAGTCCGCCATGAATACACCCCCGATCGTGTCGCCGGAGGAGTGGGAGGCTGCGCGCCAGCAACTGCTCGTGAAGGAGAAGGAGTTGACGCGCGCCCGTGACGCGCTGGCCGCCGAGCGTCGGCGGATGCCGTGGCTGGCCGTGGAGAAGGAGTACGAGTTCGACGGGCCCGAGGGCAAGGCGAGCCTGCTCGACCTGTTCGACGGCCGCCGTCAGTTGATCGTCTACCGCGCCTTCTTCGAACCCGGCGTGTACGGCTGGCCCGAGCATGCCTGCCGCGGCTGCTCTTTGGTGGCCGACCAGGTCGCCCACGTTGCCCATCTGAACGCCCGCGACACCACTCTCGCGTTCGTCTCGCGCGCGCCGCAGACGGACATCGAGCGCGTGAAGGCGCGGATGGGCTGGGAGATGCCGTGGTACACCATGACGGACGGCTTCGACACCGACTTCGGCGTGGACGAGTGGCACGGCACGAACGCGTTCATCCGCGACGGCGACAGCGTGTTTCGCACCTACTTCATCAACAACCGCGGCGACGAGGCGATGGGGAGCACCTGGAGCTACCTCGACCTGACTGCGCTCGGGCGCCAAGAGGAATGGGAGGACTCGCCCGAGGGCTACCCGCAGACCCCGCCGTACGCGTGGTGGAACTGGCACGACGAATACGGCGACGCCAGGTGATCGCTCACGTCGGAGGCGTGCCGGTCGAGGAGATTCTGCCGCCGTTGGTGAGCGGGGTGGGCGCCGGGCTGCTGCTGGCGCTCACGTGGGGTGTGTCGCGCGTCCGACGCCCACGGAGCCCGCGACATGACCGACCACGGGATGCTGACGGTCCGCTGGTTTGAGGGCCTCCGAGGCAGCGTGTGGGTGTGAACTTGCTCCCCGGCCCGCTTCTACGCCAGCGTTATGTGGAGGACGCCTACGGGGCCGGCAGCACTGGTCGTGTGCGCGCACATCGATGGCTCGACCGTGCGGGGTCAGCCTCGTGTCGTGTCGACGGCGGAGACGCCGGCGGAGCCGGGTGTTCGGCGAGACTGCCAGTATGCGAGGTCGGGTTCGGCTACCCCTGCTCTCCACGCCATCACAGCGGCGTGGAGGCCCATCCTGGGACGGCGAAGGGCCTTTCGCGCACGTCCGCGTCGCTGTTGTCCTCGCGGCTCTTGTGAAGACACCCCGGGCGGCGGGAAGGGGCCGACCGGTGCGTTTCGGCGCCGACTGGTGTCAGTACTCGTGATGCGTGCGACAAGCAGCGGTGGCACCGGGGTGCCGGCTTGACCGAGGCCGCGCTCGCGCGCGCCCGGACGGGTGACGGGGACGCGTTCAGCGAGCTCGTCGCGCCGTACCTGCGCGAGCTGCAGGTCCACTGCTACCGGATCCTCGGCTCTCTCCAGGACGCCGAGGACCTCCTTCAGGAGACCCTGTTGGCGGCTTGGGGCGGGCTCGATCGGTTCGAGGAGCGCGCCTCGTTGCGGGTCTGGCTCTACCGCATTGCGACCAACCGTTGCCTGAACGCGCTGCGAGACCGCGGGCGTCGCCCCAAGGAGTACCAAGCCATGGTCGAGCCGCCCGAGCCCACTCGCCTCAGCGAACCCCTCTGGCTGGAGCCCTACCCCGATGTGCTGCTCGAGGGCATCGGAGACATCTCACTTGGGCCCGAGGCACGCTACGAAGCGGCCGAGGCGATTGCCCTGGCGTTTGTGGCGGCCCTACAGCATTTGCCACCTCGCCAGCGATGCGTGTTCGTGTTGCGCGACGTGCTCGGCTTCCGCACGGGTGAGGTCGCCGCCATCCTGGACTGCTCCGAAGCCTCGGTGAAGGGTGCGCTCCAACGGGCGCGGTCCACGCTCCGTGCACGTCTCGGGGTCGCGCCCTCCGAGCATGCCGCGCTCCCGCCATCGAAGCGCGAACGCGAGGTCGTCGGCCGGTTCACGATCGCAGTGGAAGCCGGCGACGTCGAGGGCATGGTGGCGCTGCTCGCCGACGACGCCTGGCTCACGATGCCGCCCGAGCCGTACGAGTACCAGGGCCGCGCCGCCATCGCCAGGTTCCTTGACGACCGTGGACGCTTGCGCGGCGCCAACTTCAAGCTCGTGCCCACCCGGGCCAACGGGCAGCCCGCGTTCGGCTGTTATCTGCCCGACACGCACGCGGCGATCGCGCACGCCTATGGCCTGATGGTCCTCACCTTGCGAGGCGACCAGATCTCCGCCATCACGTGGTTTGGCGACCGTGCAGTGATGGCCCGGTTCGGCCTGCCCCGCACGCTCCACACCTAGAGCCGCAACCGTCTCGCGTGGATGGACCGCACCACCGGACGGGTGATCCGCCGGATTCCCACCGACCACATCGGTGAGCTCGCGTACACGCGACCCCTGGGCAACGTGGCTCGTCGCGGCGTGAGTGCATCATGTGAAGCGCCCCGGATTTGATGGAGGCTCCGAACCCACGAAAGGGTTGGGGTCATGCCAGCACCGAGGAAGCATCCGCAGCTGGCGGTGTACACGAACGCGTAGCCCAACGGTGGGCGCCCGCCGCGGCCGTTGACCCGCCATCCACCGCCGGGTGGGATGCGACTGAGTTTCTTGATGTCGACATGCAGGTGCCACAACGGCAGAGGTGCCCGTTCATCGCAGGGGCGTAGTGGATACCGTGCGTTGGGCCAGGGCTCGACTTCCGGGCGTCGACCGGATCGCTCGGGCTCTGGATCGCATTGCGTGGGATCATCTACACGACACATTCGGTGTCGACCCTTGGTGATCTGATGGGCAAGGAATCTGAAGGTCGGTGACACGGTCTACGTGCCGCGGGGCCTTGAAGAACCTGTACAGGCAACTGTCGTGGAACTCTGGGGTGATCCGCCACCCAGGTGCGCGTTGAGTTGCAATCCGACGAGAGCGACGGGCACGACGAACCCGTTGTGCTGTTGTTGTCGCCTTCTGTACTGACCGCCGCCGCTTAGCGCGTCAACCTTCAGAACCGGTTGTCGGTCCGCGAGGACGCGCAGACTCCGGCACACGCGCACGGCCCCGGACAGGCAGCCGACTGTTTCTTTTTGAGGTTGGTCACGAGTGCGGGCGTAGCGCTCGCGTGAGTCGATCGAGTCCGTACTCGAATTGCACCGGTGACGCCGCGGTCGTGAGTTCCTCGCGTAGCGCGTGCATGCTTGGGTATGAGTTCGGGTCGAGCTCATCGATTGCCGTGTTCCAGGCATTGGTGTATGACGCGGCGGGTTGCTGATGAACGCGTGGAAGTTCCCAGATCACGAATCCGAGCACGTAGACGAACAGCGTGTAGAAGGTCCGCACCGCATCGAGGTCGGAGAAACCGGCGCGGCGGAGAACGCTGTGCGCTTCCTCGAGTTGATCGAATACCGGTCCGACGGTCAGCCCTCGCTCCGCCAGGATGCGCACGAGGGAGGGGTGGGCGAGCGCGGCGTCTCGTAGGTCTCGGAGGTAGCCGACGACGCGGCCTTCCCAATCGTCGGAGTCCCCGTCAGGCACCGTAACTCCACCGAGCACTCGCTCGGCGACGGCGTTGATGAGATCGTCCTTGTCCTCGACGTGCCGGTACAGGGACATCGTTCCGACGCCGAGGTGCTTGGCGAGCCGTGGCATGGTGAGAGCGTCCACGCCGTCGGCGTCGATGATGGCCAACGCGGCGTCGACGACGCGAGCGCGAGAGAGTGTGTTGCGGGGCACTCGCGTCGGCGCCTTCGCGGCGCCCCGTGCCTTCTTCGGCATTCTCTCTCTCCGATTCCCTCTTGCGTATCACATACGCTACGTGTAGCGTATCAGATACGCAAGATCGAAGGAGGCACCAATGGCCACCCGCATCACACGCGTCTCGCGCTTCAGCACCGGGACCGTCGACATCCATCCCCAACACGCCTACCGAGGCCGGTCACCGATGTACTGGTGGATCCTCACCTCGCGACGCTGGCTCGAGGCCCGTCCTATCAACGTCTATGTCATCGAGCACCCCGACGGCGTGGTCCTGTTCGACACCGGACAGGACCGAGCGTCGGTGACTGATCCTTCGTACTTTCCCGACGGCGCGAACGGCGTGATCTATCGCCGTCTCGCCCGGTTCCACGTCAGCCAGGACGAGACATTGACCTCCGGGCTCGAACGCCTCGGCTACCGCACCAGCGACGTCACCCGCGCAGTCGTCAGCCATCTCCACCAAGACCACATCGGCGGCGTACGCGAGATACCCGGAGCGGACCTGCTCGTTTCGGCCGACGAGTGGCGGTCTCTCCATCGGCCGATGGCGGAGGCTCGAGGCTTGCTGCGCGCGCACATCGAGCTTCCGGGCGCGCGGTGGAAGCCCGTCGGTTACGAGTCGCTCGACGACCCATCACTTCGCCCGTTCACCCGGGGTTACGACCTCTTCGCCGACGGGTCGCTCACGATCCTCCCCACGCCCGGACACACTCCGGGTTCGATGTCGATGCTCGTGCGCCGAAGCGACGGACCCCCGGTGCTGCTCGTCGGGGATCTCACCTACGACGTGCACGCGCTCGAACGTGGCGTTTCGGGTGGTGTCGGCAGCAAGCGCACGTTGCGTGAGACGCGCACGAAGGTGATGGCGCTCCGCCCGAATCATCCCGGAATGCAGATCCTCGCTGCTCACGATCCCGCGGCCGCGGGGCTACTAGATGCCGTCATGTCGGCACGAGAAGCTGCCCCGCCCGCGTGACACCACAGACCGGCCCGCATGACCGACGAGAACAGAGGCGACATGGGAACCTTCCGCTTGACGATCGACATCAACCGGCCCGCAGCTGACGTATTCGCCTTCGTAGCGGAACCGCGAAATATGCCGCTTTGGTACGAAGCGGTGGAGCACGTCGACGAGAGAACGCCGAAGACACCGACGCAACCCGCGAGCTACCAGATCACACGGTCGCTTCCTGGGGGCCGAACAGACAACATTGTCGACGTCGCCGAGTCGACACCAACTCTCGTGGTGACGTTCCAAAGCCGCGAAGGTCCGACGCCGTTTCACTATCGCTACGCAATCGAACCCAACGGCGAAGGAAGCCTGCTCACCCTCGACGCGGACATCTCGAGCGCCGGACTCCCCGGACCATTCGCCCATCTCGACGCCGTCGCGACCCGAGCGTTCAAGCGGGGCATGCGACAGAACCTCGAGGGACTGAAGCACCTCGTCGAGTCGAATGTCGTGTAGCGGCCTCACCGGCGCGACGTGTGAGTGCCTGGAGTTGCGTCAAGCCGGTCGGAGAGCAGAAGCACACGATTCAGGCTGCTTGCAGCCACGCCTCCCAGGGGTCGCGTGTACTTAGGGTTTGTGTCCCCCCTCCGACACACCGTTGAGGCAACGGGGTTTACGCCGGGACTGGTCAGCGTTCGTCGCGCACCGGGACCCAGACGTGGAGCACCTTGCCGAACAACTCTTCGCCGAACGGGCCTGGCGGTACCCAGGCGCGGCGTGAACCGCAGCGACGGACGCCGAGCAGCCATCTGGAAGTCGCCGGGTTGCACCCGAAGGCTCGGATGGTAGAACACATCGTAGAAGCAGTGCCGGGGCCATGTGAGCGCGATCCGGCGCGGAGCGGTGACGATCGCGGATCTCCGGGCGCCCGATGGGATGTAGTCGGCCGCGCGCCCGGTGGCGTGTCACTTCGAACCGTTGATGTCGAAACCTTCCAGGAGGTTGAGCGGATCGGGGACGACGGTCCAGAGCTTGCCCGCAGTAAACGCGATTGCCGCGACGCCTGCCGGGTTGATCGTTCGCACGACGCGCAGCGTCTCGGGATCGACCTGCACGACATGGCGAACATCGGCGGTTGGAACCCAGAGAGAGCCCCGCGCTAACAGCACGCCACCGGCGGCGGGTGCGCTCAATTCGCGCGTGGCAACGACGCTTCCCCGATCGAGGTCGACGACGATGATCTTGGCCGTGCCGTCGCCGACGAAGAACGCCCGCCCCCGGACGATCGCCGGAAGGCCGATATCGACCGGCAGCCGAAGCGACGAACGGACGACGTTGCGGGCGGGATCGATGATAGCGATCTGCTCGCGCCCGCTCTCGGTGGGCGCGTTGTCGTTGGACCAGGCGAGCACCGTGTCTCCGCGCGCGTAGACCTCGAAGCAGGGGAAATCAAGGGTCAGGCGCGCGACCTGTCGCAGCGAAACGGGATCGACACGCACGAGTGTCGATCCGTCGCACAGCCACATCGCGCCGTCGACGACCCACGTGCGTTGCACTGCCTGACCAAAGCGGCTCTTCGGGACCTTCTGCACGACGTGGTTGGTGGAGGGGTCGATCTGGACCATGTCGGCCTGCGTGCGCACCCAAAGGAAGCCGTCGGCGGGATAGGCCTTGGCCGGATTCGGGCTGACGTCGATACGCGCGAGCGTCCGTCCTGTTCGCGGGTCGATGCGCACGATTCGCCCGAGATACTTCTCACTGACCCAGAGATCGCCGAAGGCGGCGGTCACGACCCACGCGTCGCCCTCGACCGGGATGTTGACGGCCGCGCTGCGGAGCCCCGCGGGGTTACCAAGGCACGGAACGCCCGCGCGCAGCAGCGTGAGACCAGCAGCGTCGATGTCGCGCATGAACGCGGCGAACGCGGCCGTCGCCGACGACGCCGTGTTCGCCGTGGCCAGATCTTTCGACGCATCGCTGACGTGGCGGCGGAGTCGCATTCGCAGGGCGGCAAGATCAGGCGGGAATCGAAGCGCGTCGAGATGCGCCGCCAACTCGGCGGCGATGGGGCGCAGTGCACCAACCTTCGCGACGGGATCGACGATCACATCAGTGGCGCCGACGTTCGCCGCGAACGTCGTGCACTCCGAGGCGAGCGCGCGCGACAACTGGGTGGGAACCCTTGAGCTCGCACTCGGAAGCGAGGTTCGCCTCGTCTCGGTCTCGGAAGCGTTGCTATTCCCGGATCCGGCGACCCCGAGCGCGAGGCACACCATAACCGAGACGACGCCGATTCCTCGGGCTGATGACATGGAATGACGCATGCATCTATGATCGGACAAAGGGCCTCCGTCGACCATCCACCTGGGGTCAGTGCCACCCTGTCAGGTCCGCAAGGTCGGGCTTTCCTCCGCGCATCGTAGGCTCGCCGTGCTGCGCCCCTCGACGTAGCCGTTCAGATGGGCCGATCAGGCGCACGTTCGGTTGAGTACCGATCGAGCGCGGCCGCAGCGTCACCCCCGACTCAATCAGGCAGATATGTCGCCGAAGGTTGAGGCGTGACGCCGCAGGTTGTTTGAGATCGCGGAACGCGACCTTGCGGGTCGCGCGGCGGGGTGGGCTCACATGCCGAGGTGCGTGCGGCGCACCGCCGCGACAGCCTCCGGTGATCCGCTCACCTCGACCTGCGCCACGGTCTGGCGCCCGAAGACATACAAGAGGAGCTCGCCCGGAGGACCGCTGAGTCGAGCTCTGGGCTCGCCTGGCCGAACGGTCATCCGCTCGCCGGTTCCCGGCCACTCCATGTCGAGCCCAGCGTCGCGTAGCCGCCGAGTCAGATACCGGCTGCTTCGACGGACGTTTCGCCACAAGGCGGCATCCAGCGCGGGCGCCAGGGTACGGGGTCCCAGCCCGTTCGCTCTGCGCAAGTCCTCGTGGTGAACGAAGAACTCGTTCAGGTTTGGGACGGACCGGACCCATCCGATGCGGAAGAATCCGATGGGAGGACCAGACCGGATCCGCGTGACCAGCCACGCGAAGTCCTTGCTCTCCGCGAGTCTGGCCCTGCGCCTCTCGGCGAACCGTTGGAAGGGGCCAGGAAGAACGATGCAAGGGCCGGCAATGAGATCGCGTTCTCGCAACACGATGTGAGCGGCGAGATCGTTAGCAGTCCAACCTTCGAGGAGCGTGGGAACGAAAGGCCCGAGCTCGGCGAAGAGAACGCACAACTCAAGCCGCTCCTGCGCATCGAACGGGGGTTCGGCCATCGCCGGACTTTACCGACGCCCCGCGCGCTGAGACGATCGGATGGAAGTGCGGCCACCGCCGCAGCGACGCTTGGATGCTGCTCGACCAAGAGGCTTCGCGACGGCAACACGCGCGCCAGATTGCCCTGAATGAGGATGTGATGCGGACGCGCAGGCGGTGCTCGTAGCGTCTCGGGGTCCGGTGGGTGGTCTCCAGAATGCCCTGCCACCGTTGGTTGGCTTGCGAGCGAAGCGACCACCTGCCGGTCTCGGCTG
>WNFU01017760.1_pt1 | contig 11662 bp, 11 predicted proteins | sample 5400121 | NCBI WGS metagenome assembly WNFU01 (sample SAMN13153360, study PRJNA577476) | soil metagenome | isolation source: 100 cm soil or saprolite under grassland replicate 1 | place: USA:California | collected 2016-06-15 | reverse complement strand
TGCACCTCACCTACGAGGAAGCGACGGCGCTGAACGAGCTGTGCTCGTGGAACGTGCACACCGACGCGGGCGGCGCCGTGACCCCCGAATCGAAGGTGTTCGACGAGCTCGTGAAGGCGATTCTGACGCATCCGGACTACTGAAAAAGAGGGCGATGGAATGAGAGGCGACGGCATGAACGGCGACGGAAGGACGGAATGAACATGATGCGACGGCCCCTGATCGTGCTTGCGGTTCTCACCCTTCCCCCGTCCCTCGTCCCCCGTCCCCTTTGCGCGCAGCAGCGCGCCATCACGCTCGACGACTATCTCGCGCTCAAGTCGGTGGGCGACCCGCAACTCTCGCCCGACGGCAAGTGGGTGGTCTACACCGTCACCGAGTACTCGCTGAAGGACAACCGCGGCACGGCGCGCGTGTGGCTCGCCGACGCCGCCACGGGGCAGGCGCGCGAGGTCACCGCCGGCCCCGGCTCGGACCGGCAGCCGCGCTGGTCGCCCGACGGCAGGACGCTGGCGTTCGTCTCCACGCGGCAGAACGGCCCGCAGGTCTGGCTCCTCCCGATCGCCGGCGGCGAGGCGCGCCGGGTGACGAACCTGCCGGACGGGGTGAGCGATCCCGTGTGGCTCTCCGACGGCAAGGGCCTGCTCGTCACGAGCGACGTCAAGTGGCCCCCCCCGGCGGACCAGGAGATCGACCGGCGCAACGGGGACTACCCCACCGACGCGCGCATCTGGACCGAGCTGCTGTGGCGCCACTGGGACGACTGGCGCGCCGGCAAGCGCCAGCACGTCTTCCTGGTCCCGGTCTCGGGCGGGGGAGAGGGGGTGAAGGATCTCACGCCGGTGGACCACGACGTGCCCACGATCGCGACGGGCGGCGACGGCGACGTCGCCGTCCAAACGTGGACGTCTACGTGATCGAGCGGGACGGGGCACTGCGGCAGCTGACGACGGGCCGGGGCGCGGACAACACGCCGCGCTACTCGCCGGACGGCAAGTGGCTCGCGTACCTCTCGATGGAGCGGCCGGGGTTCGAGGCGGACAGACAACGGTTGATGTTGGTCGGACGGAAGGATGGAAGGACGGAAGGTGGGAAAGTGACAGAGGCGACAACCGGGTGGACGCTGTCGGTCGGGTCCTACACATGGTGCCCGGACTCCAAGTGCATCTACGCCGTGGTCGAAGAACGCGGGCGCGACAACATCTACCGAATCGACGTTCCAACCTTCCGTCGTTCCATCGTTCCAACGGGCGGCGGGGTGAACACCAACGTGCACGTGATGCCGGACGGCCGGGGGGTGGTGTATCTCCACCAGAGCAACACGCAGCCGGCCGAAGTGTGGACCGCGGGGCGGCCGCTCACCCACCACACCGACCCCATCGTGTCCCTGCTCGACCTGAAGCCGCTCGAGGAGTTCGGCTTCGTGGGCGCGCTGGGCGACTCGGTGCACGGGTGGCTCCTGAAGCCGCCGGGGTTCGACCCGTCGAAGCGGTACCCGCTCGTCTACCTGCTGCACGGCGGGCCGCAGACCGCCTGGCTCGACCTGTGGCACGCGCGCTGGAACTACCAGATGTTCGCCGCCCGCGGCTACGTCGTGGCCGCCGTGAACCGCCACGGATCGACCGGCTACGGGCAGAAGTTCACCGACGCGGTGTCGCAGCACTGGGGCGACTACCCCTACGAGGACCTGATGAAGGGCCTGGACGTCCTGGCCCGGCTCCCCTACGTGGACTCGACCCGGGTCGGCGCCGCCGGGGCGAGCTACGGCGGCTACATGATCTACTGGATCGCCGGCCACAGCCAGCGCTTCAAGGCGCTCGTCGCGCACGACGGTGTGTTCAATACGACGAGCATGGCCGGCACCACCGAGGAGCTGTGGTTCACCAACTGGGAGTTCGGCGGCACGCCCTATGCGAACCGGGCGCTGTACGAGAAGTGGTCGCCGCTCAACTTCGCGCAGAACTGGAAGACGCCGATCCTCGTCGTGCACTCGCAGCTCGATTACCGCGTGGACCTCTCCGAGGGCTACCAGGCGTTCACCGCGGCGAAGACGCTGGGCGTCCCCGCGAAGTTCCTGTACTTTCCGGACGAGGGCCACTGGGTGCTGAAGCCCCGCAACCGGCGCCTGTGGTGGGGCACGGTGCTCGACTGGCTCGACCAATACCTGAAGCCGGCGCCCGCCACGGGAGCGCGCTGATGCCCGAGCCCTTCGTGAAGACGGTGACGCGGGCCACGGTCGCCGCGCTGCTGTTGAGCGTCGTGTTCCTGATCGCCCTCCCGCGCCACGGGTCGTTCGCGTCGGACTTCGTGGACGCGTTCACCGTGGCGTTCTGCTTCACGTTCTTCGGGCACTACGTGGACCGGCTTCTGCTCGCGCTGCCCGACATCCACGTCGGGGTGGGACACGTGGTCCGCGTAGCCGGCTGGTTCGCGGGCGGGCTGTGGTGCTACGTGATCGCGCGGTGGTTGTGGATCAGGTACGGGCGCGACCTGGGCGAACTGCCGGGGCTCATGTGGGGTGGGGTGTTCTTGATCGCACTCCAACTGGTCATGAACAGCGTTGCCCGACGCTACGACGCTAAGTCAACGTAGCGTCGTAGCGTCTTACAGCGCCGTCAGCGTTTCACCCAGACATTATTCCCCCGCCGCACATCCGGGAGATTCTGCCCCGGGTCGATCTCCGCCTTCGTCACGTCGGCCGGGACCCTCCGCTCGTAGGCGAAGCGGCTCCCCTGGAACCAGATCTCGACCGGCAGCCGCACGTCCTCGGTCGTGCCGTTCGCGTAGCCGAGCCGCAGGTCAGCGGGCATCGGGAGCGCGCCGAGGCTCGAGAGGAACACCAGCGCCGTCGTCCCCGCGGAGTCCGTCCGGGTCTGCACGGAGTCCACCGCCAGGTCCACGACGTCCGACCGGTAGAACCAGCCGCGCCAGAACCACGCGAGGTCCTCGCCGAGGCCGTCCTCCATGCTGCGGAAGAAGTCCGCCGGGGTGGGGTGCTTGTACGCCCACCGCCGGATGTACTGCCGGAAGGCGGCGTCGAACCGCGTCGTGTCGGTGAGGATGTGATGGCGCAGCAGATACAGCCCGGTGGCCGGCTTGTTGTACTCGATCTGACCGAGCAACCGCGGCGTGACGCGGTCGGCGGCGAGCATCGGCGGCTGGTCCTGGCCGGTCGCGGCGAAGCGGGCCCACTGCAGCGCGTTGCCGCGGCCCTGCAGCGTGGTGTCGTGGTAGAAGTCGAGAGTCGAATAGATGTTGATGAAGCTGTTGAACCCCTCGTCCATCCAGGCGTACAGCCGCTCGTTCGACCCGACGATCATGGGGAACCACTCGTGGCCCAGCTCGTGCGTCGTCACGCCGAACAGGGCGCGGTCGCCGGCGCGGTCTGAGCAGAACACGATCATCGGGTACTCCATGCCGCCCACCGGTCCCGCGACGTTGATGGCGGTGGGGTAGGGGTAGCGGAACCACTTTTCCGAGTAATGCTTGATCGAGTGCCGCGCGTACTCGGTGGAGCGGGCCCAGTCGGCGTTCGCTTCCGGCGGGTAGAACGACTGGATCAGGACGCTCCCCCCGCCCCCCCTGTCGTAGCCGCTCGCGTCCCAGATGAAGTTGGCCGCCGCGGCCCAGGCGACGTCGCGCACGCGCTTCGCGGTGAAGCGCCAGGTGAGCGTGGGACCTCCCCCGGATCCGCCCGGCCGGGTGAACGGCTGCCCCGCTTCGGTCTTGCCGATGATCGCGACGGTGGTATCGGACTTCGCCGCCTGCGCGAGACGCGCGCGCTGGGTCGCCGTGAGGACCTCGAGCGGGTTCGCGAGCGTTCCCGTCGCCGCCACGACGAAGCCGCGCGGCACCGTGAGGGACACGTCGAAGTCGCCGTACTCCAGGTAGAACTCGCCCTGTCCCAGGTACTGTTCCGTGTTCCAGCCGCGCACGTCGTCGTACACGGCGACGCGCGGATACCACTGCGCGACCTCGTACAGCCAGCCGCCGGAGAACTGCTCGCGCCCCATGCGGTCGGAGCCGTGCTCGGGGACCTCGAAGCGGTACGCGATCTCGAGCTCCACGCGGCCGCCCGGCGGGAGGGGCTGGTCCAGGTCGGCGCGGAACATGGTGCCGTTGAGCGTGGTCACGAGCGATAGCCTTTTGACCGTCTGAGCGCCTGTCCGCCTGACCGCCCTGGTGTAGTCGATCGCGTAGCCGCCCTCGAACCCGCGGCCCGCGAAGCGCGCGTCGGTTGGGTTGAGCGCCGCGCCGCGGCTGTTCACCCGGTAGATGTTCTGGTCGAGCTGCAGCCAGATGTAGCGCAGCGTGTCCGGTGAGTTGTTCGTGTAGCGGATCGTCTCCGACCCCGCGACGGTGTGCGTCGCCGTGTCGAGGGAGACCCGAATCGTGTAGTCGGCGCGCTGCTGCCAGTAGTGCGGCCCCGGGGTCCCCGACCCTTCGCGGATCAGGTTCGGCGTCGGGAGGGCGAGCCGCCGGAACGGCGAGGTGTCGCCGGACTGGGCGGGGAGGGCGGCCGAAGGAGGCTGCTGCAGCGCGGCGAGAACGAAGGTCAGGGCGAGCATCGGAACAATCTATTCCGACGCTCGCGCTTCTTGGAGGTACCCCGCCGCCACGCCGCCCACGACCATCGCGAGCCCCAGCCAGCCGAGCGGCGAGAGTTGCTGATTGAACAGGAGCAGCGCGAGCAGCGTGCCGACGATCGGCTCGATCGTCGCCGCGACCGCCGCCGGCGCCGCCTCGATCCGCTTCACCGCTGCGAAGAAGAGGATGTTCGCCGCCAGCACCGAGCCGGCCGTCAGGCCGGCCAGCCCACGCCACGCGGGCGTCGACGGCGGCGGCGCGGGCGCATGACCCGCCAGCGTGAGCACGATGCCGAGGATGACCACGCCCCCCAACGCCTCGAGGAACAGCACCCGGACCGCGCCGTAGCGTGGCACCGCGAAGCGGGCCATGAGCGTCGTGAAGGCGTAGCTCAAGGCGGACAGCAGGCCGCCAGCGATGCCCGCCCCGATCCCGAGCCGGGCCGCCTCCGCCCCCGCGTTGCTGCCGCCGCTGACGGTGAGGGCGACGCCCGCCATCACGAGCAACGCGAGCAGCAGCCGCGTGGCGGTCAGCGCTTCCTTCAGGATCAGGCGGGCGAGCACGGCGACGATCACCGGGGCGGTGTAGAGCAGCGCTGCGGCGCCGGCCACGCCCACGCCGGCGATCGCGTACTGGTAGGCGACCTCGAACAGGGCGACGAGGAGTCCCCCGCCCAGGCCCACGAGCAGCCAGCCCCGGCGATCCGCCTGGAACAGCTCGCGGTGGAACGCGAGCCCCCAGAGCGCGAGGCACACCGTTCCCATGAGCACCCGCCAGAACCCGATGCTCGTGGCGGGCATGAGGCCGTACAGCCCGGTGGAGAGCGGGCCGGTGGTTCCCCAGGTGGCGCCGGCGCCCAGCGCGAGCAGGTAGCCCGCGAGGCGGCTCGCCCGCGCGGGCCGGTGCGGAGTGGTGGCGGTCAGTCGGCTAGTCCCGGGCTACCGCGGGCGGCAGCAGCACGTCGAGGACGACCCCCGCGTGATCCGAGGGCCAGATCGGGTAAAAGGGACCCGCCACGCGATCGCCCGGCCGGGCGCCCACGATCTCCACCTGGCCGAGCACGTTCCCGCGCGATCCCGCGAGCCCGCGCACGAAGACGTAGTCGATCCGCTGGGAGAGCCCCGCCACTTGATTCGACAGGTCGGCGGCCTCGCAGCACGTGAACCCGAGCGCGCCCGGCCGCAGCGCCCCCCAGGCGTCGGTGAAGCCCGCGCCGGTGACCACACCGTACATCGTCGAGCCCGGCGTGTCGTTGAAGTCGCCCAGCAGGATCGCGGGGGAGGCCGCGCCGACGACACTCGCCAGCTCGGCGGCTTGCGCGGCGCGCAGGGCAGAGAGGCCGGGCGCGCCGCCCGACTCGAGATGGGTGCTGGCGATGCGGATGGGCGTCCCCTCAATGGTCACGTCGATCATGACCAAGCCCCGTTGCAGCACCACGCCGGGCGCCACCGGGCCGATGTTGAACGTGAAGGTCTGGGCCGTGACAGCCGGGTTGACCGTGACCCGTTCCGCGTCCACCAGGATCACGTCGTGATCCCTCAGGCCGATCCCGGGGAAGGGCGCGGCCGTGACGTTCACGACCAGCCCGGCGACGGCGTAGTCGAGCCCGCGGGCGGCGAGCGCCGCCTGGAGCGCGGAGAGGAATTCCTGCTCGATGTCGATTGGGAGGCCGAGCGCGGCGAGGTGGATCCCGAGGCTGTCCACTTCCTGGAGCCCGACCACGTGCGGCCGGGCGCGGGCGATCTCGTCGGCGAGGGCCTCGACGCGGGCGGGAAAGTCGGTTCGCTGGAGCACGGCGATGGCGCCGAGCAACGCCGGCAGGTCGTCGCCAGGGTCGGGGGATGCGAGCGCGCCGATCACGGCGTCGACGTCGGCGCCGATGTACATGTTGCGTGTCATCACCGTAACGCGCCGCGCGCTTGGCGTGGACAGCTGAGTCGCGAGACGCGGCTGCACGCTCACGGCAGGAGCCGGCCCGGCGACGTTTGCGTCGCGGCAGCCGACGAGGAGGAAACCGCTCAAGACGAGGGTGAGGTGGCGCTTCACGAAAGCCTCCGGAAGATGGGACCGCACCCGGAACGTGCATGCCGTTCCGGAGGCCGTCAAATCACTTCCCGGCTCACTTGGGCCACCACAGTCCCGGCGTCGCGAGCTCCACGAGGTGGCCGTCGGGATCGCGGAAGTAGATGCTGGTGCCGCCACGGGGCCAGCGGACTCGCCCTTCGATCGCGATGCCGCGCTCGCCGAGCCGCGACTCCCAGGGTGCGAGATCCATCTCGGAGATCGCGAAGGCGAAGTGCAGGTGGCCGCTGCCGTCGTGGGGCGGGATGACGCCGAAGGGGAGGCGGACGGGCTGAGTGGTGCCGCCCTGCTGGAACAGGAGCAGCACTTGGTGAGCCGGCACCTCGAGCGCCGTGAAGCGCGCGTCGCCGTCGAGCTTCGCGAAGCCGAACAACGACTGGTAGAACTCCGTGGCGCGCCCCACGTCGGCCACGTACAGCGCCGTCTCGAGCACCCCGGCGACGCCGGGCGGACGGCTCACACCAGCTCTCCGCGGAGCACCGTCACCGCCTGGCCGCCGAGTCCTACGCGGTCGCCGGCGAGCCGCACCCGGACCACGCCGCCGCGCGGGGACGCCTGGTATGCCGTCATCTCCGTCTTGTGCAGCCGCTCGCTCCAGAACGGCGTGAGCGCGCAGTGCGCCGAGCCGGTGACCGGGTCTTCCGGCACGCCGGCCTGCGGTGCGAAGAAGCGGGAGACGAAGTCGAAGTCTCGAGTGCCGGCGCGGCTGGTCACGATGATCCCGCGCGCATCGACGCGCTGGAGCGCCGCGATGTCTGGCACGAGGCTCCGGACGGTCTCCTCGGAATCCACTTCGACGAGGTAGTCGAAGCGGCTCTTGCCCACCCAGCGTGGCGCCGCCGCGAGGCCGAGCGCCTGCGCGAGCCCCGTGGGCGGCGACGTCGGTGCGGCGGGTGTCGCGGGAAAGTCGAGCTCGATCCAGTCGCCCGTGCGATCCGCCGTCAACAGTCCGCTCTTGGTGTGGAATCGCGCTTGGCGTCCTGCGGGCAGGTGCCCGTCCTCCCACAGCACGTGCGCGCTCGCGAGGGTCGCGTGGCCGCACAGCGCGACCTCCATTGCCGGCGTGAACCAGCGGAGCGCGTAGCCGTCGTCTTGCGGATGGAGGAACGCGGTCTCCGCGAGATTCATCTCGCGCGCCACGTCCTGCATCCATCCGTGGCCGCACAGCGCGACCTCCATTGCCGGCGTGAACCAGCGGAGCGCGTAGCCGTCGTCTTGCGGATGGAGGAACGCGGTCTCCGCGAGATTCATCTCGCGCGCCACGTCCTGCATCCATCGCTCGTCGCGCGGCCCCCCCGGCCCCCCCGGGAGCACGCACACCGCGGCCGGGTTGCCGGTGAAAGGGCGGTTCGTAAAGGCGTCGACCTGGACGATCGTGAGTGGCACGGAAGACCTAACCGCGTCTCGGGTTACGTGACGCGCCCATGGTCCGCAACGATCGTGAGTGGCGCCAAGAACCTGAGTGTGTTGGTCGTAGGGTGATGCACCGCAATGGTCCTCCCATGGTCCTCCCCCGGATTATAAGGGACTTATGACCGCAGAGGTCCGCGGATTCCAAGATACCCGCACCTCGGCGTTCCCACCCTGAAGGGTGGGCTCGGCGAGACGCGGTCCTGAAGGACGGTGTGCTTCAGCACAGTGCCGGCCGAGCCCAGGCTTTAGCCTGGGAACATCGGGGCTGTTACGACTTGGGCTCTCTGCAAGCGAGCGCTTGCAACCGTGCTGTGTTCTCCCGCAGCAGCCGGCGCGCGCGCGCGCGGGACAGGTTCCAGTTGCGCCAGTCGTCGTGCTGCAGCTCTCCCCAACGGTACAGCAGCCCTTGCGCAGCCTCGCAGCGCGCGCGCGCGTCGAGTCGCGGCAGCGCCTCGAGCAGCAGGGGCACCGCGTCGGCGCTGAGCGACGCCGCGTACCATCCATCGAACCGTCGCTCGGTCGCGGGCCGGGCCAGATTGGTGCGGACGATGAAGGTGTCTGGATTGAGCAGGTGCAGCCCGGCGAGGACGGCGAACCCCTGCGCCAGGGCGCCGAAGGCGAATCGCCGCCGCTCGCCCCGCAGGACGGTCCACCCGAACCAGGCGAACACGCCCGCGAGGTACGTCATGAAGGCGGTCGAGTACAGCCGGATCTGGGACCATCCGAACGCGCCCACGTAGAGCCGCATCCGTTCGAAGGCGGACGCCATGACGACGGCGAGCAGCACGAGCAGCAGCCCCGCCAGGTTCCGGAACGTCCGCCGGTCCGCGTGCGATGCGTCGCGCAGCACCCAGTCCGCGCCGAGCAGGATCGGGAGGACCAGGGCGCTCGCCGTAACGAGCTCGAAGAACCCTCGCCGTGCGTATTCCGCGTAGGTCAGACCGGTGGTGTCTTGAATCAGCGCGGCTCCGCCGAAGAAGTAGCGGAGCTGGATGACCACGAAGATGAGGAACAGGAAGTCGAGGAGGCCGAGGGCGGTGCCGACCTGGACGATCCCGAGCGACAGGCCCGGGGGGTCCGCGGCCGCGGGACGCGGAGCGCCGCGGAGCAGGGCTCCCCGGAGGTACCCGGCGGCGAGGGCGGTCCACAAGGCGACAAGGAACGTGTGCGAGGCGACGGCGGCGAAGTCGACGTCGAAGATCCCGGCGATCACGTTGCCGAATACGGCGTCGGCGGACGCGAACAGCCCGCCGAAGACGAGCAGCAGCGGGAACGCGAGCAGCGTGCCGGCGCCCACTGCGCGTGCGTGCCGGAGCGGCCCGCCGCTCGGTAGCTCGCTCCATCGCACGTCCCGCACGAGGAGCGGGAAGACGCCGACGCAGGCGGTCGCCGCCGTCGCCAGCGCCGCGCGCGCGTATTCCCAGGCGTAGCGACCGCGCAGGGCGACGCTGCCCAGGGCGAGCGAGGCGAGCGAGAACGTGAGCGCGAGCGCGATCCCGTCGAACGCGCGCAGCATGGCCGAATCGCGTGCGACGAAGTTCGAGCCCAGGAGCAGGGCGGTCGCTGCGAGCCAAGCAGCGTCGCGGCTGACGGCGATCCGCCGGCGGCGAACGATCCAGACCCCGAGCGCGACGAGCGCGGTCGTGCAGAGGAGCACGTTGAGGCCCCAGGGGGTGGCCCGCAGCAGGACGTCGCCGGCCACGCCCAGCGCGATCGCTGCGCCCAGGACCGCGAGGGCGAGCCGCGTCCGCTCGCTCACGGCGCTCATCCTGCCGCCGCCTCCGGCAGCCCGCCGAAACGGCGCTCCCGGGCGTGGAAGTCCGCGACCGCCGCGGCGAGGTCGCCCGCGCCGCAGTCGGGCCACATCGCGTCCGTGAAGTGGAGCTCGGCGTAGGCGCATTCCCACAGCAGGAAATCGGAGAGCCGCCGCTCGCCCCCGGTGCGGATCAGGAGATCCACGTCGGGGAGGATCCGGCTGGTCCGGATCGCCCAGCGCGCCGAGTAGTCGACCGCCAGTCGCAGGTGGAGTCGCGTGCCGCCGGTAGTGGCGCGCTCGGCGGCCGCGATCGCGGCGACGAGCGGGACGGGGAGCCGGTCGCGGCGGCCCACCACCTCGAGCCGGACGCCGTTCTCGAGCAGGCGCGGCGTCTCGGTGCGCAGATAGCGCGCGAACAGCCGCAGCAGCGCGGCTACTTCCTCGGGCGGGCGCTTCCAGTTGTCGGCCGAAAACGCGAACAACGTGAGGGCGCCGATCCCGAGGCCGGGCGCGGCCTCGACGGCGCGGCGCACCGCCTCGGCGCCGGCGCGGTGGCCGGCGGTGCGGGGGAGGCCGCGGCGCGTGGCCCAGCGGCCGTTGCCGTCCATCACGATCGCCACGTGGAGAGAAGGACTTTGTGTCATAAAGGACAACCTCAAAAAAAAATCGCCCGCTCACCCCTGACGGGTGGCGCGGATCAACGCTTCCATGTGGTCGAGATAGCGCTCCAGGGCGCGCCGACCCGCGGCGGTGAGCCGGTACTCGGTCTTCGGGATCCGCCCCTGGAACGACTTGGTGCAGGTGATGTACTGCGCCTCCTCGAGCTTCCGCGCGTGGACGCTCAGGTTGCCGTCGCTCGTCTTGAGCAGCGCCTTCAGCTCGTTGAAGCTCAGCGCCGGGTTCACCGCGAGCGCGCTCACGATTCCGAGGCGCACCCGCTCGTGGATCAGGCGGTCGAGCTCGGCAGCGCGCCGCCCGGCGGGCTCGCGCTTGAGGCTCTGCTCGGGCGTCTCTGCCCTTCTTGCCACTCCGGACTTAGCCACCATACCTCCGCGCGATGATGCCGCCGAACACGATGTGCAGCCCGCCGAATCCGGCCGCCATGAACCAGTTGCCCCACGTCGTCGGGCCGAACAGCGCCGCCGCGCCGGCGGCCATGAAGCACACCCCCATCACCGGCACGATCCGCACCGAGAACGCGCCGCCCGTCACGAACCCGGTCCCGTAGAGCAGCAGCCAGGTGCCGGGCAGCGCGTGCCACAGCCCCGCGCGATACAGCGCCACGGTGAGGAGGCCGCCCACCACCATCGGCGGCAGGAAGCTCAACCCGAAGCGGCGCCCCGGCCCCGAGAGAATCGGATCGTTCACGGCGTACGCCTTCCGCACCATCGCGGATCCCCCGATCGTGAGCGCGACCAGCGCCTCGCCCAGCCAGGTCACGAGCCACAGTTCGGGGGTGGGCTGCCGCGCGGCGAGAAGCGCCGCGACGCAGGCGGTGATCCCGATCGCCACCTGGCCCCACCCGGGGACGGCGGTGAACGACCCCGCGCGCTCCATCGTCTGACGGATGAAGCGCAGGTTGTCGAGGGCGCGGTCGTGGATCGGCTTGGGCGACGTCATGTGCCGCCCAAGATAGGGCCGGGGCGGAATTATGTCAAGTACTTTGTATTACAAAGCTATTAGGCTATCCGGCCATGCGCGTCTACGTCTCCGTGGACATGGAAGGGATCGCGGGCGTCGTCCACGAATCCCAGACCGACCCCACCGACCCCGCGTGCGCGGCCGAGTACGGGCGGTACCGGCGCCTCATGACCGCCGAAGCCA
>WNFU01008690.1_pt1 | contig 11662 bp, 9 predicted proteins | sample 5400121 | NCBI WGS metagenome assembly WNFU01 (sample SAMN13153360, study PRJNA577476) | soil metagenome | isolation source: 100 cm soil or saprolite under grassland replicate 1 | place: USA:California | collected 2016-06-15 | reverse complement strand
AGGTCGCGCAGGACCTACGCGGGTTGTACGGCGACCGATTGATAAAGGTCCTCCTCTTCGGTTCTTGGGCGCGAGGCGACGCACATCCCGAGTCGGACATCGATCTTCTCGTAGTCCTCGATCAGATGGATTCGACCTGGGAGGAGCTTCGCAGGATGGATGCCCTTCTCTGGCGGCACTCCTTCGAGAACGACACCGTCGTGACCGCCCTTCCCGTCGCACAGGAAGACGTCGAACAGAGGAAGAGGCCGGTCCTGATGCGTGCGGAGACGGAAGGGCTGCTCGTCAGTTGACGACGTTGGCTCGCAGTCGCCGGGAGATTGCGGCTGCTCGGCTCCTCGCCGAGGGCGCGTTCGCTGCGCAGGCCATCTCACGCGCGTATTACGCCGCGTTCTACGCCGCCGAAGAGGCGCTCGGCTCGCTGGGCGAGAGCCGGTCGAAGCACTCGGGCGTCGTCGCGGCGTTCGGCAAGCTCGTGGTGCGGGAAGGCGGACTCGACGAGAAGATGGGGCGTATTCTCCGCTCGCTTTTCGAGCAGAGGAACGACGCGGACTACGGCGAGGTAGAGGTCTCGCGGCAAGACGCCGAGCTGGCGGTTGGGGATGCCGAGCATTTTGTGAACGCTCTCGAGTCGTGGTTCGCGCGAGGAGAGGAGGACGTTCGCGGCTGAGTGGATCGCCGGGTGCTGCGCAGCGTCGGTGGACGCGGCGGTTCGTGGTCAACTTCTGGACAACCAGCCAGAGCAAGCGGGCGGAATCGATGGCGAAGCGTCCCGCGCCAGAAAGCAGATGGTTGAGCGAAACTACGAAGGCTCGCAAAACGGTCGCAAAGGTTTCGCTTAAAGCGCACCCAGGAGGTCGCCGGTTCGAGTCCGGCTAGCTCCATAGCGAAACGGCCTGCCTCCGCCTTGTGATCTTCCCATCGAGGTGCGAGAGGTGCATCATGAGGCGGGGGCTGTGGCATGAGCCTGGAGGTAATCGGCCGGGACCGGGAGCTTGCTCTTCTCGCCCAGTTCTTGAACGAGCCGCACGAGCTTCCCGCATCCCTGATCCTCGCCGGCGAGCCTGGGATCGGCAAGACGACACTCTGGCGTGCGGGTGTCGACGCCGCCGGGGATCGCTCACTCCGCGTCCTCACGGCGAGTCCTGTCGAGGCCGAGACGAAGCTGTCCTTCGCGGCGCTCGGCGACCTTCTAGCGAACGCGCTTGATGATGTGCTGCCGGCCCTGGCCGTGCCGCAGCGGCGCGCGCTCGAGATCGCGCTCTTGCTCGAGGAGGGTGAGGCGACCAACAGGGATCAGCGCACGCTCGGCGTCGCCGTCGTCAACGGCCTGCGGGCGCTGGCCGAGGCGGGGCCACTGCTCGTCGCGATCGACGACGTCCAGTGGCTGGATCCCTCCTCGGCGAGCGTGCTTGCGTTCGCGCTGCGGCGCCTCGACACGCCAGACGTCGCGCTCCTGCTCGCCCAGCGGCTCGAGGACGAGGCGCCCGCGCCGCTCGGGCTCGACCGAGCATTCGAGCCGGGTCGCCTGCGCCGTCTTCATGTCGGGCCGCTCAGTCTCGGCGCTACGCACCGTTTGCTCAGCGACCGGCTTGGCGCGGTCTTTCCTCGTCCAATCCTGCGTCGGCTGCACGAACTCTCCGGCGGGAACCCGTTCTTCGTGCTCGAGCTCGGGCGCGCCTTGGAAGGCCTCGAGCACCGCCTCGATCCAGGGCGACCGCTTCCCGTGCCGGACAACCTCCGCCGCCTCGTCGCCCAGCGCCTCGCGAGGCTACCGGGGGGCACCCAGGAATCGCTGACCGTGGCCGCGGCGCTCTCGCAGCCCAGCGCGCCCGTGATCGCGGCGGCGATCGAGGACGACCCCTATCTGCGGCTCGGGCCGGCGCTCGAGGCGCACATCGTCGAGCTCCACGACGAAAGGGTGCGGTTCACGCACCCGCTCCTTGCCTCCGCCTCGTACGAAAGTGCGTCTCCACGCCGACGGCGTGAGCTTCACCGCAAGCTGGCTCGTCTCGTCCCCGACCTCGAGGAAAAGGCTCACCACCTCGCGCTCGCCGCCGAGGGTCCCGACGAGGAGGTCGCCGTCGCGCTCGAGGAAGCGTCTGGGAGGGCTTTCGGCCGGGGAGCGCCCGACGCCGCCGCCGACCTCTGCGCGCAGGCGCGCCTGCTCACCCCCGCAGGCGATTGGGAAGCTGTGCGTCGCCGCAGCCTCCAGGAAGCCGAGTATGCGATGGAGAGCGGCGATACGCCGCGGGCGCGCGCGGTCTTGGACGACGTTCTGTCCGCATCTCCAGGCGGTCACGCGCGCGCTGAGGCTCTGATCTGCCTTGCTCGCGTCCACTTCAACGGCCTCGACTGGACGACGTCCGCCCGCCTGCTCGAGCAGGCATCGCTCGACGCCGGCGGCGACCCCGCCTTGCAGGCCCAGATCGAGCTGCACCTCGCGCTGAACCTCGATCTCCTTCGCACGGATGTCTCCGCAGCGCTCGCGCACGCTCGCGCTGCGGTCGGCCTGGCGGAATACCTCGGTGATGCGGCCGTGCTCGCCGAGGCTCTCGCCCTCGAAGCGAAGAGCGAGTTCCTGCTCGGGCGACCGTGGCCGCAGGCGATCATCGAGCGGGGGCTCGCGCTAGAGCCGGCGATGGCCGCGCTTGCGCCCGACCGCTGGCCGAGCGACTACCTGGCCTCGATGCTCGCCTGGACCGACGACCTCGACTCCGCGGTGGCACGCTTGGAGGCCGTCCGGAGGGTTGCGCTAGAGCGTGGGGACGAGGTCTCCGTCGTTTGGACCCTCTTTCGGATGGCCGAAGCAAAGTGCTACAGGGGGGCCTTGCAGGAAGCGTGCCGCGACATCGAGCGGGGCTACGAGATCGCCCTTCAGGCGGGTCAGATCGCGAATCAGGCGATCCTCCTCGCGACACGGGCCCTTGCCGATGCGTACCTCGGCTCGACGGGGCCTGCGCGGCAAGCGGGCGAGCGGGCGATCGAGCTCGCCGAGCGCTCCGGAGCGGTCATGGCGCGGCGGATTGCTATCGCCGCTCTCGGTTTCCTCGAGCTCTCCCTCGGCCGGCCGGCGGAGGCTCACGACCGCCTCGGGCCGCTGGTCGAGGAGACGCGGACGGCCGGGATCGGGGAGCCCGGGGCGATGCGGTTCCTCCAAGACGAGATCGAGGCGCTCGTCAACCTCGGGCGCACGAGCGAAGCGGAGGAGCTGCTGGGCTTCCTTGAAGAGCGTGCCGAGGCGACGGGCCGCGCGTCCGCTCTCGCCGCGGCGTACCGCTGCCGGGGACTCCTGGCCGTGCACGCGGGCGAGCTCGAGAGCGCCCTCACCGCGCTGCACGAGGCTCTGCGGCACCATGAGCGGGCCGCGATGCCCTTGGATTGCTCCCGAACGCTCCTCGCGCTTGGGCAGGTGCAGCGCCGCGCGAAGCGGAAGCGGGCGGCGCGGGAGTCGCTCGAGGATGCGCTTAGAGCCTTCCAGGAACTCGGCGCCGGCCTGTGGGCGGAGCGGGCGCGCGCCGAGCTCGCGCGGATTGGGGGGCGCACCCCCGCCGGCGACGAGCTGACGTCCACCGAGCGGCGACTCGCCGAGCTGGTCGCCGAGGGCCTCTCGGACAAGCAGATCGCCGCCACGCTCTTCGTCACGCCGAAGACGGTCTCGACCAAGCTCTCTCGGATCTACGCGAAGCTCGACTTGCACTCAAGAACGGAGCTCGTTCGCCACCTCGCCGAGCGGTCGGCGGGCAAAGTGTAGGCGTTTTCCGACTTTCTCCTGCGTCCACGCGCTCCTAGCGTCGGGGGCGTGACGCAGTTCCTCATCGAAGTCTTTGCTCCTCGTTTGCGGAGAAGCGATCTCGTGGCGAGCGAGAAGCGAGTGAGGGCCGCTGCGAAGCGCGTCTCTGGGAGGGAGGCAGGTGTCCACTACCTCCAAGCGATCTGCGTCCCTGAGGACGAGACGTGTTTTTACGTCTTCGAGGCCGCTTCGGCCGATCTCGTCGCGCAGGCGAGCGCGTTGGCCGGGCTGAGAGACGGTCGCATTGTCGAGACGTTCGACGGGGAGCGCACGCGCCTCCAAAACGGAGCCGTATGAGAGGGGGAACGACATGAAGAGAAAGATGCCGGCGCTTCTTGCGCTCGGAGTCGCCGTCGCACTCGCCTCGCTGCTCGCGCTTGCGATGCTGTTCGCGCAGGGCGCGGGGGCGGCTGCGGACGAGGATTTGGAGCAGGCTGCGGCGCCGCCCGGCCTGGGACTGGCGATGGACGAGGCGGTCCGCGAGTTCTCGGTGCCGACCGCGAACGCGTTCCCGCTCGCGATCGTCACCGGGCCCGACGGAAATCTCTGGTTCACGGAGTTCAACGGGAACGCGATCGGCCGCAGCACGATCGACGGCGTCGTCACCGAGTTCCCCATCCCGACGGGGAGCCCGGGGGCGGCGACGAGTAGCCAGCCGGACGGGATCGCGGTCGGGCCCGACGGAAAGCTGTGGTTCGCCGAGGTTCGCGGGAACAAGATCGGGCGGATCACGACCCTCGGGGTCATCACCGAATTCCTGGTGCCGGCGCCGGCGAGCGCACCGACCGTGATTGCGGCCGGCCCCGACGGTGCGCTGTGGTTCACCGAACGCAGGGGCAACAAGATCGGGCGTATCACGACGTCGGGCGCGGTCACGGAGTTCGAGCTCCCGAACCCGGATAGCCGGCCACTCTCGATCACGGCGGGGCCGGACGGCAATCTCTGGTTCACCGAGGAGCGCGGCAACCGCGTCGGACGCATCACGCCTGCGGGCGCGATCAGCGAGTTCCCCGTTACGCCGGGGGCGCGGCCGTGGGAGATCGTCACCGGCCCAGACGGCAATCTCTGGTTCACCGAGATTGCCGGTAACCGGATCGCGCGGATGACGCTGAGCGGCCTCCTCACGGAGTTCTGCGTCCCGACCGGGAGCCCGGGGATCGCGACGAGCAGCCTGCCGAACGTGATCGCTCGCGGGCCGGGCAACTTCCTCGTGTTCAGCGAACAGCGGGGGAACAAGATCGGTGCGATCACGACCGACGGGCGGATCGTCGAGTTCGAGGTGCCGACGCCGGCAAGCGCTCCCGTGGGAGTCACCACCGGGCCAGCGCAGGACGTGTGGTTCGCCGAGTCGAGCGCCGCGAACAGGATCGGTCGGATCGTCGGTTTCCGAGGACTGGTCACCGCCGCGCTGGCATCGCAATGAATAGGAGCAGACGATGAACCGTTTTCTGACCAGGCTCGCGCCGACTGCTGATCGACTACGTCGCGTCACCGGCCGGGGCCAGCGTTCAAGCATGCTCGTCGGCCTGATCGTGGGTGTAGCCATGGCCGCGCTCATCGCCGGCTCCGCTTCGGCGGCGCCTGGCGACACGACGCTGGTCAGCCGCTCGAGCGGTGGCGTGCAGGGCAACGGCCGCTCCGAGATCCAGACGAACGGGGTCTCGGCTCACAGCGCGGTATCGGCCGACGGCCGCTACGTGGCCTTCCAGTCGTCGGCGACGAATCTCGTTACCGGGGACACAAACCAAGCGACGGACGTCTTCGTCCACGATCGGCAAACGGGGACGACGGAACGCGCAAGCGTCGGGTCGGGCGGCGCCCAGTCGAACGACTTCGCCAGCTCATTCGATCCGTCCATCTCCGCCGACGGCCGCTACGTCGCCTTCACCTCGAGCGCCTCGAACTGGGTGAGCGACCCTGATCAGGTCAACGACGTCTTCGTCCACGACCGCGTGACCGGTCTGACGCAAATCGTCAGCGGGTCTGGAGACGGCAGCGCGAATGGGCGCGACCCCGCCATCTCCGCCGACGGCCGCTACGTCGCGTTCTCGACGCACTATCGGTACTTCACGGGCGACGATGTCTCGGGCGCCTCGATCGACGTGTACGTCTGGGACCGGATGACGGGTACGGTCGTCGACTGGGCCAGTCCTTACACGCCCGGTCCGGGCTCGGGAAGCCCCGCGTCGCTCTACCCGTCGATCTCGGCGGACGGGCAGTACGTCGCGTTCGAATCATCAACCGCGAACCTCGTCGCCGGCGACACGAACGGGACCGGGGACGTCTTCGTTCGAGACCGGCAGGCCGGGACGACGGAGCTCGTCAGCGTGGATTCAGCGGGCGGCCCGGCTGACAGCGTCTCGCAGTGGGCCGTCGTATCGGCGGACGGGCGCTTCGTCGCCTTCGAGTCTCGTGCCAACGACCTCGTCGTACCCGACAATGTGTTCACGTTCGAGCTCTACGTTGGCGACCGCGTCGCGGGGAAGACCGAACGGGTCAGCCTGACGAGCAGCGGCACTCAGGTGAGCGGTGACGTCGGTCGGGCGTCGGTCAGCGCGGATGGACGCCTCGTCGCGTTCAGCGCGTACGCGCAGCTCGCCCCGAGCGACAACGACACGGCGCAGGACGTCTACGTCCGCGATCGCGCCGCCGGAACGATCCACCAGGCGAGCCTCGGGAGCGACGGTTCGAACGAGCTGTTCGGCTCGGAGCCGCCCGCGCTCGCGGCGGACGGGAGCATGGTCGCGTTTGACACCGCCGGCGTCCTCGTCGCCGGCGACACGAACGGCGACTTCGACGTCTACGTCCACGAGCTGCCGTTGCCTCCGGCTCCAACGAACGAGCCGCCCGTCGTCGACGCCGGCCCTGACGCGTCGGTCCCCGAAGGTGGGACCTTCTCGAGCTCCGGCTCCTTCACCGACCCGGACTCGTCGAGCTGGTCGGCGAGGTGGACTACGGCGACGGCTTCGGCGCGCAACCGCTCGCGCTGAGCGGGGGCAGCTTCAACCTGCAACACGCCTACGACGACGACGGCTCCTACACGGTGACCGTCACCGTGACGGACGACGACGGGGCCTCCGGCTCCGACACTGCCCTCGTCACGATCGAGAACGTGGCGCCGAGCGCCACCTTCGCCGCGGAAAGCCCGATCGCGGAGGGCGGGACGTCGACGCTCTCGTTGAGCAACCCCTCCGATCCCAGTGCAGCGGACAGCGCCGCCGGGTTCCGTTACTCGTTCGCATGCGACGGCCTCACGTCCTCGCTGGCCTCGTCCTATGCGGCGGCAGGCGCCAGCGCGTCGGTGGGCTGCAGCTTCGGAGACAACGGGAGCTTCCCGGTGAAGGGCCGCGTCCTCGACAAAGACGACGGCGCCTCGACCTACGGCGGGACGGTCGTGGTCGAGAACGTGGCGCCGACGGTGGGCGAGATCACGGCCCCGCCCGATCCGGTCGCCGTCAAGACGACCGTGAACGCGAGCGCGAGCTTCACCGACCCGAGCACGCTCGACACGCACACAGCTGCCTGGGACTGGGGCGACGGGACGAGCTCCGCAGGGATGGTCACGGAGAGCGGCGGGTCGGGTTCGGCGAGCGGCAGCCATACCTACACCGCCCCCGGGGTCTACACGATTGGACTCACCGTCACCGACGACGACGGCGGCGCGGCGCAATCCCTGTTCCAGTTCCTCGTCGTCTACGACCCGAACGGGCCGGGCGTGCGCGGCCGCGGGACGATCATCTCGCCGCCGGGCGCCTATGCCGCAGACCCGACGCTCACCGGCGAGGCGACCTTCGGCTTCCAGTCGAAATACAAGCCGGGGGCGACCAAGCCGGACGGGCACGCTGCCTTCCGCTTCAACCTGGCCGACCTCAACTTCGCCAGCCGCGACTACGACTGGCTGGTGGTATCCGGAGCCCGGGCCCAGTTCAAGGGAACCGGGCAGATCAACAACGCCGGCAACTACGGCTTCCTGCTGACGATGGTCGACGGCGACGTCAGCGGCGGCGGCGGGGTGGACAAGTTCCGGATCAAGATCTGGGACAAGACCACCGGCAAGGTCGTGTATGACAACAAGATGGGCGAGGGGGACGGCGCCGACCCCCAGGCGATTGCCGAGGGGAGCATCGTCATCAGATAACACGAAGACCGGCAGGACGACGATCGGGGCCGCCGAATGGCGGCCCCGATCAGGCCGGATGTTCGGACGGCGACCGCTGATACAGCCCGGTGGTTGCCGAGATCGAGTCGATGAGCGGCGCCCGATTCAGTAGCTGCTCGAACGGCTCGAGGACGAGCATCGCCCTTCCCGGTCCGTTTGACGTGCCGTTTCCCCCGAGGCGCCGTCGACCAGGACCGTCGAGCCGAGTGCGGAGGCTTGGAGTCGAAGACGAGGGACGGAAGGGCTCCAGGAGGACCTGCGTCCGCAGCGCGCGGACGAGCAGCGTCGCGTCCCAGGTCGGCGAGAGGCGGGCGGGCCCCGGCATGTCCGCAGGCGGCAGCGGTGCGCGCGGGAGGTCGAGCAGAACCTTGCCCTCCTTGTCGCGGGACGTCCTCAACGCAGTCGCTCCGCGGCGGGGCGCATCCTCGTGACCGGAACCTCGGCTCAGCCGGCGCTTGGCCAGGCCCTCCGGGCCGAACCCGCAGCCGCGCCGGACGTGGCCGCGGTGGGCAACTTCTGGTCAACTAGCCGCGGCAAACGGACGCAAACGCTGGCAAAGCCGGCAGCTTCCAAAGCCGTATCGTTCGGCGAAACGGCAAAGCACAGCAAGCGGTGCTAACGGTTTTCGCCTGGATTGCACCCAGGAGGTCGCCGGTTCGAGTCCGGCTAGCTCCACTCAGCGAAGCCGCTCAGAAGCGGTTCCGCACGAACGGTTCATCCTCGCGTAGCCGTGGCTAGCGGCGGCCGACGGCCGCGGCGGCCATCGGGTCGGCCTCGGTCGCGAGCTCGCGGTTGACGTCCTCGTCGTAGAACGTCGATCCAGACGCGCCTCAGCCGCGCGCCCGTTGCGGCGAGGTAGATGCGGCCGAGGCGGATGCCTGCCTTCAGCTGCGCGGCGCGGTAGCCGCGGTTTGCCTAGGCCGTGGAGCACACGCTCCAGGTCGGCGAGCACGAGAGTCAGCGCCGCTGCTCTTTTCGCCGAGCTCCTGCTCGAGCACGAGGTAGCTGGCCAGGCGACGCAGTTTGCCCGCGCGGACGAGCTCGAACGTGTCCCGCCGCCGGTACCGGGAGACGCCTGGATCGAGGGCGAGCTCGTCGCGCGATTCGCTCGGATGAGAACTCGCGCGTAGAACCGCGGCGGCGGAGTACGTGCTCGAGTCCTCGATCGGCGGCGCCGGGACGGGGGTGGCCGCCGGTCGAGCCGCTGCGGTAGGACTTCGTCGGCGTTGAGCAGCGACGACGCCGCATGCAGCTCGTACGCCTCGGCGTCTGAGCGCTCGCGCGCTGACAGCGGCGCGGCCTCGTGCTCGATCTTGCCGAGCCCGCCCGGCGGGGCCGCCGCCTCATCGCCGGATCCGAGGCCCATGAGTGCGAGTGCGGACTCGCGTTCCCCGTCTGCACCGACGAGCTGGTTCACCTCTTCGTCGACGAATCCGGTGTACACGCGGGCGGTGGGCTCGAGCGCTTGACAGTCGTCTGGGTCGGGTGGAGACTTGCATCGCAGACAGGGGGAGGAGGCTGAGCTGCGCTCTGCAGCAGTAGCCGCGCACACGCGGCGGCATCCCGTTCGGATTCTCGTGCGTTCGTTGCAGCGCAGCCGGGCCTCGACTGGCAGAAAGGAGGACGATGAAAGGGCGAGTGCATGAGCAAAGGGGCTCGGTCACTGGGGGTCGGAGGAGCGCACGTCGCACGAGGCTGTCGATCCTGGTCTGGGTCCTTGCGCTGGCGGTGCTGACAGTTCCGCTGTGGGCGCAGGCCGCGGGGAGCATCGTGCTTGTCACCCTCGATGACGACAGCCCCAAGGCGCAGAACGAAACCACGATCGCGGCGTTCGCGAACCATGACAATATCCTCGTCGCCACCGCCCGCGACCTTCGCCTTCCGACAGGGTTCTCATGGCCGGGCTACTACCGCTCGACCGACGGCGGCGAGCACTGGACGAACGCGCTCGTGCCCGGCTTCCCGGGCGACACGTCGCCCGAGGGCGAGGCCTCGCCGGCGCATCTGGTCGGCTGGATGATCGGGAGCGACCCCGTGATCACGAGCGACAGTGAGGGGAGGGTCTACCTCGCCTGGCTCGCGTTCAACCCCGAGACGACAGGGTTCGCGGGCTGGGTCGTGCTCTCCGTCTACTCCAACTTCGGGGCTACCTACGAGTTCACCTCGACGGTCTTCACGGGTCATCGGACCGCGAGCCCGCTCGAGGGAGGACCGGGGTCCTCCCGAATCACAGACAAGGAATGGATCGCGGTCGATGACACGGGTGGAGACTGCGACGGCAATGTCTACATCCCGTGGGCTTTCTTCAACGGGAGCTTCGGAACGAAGATCGTCTTCCAGCGCTCCACCGACGGCGGGCACACCTTTTCCCCCCTCTTGAACCTCAGTCACCCGCCGAACGTTCAGAACCAGGGAGCGACCATCGCGGTGGGCCCGACCGGCGAGGTCTACGTCGCCTGGGAGGACTTCCACAAGGACCGGATTCTCTTCACGCGGTCGCTCGACTGCGGTCAGACGTTCGAGCCGGAGAGGCCAATCGCCTCGATCGTCCCTGTTCCCGAGCCTCTGCCGGGCAACGGCTACCGGCTCGACAGCTTCCCGCGCATGGCCGTCGACCAGGGCACCGGCGGCATCTACATCGCCTGGGCGGATTTCCGCAGCGGAGACGCGGACGTCCTCCTCACGCGCTCCGTCAGCGGCGGAACGAGCTGGTCGTCGCCGATTCGCGTGAACGACGTTGCGAAGAACCACCAGATCTTTCCGGCGATCACGGTCTTTGGCGGCAGCTTGGACGTGGTCTTCTACGACAGCCGAAACGATCCGGAGGCGAAGCTGCTCGACGTCTACGATGCCCGCTCGACCGACGGCGGCGTCACATTCATGCCGAACGTGCGGGTAACCGGCACGCCCTTCGACCCGAACATCGGCATCGCGGGCGGCGGGACGGTGCCTTTCCTCGGCGACTACAACGGTGTGGCTGCGAACGGCCTCGGGGTGCATCCGGTCTGGGCAGACAACCGGAACATCCGACCCGAGGCACCAGTCGACCAAGACATCTTCACGGCAGTCGTTCCGTACTGAGCCTTGCGCTGAGCCGGGCGGGTCGCTCGCGGCCCGACCGGCTCAGCGTGCCATTGCCGCTTCGATGGCCTGCGTAGCGGGCGTGGAAATACGGCTCTCCGTGGAGAACGAGCAGCCGAACTCCCGCGAGGGGCTGGAACGTTGGCGATGCATCTATCACGGCCGCAAAGCTTGCGGCGCGGGGTGACAGCCTAACTTGACTTAGGAGGTCGCCGACTCGCGACGCCCGGTCGTGCCTGGGACGACGAGTTCCGTCTCGTAGGCGAGGACAACGGCCTGCACGCGATCGCGCAGATTGAGCTTCTGGAGAATGTGCGCGACGTGCGTCTTGGCGGTGTGCTCGCTAACCACAAGCTTCGCGGCGATCTCGTGGTTTGACAGTCCGCCGGCGATGAGCCGGAGCACCTCGAGCTCGCGTGGGGTGAGCTCCGCGAGCCCCGGCGGGGCCTCCCTCCGAGAGGATCTGCGGGCGAACTCCTCCACGAGTCGGCGAGTGACGGACGGGGCGAACATCGACCCGCCGTCCGCCGCCACGCGAATTGCAGCCACCAGCTGATCCTCCGGCGCGTCTTTGAGGAGGAACCCACTCGCGCCGACCCGAAACGCCTCGTAGACGTACTCGTCGAGGT
>WNFU01008689.1_pt1 | contig 11663 bp, 9 predicted proteins | sample 5400121 | NCBI WGS metagenome assembly WNFU01 (sample SAMN13153360, study PRJNA577476) | soil metagenome | isolation source: 100 cm soil or saprolite under grassland replicate 1 | place: USA:California | collected 2016-06-15 | reverse complement strand
TTTGCCAGTTTGGTCGAAAATCTGATCGAAGCGGGCAACATTCTGGGCTCGGTGTTTTATGGGAGCATCCTCGGTCTCTTTCTGGCAGCTTTCTTTATTCGTCGCCTTACTGGGTCGGCGGTGTTTTTCGCTGCGCTCCTTGCCCAATCGCTCGTCTTCGTCCTGTTCGCTACGACCAACATCGGTTATCTCTGGTATAATTTTATCGGATGCGCGGCTGTGCTGATCCTGGCGCCGGTCCTGCAGCAAACTATCTTTCGCAACACGGAAGCTCCCGCCGGGGTATGAAACTCATTCTGAGTGATGGATCATCCGATTATTTGTTTCGGCCAGCAACCGTGCGGATTTTTTCCCAAGCGATTTTTGTTCGCTAAGATTCTGACGGCCCGGCGGCTCCGAAAGGAAATCGGAGGAGAAATCGTCTTTTTCTTTCACGACAGTGATCATGATCCACGCGAGACAATTACCATTTTGCGAGACCAAAACAGGAACCAGGAAGTAGCCCTGAACTTTCAGTTTGAGAATCGGATCCAAAAGCTGTTTTCGCCGCTATACGCCAAACGTGTCCTTCCGGAATGGCGGGAGAAAACTGCGCGCCAACTTCCGAATTATGTTGAACGGTCTCTGGTCACACACTTCAGGGAGACCAAATGCTCGAATGTCGCCGACTTTTGCCTGGAGATGTACACGCGAATGGGATTGCTGGAAGGTGTGAGGGTGGAGCGATCCAGTACACCCGAGTTCAGAGCGCGTGCTGTGGCAGTCTCAGACTATTTCGTCGATCAGCGTTATGAAGGAGAAATCGTTCGCGCACGCTACCGCGATGGGAAATTCTTGCTACACAAAGGAGGCGATCGCTTTCTGGAGATTCCGGGAGGAGAATTCGGTCCGAAGCAAATCAGCCCGACCCGCGATACGCGTTTCCGTTGGATGCAATCAGTAATTGAATGCACTCATTACATTGCCGGTGCGAGCGAGCAGCATTACATCGACAAGGCGGATGCTCCCAACGTGAAATTCATCAAGCGCGACGAAATTTCTGACTTCGACAAAGCTTATACGGAGCTGTAATGGAATCGGGGCCGCTCAAAATTGGGATTGCATGTTTTCCGTTGATTGGCGGGAGTGGGATTCTGGCGACGTCCCTCGGATCAGAATTGGCGCGCCGCGGTCATGAAGTTTACCTGTTCAGTTATGCGCAACCTGTCCGGCTAGACCTGCCGCAGGAGGGCCTTCATTTCCATCGAATCGATTTTGCCGATAACGCTTTGTTTCCGTGTCCTGACTATACTCTGCCGCTCGCAGTGAAAATGGCGGAAGTGGCGCGCTCCCAGCAGCTCGATCTTTTTCATGTTCATTACGCGGTGCCACACGCGCTGGCCGCCTGTTTGGCCTCCCAGATCGTAGGACCGTCAGCTCCGCGCATCGTCACAACTTTGCACGGAAGCGATACCACTCTGCTCGGCCAGGATCCTGATTACCGTACCGCCATCGAGCATGCCCTTGTGCATTCCGATGCGGTGACGGCGGTTTCAGAAAGTCTTCGGAACCAAACCCAGGAAACCTTTCGTTTGAAACGGCCGATTGAAGTGATTCCGAATTTCTTCACTCCGAATCAACCGAAGAGAGGCCGCGAGGAAGTTCGGCGCGATCTCGGCCTAAACGATAAATTTCTTGTGCTACACATGTCGAATTTGCGACCCGTCAAGCGCATCGATCTACTATTGCGCACGATCGCCGTGTCGAAGAACCGGTCGCGCCTTCGATTGCTCATTCTAGCAGGCGGCCCTTTTGATCCTTACGAGCCACTGCTCGACGAATTGGAACTCCGCGACAGCGTCATTGTTCGCCACAACACAGCTGCGGTGGAAGAGTATTTAGAGGCCGCCGATGCCGGACTTTACACATCCGAATACGAAAGCTTCGGTCTGAGCATTCTCGAGACGGCATTTTATGGTAAGCCTGTCGTCGCCTTTCGTGTCGGCGGTATTCCCGAAGTTATAGGTGACTCTTGTCCTCTATATCCTTTCGGTGATGTGACCGCTGCTGCTGCTGCGCTAGACGCATTGGTCGAATCTCCGAATTTGGCTCGACGCCTGGGTGAACAGAGTCGCGCTCGCGTGCTGGAAAGGTTCTCAGCGGATCGCGTTGTCCCTCATTACGAGGCGTTGTATCGCCGCATGGTTGCCGGCCGATAGGCGCGGATTTATTCAAGAAACGCCTGCACTTTTTGATTTGTTGCTGGTGCCAACGCTACGAGGAACAGCTTCGTTACATTCACGAGACCGCTTGCCGGTTCCCGGAGCATGCCGATGAGGCATCTAATGCTCCCTTTACGCCAGACGCGAAGGAACGGATCAAGCAAAAGCTTGCCGATCAGATTCGGTAAAGCGGCCGGTAGCCGACATCGATGATGTCAGCGGCTCGGCATCGCCGATCCCGGCTACAGCTCTGATCCCATGAAGCTGTTGCGCAGTCTATTAACGAACGGCTAGTTCATCTTCGCGATCGCTCTTTATCTGGCCGGATTATTTGTATTCTCACAGCGGGCGGAATTTTCAGTCAGCGAAACGCTGGTCGAGCTCGCGATCTTTGGCTTCGCGTTCCGGTTGCTCGCGTTCGAGTTGCGTCACCCTGTAGCTCATTGCCCGTATGGACAAGTAAGTTGGAAGCAGCCCGAATCCGGTTCGCCGATGGCTCTCGGCGCGCCGGGGGGAGTGAGCTGAATCACGAGGTTCACCAGCGGTTCCGTCGTGCTCTCATTTCGGACCATGTGCACGTCACCGGCTGGCTCGAAGAAGGTCCCCCCGGCTGGAATCACCTGCCGTGTACAGTCGTCAGCCTCGTAGAAGCTCGCGGTGCCGGATTTGACCACGACAAAGCTCAGGCCTGGATGGCTGTGCCAGCCGAGCCAGCCGCCCGGCTGAATCGTGACCTCCACGACGTAGAGCTGGAATTGGTCGATGTTGATTTTGGCTTTCCAGTCACCAATCTTGGTGTACGACATGATCTCAGCGAATTGCGCCGACTGATTTGGGTTGCCGTTGGGGTCAATCAGCCCCCTGACGGTCAGCCCGCACGTGAGGGGCGGCGCTGCGCCGGCCGGCAGCGCGGTTAACGCAGCGAGGATGACCAGCGCCGGTGCCATGAGGAGTGGCAGGGTTCGTATTTTTTTGACCTGAGTCAGTGGATTCATTGTTCTTCCTTTCTTTTGTTTTGATGATTGCGGTGAACGGGTCTCATGTGGGCGATTACTCTCTTGTGGTAAACCAGATGTCTCTGAGACCGAAGCCACCCGGACGGGTCGAGAAGAAATAGTGTGTTCTACCGTCCCGGGACAGAGCAGGCGAGCCATCATCTGCGGCACTGTTGAGGGGCGGGCCGGGATTGACTGGCGTGGACCAGCGATCGGAAGAATCCTCGCGCGTGGCAACCCAGATATCGAGGCTTCCCACGCCGCCAGTCCGATTCGACGTAATGAAGATCTCGCGCCCATCGCGTCTCACAAACGTGCGCGTATCGCGTCCGAGACTGCTGAGTTCCGGAACCAGCACCCCAGGACCAAAAACAGCGCTCTCTAGGTCTTCATTCGTCGACGTCGTCTCGTAGATGTCGAAATCACTGATCCCGCCGGGTCGATTGCTACCGAAGTAGATCGTCGTCAGTCCAAGGTCGTCATTTGCATAGAAGGATGGGGCAGTCTCGGTTGCAGTGGTATTCACAACACAGCCCATATTCACCGGAGCGGTCCACTCGCCGCTGACAGGGTTTCTTTGAGATCGCCACAAGTCGCCTGCGCCACAGCCTCCCGGACGGTCACTGTGGAAGTACATGAAGTTTTCAGACGTACTGAGCACCGGTAGCGAGTCGTCAGATGTGGTATTCAAGATGGCAAGATTTTCGGGCTCTCCCCAAGGTGCGTCAGTGCTCTCGCGCCGAGAAACCCAGAGGTCGTTTCCGCCAACCGTACCAGGACGATCCGAAGTGAAATAGACAGTTAGTCCATCAGCTGTCAGGACCGCATACATATCGTTGTATTGGGTGTTAAGCGGCGGTCCGACGTTGATAGGCGCAGACCACGGTCCGAATTCGCGCATCTCTGAAGTCGATTCGCTAGTCCCTGAGGCTGCTGCTGAGTAGCAGAGAGCGATCAGCGTCACAACTAAGATCCCGCTTTTTTTAAACTGAGTTAGCGGATTCATTGTTGTTCCTTTCTTTTTGGTTTCGAACTTTGGCTTCCATTGGGATAAGGCGAGAAACAGCGATCAAAGTGATCATCTGAATTAGGTTTTTTTTTCGGAGACGCTTTCCGCGTGCAGGAACTGTTTGGGCTTGGTAGCGTATGAAGAGCAGGTTATGGATACGCCTTCGGCCTCTCAGCAGAGAGTGACCGATCTCCTCACCCGATGGAGTGAAGGCGACAATGCTGCCCTCGCGGAATTGACCCCGCTCGTCTATGAGGAGCTCCGACGCCTCGCTCATCGTCAGATGGGCGCAGAGCGCAGAGACCACACATTGCAAACGACGGCGCTGGTGAACGAGGCTTATTTGCGCCTGGCCGACCAAACCAATCCACGCTGGCAAAACCGCGCGCACTTCTTCGCTGTGGCTGCCCGATCGATGCGCCGAATCCTGGTTAGCTATGCCAGGAGTCAGCGATCGCAAAAGCGCGGCGGCGGCGCGCTCAAGGTAGACTTGGAGGAAGCAGCGCTCGTCTCATCCGAGGAATCAAAGGAAATTATCGATCTGCACGAGGCATTGGAAAGATTGGCCGCACTCGACTCGAGAAAAGCTCAAGTCGTCGAGTTAAAATATTTTGGCGGGCTCAACTATGACGAGATGGCAGAAGTGCTGAAGATTTCACGTGTCACGGTTAGGCGCGACTGGAGATTTGCCAGAGCATGGCTGTACAAGGAATTGCACAACGTGGACTAACGGAAATGACGAAGCTCGAATGACGAATGACGAAAGAATGATGAAATTAGGGCAAGAGTTCTCCGATTTATTTTGCACGAAGTGCTTTGGGAGTGCGATGCGTCTTCGCATCGCTTTTAATACTCCTGGATGACTCGACTCAGAAATCGTCAGGCACGTTGATCCGATCGGTTTTGAACGAATAAACCGATTTCACGAACCCGGATCGCGCATTGCTTTCAAACCAAGGCGCTGAACACCACGGGTACTGATTCGCGACTGGGACCAAGCCGTGTTTCACCGCGTTCTGATGGACGTAGTTCAATCGTGCCAGGCACGATCTCTCGAAGGTCAAACGAGAATCCCAGAATTCATACATCACTCGTCGGCCGGGATTGTCGTCAATACGGTCAAGCCGTGTCGCCAGTTCGCGGTGCAAATGCCGCACAAAATCACGATGCGCGATTGTGGCCTCTTCGAAGCTGATCACGAGATGATAGTGATTCCAGAAGAACGCCCACGCCTGTAGAATAAGCGCGTAGTTTTTCACTAGCTCGAAAGTTGTGTAGCGTAAGAGATCCAGTTTCGTGCCGGAATCAAAGAGCCGCTTTCGATGCAGCGTAGCCGCGGTGATAATATAAGTGCAGCGAGGCGTGAAGTAATGCGGCGGCGCGTGTGGCCAACTCTCGCGCATACGAATTCTCTATCACAACCGCAATCCTTGGCGAAAGCCTTTAACCTGTGCAGACCCTGTGGAAAGCGACGCGAGGACGCGTGCGCACTCCAAAGCTTCGCGAAACGGAAAAGGGCGGAGCATGTGGTAAGTGAATGTTAAGGTCGCAAGCCCTCATCAAATGGAGTACATTGCCTGGCGCTCTCCTATGACGCCGGCGCGGTTCCAGACAATTGAGGAGATCTTTCTTGCAGCGCTGGATCAACAGCCGGACCAGGTTAGCGCATTCCTGGACACGGCCTGCGAAGGCGATGCGGTTCTGCGGCGCGAAGTTGAAGCGCTCCTGACTTCAGATCAACGAGCAGGCCGGTTTATAGAAAGATCAGCCGTTGGTCTGGCGACCAAGATCATTCAAAATGGGCAAGCTGATTCGCTTGTCGGTGAGACGATCGGCCACTACAGAATTTCTGAACCGATCGGCACCGGCGGGATGGGAGAAGTCTATCTGGCCACCGACATTGTTGCAGGCCGTAAGGCCGCGCTCAAGCTGCTGCCTTTTCGCTTCACTGGCGATGCCGAGCGCCTGAAGCGCTTCCAACAAGAAGCACACGCCGTGGTTGGGCTCAATCATCCAAATATCCTGACTGTTTACGAGATCGGCGAGGATCACTCAATTCACTACATAGCCAGTGAACTGATTGAAGGCGAGACGCTGCGCGAACGTCTGGCGCGCGGACGGATGCAGTTGAGTGAAGCTGTTGACGTCGCAATCCAAGTAGCGAGTGCGCTCGCCGCCGCGCACCAAGCGGGCATTGTCCATCGCGACATCAAGCCGGAGAACATCATGCTTCGCCCGGACGGATACGTGAAAGTGCTCGACTTCGGCATTGCAAAGCTTGCCGAGCAGGAATTGCCGGCGACGATGCCGAGAGACGAAGCGCTGTTGCTGGTTGAGACCAATCTCGGTTCCGTACTCGGGACTGTTCGTTATATGTCGCCGGAACAGGCGTGCGGCGCGCAAGTTGATGCAACCACTGATATCTGGAGTCTCGGCGTGGTCCTTTACGAAATGGTAACCGGGAATGCGCCATTCACCGGCGACACGCCAAAAGAGGTGATGTCTTCGATTCTTGAGAAAGAGCCACCGCCGCTCACGCGATACATCGCGCACGCTCCCACTGAGCTTCAGCAGGTTGTGAGCAAAACGCTGCGCAAAGATCGCAGCCAACGATATCACAGCGCACCCGAGCTGCTTCAGGCGCTCAAAGGTCTTCGTCACAAGTTGGAATTTCACGCCGAGTTGGAACGCTCTACCGCGGCGCCTTCATGGCTACACCGGAAACGTGCGCTCGCCACTCTCCTGCTCGTATTGTTGGCTGCTGCTTTGGCCCTGGCACTTCCATTCTATTGGCATCGAAACCTGCCGACGAGCCCATCACCCGACAAAAGCATCGCCGTGTTGCCATTTGAAAATCTCAGCAAGGATGAAGAAAACGCATTTTTCGCGGCCGGTATGCAAGACGAAATTCTCACTAATCTCGCCAAGGTTGCCGACCTGAAAGTCATCAGTCGAACGAGCGTGATGAAATACAAAAGCGACCTGGAACGCAACCTTCCTGAAATTGCAAAAACCCTGGGTGTTTCGCATGTGGTGGAAGGCAGTGTCCAACGCGCGGGCGAGCGAGTTCGAGTGAGGGCGCAGCTGATCGATGCGCGCAGCGATGCGCATCTTTGGGCTGAACATTACGATCGGGACGTCGCGGACGTATTTGGCATTCAGAGTGAGATCGCGCAGCAAATCGTCAATCAACTCCGCGCGAAACTTTCAGACTCGGAAAAGGCTGCCATCGCTGAACGACCTACCGCCGATCTAGCGGCTTATGCCTACTACACAAAGGCCAAGGAAATGGACATCTGGTCCGACTGGGAAGGCGCGGAAAAAACCGCGACCCGAAAAGTGGAACTGCTCGAGAAGGCGACGCAGCGCGATCCGAACTTTGCCCTCGCATATTGCGCCCTCGCGAAAACGCAGGTCGATTACTACGACGCTACCCAGGACCCCAAGCACCTCGAGTTAGCAAAGAAAGCCGCGGAGGCGGCGCTGCAAGTGCGACCAGATTTGGGCGAGGCTCATCTAGAGTTGGCTCGCTATTACTTCTTCGCTTTTGATTACAGCAGGGCACGTGAGGAGTTGGCGATCGTTCATCGCAAATTGCCGAATAGTGCCGAAGCGCTTGAGATCGAGGGCCGAATTGGTAGGCACGAAAATCGTTGGGACGCTTCGCTCGCCACTCTCCAAAAGGCGAGCGAGCTGGATCCAAGCAACAGGAAGGTCTTGATCCATCTCGGGCAGATTTATTTTGAGATGCGCCGCTACTCCGAGTTGCAACAGCTCCTGACAAGGGCGGGTGCGAGCGGCGCGCTGGAAAACTCTTTCGTTCAGCTTTTTCTAGCGGAAACGAAGTTAGCGCAGGGTGATCCAGTCGCGGCACGATCTCTCCTAGAGCAAGTGCCTCTGGACTACAGTCCGGTCGCATGGATATGGGACGCCCGGTTCAGGGCAGCCCTTTACTTGCGCGATTACGACGCGGCGAATCGGATAATTACCGCGACTCCCGCGAAGTGGGCGGATTTCGCCTTGGATGGGCCTTCGAGTTGGGCTGAGGGACAGATTGCGCGGGCGCGCGGTGATAAGCAGAAGGCGCTGGCGGCGTTTGCAGTCGCGCGCAAGAAAGCGGATGCCTTGCATGGCGATAAGCCTGAGGATGCACCGCACCTCGCGGACGTTGCGAGACTTGACGCTGGGCTTGGCCGAAAAGAAGATGCCATTCGCGAGGCACGGCGCGTGGTCGAGCTCCAGCCGATTGCCCAGGACTCGCTCAACGGTCCAATGTGGATTGCCGAGCTCGCGCTGGCTTACGCGTGGACGGGCGAGCGCGACCGCGCGCTCGAGCAACTCGAAATTGTCGCGACGCTCCCCGGAATGGCACCGACATACGGTGATCTCCGCTTCAATCCGTGCTGGGATGATTTGCGTGGTGATAAGCGCTTCAACAAGATCGTTGCAGCAGCCAACGCTGCCAGCAAATGACTCATTAACTCAAAAAAAGGAGATCCCTGCTGCAGCGGCAGTCAATTGTGTGGGCGAGTCATCGACTGTGAGATCCGTTATCACGTTGTCGCTTCACGCTCGTCCCGCAAACGCGCGACGTCTGTGGCAGCTCCTACAGATACTTCTGGTCGCCAACAAAATTTTTCCAGGATCGGATTGGATTTTCCTTCGACGGCATCGGCGATGATTTCCCCGAGCACCGGCGCAAACTTGAATCCATGTCCGCAATCACCTGCGGCGACCACCAGTCCTTCACGTTCCGGATCGCGCGCGATCCAAAAATTTCCGTCGTGCGTTTCGCAATACATGCACACGCGGGTATAAACAATTGGAGCCTCGGCCAGCGCGGGGAATGCCCAGGATAAAAACTTGCGCAGATTCTCTTCTTCCTCAGAAGTAACCATGCGTTGCGAAGATTCGGGGGACATCTCACGTCCCGGCCCGTGGTTTGCGATCTTCACGATACCATCACGATTGAGCGGAAATCCGTAATAGCCCGTCGTCGTAATGTCCGCGCCAAAGACGGGGAAACGCTCACGTGCAAAGAGATCAGCTCGCGAAGGTTTCAAGTGGAACACCGGCTGGCCACTGGCGCGGAAGAACTTTTTCGTGAAAGGCAGCAGATACGGAGTCCACGCGCCGACCGCCATTACAACCGGATCGCCCGCAATGCGCTCGCCGTTGTCGAGTACGATTCCTGCAACCCGACCATCGCTTTCATCTAAATAAGAAAATCTGGAGTTTTCGCGAAGCTCGATGCCGACGGATTTCGCGCGCTCAATCAGCGCCGCAACGACGCGCCCGCTCTCCGCGTAACCCGCTTCGAGCTCAAGAACACCATCTCGAAACAATTCAGGATTCCAAGCCGGGAACCGCTTCCACAGTTGTGCTGAATTCATTCGCGCAACCTTGTGTCCGTGCCGTTCCAGTGTTTTGAAACTTTCGTATTCAAAATCGCCCGGCTTCATCTCCCGACGGCGCACGAACATCACGCCAACCTCGTGATATAACTCAATTCCGAATTCTTCGTTCCATTTGCGCCAGAGTTTGATCGAGCGTTCTGCGAGCTCGGTGTAGTCATCATCCGCTCCGTAAGCTGCGCGAACCGCTTTGCTGACGTCGGTAGATGCCGCGAGCGGATGAGGCAACGGTCCCGGATCGATCAGGATGACTGCGTGGCCGAGCTTCTTTAGTTCGATCGCAGCGGTAACACCATTAATTCCAGCGCCAACAACGATAACTCTCGACATAGTAGGACCCTGTCATTCTGATCCCGCAGTCGCGGGAGAAGAAGCCCAGGTCATTTATTCCATAACCTGCCAGGAAATAGCCAGAGATGTTTCTCTTTTGCTCAACATGACAAGAAACATGCAACACGCAGTATCTACCAAGCATCTTCTGCTCGTGCTAAGTCGTTACTCGCAGCGCACGTTCCCGTTCAAGCAAGGTCGGATGGGAGTAATAAAAGCTGCTGTAGAGCGGGTGTGGTGTGAGATTGCTCAGGTTTTTTTCGCTAAACTTGCGCAGCGCTTGACTCAAGGACTGCGTCTCTCCCATTGTCGCACCTGCGAATGCGTCCGCGTCGTATTCAAAACGGCGCGACCAGATGTGAATGACTGGCGAAACCCAGAAAGTTATCGCCCCCGCCAGGAGCGCAAACAGCAGCATCGCAGGAACGAAATTTGCAGCGGCAAATCCTGCCTGATGCTCGAAACCGAACGCGTGATAAAACCAGTGCCGACGCGCCAGCCAGGCGATCGCGGCAAACGCCATAACAATGCCAGCCATGGAAACGCTAAGCATCTTGATTACGTGGCGCTTTTTGTAATGGCCAATTTCATGCGCGAGTACGGATTCCAGCTCCGGCGCGGTGAGCTGTGCGATCAGTGTGTCGAACAGCACGATTTTTCTAAAACGTCCAAGACCGGTAAAGAAGGCGTTGGAGTGGCGCGAGCGTTTACTGCCGTCCATCACTTCGATGCTACGCGTGGGAAAATGGGTACGCTGCGCCAGTGCAAAGAGGCGTTGGCGCAACTCTCCTTCGGCCAGCGGCGTGAACTTGTTGAAAAGCGGCATGATGATCGCCGGCGCAATTAGCAACAGAAGCAATTGGAAGGCGATGACAACCGCCGCCGCCCAAAGCCACCAGTTTGCGCCGGTCCATTCGATCAGTTTCAACACCAGTGCAAGCAATGGATAGCCGAGTAGCACTGCGAGCAGAAGTCCTTTCACACGATCGGCGATCCACGTCTTCATACTTGTGGTGTTAAAACCGAATCGCTCTTCGATTTTGAATTGCGCGTACCAGGCGAACGGCAATCCAGGGATGCTCAACGCGATGCCCGTAAGAAAGAGAAAACCAGCCACGGCCAAGGTCGACGTGCCGAAACTCACGCTGAATCTTCCAAACGCCCATGGCAACAGACCGCTAAAAAGCACTGCGATGAGCAAAACGGCATCGAACATGTTAACGATGTCTCCAAAGCGACTCTTAGCCATTGTGTAATCAGCCGAACGGCGATACATCGCTGCGTCGATGATCTCGCGAAATACAGGCGGCACTTCATTCGCGCGCTCGCGCACGTGACGCTGGTTCAGTCCGCTCAGCCACAGTTCAGTGACGACGCGCGCGAGAATCAGAACCAAAGCAATGATTGCTGTCGGCTGCATGAAAAGAATTGAGCTTCCGCTCCTTTCAGAATCAGCTCATGAAAAGCTTCCGATAATGGCGATACCAATCACTCTGAAAGCGCTCAGCGGGATCGTAATTCCTTTTGAGGTCTAGAAATTGTTTGAACTGCGGATAGCACGCCACGACCTGCTCGGGTTTCGCGAATTTATGGTAGGTGAGGTAATAACTTCCGCCGCGGGCTATCGCCAAATCAATCAAGCCGCGAAAGGACCGCGCGGACACTTCAATGCCACCCGGTGTGTGGAGTGTGAGCAAATTGAAAATGATGCACG
>WNFU01008687.1_pt1 | contig 11663 bp, 8 predicted proteins | sample 5400121 | NCBI WGS metagenome assembly WNFU01 (sample SAMN13153360, study PRJNA577476) | soil metagenome | isolation source: 100 cm soil or saprolite under grassland replicate 1 | place: USA:California | collected 2016-06-15 | reverse complement strand
GTCGCCGCGCAAAAGGCGATAGCGTGACTCGGTGTCCTGCCAGAAGCGCTCGATGGCCGCACCCGCGTCGCCATGAATGGCCACCGTGGCGTTCGCGGGCAAATATTCGGCCAGCGTCGCAGTCGCATCGAAGAACAGCGGCAGATAGTATTCGATGCCTCCGGGCGTAACGCCATTGCTGATGTCGCGGTACAACGCCGACTTCGAGGGATCGCCTTCGAACAGCTCGCGGAAGCGGCCGCGGAAGCGCGTCCGCGCCGCATCGTCCTGCGGGAACTCGCGCGCGGGCAGCAGGCGTACGTTGGGAACGGGATAGAGCGTGCGCTGGCTGTCGACATCGAAGCTCTTGATCGATTCGATCTCCTGGTCGAACAGATCGATCCGGTAGGGCAGCGCGCTGCCCATCGGAAACAGGTCGATCAACCCGCCGCGGACACTGAATTCCCCCGCCGCGACGACTTGCGTTACGTGCTGGTACCCGCCGAGCGCGAGCTGCGAGCGTAAGGCGTCGACGTCGAGCTTCTCTCCCTGTGCGAGAAAGAACGTGAATGCCGCGATATACGACGGCGGGGCGAGGCGGTATAACGCGGTCGTCGCAGCGACGAGCAGGACATCGCATTCGCCGCGCGAGGCGCGATAGAGTGTGGCGAGCCGCTCGGACACGAGGTCCTGGTGCGGCGAGAAGTGATCGTAGGGCAGCGTCTCCCAGTCGGGCAGCGTGGCGACGCGCAACGCCGGCGCGAACCACGCGATCTCCTCGGCGAGCCGCTGTGCGGCGAGCGCCTCGGCGCAAATGACGGCGACGAGCTCTCCGCGCTCGGCGGCGGATGTCGCGCACTGCGCGAGGGCAAGCGCGTCGGAAGAGCCTGCCAGCGGCGGCGCAACCGCTTTCCGCTTCGCGCCGGGCGATTGCGGCAAGAGACGCGGCAGACTCGGCAGCAGCGCAGCCGCTGCAAGGCGCGACGACAGATTGAGCGGTGAATTCAAGGACAAAGCCGGTCGAGACAGGCGTGTGAGACAAGGAATTATACGTGGCGTTCGCTATCGCGCCCGGTCGCTCCTCGGCGATAATGCGCGATGGCGATCCCTTCCGCGGCGTCATCGGCGCGATCCATTTCTCCGTACTTGCTGCTGACGCTGACGCCGTTCTTCTGGGCGTGCAACTGGATCGTCGGCCGTGGATTGCACGCCGAGATTCCACCGATGGCGATGACCTTCTACCGCTGGGCGTTTGCCATCGTTTTCATGCTTCCGTTCGCATTGCCGCAGCTGCGCCGCCAGTGGCCGCTGATCCGCGTCCACTGGCGCGTCCTGCTTCCGCTCGGTGTGCTCGGCGTCGGTTCGCACAACGCGCTCGCGTATCTCGGACTCAATTACACGACCGCGACCAACGGCGTCATACTGAATTCCTTCATCCCGGTGATGATCATCGCGCTATCGTGGCTGTTCCTGCGCCAGCGACTGTCCAACGTGCAGTTGGCCGGCGTCATGGTCTCGCTCGCGGGCGTGCTGACGATTCTCGCGCGGGGAAGCCTCGGTGAGCTTCTCGCCTTCCGGCTCAATCTCGGCGACATTTTCGTGATCGTCTCGATGCTGCTCTGGTCGCTGTACACGATCTGCCTGCGCTGGCGGCCGCCGGGTATGCATACGCTCGCGTTCCTGTTCGTCATCGCCTGCATCGGAACTACGGCGGTTCTGCCGTTCTATGTCGGCGAGGCGATGCTGGACCGACAGGTCGAATGGACGTGGGAGGTCATCGCCGCACTCGCCAGCGTCGGGCTCTTCTCCTCCTTCATCGCGTATATTTTCTGGAATCGAGGAGTCGAGCAGGTCGGGGCGAGCGTTGCCGGCCTGTTCGTGCATCTCATGCCGGTGTTCGGGACGATCCTCGCGTGGGTCTTTCTTGGCGAACGACTGCAGCTCTTCCACGTTGCCGGCATTGCGCTGATCCTGACCGGCATTTACGTGACCAGTCGCACTGCCGTCCCGCCCGTCCCTGCCGCCCCCGATTAGCGGTTACCAGGTTACCGCGCTCGCTCGTCGAGTATGCATCCCGGATTTCGCGTCGCGGTTCAGCTGGTCGTCTGACGGCCGTAGCGGTCGTCGAAGCGCACGATGTCGTCCTCGCCGACATACTCGCCGCACTGCACCTCGATCAGGAGCAGCGGCTCGACGCCCGGATTTTCCAGCCGGTGCCGATTCCCGACCGGAATGAAAGTCGACTCGTTGACGCGAATGGCGTAGACGCGGTCGCCGTTGGTGACGCGCGCTTCGCCCTGAACGACGACCCAGTGCTCGCTGCGGTGCTTATGCGCCTGCAGCGACAGCGCCGCACCGGGCTTGACCTCGATACGCTTGATCTTGAAGCCCGGTCCCTCTTGCAGCACGGTGAAGGCTCCCCATGGCCGCATGACCGTCCTGTGCACGCGATAGGCCTCGTTCCCGCGTGCCTTCAACTCGCCGACCACTTCCTTCACCCGTTGCAGCTGATCGCGATGCGCGACGAGCACGGCGTCGGGCGTGTCGACGATGAACAAACCGTCGACGCCCACGGTCGCGACGACGCGGTCCTGGGCGTAGACGTAGGTGTCCCGCGTCGCGATCGCCACGCGCTCGCCCTGGCCGCGATTGCCCTCGGCATCACCCGTCAGCAGGTCCGAGATCGCCTGCCACGAGCCGACGTCGCTCCAGTCGAACCCGGCGCGGACGACCGCGACCTCGGTGGTTTTTTCCATCACCGCGACGTCGAAGGACTCATTGGGGACCGACGCGAACAGCGCCGGGTCGATCTCGAGCATGGTGTCCTGGAGGTGGCCGCGCAACGGCTCCCAGACGGCACGCACCGCGTCGAGCAGATCGGCGGCGTGGCGCTCGAATGCCGCCAGCACCGCGGCCGCGGTGAAGCAGAACATGCCTGAGTTCCAGACGTAACGGGAGTCGGCCGCATAGCGCATCGCGTCGGCGAGCGGAGGTTTCTCGATAAAGCGCCGGGCGCGAAAAGTGTCGGCGACCGCCAGCGCTTCGCCGAGTTCCAGATAGCCGTAGCCGGTTTCCGGGCCGGTCGGGGCGATGCCGAACGTCGTGAGCCAGCCTTCGCGCGCGAGCGCCGCGGCACGGGTGGCTGCGGCAGCGAAGGCTGCGCGGTCGCAGATCAAGTGATCGGCGGGCAGCACCAGCAGCATCGCATCGGGACCGAATATGGCGTTCGCGTATAGCGCGCCCAACGCGACCGCGGGCCCGGTGTTGCGGGCAAACGGCTCCAGTAGATACGCGATGTGCGGCGGGAGCGCGGCGCCCGCGCCGGCATAGGCGTCCCCGGTCTGGAAGTAATAGTCGCGATTGGTGACCGTCACGATGCCGGCAACGTCGGGTAACGCGACCGCGCGCAGGAATGTGCGCGCGAGCAAAGTGTCACCTTCGGCACCGTCGGCCGGCAGCGGGAGCAAAGGCTTCGGGGCGGCCTCGCGCGACAGCGGCCACAGCCGCGCGCCGGCACCGCCGGAAAGGATGATCGGGACCAATGCCATCGGCGGAGTCAGGTACCTAAAGGATCTTCTGCGACCCCGCGGATTGTACCCGAGTGGCGTCGTATTGACGGATCGCTGCCGCGCCGATACCGTTTCCACTTCCGGGGAGGCAGCGGTGTCCGATCAGAATCCCGACGCGATCAAGCTCGTACGCCACTTCCGCCAGATCCTCCTTTGGCCCCTGCAGCTCCAGCCGATCCGCAGCGGGGCGCAGATTCAGGAGCCCTGGGACATTTTGAAGCGGGCCAGCGCCGACAATCCGTGGTCCGAGTCGAGAGACGAATTCAGTTGCGATCCGGCGCAGTTTCAGGAACGGCACTACAGCGAGTTCGTCACCTTTCTCCCCTACGTGCGGAGCTTTCTGTACGGCGAAGGCAAGGCTGCCAGCGCGATGGCGGCCATGGAGTCGCCGATCCGGGTATTCCGCCGCACCGACGTGGCCAAGGTGCGCATGACGTTTCCCGGCACGGAATCCGAAACGATCACGTTCGATGTCGCGCATGTCGACTTGTGTCTGTTCTACGACATCGATGTCGCCATCCTCGTCGTGGAGATCTTCGGCCGCGATTTGAGCCTCGCTCGCGTGCAGGAAACGATGTATCGCTTCGGCCGGGCCTATCCCACGTACTGGCGGGAAGACAATTTCGGTGGGCATTGCCTGGCGCGCGCCGAGTGGCTCGCCAGAGACGGCAGCGTGCTGGCAGTGTCCGATTACGAGCAGCGCGAGCGATTCCTGAGCTTCGTCGGTCAGCACCGCGCGCCGTACTTTGCCTCGCACTGGCAGTTTCTGCTCAAGCCTCTGGTGCCCGACCACGCGGTAGAAAAGGGGCTGATTCGCTATCGCCAGGTGGAATACAGCCGGATGCCGTTGCTCGCGTACCTGGCGATGGCCGACGTCCGCGCTCTATCGCGCGCCGACTTCGTGCGGCTCGGCCTCGTCAGCGCGCCGGGCGCGTCGGACGCGCTGCCGTACTCGGCGCATTACGTGCGCGACTTCGAAACGCGGTATTGCTACGACCAGTTCTGGAACGAAGAACGCACCGGGCGCCCCGGCACCCGGTTCATGTCCTGCGGCCACGCGTTCGTCATGGTGGGCGACGCGAACGACGCATTCTTCGTCGACAGCGACGCGGGGCTGCTGGGACAGTTCCGGCACCAGTACTTCCTGCTGTTCCTCATACCGCATTTCCACAAGGCAGCGCTGCTGATGCTCTCCGACCGCATGGTGCACGCGCTCAACCGGCTCGACATCCAGGACGCGGAATCTGTCAAGCGCTTCAAACGCATCATCCGGCAGCTGCTGGAGATCTTCCTGCGCTTCACGCACCGCTACTGGTTTCACGAGGTGTCCGACCAGCCGCAGGCGAAGGAGCTCTATCGGATGACGGCATCCTATCTCGGCGCGGACCGGTTGTACGACGAGATCAGGAACGAGATCGAGGACATGAGCAGCTATCTGGAAAGCGACACGCTGCGCCGGCAGGCCAACACGGTCGTACGTCTGACGGTGGTGACCGCCTTCGGGCTGATCGGGACGGTGGTGACCGGTTTTCTGGGGATGAACCTTCTCGCCCTCGCCGACGCCCCGTTGCTGGAACGGATTGGCTATTTCATCGTTGTATTGATTCCGGTCACGGCGCTCACGTTCTATACGATCGTCAAGTCGAAGCGGCTGTCGGACTTCCTCGAGGCACTGTCCGACGAGAGGATGCCCGCGGCAGGGAAATTCAAATCGCTTCTCGACGTGTGGAAAAAAGCGCCCCGGCCGCATGCTTGAGCGGACCGCGGCACCGGCTGGCGTCTTCGTCGTGTTGACGAATCGCCGGCGCGCCGATACCGTGTCCGCTGCGCGTGCATCCCGCCGCAGTCGCCGATCGTACCGCCTCCGATGCCGACTTCGTCTCCTGCCTCACCGATCCGTGGCGTCTGTCCTGTACTCGTGACGCCGTTCAGCGCCGACGGCGCGCCCGATGCGGCCGCGCTCGCGCGCGTCGTCGAATTCGCCATCGCCGCAGGTGCGGATGCCGTCGTGTACCCTGGCGTAGCCAGCGAAGTCGAGCAGCTCGCCGACGCAGAGCGCGATCGACTGCTCGACGTTGTCGCAGCGACGGTGCGTGGTCGCGTACCGATGATCGTCGGCGCGAGCGCGGCCGATGGGGAGGCGACGCTGCGCCATCTGACCAAGGCGAAGCAGGTGGGCGCCGCGGCGGCGATGGTGATGGCCCCGGCGCGGCTGGGCGGCGACGTTGCGCCTTTGATCGAGCACTTCCGCCGGATCGGCGATGCCGCCATGATCCCGATTATGCTGCAGAATGCTCCGCCGCCGGCCGGCGGCGGCTTCGACGCAGCCGCGGTCGCGCAGGTCGTCGCCCGTGTGCGGGCGGTGCGCTACGTGAAAGAAGAAGCGATGCCTTGCGGCCAGCGCATCACTGCGCTGCTCGCACGCCAGGAAATCGCTGCCGCGCCACACTTCGCCGGCGTGCTGGGCGGTGCCGGCGCGCGCTATCTGCTGGACGAACTCGCGCGCGGCGCGATCGGCACGATGCCCGCGTGCGAGCTCACCGACGTGCACGTCCGGATGATGAGAGCGTGGCGTGCAGGCGATTCCGCGCTTGCCCGAATGCTTTACAACCGCACGCTGCCGCTGCTCAACTTTCAGGCCGTGTTCCGCTGGCCGGCGACCAAGGAGGTGCTCAAGCGCCGCGGCGTGATCGACAACGCCACAGTTCGTGCGCCCGGACCCAGGCTCGACGCGCAGGATCAGATCGAGCTCGATACCATGCTCGCCGAGATCGACGATCTGCTGACTGCTTTTCCAGCAGTGCGCTAGCGCGAGGCCGTGCGATGAGATTTCGATCAGCCGTAGCCCGAGGTGAGTGCAGCGAACCCCGGGGATTCACAAGCGCGGCGCTGTCCCGGGCATCGCGCTGCGCGCTCAGCCTGGGCTACGCGCGCGAGCCCAGGTCACGTCATTGAAGGGAGCGCCATGAAACGATTTTTTCTTGCGGCGTTGTCGCTACTCGCCGCGGCGTTGTATCCGCTGCCTCTGTCCGCGCAGGGCATGACGCTCGATTTTCCGAGTTGGCAGGCGGAGGACCCGGGCTTCGCCGAATGGTGGAAAGCGTTGATCCAGGACTACGAGGCGAAACATCCGGGCGTGAAGATCAAGCTCTATTCGATCCCGTTCGTCAACTATGTGAATCAGCTCACCGTGCGCTTCGCCGGGCGCAACCCGCCGGACATCGTGCACCTCCCGACGCGCAACTTCGCGAGCTTCGCGAGCCAGCAGTGGCTGGAGCCGATCGACGACTTGATCAAGACGACCGACATCCCGGCCAAATGGTCGCCGCTGCAAAGCGAAATGGTATGGGACGGCAAAACCTACGGCCTGCTGCTCTTGCCTTACGGGAACCTGCTCTACTACAACGAAAGGATCCTGCAGGACGCGGGGGTGAACGTTCCGACGACGCCGGCCGAGTGGCTCGACGCGATGGCGAAAACGACCAACCGCGACAAGGGTGTGTTCGGGCTGGTCACGACCACCGCCGAGCATCCTAATATGTTCATCGACGCCGCGACCTGGGTGCTCGGTGGGAAGCAGAACTGGCTCAAGGGCAACAAATACAGTTTCACCGACCCGGGCGTCATCGCGGCAATGGAGCAGTTCCGCAAATCGTTGTCCTACGCGCCACCGGGAACGAACTCGACCGTGGCGCGACAGCTCTTCATCGATGGCAAGGCCGCGTTTCTGCGCGACGGGCCGTGGGTGTGGGCGACGCTGCAGAAAGCCAAAGCGGAGACCCGTCCTTCGCTCAAGATGACGCAGCTCCCGTTTCCAGTGATCACCGGCGGGGCGAGCAACAGCCTGCACATGCCCGCGAAGATCGATCCGCAGAAGCGGAAGCTCGTCTGGGAGTTCATCGTTCTCGCGGCGAGCCCGCAATGGCAGGAGAAATACGTGCAATTGACGGGCTCGCCCGCGGGACGTGTCGGTACGATCAGCGCCGAGCAGGCGAAGCGCGATCCGCATCTCGCCGCGATCACGCAAGCCGCGGAGAAGGCGGAGAACCTGTTCCCGACCCAACGCGAGCTGCGCGAGAACTACAACGAGTTCGCCACCCTGTTCAGCCGCGCCGTCCTGCGCATGCTGTCTTCCTCGCAACCGACCGAGGCAATCCTCGCCAACCTGCAGAAAGAGCTGAACGCGGCCGTGCCGTTGCCATGATCGGGCGGTCGCGCTGGGTCGGATACGCACTGCTCTCTCCCGCGCTCGTCGCGGTCGGCTTCCTCATCGGCTATCCGCTGTACCTGGTCATCACCACGAGCTTCCGCCAAGGCAAGACGCTCGACGTGCTGCGGTTGTCCGCGTTGCCCGCCGGGCTTGGAAACTACCGGACAGTACTTGGAAGCGATGCGACCTGGCACAGCGTCGGGGTAACGCTCGTCTATCTCGTCGGGACGATCGGGCCTGCGTTCGCGATCGGCTTGTTGACCGCATTGCTGCTCAACCGCGCGTTTCCCGGCCGGCGCTGGTTGCGGAGCTTCATCCTGCTCCCCTGGGCGGTTCCGGGCGTGATCGTCAGCATCGTGTTTCTATGGCTGCTGGACGGCTCTTTCGGAGTCGTCAACGCGCTGCTCCGGCAAGCCGGCTGGCTTTCCACCGACCTTGCCTGGTTCGCCAACGATGATACCGCGCTGGGCGCGGTGATCGTGGCGACGGTCTGGAAAGCGTATCCCTTTTTCACGCTCACGCTCCTCGCGGCGCTGCAGGCGATCCCGGCGACCCTGTACGAAGCGGCGCGGGTCGACGGGGCGACGGCCTGGCAGCGCTTCCGGCACATCAGCTGGCCGGGCATCCGCGCGGCCGCCGTGCTCGCCGCGATTCTCAACACGCTCTGGGCGCTGCGCGAGTTCGACATCATCTACGTCACGACCGGCGGCGGTCCGGACCGCGCCACCGAGACGCTGGCGGTGCGCATCTACCAGGAAGCGTTCGCGTTCTTTCGCATGGGCACCGCGTCGGCGCTCGGGGTGCTGACCATGGTCCTCGCCGTACTGCTCGCGCTGGCGTCGATGCGCACGCTGCGACGGGAGTATTTCTGATGCGCTTCGGTCCCCCTGCCGTCGTTCCCGCCCAAGCGAGCACCCAGTGTCGTTCATGAACCGACCGCATCGCTGGTGGCTTGCATTGGCCGCAGTCGCGCTCGCCGCGATCCTGCTGTTCCCGATCTACTGGATGCTCCTCACCGCCTTGCTGCCGAGCGAGCTCACCCGTTCGCGGGTACCGGCACTGCTGCCCAGACTATCGGAGGTGAGCTTCGAAGCCTTCGCGGCCGTGCTCTCGCGCAAGCCCGTGCTGACCTGGATCGGCAACAGCATCGCGGTCACGCTCGGCGCAACGGTAGTCAGCCTCACAATCGCGACGCTCGCCGGTTACAGTCTGTCGCGTTTCAGAAGCCGCGCGCAGCAGGGCGCGGGGTTCGCGCTGCTCGTGTCCAAAATGCTGCCCGCGAGCCTGATCGTCATTCCGTTCTTCATTGGCTTTTCGACCTTCGGCCTGATCAACCATCGGCTCGGGCTCGTGCTCGCCAACGCCGCGGTCGGCGTGCCGTTCGCGACGTGGCTCATGAAGGGGTTTTTCGACGGCATCCCGCGCGAGATCGAGTTGGCAGCGATGCTCGACGGCTGCAACGGCGCGCAAGCGGTCTGGTACGTCGTGCTGCCGCTGGCTCGCCCAGGCCTCGCGGCGTGCGCGACGTATCTGGCGATCGTAACCTGGTCGGACTTCGTCTTCGCGCGAACGCTGGTGAGCGATCCCGACCTCTGGATGCTGACCGTCGGCATGCAGTCGTTCCTCGGCGAGTATCTGGTTGACTGGCCGAGCCTGATGGCGGTAGGCACGCTCTCGCTCGCGCCGGTGTTCGTGCTCTTCTTGCTGCTCGAGCCGTTCCTGGTCAGCGGCATGACGCAGGGCGCGTTGGCGAATTGATGGCCGCGACGATCCGCTCGGTCGAGCCCATCGTCGTCGCGTTGCCGCGCGAGGTGCCATACCTCGGTCCGCTGGGCCCGGGCGAGCGCGTCAATGAGCGCGGTTACTTCGTTCGCGCGGAGAATCGAACGATCTATCCGGTGTTCGATCGCTCGGTGCTGGTGAAGGTCACGACCACGGACGGTGCGGTCGGCTGGGGCGAGACCTACGGCATCGTCGCGCCGCAGGCGGTCGTTGCGATCATCGAGGATGTGCTCGCCCCGCGACTTACCGGACGCGAGCCTGACGACGTCGCCGCGCTGTGGGAAGAGCTCTACGCGCTCATGCGCGTGCGCGGACACTGGAGCGGGTTCTTCACCGACGCGCTTGCCGGCCTCGACATCGCGCTCTGGGATCTCAGGGGCAAGCTCGCCGGCCGGCCCGTCTACGAGCTCCTCGGCGGCAAGCAGCGTGAGCGCATCGCGGCGTACGCGTCGGGGCTCCCGCGCACTACATTGGACCAGCGCGTGGCGCTCGCGCGTGAGTTCTCTGCGCAAGGGTTTCGCGGCGTCAAGTTCGCCGCCGCCGTCTCGGGTGAAGGTGTCATTGACGAAATGCGCGCACTGCGCGAGGCGCTCGACCCCGACGTCGACATCATGATTGATTTGCACTGGCGCTACACGCCCACTGAGGCGATCGCGCTGATCGAGGCGTTGGAGCCATGGCACCCGTATTTTGCGGAAGCGCCCTGCGCTCCCGAGGATATCGACGGGCAGGCCGAAATCGCCGGCCGGGTCGTAGTACCGATCGCCGGCGGCGAGGAGTGGAGCACGGTCTACCAGCTGCGGCCGCGACTCGCGCACCGCTGTGTCAGCATCGTCCAGCCGGAAGTCGCGCACACGGGACTATCGCAGTTCGTGGCGATCGGACGGCTCGCCGCCGAGCACGGTGTGCGCGTGATTCCTCACGCGACAATCGGTGTGGGGATCTTTCACGCCGCGAGCCTGCACGGCGCGGCAAGCCTCGATGAGATCCCCTACCACGAGCATCAGCACTCTATCTTCGATGCCAATCTCCGTTTCGTCCACACGCGGATGCGTTGCGCCAACGGGTTTTTCGAGCTGCCCGAAGGACCCGGGCTAGGCGTCGAGCCGAGATCCGAGCTCTGGGACCATGTCGTGCACCCGTGGTTCTGATCTTGCAAATAACGTCTTCCGCCCCAATTAAACTTTCGTGAGATCGGCCGCAGCGGGGAACCTGAGCGCTGCGGTGGTATCATAAGTACTCCAGCGTGCGAGCATCGTTGAAGAGGCTCGCCGCAGAACCGGTTACCGGGGGCGACCTGGTTTCGACGGGGACTGCGAAGCAGCGCGGGGCATGCCAAGGTGCAGAACCTTGTGAATCCTCTGCAATCGCAAACTTAACTGCGAACGACGAAACATACGCTCTGGCGGCTTAATCCCGCCGGACCTCGCACCGGGCGGCGCTCAGCTCGGGTGATCAGCCGGTAACGGCGAAGTCGCAGCGAGGACATTTCGAGCGATCGCGTGCGCCCGGGTCACTTGGGCGACACGTCAAATCTAGGTGACTGGCACCGGCGTCGCCTGTCCGTCAGTGGCGCCGGAGCGAGAGCTTAATGACGAGGCTAAGCATGTAGTCCTGCATGTGTAGCGTTTTCGGACGCGGGTTCGATTAGTAAGATAGTCGCCTCTGCCCGCAAGGGCAGAGTGATAACGGGGCTCACATCGGCGAACCCTGCAACCGCATGCGGAAATCCCGCCGGCGGAATGGCGACGCCGAGGGGTAGGAAGAGGGCGAACTTCAGGCCTGCCCTGTAGAGACTCATAGGCCGGCTGACGGCGCTTGAAGCGCAACGAGCCGGCACTAGGATTCGTCCGCAATGGTGGACGGATAACACGCCCCGCATCCTGTTCGCAGGATGAAGGCATAGTCCGGCCCTTCTCGAAAGAGATGGATCAGCTGTCCCGCCGCCTCCACCAACAAACGCCGCTCGAGTGATCGAGCGGCGTTTTTCTTGGTGCGCCAGACATGGCGCGTAGCGCCGAGTCTGGCGCTGTTTGACTCGCTGTGGTGGCGAGTTGGATGACTTGGAGGTGAAAGTCCTCTACACACCCGGCAAGGGGAAGTGTTAGCCGGACGGCAAGGGT
>WNFU01008685.1_pt1 | contig 11663 bp, 4 predicted proteins | sample 5400121 | NCBI WGS metagenome assembly WNFU01 (sample SAMN13153360, study PRJNA577476) | soil metagenome | isolation source: 100 cm soil or saprolite under grassland replicate 1 | place: USA:California | collected 2016-06-15 | reverse complement strand
CAGGCCGACCGGGAGGTCTGTAAGGCGATCCGCGACGGCCACGCCCCAACGGCGCTCGCCGATCTCCAGCGGCGCGGCCGGCTGCACCTTGCGCCCGACCGCTCCTGCGCGGTCAAGGAGCTGGTGTATGCCTGGGACCGCCATCGCCGCGCCCACGGGCTTGCGGGCGTGGCGATCGTCACCGACACCGACAACGCCACCGTCGACACCCTCAACGCGCTGTGCCAGGCACGGCGCCACGCCGCCGGGGAGCTCACCGGCCCGGGTGTCTCCGTCACCGACTTGGTGACGGGCCGCCGGGAGCGGCTCTATGTGGGCGACCGGGTGCGGTTCATCCGCCCCTACCGCACCCGCGACCTGGTCCCGATCTATATCGCCAACGGCACCGGCGGGCAGGTGCTCGCGGTCGACCCCGATCATGGGGTGCTCACCGTTGACTGCGACGACCGGCGCACCGTCACCCTGCAGCCCGCCACGCTCGAGGAGTCCCAGCCGCTGCGGCTCGGCTACGCCGGCCACGCCCTCAAGCTCCAGGGCGGCCAGGCCGCGGTGGTGCTGGTGCTTGCGGGCGGCTGGCAGACCTCGCGGCAGTCGGCCTACTCGATGACTACCCGCTGCGTGGAGGAGCTGCACGTCTACCTCGACGCCGCCACCCAACAGACCGACCCCTACCACGCCGCCGACCCGGTCCAGACGCTCGGCCAGCGGTGGACCCGCGACGCCACGAAGCGCGCCGCCACCAGCCACCTCGACCGCGAAGGCCCTGACGGGCCGCCAGGCCGGTCGACGGTCGACGACGACCTGGTCGTCTCCGCACCCGAGCCGGACGAGCCGGTGTCGGTGCCGGCGCCCTGGGCGCCCGAGCTGGCCCGTGGGCGTGATCTTGGCGACGGGCTCGGCATCGACGTGTGAGCCCTCGGGTGATTCCCGCAGAATCACGTCGGGCGGGCCGCCGTGATCGGGGGTATCGGCTGGGCTGGCTGGCCGGGTTATCGGGTTACCGCCGGCCGCTTCGACATCCACCGGTCGGGCGGTCGACACCCGTGCCGGGCGAACGGCGGCTGTGCAGCTCCACGTGGGCCCCGGCAGCAGTGACGTCGTGGCCGCGGGAGTCATCGATCCCTGTGGGGGCGCCGTGCACGGAGCCGACCGGCGGCCAGGGCTGCCAAGGACGACCCTGCTCGAACGTCGCAGTGCGTGCACACCCTGATCAACCCAGCCGGCGGCTACACCCAGGTCCAGCCCGTGGCCATCGTCACGGCCCAGCGGGCGGCCTACCTCCACTGCCTCGGCCTGCGCCAGCACCACCAGCCCGTCCAGTCCGAACGCCGCCACCGCCCGGCACGTCAGCATCTCCGGCGGGCCCGGCGCCACTGCCCGGCGCCCTCGGGCCCGTGCATGGTCGCACTCGGCGAGCGCCCGCTGGTAGTCCGCCAACCCACGACTAACCTAGCCAGCAGCCCGCACAAGGACGAGCACTTCCTTCCTCGTGATCAACCTGGACGAGCCGTTCCAGGCTCTTTCCGAGAAGTCCCACCTTGGCGCTATCTCACGCTCAATCCCAAGTTCTGCGTAGATGCCCTCACAGGCCGTTTCAGAACAAGAGTCTCGACTGTGAGCTAGCTCACGAATTAGCATCACCACGCCATGACTCGAGCCCGATCCGAGAAGCAGGCCGCGAGGGCACACCCATTGCCCTACACGCCTGCCCAACTGGACGCCATCCAGACGATCGATCGGAACCTTCAGATCGTCGCCTGCGCTGGCGCAGGGAAGACGCAGGTCCTCGCCGAGCGGGTGGTCGAGATCCTGCACCGAAAGCGGGGCGACGGGATCGGGCCTCACAACATCGTTGCCTTCACCTTCACCGACCGCGCCGGGGCCGAGCTCAAGGACAGGATCGTCAGCCGCGTCACCGAGGCCCTTGGCGAGGTTCGCGGGATGGCGGAGATGTATGTCGGCACGATCCACGGGTACTGCCTGCAGCTCCTGCAGGGCAACATGCCGGAGTACTTCAAGTACTCGGTCCTCAATGAGGTCCAGACTCGCCTGCTGGTCGATCGCGGCTACGCGAAGAGCGGCATGAAGGATCTCGGGCTCAGGCGCTGGGTGGAGTCCCGCCTCTACCTGGACATCCTGAACACGGTCCGGGAGGCGGATATCGATTATGCGTGCCTGGTCGACCATCAGGTCCGGTCATCCCTTGAGCAGTACCAGAACTACCTGGACGGCAAGCGGTACCTCGACTACACGGAGATCCTGGTTCGGGCGGTGACTGCGCTCTATACGGAAGAGGTCTTGCGCCAGCAGATCGCCGACTGGGTCAGGTACCTGATCGTTGACGAATACCAGGACGTCAACCCGCTTCAGGAGGCGCTGATCCGGGTCATCCACGACCTGGGAGCGAACCTGTGCGTAGTGGGCGACGACGACCAGACGATCTACCAATGGCGTGGCAGCAACGTGGAGAACATCCTCCAGTTCCAGGATCGCTACCCCCACGTCAAGGTCGTTCCGATCGAGGAGAACTACCGAAGCTCGCCCGGAGTCGTGAACACGGCTCGGACGGTCATCGAGTACAACGATCCGGACCGGCTAGCCAAGGTAATGACCAGCGCCCGCAGCCAGGAGTTCCAGCGGGGGGACGTGCTGTGTCTCGGTCTTCCCTCACCGCAGGCGGAAGCCGAATGGATCGCCAAGAAGGTCAGGGCGATGATCGGCACCCCGTTCAGCGACCGTTTCGAGGACGAACCCCGCGGGCTGGCCCCATCCGACTTCGCCATCCTGCTTCGTTCCGTGAAGAACACCGGCGACCCCATCGTGACGGCGTTGCAGGACGCGAACCTGCCCGTTGTCGTGGTCGGCATGACCGACCTGTTCAAGACGCCAGAAGCCCAGGCGGCCGTCGCCCTGTTCGACTTCATGGTCCGAAGGATCGACCGTCGCCAGCTCAAGGCGGCGTGGATCGACGCGGACCTCGGCACCGACTCACGCCGGCTCGACGCAGCGATCACTTTGGTGGAGAAGCAGCGTGAGTGGGATGAGACCCGCCGATGGTCCGTCTACAACCTGCAGCGGACCTTCCTCACATTCCTGGAGGAGATCGGGCTGCGAGAGGACCGGATCCCGGGAGGGCAAGGCGAGCTCGTCTACTACAACCTGGGGAAGTTCAGCCAGGTCATCTCCGACTACGAGCAGATCCACTTCCAGAGTGATCCTGCCCGGAAGTACGAGGGGTTCGCCGACTTCCTTTTGCACCAGGCGCCGAGCTACTACCCGGAGGGATGGCAGGACGCGGGCTATGTGAAGCCGGATGCCGTGCAGGTCATGACCGTGCATCAGGGAAAGGGGATGGAGTGGCCGGTGGTCTTCGTGCCCTGCCTCCAGCGCAACCGGTTCCCCACCAAGGGTCCCGGGGGCAAGAAGCGCTGGCATGTCATCCCGCGCGAAGCAGTCCGCAACGCCGACCGGTACGACGGTACGGTCGCCGACGAACGGCGCCTGTTCTACGTCGCCCTCACCCGGAGCCAGAAGTACCTGTTCTGTTCTTGGGCTCCCGACGCCGGTAACCAGCTCTACCGGAAGGCATCTCCGTTCGTCGCCGAACTCACCGCCTCGACCGAGCTCCTCACCAGAGAGCCAAAGCGGCCGACGCCGGCGCTGCTCACCCCTCGGCCCAGGCGCGAGATCGCCAACGTTGCGCTGAGCTTCAGCGAGCTGAAGTACTTCTTCGAGTGCCCCTACCAGTTCAAGCTGCGGTTCTTGTACGGCTTCAACCCGCCTCTTCATGAGGCCCTCGGCTACGGGAAGTCCCTCCACGACGCCCTAGCAGAAGTCCACAAGCGGGCCTTGGCCGGTGATCTGGTCAGTGACGCCGAAGCCGAGGAGCTGGTCGGTCGGCATCTCAACGTCCCGTTCGCGTACCCAGAGCTGCAGGAGGATCTCCGCAAGGCGGGCATCGAGGCCATCCGCCGATATCTGAGGGACAACGGGCATCTGCTCGACAAGACGGAACACGTCGAGCAGGTAGTGGAGATCAACCTGGGTGACGGCTTGGTCGTCAACGGCCGCATCGACCTCATCCGGCGCACGGACACCCGGGAAATCATCGTCATTGACTTCAAGTCAACCGAGCGAGCCCAGGAGGAGGACGTCTCCCGGACGCAACTGCATGTCTATGCCCTGGGATACCGCGAGCTCACGGGTAATCCCGCGGACCTCATCGAGATCTACAACCTGGACCACGGTGGGTCGCAGCGGGAAGAGGTCGACGAACAGCTCGAGCAGCAGACCCGGCTGGAGATCGTCGAGGCCGGCGCCGCACTGAGAACGAACAGACTGCGTCGACTGGAGAGGTGGTGCGGCACCTGCGCCAAGTGTGACCTGGCCGGGATCTGCCGTACCCGTGAAGTCGCCGCCCCGCCCGCATGATTCAGCCCGTAGTTACCGTATCACCCCACAGGAGCGGTCCATGACCCAACCGAAGGGCAGGCAGAGGAAGCCACGGGAGCCGAAGAAAGTCACGCGCTATGGCTATGAGGGCGTGACCGACCCGCGCACTCCGGAGACAGGGCACACTCCTCTGCTGCCCGCTGAGGAACAGGTCGTGACCCTCTCCATGGACAACGGGTGGTCGAAGGCCATCGACGTGGCAAGGCTAACCGACGAAGAGTTCCCAGTCCTCGTCGATGTCGACCCGGCATACGATCCGTTGCTCTTCTGGGCCGGAAAGCGTAACCGCCGCAAGGTTGCCGTCCTGCCGCTTCAGCGAAACGAGATCATGGCAGACTCCCGGATCGCCCGGATCATCGAACGCGCCAGGAGCGCGGCAAGGGCGACGGCCCAGAAGCCGGAACAAACGGTGCTCTTCTCGGATCTCGAGAAGGCGCTGCGGGAAACGGAGAAGGACAAGAGGGTTGAGTTCTATACCTACGAGGAGGGCTGGAAGAACAAACTCATCTGCGGCGACTCACTGCAGGTGATGGAGTCGCTCATCCACTACGAGAACCTACGGGGCAAGGTCCAGATGATTTATATCGACCCACCGTACGGGATTTCGTATGACTCGAACTTCCAGCAACGCATCGATACGAATAAGAACGATGACAAAGACCACGCCGATGACGTCCTGACTATCAAGGCATTCCGAGATACATGGACGCTCGGCGTCCACTCCTACCTGTCCTACCTTGAGGAGCGGCTGTACCTCTGTCGTGAGCTGCTAGCCAACAGCGGCAGCATCTTCGTGCAGATCAGTGACGAGAACGTGCACCGTGTGCGTGCTGTGATGGACGAAGTATTCGGCGCGAACAGCTTCTGCGGGGAGATTGCTTTCGCGAAGACAAGCTCCTTTACATCCACCCTCTTGTCATCCATCTTTGACATCTTGCTCTGGTATAGCAAGGACAAGAGCTCTCTCACTAGCAAGTATCACCAGCTCTACGGGGTCAGAGAGCCTATAGAGAACCCGTACGAGCGTTACATCTGTGTTGAAACTGAGGATGGTCGAATCATCGACCTCCCTTTGGCTCAGAAGATGGGGAGAGAGCCGATCCCGCCAGGACGACTGCTGAGGCTCCAGCAGACAAGCTCTCAGGGCGAGACTGAGACATCAAGGGTCCCGGTAAGATTCGAGGGGCGCGATTACTATCCACCCCGTGGTCGGCACTGGTCGGTTAAGCCACAGGCGTTGGAGAACGCCATAAAAAAGGGCCGAGTTGTAGCGGTTGGAAATTCGCTAACTTGGAAGCAGTATCGAGATGACTTTCCCTACAGGCCCATCAGTAACATCTGGACGGACATCAGAGCCACTGGCTTTGGAGAAGCCAAGGTCTTTGTGGTGCAGACTCTCCCAGAGGTCGTTGAGCGGTGCATCGCCATGGCGACGGACCCCGGCGACCTGGTCTTCGACCCAACGTGCGGCTCTGGGACGACGGCCGTCTGTGCGGAGAAGTTAGGCCGCCGGTGGATCACCTGCGATACATCCCGTGTGGCCATCAACGTAGCTCGGAAGCGGCTTCTCTCCGGCGTATTCGAGCATTACCGAACTCGTGACGGTAGTCCTGCAAGTGGCTTCTTCTACAGGACGGTGGAACGAGTGACGCTAAAGAGCTTGGCTTACGACCTCGAACCGGAGAAGGTCGAAATGGCGGATCAGCCAGAAATCGATAGAGATGCCATACGAGTGACTGGACCTTTCGAGGTGCTGACGCTAGGCCGTTATTCGCTTGAAGATTGGAAGGGATACGTGCTGGGCGACGACGGTGATGTGCTAGAAAACTACGTAAGCGTCATCTGCCATCTCTACCGCAAGGACGCTGGCCTCCAGGAATCGGCTGGAACGATCCACGCCGTCGTCGAGTCCGAGCAGGAGCGGCTCGGAATCTCGGTCGGTCCCATCTCCGGGCGGGTCACGGCACGGCAACTCTACGAGGCCGTCACGGATGCCGCCGCTTCCGGTCTCGATGAGGTCCACGTGCTGGGGTGGGCGTTTGAGTCCAACGTGGGCGAGGAGAAGGCCAAACTGGAAGCCGAGTCGAGCGTACGTATCCAGCTCATGATGATTCGGCCGGACACGCTCGCGGAGGGACTCAAGATCACGCGACCGGACACCCTCTTCTCCCCCCAATCCTCCCAGATGTCGATGTCCGGTCACAGAATGGCTTGGTGGCGGTGACGCTCAAGGGCGTTGCAGTCTTTGATCGCAAGCGCCACGCGACGGATTACAGAGCGGCAGACTCCGGCTACGTGGCCGCCTGGTATCTCGACGAGGACTACGACGGAGACTGCTTCGTCGACTGCCAGATGTTCTTCGACTTCAAGAAGAAACCGGCCATCGAGCGAACTCTCAGCATCAAGGTCGACCCCGACCAGTGGACCCTCCGGCTGACCTCGGACCCATTCAAGCCAGGCAAGTATCGGCGGGTCGCCGCCAAGGTGGTTGACGTTTACGGCAACGAGTCGACCATCGTTCAGGATCTCCACAAGGCGTAGCGCATGGCCTACCTTGTCGACCGCGTCGTTATCTGCGACGCCTACCGCGAGCCAACCCGTCATTATGAGCTTCTCACGGGAGGACGGTCGAAGCTCGTGGAGGGCCGGCGTCCCTCCATGAGGTTCCTTGCCTCGGCAAGAGCGGCCAAGGGAGGCGTCGCCGGAGTTGTGGGCAAGGAAGCGACCCTTTTCGAGGACATGGTCGCCTCTGAAGAGCAGCTCAACGACGCCGTCAACGAACTCCGCGAGGAGGTTCTCGCCTGGCGCGCTTCGGGCTATCCCGGCACGGTCATGGTGACCCGCCGGCTCCTCGAATGGTGGTTCGAGCGCGACGAGGAGCGGCGTGCGCTCGGCAGGCGGTTCTTCTTCTGCCAGCAAGAGGCGGTTGAGACCGTCGTCTACCTGTACGAGGTGAAGCGCAGGTACAAGATGCCGGAGACGGGCGATTTGGTCCGTTACGCTCTCAAGCTGGCCACTGGTACCGGCAAGACAGCGGTGATGGCGCTGCTGGTCGTCTGGTCCACGCTGCACAAGCGCAAGGTCGCCGGCTCGAGCCTGTCGGCCAACTTTCTGGTCCTGGTCCCCAACCTGACCGTCAGAGACCGGGTCCGCGGCGTCGACGAGCGCACGGGGCTTTCTACCGGGTCGGGCCTGGATCCTGCCAGCGTAGAGAACCTGTATGCGGACTTCGAGATGGTCCCGCCGGAATACCAGGAGGAGTTCCGCCCCAACGTCGTCGTCCGGAACTGGCAAAGCATCCCCTTGGAGGCCGATCGGGACGACTGGCTCAGCAAGGAGATGCTCGGGGAGGGCCGGTTCATTCCGGCCTCGGTGCTGTGGGCGATCGAGCGCCGCAACCGGTCGGACCCGAAGGCGGCGGTGCGACGTCTGCTTGGGAACTGGCGGGACCTGGTCGTCATCAACGACGAGGCTCATCACGTCTATGGCGAGAAGAGAACGAAGGTCGGTGAGGAGCCCGCCTACATCCGCTGGAACAAGATCATCGACCGGATCAAGGAGGCCGCCTCGATCTCGCTGATCGCAGACCTCTCGGCCACACCGTGGTACGGGTCGGGTGCTGCCAAGCCCGAGGGCACCCTGTTCGAGTGGCTGGTCTCGGACTTCTCCGTCTACGACGCGTTCGAGTCCGGCCTGGTCAAGGTGGTTCGTCTGCCCGACCCCGACGAGGAGGGGCACCGCTACCTGAACCTGTGGGACCTGGTCTCAGGAGCCAGGACCAAGGAGGAGTACATCTCCTCCTGCAGAGGGGCGATCGCCAGCATCTACGCGAGCTGGAAGGACGACTACCTCGACTGGAGCAGCAAGCTGGCAGAACTCCGGTCGGGCCCGCCGCCGGTGATGCTCGTCGTCGCCGACAAGGCCGACCGAGCGCGATGGCTCTTCGAGCATCTGACGACCGACTATGACTACCTCCGCAACCCGGGTCCCGACGACCGGTCGAAGTGGGTCACCGTTCAGGTGGATTCGAAGGTGTTCGACGCCGACCGCGGGAATGAGGCAGTGCTTCGCGAGATGGTCAACACGGTTGGGCAGCCTGGAAAGCCCGGGGAGCACATCCGGTGCATCGTGAGCGTCAACATGCTGTCCGAGGGTTGGGACGTGAAGAACGTCTCCCACATCCTTGGCCTTCGCGCTTTCGGCTCGCCGCTGTTGACTGAGCAGGTGATAGGACGGGGTCTTCGCCGGGTTGACTACTCGGTCCTCAACACCCCCATGGACGAGCGGGAGGCCAACCCGAACCGGCCCGATGAGGAGAGCGTGGATGCCTTCGGCATCCCGTTTGTGGGTTTCCCGGTGGAGAAGCGCAAACGGCCGAGGATCCGGGGGTGGGGAACCAAGCCTGTTCCGATTGCCCCGGACCCCAAGAAGCGGAGGTACGCCGTTGAGTTGCCCAACGTCCGCTCGTGGGCAGTGGGTGTCTCGCGGCCCCTGGTCGATGCTATCCCGGTCGGGACGCTGGCCGAGGTCGTGATCGACCCGAACTACACCCCGAACCAGGTGAAGGTGAGACCGGTCGTGGGCGGTGAGCCGGAGGAGATTCTCACGCTCGAGGAGTGGAGGAGGGAGAACCGGCTGCTTCGCTCGAAGTTCGAGGTCGCCAAGGAGTTGTACGAGAGCATGACCGGCGATCCCGACGCCGAGCTGCTCGTGGGGCCGACCTATGAGGAGTTGCTCGCGTTCGTGTCCAAGTATCTCGACGAGCGGGTCCGAGCGATCGGTGACAGCCTGAAGCAGGATGTTGGGATCTATTACTGGCGATCCCAGGTCCGCAACGTCCTCGAGACGGCGATCCGTCGTGCTCCGACCGAAACGACGACGATCCCGATCTTTGGTGACCCGCCTCGCCTACGGACGCTCGGCGTCGCGGAGTTCAAGTGGCCGGGGATCGTGGCTGAGGGGAAGAAGTGCCACTGGTCGAAGGTGCCATGCCACACCGAGCTGGAGGCCGAGTTCTCCCGGTTTCTTGATGCCGCACAGGACGTGGTCCGCTACGTCAAGAACGAACGGTTGGGCTTCTCCCTCACCTATTACGAGGGTGGTCGTCCCCGGCAATACTTCCCCGACTTCGCGGTACTGGTGAGCACCGACGCCAGCGAGGCATGGTGGCTAGCCGAGACCAAAGGCGAGATTCGACCCAACACCATGCTGAAGCGCGAGGCAGCCGAGTTGTGGTGCGAGCGTATGTCGCGGAGCGGTCAGGGCTCATGGAGCCATCTGTTCGTTCCCCAGCGCCAGTTCCAGCGCGCAATCCGGGACGAGGTAACCACATTCCTCGAACTCGTGCAGGCGCTCAAGGCAGGAGAGCCGAAGCTTCGGCTGAGGCTCATTCCGCCGGACGAGCCGAGGGTCGCAGCCGAGGCGTTCAAGACGCTGCTTCCCGTTTACTCACTCGAGGCGGCTGCCGGCTACTTCGGCGAAAGCAAGGCCGTCGACCTCGAAGGGTGGATCGAGGTCGAGGGCTTCAAGCAGCTCGACGACAAGATGTTCGTGGCGAAGGCCATCGGCCGCTCGATGGAGCCCAGGATTTATGACGGCGACTACTTGGTGTTCCGCGCCAACCCGCCCGGGACCCGGCAGGGCAAGATCGTTTTAGCGCGCGGCCCAATCACCGACCCCGAGATCGGCGGACCCTATACGGTCAAGAGGTACTCCTCCGAGAGGGTCGAGGATCCCGCGACGGGCTGGCGCCACACAAAGATCACGCTCTCGCCACTGAACCGGGAGTTCCAGCCGATTTTCGTCGAGGCCAGCGGCGACGAAGATGAGTCGCTCCAGATCGTCGCCGAGTACGTCGCCAAGCTGAAGATCTGACCTCGTTCGATTCACGCCTGATCCCAACCACACTGGGCTGAAGCCAACTCGCCGGAGGCAGCACCGCGCCCGACCAGGCACCCGCCAAACCGTCGCAAGCTCACCGGCCCGGAGTTCGACAACCGCCCCAGGTCCTCGCCACCCGGGGCGTCAACTCCGACCGTTCGGGGCTCGATCGCGTCGCCTGTCAGCCGAACTGCTCGGCATGCACACACCTACATCCCACCCCAGTTGTGGCCATCCGGGAGCCTCCCGGGCCTGTCACACCGCGGCGGTACGCTCAGCGCATCAACGGGCGAACGCACCCGAAGCTACTGCGGCGGGTGGATCAGCGCCAGAGGAGAGATCGTGAGCATTCCGCCGACCGAGCTCAAGCGCCTGTTCGCAAGATCGGGCAACCGCTGCGCCTTCACAGACTGTCATCGGTTGCTTATCGTTGATGGCGGCCCGGGGCGGCCGCCGGTGACGCTCGGGGACGTCGCGCATATCGTCGCCGCAAGTCCTGCCGGCCCTCGGGGTGACGTGTTCATCGCTCCGCCCGACCGGAACCGGTATGAGAACCTGATCCTACTGTGCAACGTCCACCACCAGTTGATCGACGCTGCGCCGGCTACCTTCACGCCCGCACGTCTTCGGGGGATGAAGGAAGCCCATGAGCGCTGGGTGCAACAGCGCCTTGCCGCAGGCGTTGAAGACGACCCTGCCGTTCCACAGCATCGGGACGATCGCTTGTACAGCACCCTCCTGCCCGTTGCGCGCATGCCCATGTACGTCCACAGTGCGCGGTCGCGCTTCAAGACCGAGCCCGAGGTCCAAGCTCGCTTGGGGCCATTGCGGGGACGGGAGATGGCTCCCTTCATCCTGCGCGAGGAGAAGGTCTTTGCCTTCCAGGACCTCCGGGTCAAGGGCAACCCGTTTGGCGAGGTGATTGTCGGGACGCCGGAGCGATACCGGATCGCGGACTGGCTGGACGACCCGGATAGGTTCCGGTGGCTGGTGGCGCTCCTCAACCGCAGCCTGAACAAGCTGACCGGGCGGCGTGGGCTGCATCTGGACAAGGACCGCCACCGCTACTACTTCGCTATGGCCGAACCCGGAGAGCCCCGGTATGAGACCTACCGGCCGCTTAACGCGAGCAAGGCGACCCGGGCGGTCGTCTGGCGGCCGGTCCGAAAGCGAACCGGCGAACCCAGAAGGTACTGGTACCACCGCGCCGTGGCCCTGCGGTTCACCAGGATCGGGAATGCAGACTGGTGCCTGAGCATTCGTCCGGAGCTTCGGGTCACCACCGACGGCGTCAAGCCGCTGGAGTCGCACGCCATCGGCCCACGCGTGAC
>WNFU01009466.1_pt1 | contig 11666 bp, 7 predicted proteins | sample 5400121 | NCBI WGS metagenome assembly WNFU01 (sample SAMN13153360, study PRJNA577476) | soil metagenome | isolation source: 100 cm soil or saprolite under grassland replicate 1 | place: USA:California | collected 2016-06-15 | reverse complement strand
CGCCCCGAGCGCCAGGAAGGCGGTATTGGTGAGAGGGGTCGCCTGAAGGTCGCCGCGCAGGAGGATCCCGCCCGCGATCACGTAGAGTCCGGCGAGGAGTATAATGAACGAGACGTACTCCTCGGCCATGGCGCCGAGCGCTTCCGGTCGGCGGATCATGTACAGGACAAGAATCGGCAGGCCGAGGGCGGCGGCGACGATCATCTTGTTCCGGTTCGACTCCCACCAGTGAGGCACCCAGAGGGGGCAGAGGGCGATCGCCAGGAGCATGGCGACGAAGGGCACGACAGTGTGGACGGGTAGCGCGCCGGCCGGCGTGATCAAGGGCGTCAGTCTACCAGAGAGCCTCTCTCGATTGCCCGGTGGCAGATCGCATGGTATATAGTGGTTGTTCATCCAGGGCGTCGCTACCTGGAGGGGAGCGGAGTGACCAAGGTCATCGTCGAGCCCGACGAGTCCTTCGAAAGCGCGCTCAAGCGCTTCAAGAAACAGTGCGAGAAGGCTGGGCTCCTGTCCGAGTTCAAAAAGCGCCAGCACTACGAAAAACCCAGCGTTCGACGGAAGCGAAAGGCCCTCGCCGCCCGTAAAAAGGCTAAGCGGCGCGAACGGATATCCGATTAGCCGGAGCACCCCTGGATGCACGCCGACACTCCCGTGATCCGGGCCGGGGGCGAATGAGGCGCAGGGTGGAGGCAGGCCGAACCTGGGAGCCCGGCACCGAATGGAATGCGGTGCGGGTGCTCCTGGCGCACGAAGCGTTGACCGGGATGGGCCGCGAGCGCGCGACAACGGCAGAGCCGCTCACCGATGTCTCCGAGGTCCAAGCGGCGATCGACATGACGCGCGAGGCCCGGCTGGCCCTCGCCACTGCCGGGTCGCTCCCGTTGGAAGCCCTTCCCGATATCCGGCCCGTGCTCACGCGCTGTCGCGCCGACGGCAGTGTCCTCGATGGTCTCGAGTTGATTCAGATCATTCCTGTCCTCGAAGCGAGCCCGAAGCTCCGAGCCTACGGCCGAGCGGCGCGTGAAACGAGTCCCGGCCTGGCGGTGATCACCGAGTCCCTGCCACGATTTCCCGAGCTCGCCGACCGCCTCCTCCGGGCGCTCGACGCGAGCGGCACGATGACCGATGACGCGAGTCCAACCCTCAAACGCCTCCGCCGCGAGATCCGCGACCGCCGCCGACAGCTTGCCGCCGAGCTCGAGCGCGCCTTCCAGGGGAGCGACGCCGATCGGCTCTTCGCCGACCGGTACGTCACGCTCCGGCACGGCCGATACGTCCTGCCCGTGCGGGCCGAGGCGCGGAGCCGCGTGCGCGGCATCGTCCACGACCGCTCGCAGAGCGGTCAAACGCTCTTCATCGAGCCCGAGCACGTCGTCGACGTCAACAACGACCTCGTCCAGGCGACCCGCGAGGAGGAGCACGAGATCGCGCGCATTCTTGGCGAGTTGACCGCCGGTGTGCGAGCGCGACTCGACGACCTGGAGAGTCTGGTGAGCGCCGTCGGCGAGCTCGACTGGACCTTCGCTCGCGCGCAGGCCGCCGAGCGTATGGCCGCGACGGCGCCGGTGATCGATACCGCACGGAGCGTGGCGCTTCGCGGAGCGCGCCATCCTCTCCTGCTCGCCCAGGGCTGGAGCGACGCAAGCCGGACGGTGGTCCCGATGGATCTCGAGCTCGGGCCCGACCGCCCGCTGCTCGTCATCACGGGACCGAACGCGGGCGGCAAGACGATCGCGCTCAAGACGCTCGCGATGCACGCGCTGATGGCCCAGGTGGGCTGCCACCTGCCGGCGGAAGAGGGCTCGCGCCTGCCGGTGTTCGACGACGTCTTCGCGATCATCGGCGACGACCAGTCCGTCGCGGAGAACCTCTCGACCTTCTCGGCCTTCGTCAAGCAGGTGCGCGAGATCCTCGACGCGGCCGACGCGCGCTCGCTCGTGCTCCTGGACGAGCTCGGAGCGGGCACAGATCCCGACGAGGGCGCGGCCCTCGCCCAGGCGATCCTCGAGGAGCTGGCCGAGCGCGGCGCGCTGGTGATCGCCACGACTCACCTCGAGCCGCTGAAGGCGTTCGCGTCCACTCACCCTCGCGCCCGCAACGCGTCGGTCGAGTTCGACGCTGCGACGCTCGCGCCGAGCTTCCGTCTGCGCTACGACCAGCCGGGCCAGAGCTACGCGCTGACGATCGCGGCCCGGCTCGGCCTCGACGCCGAGCTCATCGCGCGGGCCAGTGCCCACCGCTCGGAGCACGCCGCGCGGCTCTCCGACCTTCTGGCGACGCTCGACGCCCATGCCCGCTCGGACGCCGAGCGGGCGCGCGAGATCGAACGGATCGGCGCCGAGACCGCGGCGCGCCTGGCGAAGGCGCGTCAGACGGAGGCAGCGGCCGAGAGCCGGGCCCAGGCCATCGTCGCGCGGGCACGCGCCGAGGCCACGGCGCTCGTCGCCGACATCCGCCGCGCGCTCACCGCCGAGTGGGACAAGCTCAAACGCTCGGAGCGCTCGCGACGCTCGCTGGACGAGAGCCGGCGGCGCGTGCGGGAGGCGGCGGTGAAGGTCGAGGCAGTCGCGCCGCAAGCGGCCGTGGCCGAGCCGACGGCCCTCGCACCCGGCGTGACCGTCGCGGCCGAGCACTTGGGCATCCGTGGCGAGCTGCTCGAGATCGCGGGAAGCTCTGCGACCGTCCGATCCGGCTCGGTGACCGTCCGCGTCCCGGTCTCCGCCCTCCGTCCCGCGCCTATGAACCCTGGGGCGACGGGGCGGGGGGAGCCCGGCAACGGTCCGGGGCGAGTGGGGTTCCGAAGCCCCGGATCCTTTCCCGGCTCCCCCCGCCCTGTGGCCGCCGAAATCCTGCTGCTCGGGCAGACGACAGACGAGGCGCGCGACCGTGTCGAGCAATACCTGGACGCCGCGTTTCTCGCAGGCCTTGCGAGCGTACGATTGGTTCACGGGAAGGGCACCGGCGCCCTTCGCAAGACCGTCCGCAACCTCCTTGCCGGCCACCCCCTGGTCGAGTCGTTCCGGGACGGCGAGCCGTCCGAAGGCGGCACGGGCGCGACCGTGGCCGCGCTGAAGGTCGGATGATGCAGTACCCGCAGACGCTCCTCGACGACATCCGCGCGGCCATCGACATCGTCGATCTCGTCAGCCGGTTCGTGAACCTCCGCAAGGCCGGTACCGGCTGGAAGGGTCTCTGCCCTTTCCACGCGGAGAAGACGCCGTCGTTCACGGTCAATCCGCGCAAGGGGATCTTCCACTGCTTCGGCTGCGGGGTGGGCGGCGACGCATTCGGCTTCCTCATGCGCCAGGACCGCCTCTCCTTCCCCGAGGCCGTCCGGGCACTCGCCAAGACGGCGGGGATCGCGCTGCCCGAGGAACGCGGCAAGGGTGGCGATTCGGGCCGGGAGGAGCTCCTCCGGGTGATGGACCTCGCGGCGCGCTTCTACCAGCACGCGCTCTGGAAGCCGGCCGGCGAGCGGGCGCGCGCCTATCTCGAGCAACGGGGCATCGACACGGGGATCGCACAACGCTTCGGCCTCGGTTATGCCCCGGAGGGCTGGGACGCGCTCCTCGGCTTCATGCGGTCGGAGACGGTCACCGAGGACGCACTGGTCACTGCCGGCCTCGCGATCCCGCGTGAGAATCGTACCGGCGCGTACGACCGCTTCCGCGGACGCCTCCTCTTCCCGATCCGCGACCTCCAGGGCCGGGTCGTCGCCTTCGGGGGGCGTGCGTTCGGGGACGAGCAGCCGAAGTACCTCAACTCCCCAGAGACCCCCCTCTACACCAAGGGAAATCTGCTCTACGCCGCCGACCTCGCCCGTCCGACGATCCAGACGCAAAACCGCGCGTTCCTCGTCGAGGGCTACGTCGATTGCCTCATGTGCCACCAGTACGGGTTCACGGCGACCGTCGCCGCGCTCGGCACCGCCTTCACGCCGGCCCAGCTCGCCCTCCTGCGACGCTACTGTGACGAGGTGGTCACCTTCTTCGACGCCGATGCGGCCGGCCAGAAGGCGGCGGCACGGGCCGAAGAGTTGCTCGAGCCCACCGACGGGGGCATGGCATGGGCGGTGAATCGCTCCGGTGCGTTCGCGGGCGGGGGCGCCTTCCGGGTGAAGGTCGCCCTGCTCCCGGCGGGCCACGACCCCGACACCTTCCTCCGAACGGCAGGCGGAGAGGCCTTCGAGGAGCGGATCACCGCCGCTCGGAGCCTCCTCGCCTACGCGCTCGACCGCGCGATCGTCGACCCCGACGGGGCGACCGGCCCGCGGGCGCGGACCAGTGCGTTCGCCCGGGTGTCGTTGATGCTTGCGAAGGTCGCCGACGCGGAGGAGGCGACGGCGCTCTCGCGCGAGGCCGCGGCCAAGCTCGGGGTTGATGCGACTCAGCTCTGGATCGAGGCGCAACGGCTGCAATCCTCTCTGCGCACGCCGCCGGCGCACTCTCAGTCGAGCCCCCCGACGTCCACGCCGCCAGTCGAGCGCGATCTCGTGACGCTCTTGCTCCACTCCACGGAGGCCCGCACGCTCCTCCTGGCGCTGCTCGACGAGTCGGACGACCTCGGTCACGCCTCGCTCCGCTCGATCGTACGCGCGCTCAAGAGCCGCCCGGACGCTTCCGCGGAGAGCCTGATGACCGACCTCGAGACCGACGAGGCGCGCTCCGTCCTCTCCTCTCTGCTCGTGGAAGATCGCGAAAGCATTGACGCCCGGGTTAGCATCGAACAGTTCCAGCGACGGCTCGAGCGCAGCCAGCGGCTGCGGCGGGCGCGCGTGGTGAGCCAGTCGATCGCCGAGACCCAGGCCAAGACCGGGGTCACGGCGCCGATGCACGCGGCGTTGCGGACCTTGCATCAGGAGAGCGCCGTCGTGTACGGGATCACGGGTGGTGTCGCCCAGTCGTTAGATCACGGGACCACGGGGTCCCCAAGGAGTTCAGACGAATGAGCGAAGAGCCAAAGCTGGAGGAGCTCGACCGACTGATCTCGATGGGGAAGCAGAAGGGCTTCCTCACCTACGACGAAGTCAATGACGCCCTCCCTTCGGACCTCGTCTCCCTCGACCAGCTCGATGACATCATGATGATGTTCGGCGCGATGGACATCGAGGTCGTGGACTCGGCCAAGGCCGGCCGGCTTCCCTCCGAGGTCCGCGAGCGCAAGGCCCCGGAGCCCGACGATAACGACGACGACGGCCCGCCCGAGCCGATCGACCTCACGCCCGGCCCCGTCGGGCGCACCGAGGACCCCGTGCGGCTCTATCTGCGCGAGATGGGGCGAGTCGCGTTGCTCACGCGCGAGGGGGAAATCGCCCTCGCCAAACGGATCGAGGAGGGCAAGAATCAGGTCACCTCGGCCATCCTCAGCACCAACCTGGCCCTCGAGCGATTCCGCGAGCTGCGGGAGCAGCTCCGCCGGCATGACATCTCGGTCAAGGAAGTCGTGGACGTCAACGAGGAAGAGTTCACTGAAGAGAAAGAGACCGAGCTCACCCGGCAGGTGACCGCGGCGTTCGCGACGGTTGACCGGTTGCTCCGCGAGCGCGACAAGCTCGTCGTCCACGCCCGGAAGCTCCGGCTGAAGACACCCGGCCGGCGGCGGTCGAGGAAGGGCAAGGAGCCGGCGTGGAAACGGTTCGAGGCGCAGGCGCAACAGCGCCAGACGCGGGTGCTCGAGAAGCTCCGCGCGCTCAACATCGGCAATCAGATCATCGACCGGGAAGACGCGGATCTCGGTCGCCGGGGCCTCGTGCAACGCCTGCGCGATCTGCTCGACGATATCGAGCGCGCCGAGCGCGTGATCCGGCTCTGGACCAACGGCCGCCGGCCGTCGGCGGACGAGGTCCAGAACCTCATCTACGTCTCGTTCCGCGACCCGGGCACCAACGGGGTGAGCGGCGGCGCCGGCGACCTCCACCTCAAGGCCGCCAAGAAGTTCCCGTCCCCGAAGCAGCAACAAGTGTGGGTCGCCCAGCAGGAGATCAAGGTCGCGGAAACACGCGCCAACGCCAAGGCCGACGAGATCAAGCGCGTCATGACCATCATCAAGTCGGGCCAGGTCAAGGCGGCGCAGGCGAAAAAGGAGATGGTCGAGGCGAACCTCCGCCTGGTCATCTCGATCGCGAAAAAGTACACGAATCGCGGTTTGCAGTTCCTGGACCTTATCCAGGAAGGCAATATCGGCCTCATGAAGGCCGTCGACAAGTTCGAGTACCGGCGCGGCTACAAGTTCTCGACCTACGCGACCTGGTGGATCCGTCAGGCGATTACTCGAGCCATCGCCGACCAGGCGCGCACGATTCGTATCCCGGTGCACATGATCGAGACCATCAACAAGCTCATCCGGACCTCACGCCAGCTCGTGCAGGAGCTGGGCCGCGAGCCGACCCCGGAGGAGATCGCCGCCAAGATGGACGTGCCGGTCGACAAGGTGCGGAAGGTTCTGAAGATCGCGCAAGAGCCGATCTCCCTGGAAACACCGATTGGCGAAGAAGAAGACAGCCACCTCGGCGACTTCATCGAGGACAAGCAGGTCGTGTCGCCCGTGGAGTCGATCATCGGCCTCTCCCTGCGCGAGCAGACGAACAAAGTCCTCAACACGCTCACGCCCCGCGAGGAGAAGGTGCTGCGCCTCCGCTTCGGGCTCTCGGATGGCTGCGAGCACACGCTCGAGGAGGTCGGGCAGGACTTTGCGGTCACCCGGGAGCGCATCCGCCAGATCGAGGCCAAGGCCCTGCGCAAGCTCCGGCACCCCTCGCGCTCCAAGAAGCTCCGGAGCTTCCTGGAATCCTGACCGCCGACGCGAGATCACGGCCGGACATGATGATCCTGCGGGCCCATAGCTCAATGGCAGAGCAGCCGGCTCATAACCGGTTAGGTCTTGGTTCGAGTCCAGGTGGGCCCACTACTGTAGCGAGTGCCTTGAGACCGGCTCGAACCGAAGGTGGCCTGATACAGGAGCGCGGGGCTCCGGTCCGCGGACAACGCGTGGCTCCGGTCCGCGGACAATCCAGGACTCCGGTCCGCAGACAGGCCGGGGCTCCGGTCCGCGGACAGTCCGGGGCTCCGGTTCGCGGACAGCGCGGGGCTCCGGTCCGCGGACAATCCGGGACTCCCGTCCGGGCTCCGCTTCGCATACAATGGGAGAAGGCTTGGATTCTCAGCTGCTGACCTTGATCGATTTACAGGGCTTCGATACGCGGCTCGCCGCGCTCGAAGCCGAAGCCGCCCGCCTTCCCAAGCAGATCGAAGCCATCCACGCCGCCCTCGCCGAAGCCAAGAAGTCGCTGGACGCGCTCAAGCTGAAGGCCGACACGACTCGGAAGGAGCTCCGGAGCAAGGAGAAGGACCTCGACGTCGTCACCGCCAAGCGCTCCAAGGCCGAGGCGCGTTTGTGGGAGGTCAAGAACAACACCGAGTACTCCGCGGTCCTTTCCGAGATCGAGACCATCAAGCAGGAGAAGGCGCATGGCGAGGAGGAGATCCTCGGCCTGATGGAGCTTCAGGAGCGCGTCGCCGCTGACATCCGCGAGGGAGAGGCGCGCCTGAAGGCGCGCGAGGAGCAGGCCCGCCAGGACGAGGCCGTCGTGCGAAAGAAGCTCGAGGCGGTCGAGACGGAGCTGACCGCTGTCCGCGCCGACCGCGACTCGCGCGCGCGCGAGCTCCCCCGCCCGCTTTTGGCCGACTACGCGAAGATCTTGAAGGCGCGCGCCGGCGTGGCCGTCGCCAGCGTCAACAGCACCGCCATCTGCGGCGGCTGCCGTGTGGCGATCCGACCGCAGGCCATCCAGGAGCTGAAGGCGGCACAGGCGCTGATGCTCTGCGAGAACTGCGGCCGGTATCTGTACTGGCAGGAACCCGCCTGACGGCACGTTCGGCCGACACCGCATCCGCGCGCTCGCCGCGCGACATCGTCCTCTACACTGACGGCGCCTGCAGCAGGAATCCCGGGCCCGGCGGCTGGGCCGCGATCATCATCGACGACGCCGGCGAGCGCGTCGTGTCCGGCGCCGAGCCCCAGACCACCAACCAGCGCATGGAGCTGACCGCTGCCGTCGAAGGCCTCGCGGCGATCCCCGGGCGACGGCGCGTGCACCTCCACTCCGACAGCGCGTACATCGTCAACTGCTTCCGCGACCGCTGGTGGGAGCGCTGGGAACAGAACGGCTGGAAGAACAGCCAGAAGCAGTCCGTCGCCAACCGCGATCTCTGGGAGCGGCTCATCGCCCAGACCCGCCGCCACGACGTCATCTGGCACAAGGTGGCCGGCCACGCCGACGACGCGCTGAACAACCGGGCGGACGCTCTCGCGCGCGGTGCGATCGCCGGCTAACCGCTCCGCGTCACTCAGCGGCGGCGCGGCCGCGGAACGCCCGCGTTCGACCGCGCCAAAGGGTCGTCCCGTTCCTGACGAGACCGCCGTATTATCGCCCCGAGAATGTCGCAGACTCGAGACACTCGCCGTCCAGGTGTCTGCACGCGCAGAATTGCGCTCCGAGCGCTGCTTGGCGCCGCCGCGCTTGGGGCGGCGTCGGCTGGCCTCCTCTGGCTCGGCTTCGGTGGAGCGCTCTCGCTTTCGCTCGCGCTCGCCCTCCCCGCCACCGAGAACTGGCTTGGCGCGGAAGTCACGCGCGAGGAGGTGCCGATCCCGTTCGCGGGCCGGACGCTCGCCGCCGACCTCTATCGGCCGGCGCGCCCGCGGGGCGTGATCCTTCTCGTGCACGGCCTCTCGCCGGCGGGTCGCCGCCAGCCCGATCTGACCCGACTCGGCCGACTCCTCGCGCAGCACGGCCAGCTCGTCCTCGTCCCGCAATTCGACACGCTCGCGGCGTTCACGCTCGATGGCACGGAGGTCGCCGCCATTAACGCGGCGCTGGATCACGCCGCTACCCTCGCCAGCGCCGTCGCGATCGCCGGCTTCAGCTTCGGCGCGGGCCCGGCGCTCCTCGCGGCGACGGAGCGTCCCGGCATCCGGCTCGCTGGCAGCTTCGGCGGCTACGCCGATCTACGCTCGGTGATCGCATTCATCACGACGAGCAAGGGAGCCGAGCAGTACAACCGCTGGAAGCTGCTCCAGCTCCTCGCCGGATTCGTGGGGCACGAATGCGATCGCGGTCGGCTCGGCGCCATCGCGCGGGCCAAGCTCGCCAACCCGTCCGAGGACACGGGTCGTCTGGAGTCGGCGCTCGGCGAGGACGGACAGGCGGTGCTGGCCCTCGTCCACAACAGTCGCGCGGACGCGGTGAGCCCGCTCCTGGCACGCGTGTCTCCGAGCATCCACGCGGCGCTCGACCGGCTCTCGCCGCTCCCCGTGATGTCACGCCTGCGCGGGCGTGCCCTGATCGCCCACGGCCGCGCGGACATCTCCATCCCCTATACGGAGAGCCTGCGGCTCGCCAGGGCCGCCGGTGCGCACGCCGTCATCCTGAACACGTTCCATCACACCGGGCCGCTCTCGCTGCCGGAGCTGGTGGGCTCCGGCGCGCTGGATGCGTGGAGGCTGGTGAGCCTTGCCGACGCCCTGCTGAGGGCCCGGGAGCCCTGAGCGTGTGGTCGGCTATACTGTCATTTGCGCCAGAGAAGGCTGGACGGTCGCCGGTCGCGGCAACGCGGCGGGAGGAAAGTCCGGGCTCCGCAGGGCAGGGTGCTGGGTAACACCCAGGGGGGGCAACCCCACGGACCAGTGCCACAGAAAGCAGACCGCCGTTCTTTGAACGGTAAGGGTGAAACGGTGAGGTAAGAGCTCACCAGCGGCGCGGGTGACCGCGCCGGCTAGGTAAACCCCACCCGGAGCAAGGCCAAATAGGGGAGCAATGGCGTGGCCCGCGCCGCTCCCGGGTTCGGCCGCTGGAGACGCCGGGCAACCGGCGCCCTAGAGAAATGACCGTCGCCCCGGGCGAGGAAACCCGCTCGGGGTCACAGGACCCGGCTTACAGGCCTTCTCTGGCGCTTTTCTTTATTTCACACCAACTTCGACGACGCCTGTCCGTGATTTTCATGGCGGGGCACAAATCAGGCTGGCGCGGGAGCCGGCGTCGGTCGCGAGACAATCGGCTCCTCGCGGATCGCGAACACGAGACCCGAAGCAACAAAGGCCAATACCGCCGCCGAAACGAACGCCCCGGAGTAGCTGCCGGTCCACTCGAACACCCAACCGGCGAGCGCGGCGCCCAGGGCGGCGCCGACCTGGTGTGAAAACGAAATCCATCCCATAAGCTCGCCGACGGAATAGCGGCCGAAGATGTTCGCCGTCAAGCTCGTCGTCGGCGGAATCGTCGAGATGTAGTTGAGCCCGAAGATCGCCGCCCACACATGCAGCGTGGGGACGTTCCACACGTGCAGCAGGAACACGAGCGAGAGGCCGCGGACGAAGTAGTACGTCGCGAGGGGGCCTCGCCGACCGATCCGGTCGCAGATCCAGCCCGAGCCGACCGTCCCAACCATGTTCATCGCGCCCATCACCCCAAGCGCTGTCGAGGCTTGGATAGCCGTGAAGCCGTGCTCGAGCGCATGCGGAATGAAGTGGGTGAGGATCATCCCCATCGAGGTGTAGCCGCAGACAAAGTACGTAGCCATCAAGAGCCAGAACTGTGGGACCCGCGCGGCGTCGGTGACCGAGACGCGTCCAGAGCGCTGCAGGGCGGCGACCTCGGCGGCCAGTCGCACTGGGCCCGTTGCGCCGTACGGTCGGAGCCCGCGCTCCTCAGGGTCGTTCCGGATGAGCGTGGCGCTGACTGGCAGCACTAGCACCAGCAGCGCGATCCCCAGGACCAAAAAACTCGCGCGCCAGCTGAGGCTGAGCATGAGCGTCGTCGCGAGTGGGATGACGATGAGCTGGCTCCCCGACATCGCGGCGCCCGCGATGCCCAGCGCGAGACCCCGACGCGCCTCGAACCATCGCGCGATGACAGCCGCTCCCGTTGGTTGGGTCGCGCCAGAACCAACCGCCGTGAGCAGCCCCACCGTCAGATATATCTGTGCCACAGATGATGAACGAAGGCCGAGCCGATCGTGCCGATTCCGAGCAATGCCAGCGACAGTGTGATGACGCGTCGCGGACCCCAGGAGTCGGCAAGCCGGCCCGCGACGGGTCCGACGGCGCCGAACACGAGGAGTGAAATCGCCGCCGCGCCTGAGAGCGCGGCGCGCGACCAGCCGAACTCGGCCTCCATTGGTTTGATATACACACCGAACACCGACCGGAGGCCGGTGCCGCCTAGCATCGCGAGAGCGAGCGCCCCGAGGACGATCCAGGCTGGATGTACGCGAGACACGATCACCGCGTTAGGATGCCACGCCTCGACCTCTCTGTCTCTCACTCTCGAAGGCGCGTATGCCCATCGAAGTGACGAGCGATGGCGAGAGCGCTCTCGGACGAACGCTGCACCCGGACGAACAGTGTCCGCATCCCGCGCTGCAGCAGCCAGGCCTCGAACGGGCCGAGCACGGCGCCGGCGCTCCGGCGCCACGAGCGAATCCGCTCCCAGAATGGATCAGCGCGCGCCGTGACCACCGCACCAGCGAGGACGTCACTGTGGCCATTCAGGTATTTCGTGGCCGAGTGGACCACGAGATCAGCGCCGAACTCGATGGGACGTGTCAAGACAGGGGTCGCCGCGGTGCTGTCGACCGCAACGCGCACATCCACGGCGTGGGCAATTTCTG
>WNFU01008680.1_pt1 | contig 11670 bp, 9 predicted proteins | sample 5400121 | NCBI WGS metagenome assembly WNFU01 (sample SAMN13153360, study PRJNA577476) | soil metagenome | isolation source: 100 cm soil or saprolite under grassland replicate 1 | place: USA:California | collected 2016-06-15 | reverse complement strand
CAGTTTCACCGTGTCCGACGGGCAGGCGAGGATGGGAAAGTTGCCGGAGCCAATCGCAAGAAAATTCGCGCGAATCTGCTCGTCGGTTAAATTTCGCCCCAGGTAGCTGCTCAGCATGTCGTCCCACGACCACGCAGGGCTCACGTCCATGTAAATCCCGGCAAAGACCAGTTTGTCCGAATTGTCGTCCACGTACATCTGCAGGGCCGCGCCGATCTGTTTGAGGTTGCTGGCGCACACCGCAACCTTGCCCTTCGTTTTCGTCTTGGCAAACGTCGGCAGAAGCAGGCTGGCCAGTATGCCGATGATCGCGATCACGACCAGCAATTCGATCAGCGTAAAACCGCGGCGCAGGAACGCGGGGCGCGCGGGAAGGGACCAATTCATAAATCGACGAGGGGTTCAGTTACTGACCAGCTTGACCTGACGCTTGACGGGATCAATGACAAATTTTTTTCCGGGCGGAGTGGTAGGCGCTTGGGGAATCAGCTCCAAGTGCACCAACTCGTCAATGTCCTTGGGCACGCGCCCGGCGGCGGTATAAAAAGTTTGGATCGCAATGTTGAGGCTCTCGTACGTCGCCACGATCGTGTCCACCGCCTCCGCCGGACTCGCCCCACTGGAAGCGTTGTCCTTGCCTCGATCGGCGTCGGTGGAGGCTTCGGATCGGGCGATGCCGGAGGTGTTATCAGACGAAGACGATCTGTTTCGACAACCGCCCGCCAGCAACAGGCCCGCCGCGCACAACAGTTCCAACGATCGTATCATAAAAGGAGGTTCAATTGGACATCTATTGTCATCTGCCTGCCGTATTCCGGTTGGTTATTCGCCATCCACACAATGGCATGCCCTGTGCCGTCGGAACGGACCGGGCAAAGCCCTCTAATCTACAATTGGTTAGCTACGCCACCAATGCGTATCCGTCTGGAAACCCGCCAGCAGGCGTAACACACACATTCCATCCGCAATGCACGTTTTGAGTGCCGCATCTTCTGTTTTTGCAGCGGTTTCGCCACCGGTAGTCCCGGTCCACGTAGGCTCTATTTCCGAAGCGGCCAACCATGAACCGAGGTCTTCCGGCAAAAGCCCATCCGGAAACCAGCCGAACAGATCGCGCAGCGTTTAGGGCACGTCCGTGTTCGTCGGAACTCACCAACCACTCCGCAGAGGAACGCTCCCGCTTCGTCGTTCTTCGGGCCGTTCTCTTAGGCAACTTACTCGCCAATGATTTTTACGAGGACCCTCTTGCGCCTGCGCCCGTCGAATTCGCCATAGAAAATTCGCTCCCACGGGCCGAAGTCGAGTTTCCCGTTGGTGATGGCCACGACAACCTCGCGGCCCATGACCTGCCTTTTGAGGTGGGCATCAGCGTTGTCCTCGCCGGTCCGGTTGTGGTGATAATGGCTGACGGGCTGATGCGGCGCCAACTTCTCGAGCCAGACATCATAATCGCGCAATAATCCGTCCTCCGCGTCATTGATGTAAACGCTGGCGGTGATGTGCATGGCATTCACCAGGCACAGACCTTCCTTGACGCCACTCTTGCGCACGAGTTCTTCGACCGTGCTGGTGATATTCACAAAGCCGCGGCGATCGGGCACTTCGAACCAAAGATACTCGGTGAGACTCTTCATGCCGTCGGAGTGTGACTCAATTCGGTGACTCAATTCGGTGGTTGGCAGGATGAATACGACCGGGAATGCCTTATCGCAAGCAGCTTTTGCGCGAATTGCGTCCATCAGCCCGAATTGGCCCTTTCATTTTTGACGCGCGGCGACGGATCGCTTACGGTTCTGGCCCATGCAACCTTTTGGCTGGCTGACTGGCCGGATTCATGGCAGAGCCGCGGACTCCGGCTGCACGGCGCGCGCGCTTTTCGCGGAGACGCGCTGAGCGGACCTTCGGATTTGCGCACGGCACCCCCAATGAATCCCGCCGAAGCCCAAGGCTCCACAAATGCGGCTGCCGAACGCGCCCTCTTCGTCCGGGACCAGCTTCCACGAGGCGGACTGTTCGCCGATATGGATTGGCGAATCTCGCCCCGGCCCTTCGCGCTGGGTGGAGACTTAGCGAAGGATCTCGAGACGCTTGGGCGGGTGCTGCTGCAATTCAATCGCGCCGTCAACCTGCTGTACCGCCAGAGTGTGGCCGGCAAAATGCCGGCGTGGATCGCCACCTGGCTCGATCGCGGCAAGCCCTCCCGGCTGACCGAGCTGCAACGCTCCGCCTCGCTGAAGAACGAACTGCCGCGCGTCATCCGTCCGGACTTGCTCATCACCGACCCGGGTCTGGTGTTGACTGAACTTGACGCTGTGCCGGGCGGCATTGGCCTTACGGCGTGGCTGAACCAGACCTATGCACACATCAGCGATCCGGTGATCGGTGGTGCGGATGGCATGGGACGCGGTTTTGCACGAATCTTCGGTGAGGCGCCGGCGGTACACCTGGTCGTCTCCGACGAGGCGGCGACGTACCGGCCCGAGATGGAGTGGCTCGCCCACCAGCTCGATTCGCACGAACGCGCCTTCCTCCTGCGCGACAGTCAACCGTTTCCGTTTGCGGACGGAGACGCGGTGTATCGGTTCTTTGAGCTCTTCGACCTGCCCAACGTTCCGGTGGCCGACGCGTTGTTCGATGCGGCCATCAACAAACGCATACGGCTGACACCCCCGCCAAAACCGATCTTTGAAGAAAAGATGCTCTTTGCGCTCCTGTGGAACCGCAACCTGCGCGAATTCTGGCGACGCGAGTTGGGCGAGGCGTTTTTCCGGCGCCTGCTCGCGCTGGTACCATACACGTGGGTCGTTGATCCGACGCCGCTGCCGCCGCAGGCGATCATCCCGGAATTGAACCTGACGGACTGGCAGCAACTCAAGGCGCTCTCCCAAAAGGAACGGGAATTGATCCTCAAAGTCTCCGGATTTTCCGAGCGCGCCTGGGGCGCCCGCAGCGTGTATCTGGGCAGCGATCTTTCGCACGGGGAGTGGGCGACCGCGGTGGATGCCGCACTCGCGGGCTTTGATCGGTCCCCGTGCGTATTGCAGCGCTATCACAAGCCCCGCGTCGTGGAAAGCAGCTACTACGACTTTGGCCGCCGGCAACTCGTTCCGATGCCCGGCCGGGTGCGGCTCTGCCCGTATTACTTCGTCAGCGGCGAAGGCGACGCCGGGCGCGCTCAACTCGGCGGCGTGCTGGCCACGATTTGTCCCGCTGACAAAAAGATCATCCATGGGATGCGCGAGGCTATTCTCGCGCCGTGCACTGCATGAACCAGACTCCACTCGATCTGGTCGGCTACATCCTGTTGGCGACCAGTTCGCTGTTTGTCATCATTGATCCCATCGCAACCGTGCCGGCCTTTCTGGCGATGACACCCACCGACAGCCCGCAACAACGGACCCGGATGGCCCGGCTGGCCTGTCTGGTCACGGCCGGCTTGCTGCTGGCCTTTGCCCTCGGCGGCAAATGGGTCTTCCAATTCCTCGGCATTACGATCCCGGCCTTTCAGATGGCCGGAAGCATCGTGCTCCTGCTGGTCGCGCTGGACATGCTCCGCGCCCGCCGCTCGCGCGTGCAGGAAACCGCTGAAGAAACCGACGCTGGCGCGGCCAAGGAAGACATCGCCATCACGCCGTTGGCGGTGCCGATGCTGGCCGGGCCCGGTGCCATCTTAACCGTGATTCTGCTGCATAACAAAGCCGTCGGCTTCACACAACACGTGGCGTTGATGATTTGCATTCTCGTCGTGTGCGCCGCCTGCTACCTCATCTTCGCGCTCTCCGCTCACGGGGCAAAATGGCTGAACCCGATTTTTCTCCGCCTCACCACGCGGATCATGGGACTGCTTCTGGCAGCCATCGCCATGCAGTTCTTGTTGAACGCCCTGAGGGATCTGAACCTGATCGGGGGTTGATTTTGATGACGATGCGCAAGATTTCAATGGCGATAGGTGTGACCGTACTACGGCAGGCAGGGTACGTGGAGCGCCAGTAGCGTAGCGTGGCGTTGAACTCTATCAGTATCTGGCCGAATCGTCCCGGGCCGCGACGATTCGGCGTAGCGCAGATTGGTAATCTGCTGTTTCGCCGACTGGCAGTCGGCGAGACGGACCGACCGCAGGTTGCCAACCTGCGACACAGACTAGTCTGCCAGTCCGATTTCATCCTTTTGCGTCCTTTCGTGAAAACGACATGAAAACAGCATAAATACAGGCAATTGCATAATGCATAGACGGCCCCATTGCTACCCCGCCATTGCTACCCATTGCTACATCCTGCTGTTCCTCACAAGGCCCGCCGGAACGTGCCGACGGATAATTCGTGCATATGCACGAATTATCCGTCGAAGCGAATTGGCGCCGAAAAACGTAATAGGCACCAATGCTGAGTCTGCTGGCGGCTTCGTGATACCACGAGTCAACCCACCGCGGCCAGCGCCGCATCCGCGTCCGTCTTCCGCCCCGAGTCGTTCAGGATTTGTCCGAGCGCGGAGAGGAACGCCTTTACGTTGGCCTTGCTCGAGGTTTCGCCCATCAGACCGACGCGCCAGATCTTGCCTTTGAGCGGGCCGAGGCCGGCGCCGACTTCGATGTTGAAATCCGTGAGCAGGCGCTTGCGAACGGCGGCTTCGTCCACACCGGCGGGCACAGCCACCGCATTGAGTTGCCAGAGCTGATGGCCTTCCTGGGAGGCGATCTGAAGCCCCATCGCGTTCAGGCCGGCATTGAGCGCGAGGTGATTCTGTTCGTGCCGCCGCCAGCGGTTTTCCAGACCTTCGTCAAGGACCAACCGCAGCGCCTCGTGCAACGCGTAGTTCATCGAGATGGGCGCGGTATGGTGATAGACTCGGTCCTGGCCCCAGTAGCTCGCCAGCAGGTTCACGTCAAGATACCAGCTTTGCACCTTGTTCTGGCGCTTGCTGGCAACCTCGATCGCGCGCGGGCTGAGCGAGACCGGTGCGAGGCCGGGCGGACAACTCAGGCATTTTTGCGTGCCGCTGTAGATGGCGTCCACCTGCCAGTCGTCCACGCGCACCGGGCAACCCGCCAACGAGGTCACGGTATCCAGCACCATGAGCGCCCCGGCGCTGTGGGTTAGCCGGGAAATCTCCTCGACCGGTGTGAGGGCGCCCGTGGAAGTTTCGGCGTGCACCATGGCAACCAGCTTTGGGCGCGACACTTTCTTCAGCGCGTCCGCGATTTGCTCCGGTTGAAGGATACGTCCCCAAAGCGCTTCGACTTTGGTCACGCGCGCGCCGCAACGCTCCGCCACATCGACCAGGCGCGTGCCGAAGACGCCGTTGACGCCGACGATCACTTGGTCGCCGGGCTCAACGAGATTCACGAGGCAAAACTCCATGCCCGCGCTGCCGGTACCGCTGACCGGAAAAGTCATTTCGTTTCCGGTAAGAAAAACGGAGCGCAGCATCGTCTTGATTTCCTCCATCATCTTCACGAAGACCGGATCGAGATGGCCCACGAGCGGAAGCGCCATGGCTTCAAGGACGGACGGTGCGACGTTGCTGGGTCCGGGTCCCATGAGCAGACGCGGGGGCGGTTGAAAGGCGGCGAACGCTTGCATGTTCGGGAGACTAAGGAGTCGGCCCGAAGCGGGCAACGATTTTGAAGAATATCAAAAGACGATCCGGATTCCGGCGCGGCTACGGGCAGGAGTCTATTCGATCTGCGGAAATGTCTTGTCCGTATCCACGCCCAAATCCTTGATCGCCTTCGCCACAGTTTCGCGCGGGAGCTGTTCCTTTTGTGCCAGCGCGTAGAGTGTCGCAATCACCGTGCATTCGGCGTCCACCTCAAAGAAGCGGCGGAGGCGCTCGCGGCTGTCGCTGCGGCCGAAACCATCCGTTCCCAAGGTGGTCAAGCCGCCCGGCACCCACGGTGCAATCTGGTCCGGCACAATCTTCATGAAGTCGGACACCGCTACAAAAACACCTTTCTCGTTTTCCAGCGCCCGCTCGAGGTAAGGTTTTTGCGGCGATTCGGTCGGGTGCAGCCTGTTCCAGCGCTGAGAGCGAAGCGCGTCGTTGCGGAGCTGTTTGTAATTGGTCGCGCTCCAAACGTCGGCTGAGACATCGTAGTGCTCGGCGAGAATCTCCTGCGCTTTCAAGGCCGACCGGATGATCGGCCCGCTGCCCAGGAGGTGCGCCTTGTGTTGCCTGTTGGCCGGCCCGGGTTTGAATTTATACAGCCCCTTGAGGATGCCCGCTTCGGCGCCCTCCGGCATCGGCGGCATGGCATAATTCTCGTTGTAGAGCGTCAGATAATAAAAGAGTTCCTCGCCCTCCTGATACATCCGGCGCATGCCGTCCTGAACGATCACAGCGATTTCGTAAGCGAACGCCGGATCGTAGGTGAGCATTGTGGGAAGGGTGCTCGCCAGGAGCAGGCTGTGACCGTCTTCGTGCTGCAGGCCCTCGCCATTGAGCGTGGTGCGGCCGGCGGTGGCGCCGAGCAGAAACCCCTTCGCCCTGATATCACCAGCCAGCCAGATGAGGTCGCCGATGCGCTGGAAGCCGAACATCGAGTAGTATATGAAAAAGGGGATCATGTTGATCGCGTGACTGGCGTAAGCCGTGCCCGCCGCGATGAATGACGACATCGAGCCCGCCTCGGTAATTCCTTCCTCGAGAATCTGTCCATCTTTGGCCTCGTGGTAGTAGAGCAGCGACTTGCTGTCCACCGGTTCATAGAGCTGGCCGCGGTGTGAGTAGATGCCGATCTCGCGAAACAAGGCGTCCAGGCCGAACGTGCGCGCCTCGTCGGGAATGATCGGCACAATCCGTTTCCCAACCTGGCGATCGCGCAGCAGGTGGCTCAGCAGCCGCACAAAGGCCATCGTGGTGGAGGCCTCGATGCGTCCGGAGCCCTTGAGAAACTCGGCGAAGTTCGAAAGAACGGGCACCTTGAGCGGCTCGGCCTTGAGTTCGCGTTTTGGCAGGAAGCCGCCCAAGGCCTTGCGGCGCGCCAGCAGATACTTCATCTCCAGGCTGCCCAGGGGCGGACGATAGAACGGCGTGTCCACGATCTCCTCGTCGCTGATCGGAACATTGAACCGCGCCCGAAACTCGCGCAGCTCCTTCTCGTTCAGTTTTTTCTGTTGATGGGAGATATTGCGGCCCTCGCCGGCTTCACCGAGGCCGTAGCCTTTGATCGTCTTGGCGAGAATGACCGTTGGCTGGCCCTGATGTTCCACCGCCGCCTTGTAAGCCGCATACACTTTGCGGGTATCATGCCCGCCGCGGAGCAACTTGCGGATCTGTTCGTCGGAGAGGTGGTTTACCAGCTTGAGCAGCTCGGGATATTTGCCGAAAAAATGCTTGCGCGTGTAACTGCCGGGCTCCACCGAATACTTCTGGTAATCGCCATCGACCGCTTCCTCCATTCGCTTCATCAGCAGCCCCTTCGTGTCGGCGGCCAGCAGCTCGTCCCAATCCGAGCCCCAGATCACCTTAATCACGTTCCAGCCCGCGCCGCGGAAGGCAGCTTCGAGTTCCTGGATGATCTTGCCGTTGCCGCGGACCGGACCGTCGAGGCGCTGGAGGTTGCAGTTGATGACCCAGATGAGGTTGTCGAGGTTCTCGCGCGACGCCAGCGTGAGCGCGCCGAGCGACTCCGGTTCGTCCGATTCGCCGTCGCCTACGAACGCCCAGACCTTCGGCTCCTGCGACCACTTCACCAAGCCGCGCGCCTGCAGATAGCGGTTAAACCGCGCCTGGTAGATCGACAGGATCGGCCCCAGGCCCATCGAGACCGTCGGGAACTGCCAGAAGTCCGGCATCAGGTAGGGATGGGGATACGACGAGAGCCCGCCGGCCTCGGCCAGCTCCTGGCGGAAGTGCTGGAGGTGCTGGTCGTCGAGACGGCGTTCGAGGAAGGCGCGGGCGTAGTTGCCCGGCGCGGCGTGGCCCTGAAAGTATATCAAATCCGCGGGGCGCCCTTCGCCGCCGGCGTGGAAGAAATGGTTATAGCCGACTTCGTAGAGCGTCGCGAGAGAGGCGTAGGTGGAGATGTGGCCGCCCAGACCGCTGTGCTTGCGATTGGCGTTGACCACCATCGCCATGGCGTTCCACCGGATGTAACTCTTGATCCGCACCTCGGTTTGCCAATCGCCGGGAAACGGCGGCTGGTTCTCGACCGGGATGGAGTTCACGTAAGGCGTGCTGATCGGAGCAGACACCTTCACTCCGGCGGCGCGCAGGCGATCGACGAGATTATCCAGGAAGAACGGAGCCTGATCGGAACCCTGGGATTTGAGGAGCTGCTCGACGACAAATTCGAGCGACTCGAGCCACTTCTTCCGTGCGGAATCGTGAGCCCGGCCGGCGGCTGACGCAGTAGGATCATGCAATTTCGATTTCACTTCTGGCACGCCGAGCGTTAACTCAGCGGCGCCCAATTTGAATGCGGTTGCAGCCGGAGGCAAATAGAAAGAGTCTGGCGGAGTGCGATCGCTGGGAAGATTCGTGAAGTACCTGGACCTGACATTTCCGACTCCGGAAGCAAACCTTGCCTGCGACGAAGCCCTGCTCGACAGGTGCGACGAGGGCGACGGCCCGGAAGTATTGCGCTTTTGGGAACCACCCCAATACTTCATCGTCGTGGGCTACTCAAATCGGGTCGGGCGCGAGGTGGCCGCCGATGCCTGCCAGGAACTCGGCATTCCGATTCTGCGCCGGTGCAGCGGCGGCGGCACCGTGGTCCAAGGCCCCGGCTGCCTCAACTACTCGTTGATTTTGAGGATCGAATCTGCTCCCGCGCTGCAAACGGTGACCGGCACGAATCGCTGCGTCATGGAACGTAACCGCGCGGCACTGCAACCTCTGTTGGCTCGGGACGCCCTACGTGAGGAGGCGCTGCCCTCCGAATTCGAAAACCGAAGTTCGAAACTTGAAATTGCCATCTGTGGCCACACCGATCTGGCGATTGGCGGCTTCAAATTCTCCGGCAACGCCCAGCGGCGGAAGCGTCGGGCAGTCCTCTTTCACGGCACGATTCTACTGAGCTTCGACATCGGGATGACGGAGCGGATCCTGTTGCCCCCGTCAAAACAACCCGCATATCGCCAGAACCGTTCGCACGTTGATTTTCTGACCAACATCGGAGTGAGGCCTGAGGCCGTAAAGAACGCCCTGAGCAAACAGTGGGATGCCCAAGAATCGCTGGGGGCAATTCCTTTGGATGTGATCGAACGTCTGGCCGAGGAAAAGTACTCCGCGACCGGATGGAGTCTTAAGCTTTAGGGTAGGGGCTTACTTTCCCATTAGCACAGCCATGAGATGCGGCCCCGACGCTTCATTACACAAAAAACCAATGACAAGGACGGCGAAATCCTCTTAAGTCCTCGTGAATTTGCTTATGCCCAAGCGCACCGACATTCATTCCGTCCTCATAATCGGCGCGGGTCCAATTGTCATCGGTCAGGCGTGTGAATTCGACTATTCCGGGACCCAGGCGTGCAAGGCGCTTAAAGAAGAGGGTTACGGCGTCGTCCTCGTGAACTCCAACCCGGCCACGATCATGACCGACCCGGAGTTCGCCGACCGCACGTATCTCGAGCCGATCACGGCCGAAGCGGTTGAGAAAATTATTGTCCGCGAACTCGACGAGATGCGGCGAATGGGTGTCCCGGTGGACTCCGTAAAACTGGAAACGGGAAACCGGCAACTGGAAACTCCGTACAAACTGGTCCTGCTCCCGACCCTCGGCGGCCAGACGGCGCTCAACACCGCAATGGCCCTCCACCGCAGCGGCGTGCTGGCCAAGCACGGCATTGAAATGATCGGCGCCAAAGCCGAGGCCATTCACAAGGGGGAAGACCGCGAAGCCTTCAAGCAGCTCATGTTGAGCATCGGGCTGGACGTGCCCATCAGCGGCACCGCGCACGACATGGCGGAGGCGCGCGTCGTCGCGGAAAGGATCGGGCGTTTTCCGCTCATCATTCGGCCCGCGTTCACTCTCGGCGGGACCGGAGGCGGCATCGCCTACAACCGCGAGGAATTCGACGAACTCGCCAAGCGCGGCATGGACCTCTCGCCGGTCGGCGAAATCCTCGTCGAGGAATCGCTCCTGGGCTGGAAGGAGTACGAGATGGAGGTCATGCGTGACAGGGCCGACAACTGCGTCATCATCTGCTCGATCGAGAATTTCGACCCGATGGGCGTGCACACGGGCGACTCGATCACGGTCGCGCCGATCCAGACCCTGACCGACAAGGAGTACCAGATCATGCGCGACGCCAGCTTCGCCGTGATCCGCGCCGTGGGAGTCGAGACCGGCGGCTCGAACATCCAGTTTGCCGTCAACCCGGACAATGGCCGCATGGTCATCATCGAAATGAACCCGCGCGTCAGCCGCAGCTCGGCACTGGCCTCCAAGGCCACCGGATTTCCCATCGCGAAGATCGCCGCGAAGCTCGCCGTGGGCTATCTGCTCGACGAAATCAAAAACGACATCACGCGCGAGACGCCCGCCAGCTTCGAGCCCACGATTGACTATGTCGTCACAAAGATCCCGCGGTTCGCGTTTGAGAAATTCCCGCAGGCCGATCCCACCCTCACCACACAAATGAAGAGCGTGGGCGAAGCCATGGCGATTGGCCGGACCTTCAAAGAGAGCCTCCAGAAATGTCTCCGGTCGCTGGAAATCGGCCGAAGCGGACTCGGTGGAGACGGCAAAGCGTGGCGAATCGGGACGGAAGTATATGGCGACCGCGACATTCTTCCGCGCGACGTGATCAGCCGCAAGCTGAGCGTGCCCAACGCCGAGAGAATTTTCTTCATCCGCCACGCCCTGCGGGCAGGTTTTACGATTGATGAGATCTTCAACCTCACGAAAATTGACCGTTGGTTCCTGGTTCAAATAAAGGAAATCGTCGATTTCGAAGAAGAACTCGCCACCGCTTTCCGGTGAGATGCTTCAAGCCGCGGCAGTACACGACGCGGCGGCCGGCGCAAGGAAGCTAACGAGCCTTCCCGATCACGCGCGCGCGCTGAGCCTCGCGGGCAAGCCGTTCGCGCAGATGGCTTTCACCTGTGCGACGGCATTTTCCGCCGTCAGCCCGTAATTCTGCCGCAAGTAATCCACCGTCGAGGCGTGCTCGATGAACTGGTCGGGCCAACCGATGCGCACGACGGGGGTCGCGATCCGTTTGTCACTGAATAATTCGAGCACGGTGCTGCCGTAACCGCCCATCAGAGCGTGGTCTTCAAGGGTGACCACCGCATCGGCGGCGCGGCCAAAGAACTCATGCACCGCGGCATCCAGCGGCTTGGTAAAGCGCGGGTTGATCAGGGCAAAATCGTATCCTTCCAGCGCCAGTTGTTCGGCGGCTTTGCGGGCCAGCTTCTGCATGTTGCCCAAGGCAAAGAACGCAACCTTCGGCCCGCCGTGGTTCGCGAAGTGCGTGAGTACTTCGGCTTTGCCGATCTCCAGCAGGCGCGGGATATCCTTGATCGGCACGCCTTCGGCCGGGCCGCGCGGGTAACGGATGAAGCAGGGATGCTTCTGGTGGGTGGCGGTGAACATCATGTCCACCAGCTCATCCTCGTCCGTTGGCGCCATCCCGATCACGTGGGGGAGACAGCGCAGGTACGCAATGTCGAACAACCCATGATGCGTGGGACCGTCGTTCGCGCTGAGGCCCGCGCGATCCATGC
>WNFU01008675.1_pt1 | contig 11676 bp, 9 predicted proteins | sample 5400121 | NCBI WGS metagenome assembly WNFU01 (sample SAMN13153360, study PRJNA577476) | soil metagenome | isolation source: 100 cm soil or saprolite under grassland replicate 1 | place: USA:California | collected 2016-06-15 | reverse complement strand
CGCCACGCGCCACTGCGTCGCGGAAGTGCGAAAGCGCCGCCTCGGGAATCAGAAACGGCGGCTCGGTCGGCCAGCCAAGGTTTTGCTTGGTCAGGCGCACTTCCTCGACTCCGAGCGGCGATCCATGCGCCTCGAAGGTGTCCTGCTTGTTCGGCGAGCCGTAGCCGATGTGGGTGCGGACCAAAATCAGCGACGGTCGTTCGGTTTCCGCACGCGTGGCGCGCAGTGCAGCGTCGATCGCGGAAGGGTCATTGCCGTCCGCCACCGACACGGTATGCCAGCCGTACGCCTCGAAGCGCCGTGCGCGATCTTCCGAGAACGTGATGTCGGCGCCGGCGGCCAACGTGACGTAATTGTCGTCATAGAGACAAGTGAGCTTGCCGAGGCGCAAATGGCCGGCCAGCGATGCCGCCTCCGAGCCCACGCCCTCCATCAGGTCGCCGTCGCTGACGATTGCATAGGTGGCGTGATCGATCACCTCGAGTCCGGGACGGTTGTAGCGCGCTGCCAGTTGCGCTTCGGCGATCGCCATGCCCACCGCGTTCGCAAATCCCTGCCCGAGCGGCCCGGTGGTGGTTTCTACGCCGGGAGTATGTCCGCGTTCCGGATGCCCCGGCGTCTTGCTGCCGAACTGGCGAAACTGCTTGATGTCCTCGAGCGTAACGTCATAGCCGGTGAGATATAGCAGGCTGTAGAGCAGCATCGAGCCGTGTCCTGCGGAGAGCACGAAACGATCCCGATCGAACCAGCCCGGATTGCGCGGGTTATGCTTGAGCAGTTGCGTCCACAGCACGTACGCCATCGGCGCTGCGCCAAGCGGCATGCCGGGATGCCCGCTCTTCGCTTTCTGCACGGCGTCCACTGACAGAAAGCGCACGGTGTTGATGCATAGCTCGTCGAGTTGATCCGGCATCGTCACTCCTCCGTGGTCCCTTCCGGCCAGCGGGCTGATATTCGTGCTCATCGGCGTTCCAGGGGTTACCGGCGCAATCCGCGGTAGCGCCGGATCAGCGCATTCGTCGAGCTGTCGTGCGCGAGCGCCGGCTCGCTCTTACTCGAGATTTCACTGGCGGTGCGTTTGGCCAGCGCTTTGCCGAGCTCCACGCCCCATTGATCGAACGAGTCGATGTTCCAGATAGCGCCCTGCACGAATACGCTGTGCTCGTAGAGCGCGACCAGCGCGCCGAGTGTGCCGGGTGTGAGCCGCTCGGCAAGGATCGTGTTGCTCGGACGATTGCCTTCGAAAGCGCGATGCGGAACCAGGTCGTCGGGCGTACCCTCGGCCTTCACTTCGTCGGCGGTCTTGCCGAACGCCAGCGCCTCGCTCTGCGCGAACAGGTTGGCCATCAGCAGATCGTGCTGGTCTCCGACGGGATTCAGCGCCTGGCAGAAGCCGATGAAATCGCAAGCGATGAGCCGCGTTCCCTGATGGATCAACTGGAAGAACGAATGCTGTCCGTTGGTGCCGGGCTCGCCCCAATAGATCGGCCCCGTCTGGTAATCCACGCGTTTTCCGTCGAGGGTGACGTGCTTGCCGTTGCTCTCCATCGTGAGCTGCTGCAGATAGGCCGGGAAGCGCTTGAGATATTGCTCGTAAGGCAGCACGGCGACGGTCGGCGCGTCCAGAAAATCGTCATTCCAGATCGTCAGCAATCCGAGCAGCAGCGGCAGGTTGCGCTCCGGCGGCGCGCTGCGGAAATGCTCGTCCATCGCCTGAAACCCCGCCAGCATCGCACGGAAATTGTCGGCGCCGATCGCGAGCATGGTCGAAAGCCCGATCGCCGAATCCATGGAGTAGCGGCCGCCGACCCAGTCCCAGAACCCGAACATGTTGTCAACATCGATGCCGAATTTGGCGACCTCGTCGGCATTGGTCGAGACCGCGACGAAATGCCGGGCCACGGCTTTTTCGTCACCGAGCCCGCGCAGGCACCAGGCGCGCGCTGCGCGTGCGTTCGTGAGCGTCTCAAGCGTGGTGAAGGTCTTGGAGCAGATGATGAACAGCGTCTCGCCCGGCTCGAGGTCGCGCAGGCTTTCCGAGAGATCGGTGCCGTCCACGTTGGAGACGAAGCGGAACGTCATGTCCCGCTGACTGTAATGGCGCAGCGCCTCGTACGCCATCACCGGCCCCAGGTCGGAGCCGCCGATGCCGATGTTGATGACATTGCGAATGCGCCGGCCGCTGTGGCCGGTCCATTCGCCGCTGCGCAAGCGGGCCGAAAATGCCGCCATGCGGTCGAGCACGGCATGCACATCCGGCACGACATTCCGGCCATCGACGAGGATGCGCTCGCTCGGCGGCGCGCGCAGAGCGACGTGCAGCACCGCGCGCTTTTCGGTGGCGTTGATTTTGTCTCCGCGGAACATGGCGTCGATGCGCTCGCGTATCGAGCAGCCTTCGGCAAGCGCCAGCAGCAAGCGAAGCGTCTCGTCGGTGATGCGGTTCTTCGAATAGTCCAGGTAGAGCCCGGCCGCTTCCGCGACCAGCCGCTCGCCACGCGATGGATCGGCGGCAAACAGCTCGCGCAGGTGCCGGCGCTCGATTTGGCCGCAATGCTCCGTGAGCGCCCGCCACTGAGGACGCTCGGTCAGAGACTGCGGTTCCGGAGAAGCGGAATCGCGCATGTCAACCATGAGTCGTCGCGCTAGCCGGCATGGACGAGCGCGTCGCTCTTCTCCGCAATGCGCGTCATCAGCTCCTGCCACGACTTCACGAACGCCTGCGCGCCGTCGCGCTGCAGCTCCCTGGCGAGCGAGTCGGTATCGATACCGGCCTTGATGAAGTGCGCCAGCACAGCTTCGGCGTCTCCGCCATCCTCGGCCATCACGCCCTTGAGCTCGCCATGCTCGGCGAAGGCGCGCAGCGTCTTTTCGGGCATGGTGTCGATGGTGTCGGGTGCCGCCAGTGCCTCGATATACAAAGTGTCCGACGCCTTCGGATCCTTGGTTCCGGTGCTGCCCCAAAGCAGGCGCTGCGGACGTGCGCCAGCTTGGGCGAGCTTGCGCCAGCGCGGCGACGCGAGCAGCTCGCGATACGCGCGGTAGGTGCGGCCGGCGATGGCGATGCCCAGCCGATTGCGCAACTCCGGCGGGACCTTGTCACCGACCGCCTTGTCCCATCGACTCACGAAGAGCGAGGCTACCGAAGCGACGCGCGGGTCGCGCTTGGCGGCGATGCGCCTTTCGATGCCGCGCATGTAGGCTTCGGCCGCGGCGACGTATTGCTCGCGCGAGAACAACAGGGTGACGTTGATCGGCACGCCGTCGAAGATCGAGTGCTCAATCGCCGGAACGCCTTCCGGCGTGCCCGGAATCTTCACGTACAGATTGGGCCGCCCGGCTTGCCGGTGGATGCGTGCGGCGGCATCGATGCTGCCCGAGGTGTCATTCGCGAGCAGAGGTGACACTTCCATCGATACCCAGCCGTCGACGCCGTCGGTCCCGTCGAAGACCGGACGGAACAGATCGGCAGCCCGGCGCAGATCTTCGAGCGCCAGCTCGATGAACAGCGCCTCACCGGATTTCCCTGCCTTTGCCTTGTCGCGGATGCCGTCGTCGTAGGCGGCGCTGTTGCCGATCGCCTCGTCGAAAATGGTCGGGTTCGAAGTCAGCCCCGTGACTGAGAACTCGTCGATGTAGCGGCGCAGAGTGCCATTGTCGAGGATCTCACGGGTAATGTTGTCCAGCCAGAGGCTCTGGCCGAGGTTGTGCAGCTCTTGGGCCTTGTTCATGTTCGCTCCTGGTTCGTGGCCGCGACGCCCACATGCGAAGCGGCGAGAAAATCGGATAGGTCGTGATCGAGCAAGTCGCCGATCCGCCCGATTCGACATCGAGCAGGAACACGACCTCGCCTTCGCTCAGCACGGCGCAGTCTCCTCGGGCTTGGGATCGTGCCAGCCTTCGTCGCCGGCGACGACTGCGCGTGCAGCGGCGGGACCCCAGGTCCCCGGCTCGTATTCTGCGACCGGAACCGCACTGTGCAGTATCGGGTTCACCACCCGCCATGCCGCCTCGACCACGTCGTCGCGGGTGAAGAGCGAGACATCGCCGCGAATGGCATCGCCCAGCAGCCGCTCGTACGGAGATTTTTCACCCGCGTTCGAATGACGTGCGACCAGCTCGACGGCGTCGCCCACCATTTCCTCGCCCGGCCGCTTGACCCTCGCCCCCGCGGAGATCACGACCTCGGGGCTCAGACGAAAGCGAAAGTAGTTCGATTGCGCCGGGTTGATCTCATCGAAGATCGCCACGGGCGGGCATTTCAGATCGACGATGACCTCGGTGGTCGTGATCGGCAGACATTTGCCGGTGCGGATATAGAAGGGCACACCGGCCCAGCGCCAAGTGTCGATGCGCAGGCATAGCGCGACGAAAGTCTCGACCTGCGAATCCGGCGCCACGCCGGGTTCGTCGCGGTAGCCGCGAAACTGGCCGCGCACCACCTGCTTGGGATCGAGCGGGCGCATGGCGCGGAACAAGCGCAGCTTCTCGGCCCGCATTGCATCCGGATCGCGGCCGACCGGCGCGTCCATCGCCAACAACGCGATCACCTGCAGCAGATGGTTCTGGACAACGTCGCGGATCGCGCCGACCTCCTCGTAAAAGCTGCCGCGGCCCTGCACGCCGAACTTTTCGGCCATGGTGATCTGGACACTGTCGACGAAATTGCGGTTCCACACCGGCTCGAGAAACACGTTGGCAAAGCGAAAATAAAGCAGATTCTGCACCGCCTCCTTGCCCAGATAATGGTCGATGCGGAACACCGCCGACTCGGGGAATACTTCGTGCAGTGTATGGTCGAGCGCCTGCGCCGAGGCAAGGTCGCGGCCGAAGGGCTTTTCGACGATGACGCGCGCGCCTGTAGCGCAACCCGTCTTCGCCAGGCCCTGCACCACGGTCGCATACATGCTCGGGGGGATGGCGAGATAATGCAGCGGGCGTGCCGCCGTGCCCAGCGCCTGGCGCAGGCGCTCGTAGGTGGCCGGATCCTGGTAGTCGCCGCAGACGTACTTTAGCCGCGCCGACAGTTTCGCAAACGCGTCGGCATCGACGCCGCCATTGTGCTCGAGGCTGTCGCGCGCCCGTTCGCGCAGCTTGTCCAGCGTCCAGCCGGAGCGAGCCATGCCGATGATCGGCATATCCAGATGGCCCGCGCGGATCAGCGCCTGCAGCGCAGGGAAGATCTGCTTGTAGGCCAGGTCGCCGGTCGCACCGAAGAAGACGAAGGCATCCGAGCTTTCGGGCACATCCATCCATTCACCCTTTTCCGCAGGCGCGGCGGCGCGACGCCGCTCAGGTAACGCGGCAAGACTCTATGAGTCGGATGTTCAGCCTAACAGGATAGTTCCGCGAAGTCAGTGCCACGGATGCTATTGCACGCCACTCTGGAAATCGTTTAGATTGCCCTGTAGTTACTCAGTAAACCCGGATTCGGGCATCGCGAACCCCCCGCATTGAGCATAAGGAACATCGAGCGTCGATTTCAAGCCCCAATTCACAACGAATCGGAGAATTTCATTGGCCCAAAGGTGTCACGCCCAATTCGATTTTCCTATCAGTGGGCTTTAGAGGCAGCCGAGACCGCAGTGAATGCGCTCCAGCACGCCCTCGCCGCTTCGCCTACCTAAAGAAAGATCATAGTCCATGACGCACGCTGACATCATCGATGTTCGGGGCCTCTCTCTCGGTGCGGTCAGCTCTGCAGCTGTTGAGCGTTTCGACGCCCTGATTGACGACCTCTACTACTACCGACTGGGGGTGCAGGATCGCTTAGACGCACTGTTGCAGGAGTTTCCGGAGTTTGTCCTTGCTCATGTACTCAAGGGCTACTCTCTCATGACCGAAGGTACGCTCGACGCCCACCCCAAGGCACGGGCACACCTGCTGCAGGCGGAGGCTTTGCCTGCCAATCCCCGGGAGCGCTTGCACCAAGAAGCCTTGCGTGCCTGGATTGCGCAAGATTTTTCTGCTCGTGCGGCGGCCTGGGAGCAAATCCTGGTCAAATGGCCATTGGATTTGTTGGCTTTGCGTCAACACACAGGTACGCTTTTTTGGACCGGTGACAAACGATATCAAGCCGAAGTAAGCGCGGGAGTAGCCGGCCATTGGGGGCCCCAGACGCCTGGTTATGCGCACTTTCTTTCGGCTCATGCCTTCGCGATGGAAGAGGTTGGCGACTACGTCGTGGCCGAGCGTTGCGCGCGCGAGGCGCTGGCTTTGCAGCCGCAAGATCTTTGGGCCTTGCATGGCTTGGCCCATGTGTTTGAGATGCAAGGTCGTGCCCGAGAGGGCATCGAACTGCTCAGCGATGCGGCGCGATTTCTTAATGACTACAACCTCTTTCGAGGCCACCTGTGGTGGCATTTGAGTTTGTTTAAGTTGTCGCAGGGCCGTTTCGACGAGGTTCTCGATCTGTTTGACCGCGAGGTTTATCCGCAGTCGTCCACCTTTTACTTGGACGTTCAAAATGGCGCCTCGTTGCTGGCGCGTTGGGAGCGCTTGGCGCAGGCCTCCGTGCACATCCCGCGCGCCATCAAGAAGCTCCAGGAATTGGCGCCGAACGTGGTCTGGTGGCGAAACACCAGCCAGCCCGGTCAATACATGGCCACCCAGGAAGCCGTGATGGCCATGGATTCGAGCGGCCGGATGAACGGCATGCTGGATAAGGGGGTGCCTCTGAAGATCGTGAGCTTCCCAGCGGTTATCGGGCACCAACAGCAGCGAGAGATAATAGTGCTGTCGGAGGTGATCGATGAAGAGAATTCCGAGGGTGGCGTATACGCTCGAGTTCAAGCTCGAGGCGTTGCGGCGAGTTCGTGGTGGTGAGCCGGTGAGGCGGGTGGCCCGGGAGATCGGTGTACCGGAACAATCGATTCGCAACTGGGTGAAGGCACAGGCGGGGGGAAAGCTCGGTATGGCCGAGAACGGCAAGCCGATCACTCCGGAGCAGATGGAGATATCACGGCTGCGGGCGGAGGTCGCGCGCCTGAGGATGGAAACGGAGATCCTAAAAAAAGCCGCCGCGTACTTTGCGAAGGAGTCGCTGTGAGGTACGCGTTTATTGAACAGAATCGCGGCTCGTATCCGGTGCAGGGGTTGTGCGCGGCGCTGCAGGTCAGTGACAGTGGCTTCGCGAGATGGCAACGCGGTGAGGGTCCGCAGAGGTGGCTCAGCGATCGCCAATTGCTGGCGCACATCCGCGAGGTTCATGAGGAGACCAAAGCCGCCTACGGGTCGCCGCGCATCTACCAGGAGCTCAAAGGGCGCGGCATTCCCGTGAGCCAAGGGCGGGTGGAGCGACTGATGCGGGAGAACGGACTGCGCGGCCGGCACAAGCGGCGTTTCAAGGCGACGACCGACTCGAAGCACTCGTTGCCGGTGGCACCGAACCGGCTCGACCAGAACTTTGAAACCGAGCGTCCTGATCAGGTGTGGACTGCGGACATTACCTATATCGCCACGGGCGAGGGTTGGCTGTATTTGGCGATCGTGCTTGATCTCTACACCCGCCAGATCGTCGGCTGGGCGATGCGCGAGCGGATGACCAAGGAGCTGGTGATCGATGCCTTGCGCATGGCGTGGTTCCGGCGGCGACCGCTTCCCGGGCTGATTCATCACTCGGATCGCGGCAGCCAGTATTGCAGCCACGAGTTTCAAAAACAGCTCGCTGACTACGGCATGCTCGCGTCGATGAGCCGGAAAGGAAATTGCTGGGATAACGCCCCCAGCGAGAGTTTCTTCAACAGTCTGAAGAACGAGCGCGTGCATGGTTCACGCTACGAGACTCGCGATGAGGCACGAGCCGATTTGTTTGATTACGTCGAAGTCTTTTATAACCGGAGTCGTCGCCACTCCGCGCTCGGAGGCCAGAGTCCCGCAGCAGTTTACGAGGCATGGCTCAAGACCCAGTCCGAGACCAAGTTGGCGGCCTGAACGCTACCGCTTGGTGCCCGAAAATCCGATGGAAGGTCATCGTGTGGAATCAGGCGCGCGTCGAAGGTGACAAATGGCTTGTCGTGAAGGGCGCGCCGAACTACGACAACGTGATGCGCTTCCTGGCATTCGTCGCCCGTCCGAAAGTGCAGGCCGAATTGGCGCGCTTGATCGGGTATGCGCCGAGCAACCCGCGCGCTTACGACTTCCTGGACCCGGCCGCGGCGGTCAAATTGCCGACCTATCCGGACAATATGAAGCAGGCCTTCATCAAGAACGCGGAATGGTGGATTCCCAATCGTCCGCGCTGGCTCGAGGCCTGCTTGAATGGAATCATAGCGGGGAAATAGACGCGCGCTTCACGGCCAGATAGCCGAACGTCATCGCGATGCCGATCTGCGCGCCCGGGCCAGGGTACTCGCCACCCATAATCGACTGCATGTCGTTCCCGCATGCATAGAGGCCCGGGATGGGGCGCTCGGCAACATCCAGCACCTGACCTGTTGCGTTGGTGCGCACACCGAGGCTCGTGCCGAGAGGCGTGGGGAACACTTTGACTGCGCAGAAGGGCCGCGCCTCGATCGGACCGAGACACGGGTTGGGCTCGTGCGTCGCATCACCGTTGCAGCGATCGTAGCTGTTGCTGCCCTTGCCGAACTCGGTGTCCACGCCGGTGCGCGCGTATTCATTCGCCGCGGTTACGGTCTGCACGAGCCCCGCCGGATCGACCCCGACTTTGCGCGCGAGATCCTCGATCGTGTCGGCCACATGGAGATATCCCTTGTCGATATACGTGCGCAACGAAAGCCTCATGGGTCGGATCATCCCAAGGCCGTACTTCCACACGAAGCGCCGGTCACACACGAGAACCGCGGGGATTGTCGGCACCGTGCGGTGAGAGCGGTACATGGCGCGCGTGAACTCGTGGTACGACGACGCCTCATCCACAAAGCGACGCCCGCCGGAATTGACGGCGACCAGCCCTGGTTTTGAACGATCGAGCGCGATGTGCGGGTAGACTGCGATTGTGCCATCGGCACGCTTGGCAACTGAACTCGGAAACCAGAACGCGTTGTCCTCGCCGGGCGGACCGATGGCGGCGCCGCTCTCCTGCGCGAGCGAAAGTGTCTCGCCGACGCAATCTCCGTATGCTGCCGTGTAATCGGCGACGGGCTGCGGCAGGTATTGCCGACGCATTGTCGCGCTGGCGGGAAAGCCCCCACCCGCGAGTACAACACCACACCTCGCCTCCACCCGGCGCTCGCCGTCGGACGTCTTCACGACGAGGCCGCGCACTACGCCGCCATCCATCACCAAGCGCTGCGTCTGCGCGGCGAACCAGATGGGGACCTGCCGATCGAGGAGGTTGCGATAAAGCCGCGCCGCCAGCGCGTTGCCGAGCACCAGCCGTGTTCCACGTTTGTAGCGGAGACGATCGGCGAGATAACGCGTGACGAGCCGCGCGCCGAGAAGAACGGAGTCAAGCGACTTCGCAATGCGCAGCAGGCGCGCCGCTTCGCCGCGAGTGACCATCATTCCGCCGAATAGCATGAATTCGCGCAGGGGCCACGCCACGCGATCGAAATGTTCGCCCAGCGTCCGCCCGTCGAATGGCAGCGGTTCGAGCGGACGACCACCGTTTGCCGCCCCCGGCAGGTCCTGGCGGTAGTCGGGGCTGCTCGGGTACGCCTGGAAGCGGACATCGGTGCGCGCCTCGAGGTACTCGATCATGGCCGGACCGGCGTCCAGGAATGCATCGCGCAGCGACCGGTCGGCGCGATTGCCGACGAGGGCATCGAGATAGGTGCGCGCTGCCGCCGAATCGTCGGCCGGATTGAGGCGCCGCTGCTGAGGGTTGTTCGGTATCCAGACCGTCCCGGACGAGCGCGCGGTGGTGCCGCCGATCTGCCCGCTCTTCTCCAGAAGCAGCGTACTCCGGCCCTCGAGCGAGGACACCAGCGCAGCGGTCATGCCCCCCGCGCCGGCGCCGAGCACCACGATGTCGAAGGTGTCATCCCATCGCGAGTTCCCGTTCATGCCATCGGCAACTTCATGCCTCCTCGGCCTTCTGTTCTCCGCGATACCCAAGTTCCGCCGAAAATTCCGCCGCCGATTGACGCACCAGCCTCGATTTCTCGTGCAGCGACTGCAGCGAGAGCCGCCACATCGGCCCGGAGATGCCGATCGCGCCCGCCAGGCGACCGAGGAAATCGTACACGGGCACCGCGACACAACGGACTTCCGCATCGAATTCTCCGTCGTCGAACGCGATGCCGTTGCGGCGGACCTGATCGAGTTCGGCGAACAGCGATTCACGCTCGACGATCGTCTTCGGCGTGAAGCGGGCGAGCTCTCGTTTCTCGAGATAGCGCTCGAGCTGCGCCGGTGTCAGTGCGGCGAGCAGCACCTTCCCGAGCGCAGTGGCATTGGCCGGGCGCACCGCGCCCGTGCGGTCGACCAGCTGGAACATGCCGGCGCCGCCGGTCCTCGCGATGATGACGACGTCGTCACCCGCGCGAATGGCGAAGTGGGAGCTCTCGTTGGTGCGGTTGGTGAGGAGCTCGAGGATCGGCGTGGCACGGTTGGCGATCTCGTTCTCGTCGAGCGCGCTCGCGGCGAGAGAGAACACTTTGCGACCGATTCGGTACTTCTTCGAATCGCCGTCCTGGCTCGCGTATCCGAGTTGCACCATCGTCTTGACGAGGTGGAACGTCGTGCTGCTATGCAGACCGACGCTCTTGCACAGTTCAGCGAGCGTGATGCCATCGCGGCGCCGCGCAACCTGCTCGAGAATGGCAAACGCTCGCTCGAGCGACTGGATGCCGCCGCGCGCCGTCACCTTGGCTGCCTTCGGCTGTGCCTCTGCCGGGACTGGTGGGATCACGCGCGCGCGCCTCGGCACCCTCGTCCCCTCATGCGCAGTTCGTTGCCGTTTCAACGCGTTTGGCCCACCGGTCTTCGTGACTGGCTTCATCAAAATTGTGCCAAGGTAACCGGCGTCACAGGTTAAACACGACAAGGCGTTCTTCGGTCATGTCGCGGATTGCGTAGCGCGGGCCTTCGCGGCCGGTACCACTCGCCTTGACTCCGCCGTAGGCGAGTTGGTCGGTTCGCCAGGTCGAGCTGCCGTTGATGATGACCCCGCCGACGCGAAGCCCGCGGATCGCCTGAAACGCGACCGGCAGCGACCTGGTGAAGATGCCGCACTGCAGCCCATACCGGTCGGCGCTCACGGCCGCGAGCACCGGCGCGAGGTCGCGATAGCGTTGCACGGTCACCACCGGACCGAAGACCTCCTCGCAAACCACCTTCATCGACGGATCGACATCGACCAGCACCGTCGGCTCGTACTGCGTGCCGTGTCGCTTGCCGCCGGTCAGCAAGCGGGCGCCGCGGCCAGACGCTTCGGTGACCCATTGCTCGACGCGTTTCGCGGCAGCCTCATCAATGAGCGTTCCCACGTCCGTGGCGGGATCGATGGGGTCGCCGAGACGCAGCTTGCGAACGTTTTCCACCAGCTGTTCGACGAACGGCTCGTACAGGCTATCGTGCACGAACACGTTCTGCACCGAGATGCAGCTCTGCCCGGCAAGGCGCATCGCGTTGCGCGCGCATGTGGGCGCGGCGTCGGCGAGATCGGCGTCGGAATGGACGATCGTGATGCCGTTGCCGCCCAGTTCCAGCGCGACCCTGCGCGCGCCACTCGCGGCCTTGATGTCGAGACCCACGCGACTCGAGCCGGTG